>Ga0209239_1002153_pt1 | contig 11775 bp, 10 predicted proteins | sample GraSoi013_2_20cm_FD_185824 | JGI IMG/M metagenome (GOLD analysis project Ga0209239, IMG submission 185824) | Grasslands soil microbial communities from the Angelo Coastal Reserve, California, USA - Sample 10_02_2013_2_20cm (SPAdes) (version 2) | ecosystem: Environmental > Terrestrial > Soil >...
CCGAGCGTTTCGGGGAGTCGGTGGGAGGCGGCGGCGGCGGCATGGGCTCGCGGACCTGTCCCACGACGCGATCACGGGTGCAATCGCGCTTTAGTCAAACCTGCTCCGCCGTGCCGTCGCCCTCGATAATTGCGATGTAGCGCTTGACCGAACGTCGCACCGCGTCCTTGCCGCCGCGCGGGATGACGCGATCGAAGAACGCGCCGTAGATCACCTCGAACGGCCACGGTTCGAGCATCGCACCGATGCGCGCCACCGCCGGGGCCGAGAGCGGAATGATGTTGGGGTAGCTGCGCATGAAGCTCACGTATTTGCGATCGGGGATCAGCTGCACGATGTCGCCGCTCAGCAGCGCGCCGCGCCCCTCGCCGCCCGCCGCCCAGTGCAGCACCGTCCCGCCGGCGAAGTGGCCGCCGCAGCGAATGAGCGTCATTTCGCGCGCGAGCGGCAAAGTATCGCCCTCCCACAGCTTGATGGCGGGCTCGGGCCGCATGATCCATTGCCGGTCGGCGGCGTGCAGATGGATGGGAACGCCGCCGAAGGCGCGGCTCCATTCCACCATCGTGGCGTAGTAATGCGGGTGGGAGATCGCGATGCCGGCAAGCCCGCCGAGCCCCTTCACGATCTCGACGGTGGCGGCATCGATGAACGGGATGCAGTCCCACAGAATATTGCCTTCGGGCGCGCGCACGATGAGCGCGCGCTGGCCGATGGAAAATTTCGGCACCGTCCCGACCCCGATCAGGCCGGACTCGTGCTGCTGATAGCAATTGAAGTGCCGGCGCGCGAGCGCATCGAGGGTGGTCCACCTCTGACCGCCGGGCGGAACGAATTGACGCTCGTCCTCACAGATCGGGCAGGAGCGCGGCGGCGCATCCGACGGCGTAAATTGGCTGCCGCAGGTCTCGCAGATGAAGGCGGGCATTGCATCCCCGCGGACGTAGGGCGGATTAGCGTAGCGTAATCCGCCATACTGCCTGACCGGCCATCACGCAACACGTTTTGCATCCCGTCCTACACGCTTGCGGGGGCGATGATCGCACTCGTCCTCGTGCGCAACGACTCGATGGAGCAGCGCAAACGCTGAGGCCCGCGCGCGGGCGATAGCAAAGGCTGTGCGGGGGCGATCAGTCGATCGCGTCTAGACTTTGACCAGTGGCACCTTCGGCACCGAGCCGCGCGGCGCCGAGCCGCCTTTCGGGCCGGACGGCTTGCGGCGGGGGCTGCGGCGCTTGGGCTTGGCCTCGGGAATCTTCTCGGGCTTCGGCGTGACCGGGCCGTCGAGATACTCGAAGCCGAGCTTCTCGGCGCCCGCTTCGTCCTTGACCGCGATGACGCGCACGTGGCCGCCGCCCTTGAGCTTGCCGAACAGGACTTCGTCGGCGAGCGCCTTCTTGATGTTCTCCTGGATCAGACGCGCCATCGGCCGCGCGCCCATCTGCTCGTCATAGCCGTGCTTGATCAGCCACTGGCTGGCCTCTTCCGACAGCTCGATGGTGACGTCGCGGTCGCCGAGCTGCGCCTCCAGCTGGAGCACGAATTTCTCGACCACCTTGGCGATGATCTCGGGCGTGAGATGCGCAAAGGTGATGATGGCATCGAGCCGGTTGCGGAATTCAGGCGCGAACAGCCGGTTGATAGCCTCGACGTCGTCGCCCTCGCGCTTGATGCGGGTAAAGCCGTAAGCCTGCCGCGCGAGGTCGGCCGCGCCGGCATTGGTGGTCATGATCAGGATGACGTTGCGGAAATCGACCTGCTTGCCGTTGTGATCGGTGAGCTTGCCGTGATCCATGATCTGCAGCAGCACGTTGAACAGATCCGGGTGCGCCTTCTCGACCTCGTCGAGCAGAAGAACGCAATGCGGATGCTGGTCGACGCCGTCGGTGAGCAAGCCGCCCTGGTCGAAGCCCACATAGCCGGGCGGCGCGCCGATCAGCCGCGAGACGGTATGGCGCTCCATGTATTCCGACATGTCGAAGCGGATGATTTCCACGCCGAGCGCGACCGCGAGCTGCTTTGCCACCTCGGTCTTGCCGACGCCGGTGGGACCCGAAAACAGGTAGCAGCCGATCGGCTTTTCCGGCTCGCGCAAGCCCGCGCGCGCGAGCTTGATCGAGGCGGAGAGCGCGCCGATCGCCTTGTCCTGGCCGTACACGACCTGCTTCAACGTCTGGTCGAGATGTTGCAGCACCACCGCGTCGTCCTTCGACACGGTCTTCGGTGGAATCCGCGCCATGGTGGCGATGGTGGTTTCGATTTCCTTGATGCCGATCGTCTTCTTACGCCGGTTCTCCGGCAACAGCATCTGCGCCGCGCCGGACTCGTCGATCACATCGATGGCCTTGTCCGGAAGCCTGCGGTCGTGGATGTAGCGCGCGGATAGTTCGACCGCCGCCTTGATCGCCTCGGAAGTGTATTTGAGCTTGTGGTAGTCCTCGAAATAGGGCTTGAGGCCTTTGAGGATTTCGATCGCGTCCGGAACGGTCGGCTCGTTGACGTCGATCTTCTGGAACCGGCGTACGAGCGCACGGTCCTTTTCGAAATACTGCCGGTACTCCTTGTAGGTGGTCGAGCCGATGCAGCGCAGCGTGCCCGAGGCGAGCGCCGGCTTGAGCAGGTTCGAGGCGTCCATCGCGCCGCCGGAGGTGGCGCCGGCGCCGATCACGGTATGGATCTCGTCGATGAACATGATCGCGCCGGGATAGGCCTCGAGCTCCTTGATCACCTGCTTGAGCCGCTCCTCGAAATCGCCGCGGTAGCGCGTGCCCGCGAGCAGCGTGCCCATGTCGAGCGCGAACACGGTGGCGTTCCTGAGCACGTCGGGGACTTCGCCGTGCACGATGCGCCGCGCCAGACCTTCCGCGATCGCGGTCTTGCCGACGCCGGCGTCGCCGACGAACAGCGGGTTGTTCTTCTGCCGGCGGCACAGCACCTGGATGGTGCGGCTGATCTCGGCCGAGCGCCCGATCAACGGATCGATCTTGCCCTCGCGCGCCTTCTTGTTGAGGTTGATGCAATAGGCCTCGAGCGCGTCGCCCTTCTTTTTGGCCTCGTCGCCGGTCTTGGTATCGGTATCCTCCTCGGCGCCGCGCACCGGGCGCGCTTCCGACATGCCCGGCCGCTTGGCGATGCCGTGGCTGATGTAGTTGACGGCGTCGTAGCGCGTCATGTCCTGCTCTTGCAGGAAATAAGCGGCGTGACTCTCGCGCTCGGCGAAAATCGCGACCAGCACGTTGGCGCCGGTCACCTCCTCGCGGCCCGAGGACTGCACGTGGATGACGGCGCGCTGGATGACGCGCTGGAAGCCGGCGGTCGGCTTGGAATCGTCGTTGCCGTCGCTCACCAGATTCTCGAGCTCGCTTTCGAGATAAGCGGTCAGGCTCCGTCGCAGCTTGTCGAGGTCGACGTTGCACGCGCGCATGACCGCGGCGGCGTCCTGATCGTCGATCAGCGCAAGCAGAAGATGTTCAAGGGTCGCGTATTCGTGATGGCGCTCGTTGGCAAGCGCCAGGGCGCGGTGCAGGGACTGTTCGAGATTGCGCGAAAACGTCGGCATGTCGGTTCTCGTCTCAACGCGTTATATGGCCCCGGCGTTCCCGCTTTTCCATCGTCGTTACTTTTTTTCCATCACGCACTGCAGAGGATGCTGGTGTTTGCGAGCAAAGTCCATAACCTGCGTCACCTTGGTCTCGGCCACCTCGTACGTATAGATGCCGCATTCGCCGATGCCATGCTGATGCACGTGCATCATGATTCGGTGGGCGCTCCCGTGGTCCTTGTTGAAGAAGCGCTCGAGCACATGGACCACGAACTCCATAGGCGTGTAATCGTCGTTCAACAGCAACACGCGGTAGAGATTGGGCCGCTTGGTCTGCGGCTTGGTCTTGGTGATGACCGCGGTGCCCGGCGCGCCCGCCCCTCGCCGTTTGCTGTTGTCGTCATCGCCTTGACGCGGGGCACCCGGTCTATTTGCGGCGCTTGCATTCATCGCGGTTGGTCTTCGGCTCATGGGTACTCTACGGGTCAGGACGTGGCAGCTTTGGGGCGCAAGAACAGCGGACCATCGATCCTTCATAATAAGGACGTCGCCGCCCCGGTTCCAGATTGTCATATTCCCGCGATTCGTCGGGAATTCCGACGTATTTTGTTTTGCAAAACCCGTGCCGGCCCGCCGCCGGCGGCTCAATCGACCGACTCAAATGCGGACAATTCGGGGCAAATTCGTCGGAAACCTGCGGATTTCTCGCGCGCCGTTGCAAGCGTCATGCGCTCGCAACCCGCCGGCAGCGAGAAGACGCCTTTGTAACGCCGCCGCCGGCGATCACCGGCCGAGGCCTGTGCGGCGGCGCCGCATTGCCACCCCTTGCGCGAGCAAGCTTCGTGCAAAAACAAAGCCCGGCACGTGCGGCCGGGCTCTTCACTTGTGAACTGCGCCGAGTATGACGCGTTACTTCACCGAAGCGACTTTGCCGAACTGGCTCTCGAACGGCTTATAAGCCTCCTTGGCGAGGTCGGCGTAAAGCTCGCCCAGCTTGGTCGCCTCCGCCACGAAGGTCTCATAGGAGCTCTTGGCATAGTCGGTCTGCACCTCGATCGCCTTTTCGAGCGACTTCGCGCCCATGAGCTTCTCGGTGGCGGCGGTGCTTTGCTCGAACACCTTCTTGGAGAAGTCCGCGATCTCGACCGTGATCGCCTGCAGGCTCTTGGAAAGCGCCCCGAACGACTTCAGCGTCGCATCCATATTGTCCTTCCCCAACTTCTGCATCTCGTCGATATTCCTGACCATCTTCTACCTCCCGGCGGCGTCGCCGATTGCGTGTGACTTTTCCCACCTGTCTCCAGCCAGCGAGCCGGATGACTCTCCGGCCAGCGAGCCGGATGACACGGATATATTGCAGTGCACAAAAAAGTCAAGCCCTTATTTTGCAGTGCAATATGGTAGTCCGGTCCGGGGTTTAACGGTTTTGCAATCGGCCTGCCCTAGCCTCGACGAGCGTGCCGCGTGAGCGGGGGTGGAGAGCCGTCAAGGCTCAAAATCGCAAGTCGCAGGACGCCAAAAAGGTCGGAAAAATTCAGAAAACCGCCCTTTTTGACTCGTCCAATCGCTTCACCTCGGCACGACAGGGGTGTCAGCGCTTCGCATGAAGCGCGAAGGGGAACGAGGACGGGGGAAATACCATGCTGCGGATCCGGACCGGAGCCCGTTACGGGCTTCGTTGGGGTTTGTTCGGTTTTGTTGCTGCAGTTCTCACGCTATCAGCCGACCCAATAAACGCCGCGCCTTACGCGGATATCGTCGTGGACGCCAATTCCGGCGCGGTGCTGCACGCCACCAATCCGGACGCGCGGCGACACCCAGCGTCGCTCACCAAGATCATGACGCTCTATCTGCTGTTCGAGCAGCTCGACGCCGGCAAACTCAAGCTCGACACGCCGCTCAAGGTCTCCGCCGAAGCCTCCGGACAGTCGCCGACCAAGCTTGGTCTCAAGCCCGGAAGCACGCTCGCGATCGAAGACGCGATCAAGGGCATGGTCACGCGTTCGGCCAACGACGCCGCCGTCGTGGTCGCGGAGGCGATCGCGGGCAGCGAGGACGATTTCGCCCGGCTGATGACGCGCAAGGCGCAAGCGCTCGGCATGAATAACACCGTCTACAAGAACGCCTCCGGCCTGCCCGACGACAACCAAATCACCACCGCGCGCGACCAATCCACGCTCGGCCGCGCCATCCAGGAACGCTTCCCGCGCTATTACAAATATTTCTCGATCCGCACTTTCACCTTCCGTGGCGAGTCGATCTCCAACCACAATCACCTGCTCGGAAAGGTCGAGGGCGTCGACGGCATCAAGACCGGCTACATCAACGCCTCCGGATTCAATCTGGTGACGTCGGTGCATCGCGGAAATCGTTATCTCGTCGCCGTCGTCATGGGCGGCAGCAGCGGCGGCAGCCGCGACGCGCGCATGCGCGAGCTGATCAACGACAAGATCGCGCTAGCGTCGATCAAGCGCACGGCGCCGATGGTCGCCGAGGCGAGCGGGACGCCGGAGGTGAGGCCCGAGCCGATGGTTGTGACCAAGGCCGAAGCCAAGCCCGCGCCGATGGCCGTGGCCAAGGCGGAGCCTAAGCCTGAGCCGATGGTCGTGACCAAGGCCGAGCCGAAAGTTGCTGCGGCCAAATTCGAACCGAAGGAGGCGCCGAAGGCTGAGGCCAAAGCCGAGCCGCGGTTCGCCGTCGCCAGCGCAACGAGCTTGCCCGTGCGCTTCAATTCGGCCGCGCCGCCGGCCGAACCAGCGGCGTTGCGGTCGGAGCCCGCCGTCGCGGGAACTCTGACGCAAACGAACGTCGCCGCCGGCTCGACCGATCCAATCCGGCCCGTGCTGGTCAAGACGCTGACGGTGAGACCCGGCGTGCGGACGGCCTCGCTCGCGGCATCGCCGGTTGCTTCGCCCGCTGCCGAAGCTCAGCCCGTTGCGGCGCCCGCGCCAATGGCCGCCGCGAAGGCGGAGCCGGCGGCACCGCCGCCCGCGCCCGCCGCCGCCGAACCACCGGCATCACCGCCCGCTCCCGTGGCTGCGGCAAAACCAGAGCCCGCCGCCGTCCCGCCAGAGGTTGCGACGAAGCCCGAGCCGGCCGCGGCGCCGGCCGCAGCGGCGATCGCGGCGAAGGAAGAGCCCGCGGCACCGCCACCCATGGCGGCGGTCGCGGCAGCCGCAGCCAAGCCTGAGCCGACCGCGGAGCCAGCCAACGCACCACGTCCGGGCGCGTCGAGCGCGCTGCCCGCGCCTGTTGCCGCCGCAGCGCCCGTCGTACCTACTCCGAAGCCCGCGCCGGCTCCGCCCGCGGCGAAGGTCGCGGCCGCCACATCGACGGCAAAGCCGGCCGCAGCCGCGCCTACCGCAAAGCCGCAGCACCGACCGGGCTGGATCATTCAAGTCGGCGCGTTTCCCGCCGAGCAGGCCGCCCAGCAGCGCCTCTCCACCGTGCAAAGCAAGGCGTCGAAAATGCTCAGCGGCGCGGAAGCCTTCACCGAAACGGTCGATAAGGGAGGCACCACCTATTATCGCGCGCGCTTTGCCGGACTCGACAAGGACAAGGCGGAAGCCGCCTGCAAATATCTCAAGAAAAACGACGTCGAATGCGTCACCGTCAAGAACTGACGTCGAAGCGAATGACAGGGGCCCGCGTCGCACAGGAGCCGCCAGTGTCGCGTCGATCAAAGGAGTTCAGCGATGGCGGCGCAAAAGCACCTCCTTGGCTTCATTCACGCGGGCCGCGAGATACGTCGACCCCCCTTGGTCGGGATGCAGTTTCTTCATGAGCGCGCGGTGGGCGCGCCCGATATCCTCCGCGCTCGCCCCCGGCTCCACGCCAAGGATCTGATAGGCCTCCTCCTCCGTCATTTTGCCGCCGCTCCACGCCCGGCGGTGCGCGCCCGATGCCGCGTCACCTTGCGCGTGTTCACGCCAGGCGGGCTCCCGGCGGTCGAGATACGCCATAAGTAGCGAGCGGCTTTCCTCGTCGATCTCGGGGAGGAAGCCGGTCAGCGTTGCGACGTCGAGCGCGTCCAGCGCTGCGCCTTCGTGCCGACCGGCGAGGATGCGTCCGCGCATGGCGCCGGTGTCGTGATCGAGCTCCATCTCCATGAAGGCCGAACGCACGCGCGAGACCTGGCCCGCGCTCTTTTGCGTGCGCGCGGCGAAGCCGGGAATGCTCCACGGCAACCATCCCAAAAGGCCGAGGCCGGTGAGGCCGAGCGGGATGGCGATGTCGAGCCGCCCGCGCACCCCGAGCAGCCCGGCCGCGGCGAGCGCACCCAACCCGCCGCCGGTCTTCAACACCACGGCGGCGGTTTGCGGGTTGACCTTGGTGAAGGCATTGAGCGCCCATAAAGCCAGCGCCAGCACCACCAGGCCGAAAATGATCGTGGCCATTACGGTCTCATCTGCTCGAGCAGCTTGGTTGCGCCGCTCTGGCGTCGCGCCGAGAGATCGGCGAGCGCGCGCATGCCGCCCGCGGCATAGGCGGCGGCCGCACGCAACAGCTCGCCGAGTTCATGGGCCGCGCCCGGATCGAAGCGGCAATAGGCGTGCGATCTCGCGAAAAGCTTGTTCGGTGATGGGATCGTCGCCTTCCTGAAACATGAAGGCGGGCACCCCGAGAAGCCCGAGCGCCCCGGCGGCGTGGCAAAGATCGTCGAGCTTTTCCTCCATGGCGTCGCCGACGAAAACCAGGGCCTGCACCTTGGTGGTCTGCGTCTCGCGCGTGGCGTGGGCGATGATCTTGCCGATCTGGGTATGGCCGCCGCGGCAGTCGATCCGCTCCATCAGCGTGCCCAGCCGCTCGGCCTGCGAGACCCAGTGCGAAGCCCGGCACTCGCCCAGGCCGCGGTAATAAACGAGCTGCACGTCGAGGCCGCCGATCGCCGCCGCCTCGCGGAACATGTCCGCCTGCAGCCGGCAGGCCGTATCCCACAAGGGTTGGCGGCTCATGGTCGCATCGAGCGCGAAGATGAGCCGTCCGCGCCGCCCGGGCTCGGCGGTCGGAGCGAGGCCCTTCACCTTGGCAAGGAAGGCGTCGATCTCCGCACGCGTGGCGGTTGCCGCCGGTGCGCGGCTGTGATCCGTCGGTGAGCGGTCGTGACGATCGTTGGCCATGACAGCAGGCATTTAACAGGCGAAACTCCCGCCCATAAGGTGGCCATATCCGGCTTGCGGCGCAATGCCCGCGCCTGGGCGTGCCGAGCGCAGCGCGGCACACGTGGCCTCCCCGCCGCAGCTTTGGTAATTTGCCCGCCGCAAACCCAACCCCACGAAGCCTGTCCCATGCCCATTCGAGTCGTGCGCACGGTGTCGGCATTGCGCCGCGCCGTCATGCGGTGGCGGGCGGCGGGCGAGCGGATCGCGCTGGTTCCGACCATGGGCGCGCTCCATGCCGGTCATCTCGCGCTGGTGCGGGCGGCGCGGCGACGCGCGCGACGCGTCGTCGTCTCGGTCTTCGTCAATCCCGCGCAATTTGCGCCGCATGAGGATTTTGCGAGTTATCCACGCAGCTGGGACACCGATCTCGCCGCGCTTTCAGCCATGGGCGTCGACCTCGTATGGGCGCCAGCCGTGGCGGCGATGTACCCTCCCGGTTTTGCCACCCGCATCGTCCCGCAGGGGCCGGCAACGGCGGGACTCGAGGACAAGTTTCGCCCGCAGTTCTTTTCCGGCGTGGCGACGGTGGTGGGAAAACTCTTGATCCAATGCGCGCCCGACCTCGCGATGTTCGGCGACAAGGACTACCAGCAGCTCTTGGTGGTGACGCGGCTGGCGGAAGACCTGGATTTGCCGGTGAAGATCGTCGCGGTCGCGACCGTGCGCGAGCCGGACGGCCTCGCTTTGTCCTCGCGCAACAGCTACCTGTCGGCAAGCGAGCGCGCGGCCGCGCCCACGCTTTACCGCGTGCTCGAGGATTGCGCCGGCAAGATTGCGCGCGGGGCGCTCCCCGCGCGCGCGCTCGACGAAGCTGCTGCCGCCATCGAGCGCGCCGGCTTCGTGCTCGACTATCTCGAAGCCCGCCACGCCGACACCCTCGCGCCGTTATCCTCGCTTGCGGACGGTCCGATCCGGCTGCTCGTGGCCGCGCGCATCGGCAAGACGCGGCTCATCGACAATATCGCGGTGTGAGCAATCGCTGCGATAACGGCGAGCGAAGGCGCGCGGCGCTACTTCTTCACCTTCAGCGGATCCTTGACGTCGTCGAACGTGGCGAATTCGGTGTTCCACAGCTCGCCGTTGATCTTCTCGACCTTGCGAATGTAGATGGGCTGCACGATGTCGCGCGTCTCCGGATCGATCGACATCATCCCGCGCGGGCTTTCCCATTTCATGCCCTTCATCGCGGCGATGAGGCTGTCGCCGTCGGTCTTGCCTTGGGTCTTCTTGAGCGCCTCGTAGATGAGGTGCATGCCGTCATAGCCGCCAACCGATACGAAGTTCGGACGGAAGTTGTTCGCCTTCTTGAAGTCCTCGACGTATTTCTTGTTGAGCGCGGAATCGTGCGAGGCGGAATAATCATGCGCCGTCACCATCCCCAGCATCTGATCGCCCATGTTGTTGAGCTCGTCGTCGTCGGTGAGATCGCCCGGGCCGATGATCTTGATCCCGGAACCGGCCAGGCCGCGCTCGGCGAACTGCTTGGCGAAAATGCCGGCCTGCGTGCCGGGGAAATAGATGAAGGCGGTATCGGGGTTGAGGTCGCGGATGCGCTGCAGGAACGGCGCAAAGTCCGGATTGGCCAGCGGAATGCGGATCGATTCGATGATCTGGCCGCCGAGCTCGGTGAAGCGCTGCTTGAATGCGGTCTCCGCTTCGGTGCCCGGCGCCCATTCGTTGACCAGCGTGACGACCCGCTTGCTGCCGTTCTTGGCCGCCCACTCGCCCATGATCCAGGACGATTGCGCCAGAATGAAACTGGTGCGGACGAAATAGGGCGACGCGGTGGTGGTCACCGAGGCGCCCGAGATCATGACGACGGTCGCGATCTTGGCCTGGGTTACGAGCGGACCATAGGCAAGCACGGTCGGCGTGATCCCGCCGGCGATGATGTGCACCTTGTCGTTGACGATCATCTCCTGCACGAGGCGCCGCGCGTTGTCGGCCACGCCGGCATCATCGCGCAGGATGATTTCGATCTTCTTGCCGGCGACCATGTTGCCGTGGTGCTGGAGGTAAAGTCGCGCGCCGGCCGAGGCCTGCCGACCGGCGGCGGCGAAACCGGCGCCGGTCATGGCAAAGCTCATGCCGATCTTGACCACCTCTTGCGCGGCCGCCGCGCCCGCGCTCAGCGCGACTGTCGCGGCCGTTGTGAGCGCGATCATGAATTGGCTCAATCGCATGTCGTTCCTCCCGTGGTGACGCCGATTTTCGGCTTCTGCTTGCTGTCTAGCACACGGTGCGATGATCGACGACGGGCGTCAGGTCACAGGAGGCCGAGCCCTCGCAGCTCGCGACGCAGCGCCTCCGGCATGTTCTTGGCGCCCGGCGCGGCGCGGTCGAGGTCGCGTGGAGCATCGCCGACCGCGAGGTAGCGCCAGCCTTGGAACGCCCGCCACGGCCGCGGCTCGACTAGGATGAGCTTGGGCTCGAGCACCAGATGGCAGCGGCCGACGCCCTCCTTGTCGACGAATGGGCGCACATCGAGCAGCCGCTGCCGGCACATGATCTCGCCGCGGATCACCCAATAGAGCGAGCCGCCGTCGCGCAGCTCCTCGGAGCGCTTGGGCACCATGCGCGTCCTGTGCATGTGCTCGGGCGAGAGCCCGCGCTTCCTGCGCTGCTTGAGTTTCTCGCGGATCCAGTCCTCGAGGTCTTTGACCGAATCGCAGCCGACGCAAAGCTTGATGAGATGAAGGGTCACGGGTGGATGTTGCCGAACCAACTGTGACGAAATCATAGCGCGCGGGGCTTGCGTTGCCATGCGCGCAATAAGCTTATCCTCAGAAGATGGGCGCAGTTACTGCGCGGGAGCGGAGGGCACCGGCGTCGCGCGCGCGGGGGCGGCGCTCGCGGGCGGGCGCGCCTGCGAATTCGTTTGCGCTGGCCGGCGCGGCGGCGTCGGTGTGGCGGCGTCGGCCGCGCCGGTCGTGTCTTGGGGCGGCCGCTGCTCTTGGGGCGGCCGCTGCGCCGGCGGCGGTTCCGCGGTCATGATATTGACCGGCGGGATCGAGGTTGCCGACGGGAAGAAGAGGTTATTCGGCACCTTCGCCGCCGCGCTCGGCGCAGGCGACG
>Ga0209239_1002157_pt1 | contig 11767 bp, 14 predicted proteins | sample GraSoi013_2_20cm_FD_185824 | JGI IMG/M metagenome (GOLD analysis project Ga0209239, IMG submission 185824) | Grasslands soil microbial communities from the Angelo Coastal Reserve, California, USA - Sample 10_02_2013_2_20cm (SPAdes) (version 2) | ecosystem: Environmental > Terrestrial > Soil >...
CAGGATGCCGAGATCGGCCACTGCGTGCACCACATCGCCATGAATCCCAAACGTCCGGGCGTGCTCTTCATGCAGAAACACTGGGACGTCCTGCGCTCGGACGACGCCGGCGACAACTGGAAAGAAGTCAGCGGCAACCTGCCCACCGACTTCGGCTTCGCCATTGACGTTCACGCGCACGAGCCGGAGACTATTTACGTCGTCCCTATCAAGAGCGACTCCGAGCACTACGTACACGAGGGCAAGCTGCGCGTCTTCCGCAGCCGCGCCGGCGGAAACGAATGGGAGGCGCTCACCAAAGGTCTGCCTCAAAAAGACTGTTACGTGAACGTGCTTCGCGACGCGATGGCCGTGGACATGCTAGATAAATGCGGAATTTATTTCGGAACCTCTGGAGGACAGGTGTACGCGTCAGCCGATGCGGGAGATAGCTGGAATCCGATTGTGCGGGATCTTCCGGCTGTGATGTCGGTCGAGGTCCAGACGCTAGCATGATCGGAAGCAAATCTCTGCGTCAAGCTAAGCTGCAATCACCCACGTCTCGAAAACCGCGAGACGTAGGGCACGCCGTGTGTAGAATACTTTTCGAACAGGAAAGGGCACATGACCTCCATCGCACCCTGGCTGTCGGTTCGCAATAGTGCGCGTGCGGTTGACTTCTACAAGGCCGCGTTCGGAGCGACGGAGGTCTTTCGCCTCGAAGGGCCCGACGGAAGCGTGGTGGCAAGGCTTTCCGTGAACGGCGCGAAATTTTGGCTGAGTGATGAGTCTCCTGAGCATGGCAACTTCAGTCCGGAGTCTCTCGGCGGCGGCACGGTTCGAATAATCTTGACTGTGGAAGATCCGGATGCTGTTTTCCTTCGGGCGCGGAAAGCTGGCGCGAAAGAGGTCTTCCCGGTGGGAGAGGAACACGGCTGGCGATTGGGTCGCGTGGTCGATCCTTTCGGGCATCACTGGGAGATTGGTCGTGAGCTCGCCGCGTAGGTGTCACTGCGCCCACAGCATTGTTCGGGAGTTCTAATTCGATGGGCTCTAATATGATCCGAGTGATCATCCCGCAACATCTGCGGACACTGGCGCACGTCGGCAGTGAGGTCACGATCGAGGTTGAAGGTCCGGCCACGCAGCGCTCGGTTCTTGACGCGCTTGAGGCCCGATATCCAATGCTGCGCGGAACCATCCGCGACCAGGTCACGCAGCAACGCCGTGCCTTCTTACGGTTCTTCGCCTGCGAGGAGGACTTGTCTCATGAATCGCCGGACGCCCCATTGCCCGACGCGGTCGCCTCTGGAAAAGAGCCTTTTATTGTCATCGGCGCCATTGCCGGCGGTTAACGCCTAAAATCGTGTGCGTGGCTGCGACCTTCCCGTATCATTCAAAAGTTAATCCTGTTAAACAATCAAGGACTACCCAATGGCCAACTTGCTGGCGACCAAGCCGATCACGATCATACTTAACGAAGCCCAGGAAACTGGCGAACATTGCCTGAGGCGTGCACTCGGTCCCAGCAACCTGATTGCCCTTGGAATTGGCGCCATCATCGGCACCGGAATTTTTGTCATCACCGGAACAGCCACCGCGCAGCATGCCGGCCCCGCAGTTATTCTCTCTTTTATCTTTGCGGCGATCGGATGTGTCTTCGCCGGTCTTTGTTACGCCGAATTCTCCTCCATGATTCCGGTCGCCGGCTCTGCCTACACCTACGGTTACGCCACGCTAGGTGAGATTTTCGCCTGGATAATCGGCTGGGACTTAGTGCTGGAGTACGCTTTCGGCGCGGCCACCGTGGCTTCCGGCTGGAGCGGATACTTCATCAGCCTACTTGGCGACTTCGGCATCAAGCTGCCGGCCTCGATCGCAGGCACGCACTGGGATGAATTCATTTTTTACAACAATCATTGGGAAAACGCCGCCAAGATCGTTCCCAAGCTCAAACTTCTTGGAATTGATCCCAAAATCTTGCCCCACGCCCACGGTGTATTTAACTTGCTGGGCTTCCTGGCGATTGTGTTTTGCACACTTGTGCTGGTGATAGGAATCAAGGAGTCGGCGAACTTCAATACGGCGATCGTGGCAATCAAGGTAGCCGTCCTGATGGTCTTCATCGCCATCGGTGGCCATTACTTGCTTGAACACCGAGACTTGATGGCTGCCAACTGGCATCCGTTTATTCCGCCGAACAATGGTTTCGGACAATTCGGAATGTCGGGAATTCTCCGGGCCGCGGGAATTATTTTCTTTGCTTATATCGGCTTTGATGCGGTTTCCACCGCAGCTCAGGAAGCCAAGAATCCGGGGAAAGATATGCCCATCGGAATCCTGGGTTCTCTGGTGATCTGCACCATCCTCTACATTCTGGTAGCGGGAGTGCTTACCGGTCTGGTGAACTACCGAAATCTAAATGTCCCGGATCCGCTAGCCATTGGGATTGATTCCACCGGAGTGCGCTGGGGCAGTTTACTGGTGAAGCTGGGCGCTCTCATGGGACTGACCAGCACCATCGTGGTCATGCTGCTGGGACAGTCGCGAGTATTTTTCTCCATGTCGCGGGATGGTTTGTTACCGGGCCTGTTCAGTGCGGTCCATCCACGTTTCCGAACACCTTGGATTTCCACCTTGACCGTGGGACTTTTCGTTGCAGTGCTGGCTGCGTCGTTGCCTATCAATGTACTTGCGGAAATGGTGAGCATAGGCACCTTGCTGGCCTTCGTGATCGTTTGCGCGGGAGTCTGGATCATCCGCCGCCGCAGGCCCGACCTGGCGCGGCCGTTCCGAACGCCGCTCGTGCCTCTGGTTCCAATCCTCGGAATCGTGATTTCACTCGCTATGATGTTGAGCCTGACCGGAGTCACGTGGATCCGGTTGGCTGTCTGGCTGATGATTGGGATGGTGATTTACTTCAGCTACAGCCGCCATCACAGCCGCGTACAGCGCGGTGTCGAAATGCAGAATGCAGAAGTCAGAATGCAGAAGTAAAAACCTTGAAGCTCGACTTCTACATTCTGACTTCTGCATTAGTAGGATCCTGCCGCGTTGTCGCTCCCAAGGGTCCGCCGAGGCTGCCGCCAAAATGTGGTGGCGACAAGTATCAGCCTGGCTCATCCCGACCTTCCACCAATAAAACCGATGCTCGTTCTAAAATGTTCTTAAACCAGAGTGAAGAGGGTAACTGAGTGATTATTGGTGTTCCGAAGGAAATCTATCCGGGAGAACGGCGAGTTGCGCTGGTGCCGCTGGTCGTTCCAATCCTTGCCAAGTCTGGATGCGAAGTCGTGATCGAAGCGGGTGCCGGAGAGGAAGCCGGATATCCCGACTCCCATTACGTCCAGAAAGGTGCAAAGATAATTGCTCAGCGCGCTGCGCTATTTGAGACCGCGGACATTATCGTTCAAGTACTTTGTTACGGATCTAATGACATTACCGGTAAAGCGGACTTGCCTCTTCTACGGCGCGACCAGGTTCTGATCGGATTTTTGCGGCCGCTGGGTTCTATGCAAGTGGTCCAGGAAATCGCGAACACGGGGGTGACATCTTTCTCTGTCGAACTGGTGCCGCGAACTACGCGGGCGCAGAGCATGGACGCGCTTTCTTCCATGGGAACAATATGCGGTTACAAAGCAGTGTTGATCGCAGCCGATACGCTGCCGAGAATTTTTCCCATGCTCACCACTGCGGCGGGAACCATCACGCCCGCCCGGGTTCTGATCATTGGCGCCGGAGTTGCCGGATTGCAGGCTATCGCTACAGCGCGACGATTGGGTGCGGTCGCTTCCGCTTACGACCTCCGGCCGGCGGCCAAGGAACAAGTGCAGAGTCTCGGAGGAAGGTTTATTGAGTTGCCCCTTGAGGCCAAAGACGCGCAGGACGCGCGAGGTTATGGAACCGCGCAGGATGAAAGTTTTTACGCGCGGCAGCGTGAGCTTTTAGGCCGAGTGGTGGCGGAAAGCGACGTGGTCATCACGGCGGCGGTGGTTCCGGGAAAGCAATCGCCGGTGCTGGTGACTGCTGAGATGGTGAAGGGCATGGCGCCGGGTTCGGTGATTTTTGATTTGGCGTCCGAACGTGGAGGAAACTGCGAGCTCACGCGCACCGGGCAAACCGTGATCGAGCACGGGGTGAGGATCATCGGACGCATCAACCTGGCCAGTGGCGTCCCTTATCACGCCAGCCAGATGTACGCTCGCAATGTTACTGCTTTTATTCTGCACATCCTGAAAGATGGGAAGTTGCGACTTGACCGTGACGACGAAATCATTCGCGAGACTTTGTTGACCAGCGGCGGCGAAGCGGTCAATGACCGGGTGCGGGAGTTTTTCTCTTTGCCCGCGATGGTTTCCTAGCAGACTGCCTGGGTAGGAGGTATAGATGAGTTCTTCTCTGATCAACGGTTTGTTTATTTTCATGCTGGCGGGATTCATTGGATTTGAAGTCATCCGTCGAGTTTCACCCTTGCTGCATACTCCCTTGATGTCACTGACCAACGCTCTCGACGCGATCGCGGTAGTGGGCGCCATTCTGATCGTGGGCGAGCACAAGAGCACACTCTCCACCGTGCTCGGAGTAGTGGCCGTGATCGCCGCCACCAGCAACGTGGTGGGCGGCTTCCTGATCACGGACCGCATGCTCAAGATGTTCAAGACCAGCCGCCCGGCCAAACCATGAGCGACTTCGCCGGAAATCAGACGGTGATTGAGGTCGTCTACCTGGTGGCCAGCGCTCTGTTCATCCTGTCGCTCAGGTGGATGAGCTCTCCCAGCACGGCGAGGCGGGGTGTGCGTGCGGGCGAGCTCGGCATGGTACTGGCAATCGCCGGGACGTTATTGCATCACGGGATTGTCGACTACAAATGGATTGTCATCGCGCTAGTGCTGGGAACTGGAATCGGGATTCCGCTGGGGCGAGTGCAGATGACCGCCGTCCCCCAACGAACCGCGCTTAGCCACGCCTTTGGCGCGTGTTGCGTGACATTGGTGGGTGCGGCCGAATTTTATCTGCGCACGCCCAACGTTCCACCGTTCATGATGGCGGTTCTCTCCATGGAGGTCATCCTCGGATCTTTGACCTTTACCGGAAGTTTGATGGCGGCGGGGAAACTTCAGGAAATCCTGCCGCAGCGTCCACTCACTTACCGTGGGCAAAACGTGGTTAATCTTTCTTTACTCGGCGTTTCGATCGCCTTGGCTGCTTATCTGGTTGTACATCCTGGAGCGAGCCATCTGTTTCCGCTGATGGCAGGCATCCCGCTGGTGTTCGGGATATTGATGGTGATACCGATCGGCGGCGCTGACATGCCGACCGTGATTTCGTTACTTAATTCTTATGCCGGCCTGTCGGCAGCAGCTATGGGATTCGTGCTCGATAGCAAACTGTTGATTATTGCCGGCGCGCTCGATGGCTCGTCGGGCTTCATTCTCTCAGTGATCATGTCGAAGGCCATGAACCGTTCGTTCACCAATGTTATTTTTGGCGCCTTCGGCCAGGTGCAGCCTTCGGCCGCTGCTGGACAGGAAGCGAAGAATGTACGAAGCGCGACCGCGGAAGAAGCGGCTTCCATTCTTTCCGCCGCCAATCAGGTGGTGATCGTTCCAGGCTATGGCATGGCTGTTGCTCAGGCACAGCACAAAGTTCGTGAGCTTTATGATGCTCTCAGCCGCCGTGGGGTGCAGGTACGATTTGCGATCCATCCCGTGGCCGGACGGATGCCGGGGCATATGAACGTGCTGCTGGCGGAAGCCGACATTCCTTACGACAAATTAATGGACATGGAAGATATCAACGGCGATTTTGTGCAAACCGATGTTGCCCTGGTCATTGGAGCCAATGACGTCACCAACCCCGCGGCGCGCAACGATTCCACCAGCCCTATTTATGGAATGCCGATTCTCGATGTGGACAAGGCGCGAACTGTGATGGTGATCAAGCGCGGTATGAGTCCGGGATTCGCGGGCATCGACAATCCGCTCTACTATTCGGATAGAACCTTGATGCTCTTCGGTGATGCGAAATCGTTTGTGGGGAATATTGTTCGCGAACTGGGTGGCGGGGGACAGAATTGAGTCCCTGGGGAGTGCTCCGAAGCGGATTTGCGATCGTTTCCCTCCACTTCACGTCAGATCTTGGGATCTGAATCCAGGTTTGGCGCGCGTTCTAGGTTTCGATTCCCACGTAGCAGATGCGTCCGATGAGATAGTCGGCGGCCGATTTGCCTTCTTCCATGGGCATGACCTCCACCGGATAAGCGTGATTGTGGGGACGCAGAACCAGGTGTCTGCCCGGTACAACCGCCATTCTTGCTCACGGCGTACATATTGGATTCGCCTTTTCGGTAGGGCTTGAGCGAATTGTAGTGGCGGTCAATGAGGACGGTTGCGCCCGGCAAAAGGCGGGGATACATACTCATACCTTCCCGGCCATCCACCTTGATGACCACGAAACGTTCCCATTCATCGCGGTCGCCTTCGGTTTCAGCTCGCAGTTTGCGCAGGAAACTCTTTTTGAACTTCATCATCTCCTTGACGTTCATGCTCATTACCAGGGCTTGCTTGGCGGCCGTGGCTCCATTGACCACCAGGACATTTTCGAACTCGTCACCACTGGGGGGCAAAATGCTGGCGCGCTTGTTGATTTCGGCGGGATCGAGCAAGTCCAGCACAGAAAGGTGCTGTACATTCAAGACTTTGTCCATGCCCTCCAAGCTCAATCCGCGTTTGCGATTCAAGAAGTTGGAGATGTGGGCCTGTTTAAAACCGGTCTGTGCGGCCAGATGAAGGCCGGTGAGATCGCCCTCTTCGATACGAGACCACAGAGTTTTGCGCAGATTTTCCTGCAACGCCCGGAATTTCATGGGGAAAGTATAGCACTGGTCTATAGCGAATCGCTATACGAAGCATAAGTGTAACATCTTGAAGGAAATATAACCTTCAGTAAATCAGGAGCTATACGATGAGCTCCTCATATAACTCCCTGAAAATCAGGACAATCATGATAAGTGATCCAAAATCCGAAAGCGAGGAGACCAATTTCGTGGAATTTCGCCGCAAGGTGCGATCGGCGGAAGTGCTCTCCTCCGCGATGGAGCGGCTACTGTGGTCGCTTCATTTTACGGGCCGGGTCAGCGTGGTGGTGCAGAACGGCCGCGTGCTGAAATCCGGCTATGAGGAGGGCTATTTTCGCCAGCAGGCGGCACCACCTAACAGGTAGGCCGTAAGCCGTGAAGGCACTCATAACTAAATAATCCAACAGGTTCTCCGTAATAGAAACGGGCCCTGTGCCGAGCAGTCGGCACGGGGCTTTTTTATTTGGCCGGCGACAAATTCATAAAATGATGGAGGGCATCATGGAAGTAATTGAGTTGGAACTGAAGTACTGCGAACGTTGCGGCAGCTTGTGGGTACGGGAAACGGGCACAGGAGAAATATTTTGTTTCCCGTGTGTGCAAAAGATGCAGGACTTACCCAGGTCTGGTAAACGCAGGTTGGCGCCGCGACTGGGAGGGAATCATCGGGTGGAAACAAAAGCCAGCGGGTTGCATCTGGTACCGATCTGTGGAGAAGGAGGAACAGCATGACCACAGCGGTAGTGCTGTTCGCGACTGCTGGGGGGATTATCCCTCCATCCCCTAGCGAGCAGGAAATTTGGGATTCATTTGATTCGCCTGAAATCACGGATAGCGGTGGCGATTTGTGGCTGTACCGGGAGCAGACGGTCAAGATGCTGAGAAGATATATGCGGCTCTCCGTGGAAGTGGGGCGGTTGCCATCACTGTTGGGCCGCGAATTTTTCCGGACCGGGTGACCTCGTATAGCGTATCCACATTTGAGGATGTGGTGATTTTCGTTCACGATGTGGACCGGAGTCTGGAAAGGCTGGATTGGTTCGAGAAGGAATTGATTGGGAAGATTGTTTTACAAGAGTATTCGCAAGATCAGGCAGCAATTCTGCTAGGATGCTGGCGCAAAACAGTCGCGCGCCGTTATCTGGAAGCAGTGGACCGGCTGAGCGAAATTTTCCTGGAAGGAGGATTATTGACGGCGCTACCGGAGCAGGATTTAACCTATTCAGAAAGTTGTCAAGAGGAAGAAACTGAGGAAAACTCTGCAACCGATTCTGAATAGTGGAAATATAATAATATAATTATGGTCATCATGACCCATTTACCCCTTCCAATGTGATACTCTGATATTAGAGAGTAAGAAAAAAGCTCGAATGGGCGCGCTATCAAGCGCGCCCAAACTTTTTTGGAGGCATTTTTGCTTCGAACCGGCGAATCCGTGAAAAGGACTAAATCAAGACGGGGAAGGAAGCGTGCGAGACGCCTGCCGGCGGGGAAAAAGTCCCGTCAAGCAACGGATCTGGCCGCGATCCGGCAACAAATCACCGACCTGGTGAGAAACCAGGCTGTCCCGATGGTCGAAATTACGATTTCCGAGGTAGATAAGGGACATTATGCGGCCATGAAATATTTGTTCGAGATGATTGCCTTGTATCCGGCGGCAGCCCAGGAAGAGACCCAAGGAGAGGATTCTCTCGCAAGGACGCTGTTGCGCCGTCTGGGCTTGCCGGAAGAGCCCATGCTGGAGGCTGAAGTTGCCAAAGACTGCCGGCTGGAACCGTTAGCGGATGTGGAGGATGCCGTAAAATGAAATGGCAGCCATTGGCTGATCATCGCAGATCATCCTCGCCGAGATGGCAGGATAGTTTCGAAGCAACCTGCAGCGCGGCGACGATAAGATTACAGCGATGGATGCCACTTTCCTCGCAGGCAGGACTGTCCGGCGACACATGGGACGTTGCGACACGGGACTTCGGGATGGACATGACATGGGTGACCGGGCGGATCGCAGTGGGCGGCGGGATCTGGACAGCAGAAAACATGGCGGCGGTGGCACGGGCGGGAGTGACCCACATTCTCGACATGCAAATTGAATTTGACGACACTGCACTGGCGAAACCACACGGTATCAAGGTGCTGTGGAATCCGATTGATGACGACTTCCAGCCCAAGCCTCCGGAAGTTTTCCAGCGCGGCGTGGAGTTCGCGCTGAACGCGTTGGATGGGAAGGGCACCAAGCTTTTCGTTCATTGCGCCGCGGGAGTACATCGCGCTCCCATGATGACGCTCGCGATTTTGTGTTCGTTGAGCTGGAAGATGGCGGAGGCAATGCAATTGATCGAAACGCGGCGCCCGGTGGTGGACTTCGCCAATGTATACGTGGGCAGCGTGGAGAAGTTTTTGCAGCAGCAGGTGAAGGCAGGGAAATAGCAAATTAGTTCTCGGTTCTTAAGTTCCCCGTTGCCAGTTCGTAGATTTTTTTCAAGACTAAAAATCTGGAACAACATACAAGCAGGTTTGGGGTTAATTCCCGTCGTGCGGATATCTACGCCTGACTGGTCTTCAACATGGAGGGATTTATGTTCGACGCGCGCCGCCGCCAACTGGGGCGGCTTTTTTTCTTGCTGCTGATCGCGGGAATTTCGCATGGGCAGGGACCGGCGACGACAACCATCAACGATGTTGTGTTCCGTGCCGACAGCACGCCGGCAGCAGGGACGCTTCTGATTTCGTGGCCCCCGTTCATCACGGCGAACGGGGAAGCAGTGGCAGCGGGAACGAAAAGCGTAACGTTAGGGCCCCAGGGTGCGCTTTCGGTCGCCCTGACTCCAAATACAGGCGTGACTCCGGCAAATGTCTTCTACTCTGTGGTTTTTCATTTGGATGACGGCACTGTCCAGTGTCTGAATTCTTCCATTTGGGCAAAGGCTCAGTAATCACCCGACCTCTTCGCTCCAGTTCTCCAGCGTTTTTTTCACTAAAGCCATGAACTGATCGGCGACGGCGCCGTCGATTAAACGATGATCGTAGCCGAGCGTCAGATGTACCAGTGAGCGGATAGCGATGGAATCATTGCCGTCGCTGTCGGTGACAACAACCGGAGCCTTCGTGATCCCGCCCACACCCATAATGGCGGAATTGGGCTGATTGATGATGGGCAGCCCGAAGACTGCGCCGAATTGTCCAGGATTGGTGATAGTGAAGGTGGATCCTTCGACTTCTTCGGGCTTTAGTTTCTTGGAGCGGGCGCGCTCTCCGAGATCGGTGATCCCGCGTTGCAGGCCGAGGAAGTTGAGCTCGTCAGCGTTCTTCAGCACGGGGACGATGAGCCCCCAGTCGAGCGCAACAGCGATGCCCATATTCACGTGGCGATGGTAGCGGATGTTTTCGGCTTCCAAAGAAGCGTTGACGATGGGGAACTGTTGCAGCGCAATGATGGCGGCACGCACGAAAAATGGCATAAAAGTCAGACGCGCGCCATGGCGTTGCTCGAAAGAGGATTTCATCTTGTTGCGGAGGTTGACGATGCGGCTGAGATCCACTTCGAACATGCAGTGGACGTGAGCACTCGTGCGTCGCGACTCGATCATGCGTTGGGCGATGATCTTGCGCATCTGGGTGAGAGGAACCAGCTCTCCGGGAAAGGGCGCAGGCGCCAGGGCGGGGGACGTTTTGGGGGCAGGAGTCGCGACGGCGGGCGCGGTAGCGCCGGCGGATCGAGCAGGAGTTGACGGCGCTTGGCTACTCTCCAGAAAACTCATGATGTCCTGCTTGGTGATGCGTCCACCCAGGCCACTTCCAGCTACTTGTGAAAGATCGACATTGTGTTCGCGAGCAATTTTGCGGACCAGTGGCGATGAGCGGGCGTGATCTTCCTCCTGCGGAAACTGAATTACTTCCTTTTGGGCGACTGCGGACGCCTGAGGCGTGGCGGAACCTGCTTCTTTCCTGTCGGGGGATGCGGGGGCAGGCTGAGATGCGGGAGCTGCCTTCGCAGGAGCGGGTTTCGCCACGGCACCTTCGCCGTCAGCAGCAATAGTTCCGACGACAGTATTTACCTGAACTGTGTTGCCCTCCGCGACCTTGATATCCTGCAAGACGCCCGAAGCAGGCGCGGGAATCTCTGCGTCCACCTTGTCAGTGGAGATTTCAAATAGCGGCTCGTCACGCTGCACCTTGTCGCCTGGCTTCTTCAGCCATTTGGTGATGGTGCCCTCAAAGATCGATTCGCCCATCTGGGGCATGACGATATCGGTCGGCATAATTTCCTTTCGCGCAGTCCCGGAGAAGAAGTTAGGGCAAGGCGCAAACCTACATTATATATAAGGACGCCCATGTCCAGTCGGAGTCTAGTCGTGATGATGGCCTGTGTCTTTTCCAGAACCCAGAGCGGGCGGCGCGACTCCGAAGGATTTCTTCCAATAGTCCTGCACGGCCGGAGGAAGTTTCTGGATGCGAGAGAGAAAAGCTGTGACCTTCCACATTTCTTCTTGACTGAGGGCTTTGTTCCACGCAGGCATGCCGGTATAGCGAACGCCGGTGCGGATAGCGTAATAGGTGTGCCACTCGGGGTCGTCGAGCGGAGCAAGAACGAGCTGCGGGGGCGCCGGGTAGAACGATTTCTCAAGTGGACTTGGCTTGTTGTCGAGGGTGCCGTGACAGAGCGCGCAGTTCATGGCGTAAACTTTCATACCCTCGATCAAATTTTCATCCAAGGGCGGGACAGGATTGTTAACCCGTGGGGCATGACGCTCCATTGATGCATCCAGTGCGGTCATGGCAATACGGCGCTCGAATGCAGGTGGAGTCGCGTCAGCGTTGGTGGGAATAAATCCGAGTACAGCCAGGGCATACCCAGCTAGAACCAGGACGAGTAGGGTGAAAATCACTCCGAGAACGAAATTGCGCATTTCCCCTCCTATGCGAAGGCTTTCA
>Ga0209239_1002159_pt1 | contig 11759 bp, 10 predicted proteins | sample GraSoi013_2_20cm_FD_185824 | JGI IMG/M metagenome (GOLD analysis project Ga0209239, IMG submission 185824) | Grasslands soil microbial communities from the Angelo Coastal Reserve, California, USA - Sample 10_02_2013_2_20cm (SPAdes) (version 2) | ecosystem: Environmental > Terrestrial > Soil >...
CCAGCGCATGATGTGCGCGCCGCCGCCGTTTCGTGCGTTGGACAGCGAATGGTTCATCGTGACGTCGGGCTGTCCGTTCGGATCGAGCACGGAAGAGTCGGGGAAATAGTTGAAGATGCCGATGTCGGGGTGCCCGTCGCCGTCGAGGTCGGCGACCGCGACCGCGTTGGTGTTCCACAACCGGCCGTGGTACTGGCCGTCCAGGCTCGGCGGCTCCGGTACCAGCTCGGTCGGCTGGTATGCCGCGAGCCCGAATGTCGTCGCATCGGGACGGTGCAGGAAGACCACCGGGGTACGGCCCCAGTAGTAGACCAGGAGGTCCATGCGGCCGTCGCCGTTGAAGTCGCCGGGCACGCAGCCCATCGGCGCCATGATGTCGTTCATCGGCAGCGGTGCGGGGTCGAGCACGAACGGCCGGTACCGGTCGCCGGTACCGGGTACCGGCGTGACGACGACAGCGTCACTGCGCGTGTCGACCAGGCACAGGTCCTTGGCTACCCCGGTGCCCTGCAGGTCATTGACGGCGACCGCCGCCCCGACCGAGGAGATCCACGCCCGGATCTTCTCGTACTGCGGGTTCACGTGCCGGACGGTGTTCTGTGGCAGCCCGGCGGGAAGCGCGATCGGCCGCTCGGTGAACTGGAAACGCGCGGCGAGCGAGGCCTGCCGCGAGGCGGAGGCCCCGGGTGGCTGTGCCACGACATACAACACGGCCACGAGTACGAGCACGAAGAGCGGTGGCAGGAGTCGGCGAATCAGTCCGACAGGTTGCGGCGGCAACGGGTCCCCCTTTGGATCGATGGTTCCCTTCCCCCGCGGCGGACCGGATGGAAGGGTCAGGCGTGCCGATCCGGTACCTGTCGGGGCTTGGCCACGGCTATCGTCCGCCGGGGCGCGTCGGTGTGTCTTCTCGGTGTGTGCTCAGCCGCGAGAGCGGGTGGAACACGCCTGAACGGCTGAGCACACACGAAGACGTGCCGTACCCGGGCGGCGTGTTTGCATGGCGATATGGGATCCACCAGCTACGCCGCGTACCAGCAGGAAATCTACGCGCGCGGCGTGTCGGGCGAGCTGCCGCCGTTCACCACGGATCCCGAGATGCTGGAGGAGTCAGCGCGCCGGCAGCTCGCACCCGGCCCGTTCGCGTACGTCGCCGGGCCGGCCGGGGCGGGTACCACCATGCGGGCCAACCGTGCCGCGTTCGACCGGTGGCGCCTCGTACCGCGGATGCTGACCCGTTCGGCGCAGCGGTACCTGGAGACCTCGGTTCTCGGTACCCGGATGCCGGCGCCCGTTCTCGTCGGTCCGGTCGGCGTGCAGTCGATCGTCCATCCGGACGGGGAGCTGGCCACCGCGCGGGCCAGCGCCGAGCTGGGACTGACCATGGTGCTGTCCACGATGTCGTCCTACAGCATCGAGGACGTGGCCCAGGCCAACGGCACCGGGTCACGGTGGTTCCAGCTGTACTGGCCCAACGACGACGACCTCACCGTGAGCCTGCTGGAACGGGCCCGGGTGGCGGGGTTCACCGTCCTGGTCGTCACGTTGGACACCATGTCCCTCGGCTGGCGACCGTCCATTGTGGACCTCGCGTACCTGCCGATGCTGCGCGGTGCCGGTACCGCCGTCTTCTTCTCCGATCCGGTGTTCCGGGCGGGCCTCACCAAGCCGCCGGAGGCGGATCTGCCGGCCGCGGTCGACCGCTGGGCGCGAATGCTCGCCACCGCCCCGCGCGGTTGGTCGGAACTCGGTTTCCTGCGCGAACACTGGCCCGGACCGATTGTGCTCAAAGGCATCCAGCACGTCGAGGACGCGAAGTTGGCGGTGCAACATGGGCTCGACGGCATCGTGGTGTCCAACCACGGCGGGCGTCAGGTCGACGGTGCCGTCGCCGCGTTGCAGATGCTGCCCGAGATCGTCGACGCGGTCGGCGACCGGTTGACCGTCCTGTTCGACTCCGGTGTGCGTACCGGCGCGGACGTCCTCAAGGCGCGGGCGCTGGGAGCGCAGGCGGTGCTGCTCGGCCGCCCGTACGTCTACGGGCTGGCGCACGCCGGCCAGCTCGGCGTACGGCACGTGCTGCGCGCGCTGCTCGCCGACGTGGACCTGACGCTCGGCCTCGCCGGCTATCACAGTCTCGCCGAACTGGATCGCGGGGCGCTGCGCGACTGCGAGGGGCGGGGATGCGTTTGCGGGGGGCGCGGATGACGTCGATCGTCGAGGTCGCCACGCACCTGCCGCCGCGCAGTATCCCGATCGGACCGCGCCTGACCGAACTCGGGCTGGCCGGCGACGCCGACCTGTACGAGCGCTTCTACGGGTTCGCGCGGATCCGCGTCGAGCCCGACCGCAGCCTCGCCGACCAGATGTGCGCGGCCGCCGGCAAGCTCACCGAGTTGCGCGGCCGCGAGGGCGACGTCCGGTACCTGGTGCACGCGCCGACGATCCAGCTCACCGCGCCGTACCCGGACAGTCCGCTGCGGGCCGTACGCCGCAGCCTCGGGCTGACCCACGCGATGCAGTTCTCACTCAACCAGCACGCCTGCGCGTCGGGACTGTTGGCCATCGACGTGTGCGGCAAGCTCCTCGCGGCCGACCACGATCCGGACGCGCTCGCGCTCATCCTGGTCGGGGAGAAGACGTTCACCCGGGTGGCCCAGGTGATCGCCCACTCCGCGGTGATGGGCGAGGGAATGGCGGCCGTACTGGTGCGCGCCGGCGGCGTACGCGACCGGCTGCTCGGGTATGCGACCCGTACCTTGGGCGAGTTCCACCAGGGCCCGAACCTGCCACCCGAGATGGAGGCGAAGTTCCAGGGCGCGTACGCCGCTACGCTCGTCGAGGTGATCCTCGCCGCCGTGGCGCAGGCCGGCATGAGCGTGGCGGACGTGGCGCTCGTCCTGCCGCACAACGTGAACCGGATGTCCTGGCTGCGGATCCTGCGGCAGCTGGGATTGCCGAAGACCCGTCTGCTGCTGGACAACCAGGCGGAGTTCGGGCACTGCTTCGGCGCCGACCCTTTCATCAACTACCAGACCGCGTGCGAGCGCGGCCGGCTGCGGCCCGGTGACGGCTACGTCATGACCGGGGCCGGTCTCGGCGCGACGCTCGCCGCGATGGTCTTCCAGCATTGAGGCGGGCCATCACGTGACGAGGGACGAGATGACGGTGCACACAGGCGATAGCCGAGCCGCGGACTTCCGGGCCGCGGACTTCCAGGCCGGGTGGCGCACGGTACTCACCGGCGCGGCGGATACACCACTGGTGCTCCTGGGCAACTTCGAGGTGGAGAACCAGTGGGCCGATGGCGAGATCGGTCTACCGCATCCCGGCGGTACGGCCACGTCGGCGGTGGTCCAGCGGATGGACGAACTGGCGCTCCTGCTCGGTACCGCGCGGGATGTGGTCGTACTCAAGGGAAGACCCGACGAGGAGTATCTCGCGTACCTCGCCGGGCTGGGCTTCGGCATCCCCCGGGTACTGACGCCGCAGCCCGCTGACCCGGCGCGCACCGTGACCGGGGACGTCCTCGCCGACCGCGATCTGATGGCGACGTTGGCGCGGCTCGCACCGGCCGGGTACCGGTTGGCGCCGCACGGGGTGTCGGAGTCCGAGGAGCGGCTTTCGGCGCGCAGCGGCGTTCCGCTGGCCGCCCCGCCGGCGGTGCTGTGCAAGCGGGTCAACAGCAAGGTGTACAGCCGCGACGTGGCCACCGAGTACGGGCTGCCACAGCCACCCGGCCGAGCCTGCCGTACGCTCGGCGACCTGGCGGACGCGTTCGCATGGGCGCGCCGCACCATCGCGACCGGGCGGCCCGTGGTGGTCAAGGACGCGTTCGGCGTATCCGGCAAGGGTTTGCTCGTCGTACACGACAGCCGGCGGCTGGACCAGTTGTGGCGGCTCATCGGCCGGTCCGCCGAGGGTGCGGGGCACGACCGGGTGGCGCTCGTGGTCGAGGAGTGGGTCGCCCGGCGGATGGACCTGAACTACCAGTTCACGGTCTGCCGGGACGGCTCGGTGCGGCTCGACTTCGTCAAGGAGGCGATCACCGCGCACGGTGTCCACTTAGGACACCGGTTCCCGGTGGCGCTGCATACCGACCATCTCGCGCAGCTCATCGACGCTGCCGAGGTACTCGGCCATCGGCTGGCCGCCGACGGGTACTTCGGCGTCGCCGGTGCGGACGCGATGGTCGACGACGCGGGGCGGCTGTACCCGGTCGTGGAAGTCAACGCGCGCAACAACATGTCCACGTACCAGGCGGCGCTTCATGGCGGCGTGGTGTATCCGGGGGCGGTCGCGATGGCGCGGCATTTCCCGGTACGCCCGCCCGCGCCGGTGCCGTTCGGCATGCTGCGCCGGGTACTCGGGGACACGCTGTTGCGGCCCGGCGATCGTCGCGGGTTGGTCGTCACCGCGGCGGCCACCGTCAACGCGGCCTTCGACGGCGGATCATCCGGTACCGGAGGCGACGGCCGGCTCTACGGCGTCCTGATCGCCGGTTCCTGGCCGGAACTGGAAGCGCTGGAGGAGTGCGTGACCGATCGGCTGCGATGTCCCGAGATCGGCGGGCGGTCGCGGGCGCCACAGATGGAGATGGCTCGATGACCGACGACCGGTACGTACAGGGCATCCCGTTCAGCCAGTTGGCCGAGCGGTTCGGTACCCCGCTGTTCGTCTACGACGGCGCGGTGCTCGCCGACCGGTACGGCCGGCTGCGCGATGGCCTCGATCCGCCCGTGGACCTGTTCTACTCCCTCAAGGCCAACCCGAACGTGGCGGTCTGCGCGGCCCTGCGCGGTCTCGGCGCCGGAGCCGAGGTCTCCTCCCTGGCCGAGCTGGAAACCGCCTTCCGCGCCGGGGTACCCGCTGCGGACATCATCTTCCCGGGACCGGGCAAGAGCCCGGCCGAGTTGGCCGCCTGCCTGGACGCCGGAATCCACGCCATCGTCTGCGAATCCGTCGGCGAACTGGCGCTCGTCAACCAACTCGCCCGCGCCCGCGGTACCCGTGCCCGGGTCGCCATCCGGGTCAATCCCGAGTTCTCGCTGCGCTCGACGACGCTGGCGATGGGCGGCAAGCCCCGCCAGTTCGGCATCGACGAGACGCAGCTACGGCGGGAAGGTCTAGACCTGGCGGGCCGTTTCCCGCATGTCGAAGTGATAGGTGTCCACGTATACATGGGTACCCGCATCCTCGACGCGAACGTTGTGGTGGAGAACACCGTGCGGATCCTCGATCTCGCACGGGACCTGTCGGCGCGGCTCGGGTTCCCGCTGCGGCTCGTCGACGTCGGCGGCGGATTGGGCGTGCCCTACTTCGAGGGGGAGCGGGAACTGGACACCGACGCGATGCTGCCCCGGCTCAACGAGGCCTTCGGTGGCTTCCGTACGGAACACCCGGGAACCCGGCTCGTGATGGAACTGGGCCGCTACCTGACCGCGCCGGCCGGCACGTACCTGATCGGCGTGCGGTACACCAAGACCTCGCAGGGCGAACGGTTCGCGGTCGCCGACGGCGGTACCCATCACCATCTCGCGGCCGTGGGCATCGGGTCCTTCGTCAAGCGGGACTTCCCGATGTTCCTCGCCAACCGCGACGGTATGGGCGAGCCATCCCCATGGACGATCGCCGGACCGTTGTGTACGCCCAACGACACGCTCGGCCGCCACGTCGCGCTGCCCGCCCTGCGCCCCGGTGACCTGCTCGGCGTGCGGTACTCCGGCGCGTACGGGCCGACCGCCTCACCCGGGCTGTTCCTCGGCCACGGCTATCCGGCCGAGGTGCTCGTCCACAGCGGGGTGCCGTATCTGGTGCGCGAGCGCGACGAGCCGGCCGACCTGCTTGCCAGGCAACACCTTCCCGACCCGCTGGCGCCGGTACCTACCGGAGCCGGCCCCACCCGCTCGCCGAGCACCGTACCGGAAATGGAGGCACGATGACCGCGAACCCCATAGCGGCCGCGGTGGATCCGCGGTCGATCGCCGAGCGTACCCGTAAGGTGCTTGCGGAGATGGTGGGTAGGGATCCGGCGTCGTTGACCGAGGACACCCGGCTGTTCGCCGATCTCGGCATGGACTCGACGAACGCGCTTGAGTTGCTCATGCTGCTCGAAGACGAGCTGGGGATCCGGATCGACGCGGACAACCTGGAGCAGCAGGATCTGGAGACGCTCGGTTCGCTCACCGGGTACTTCGCGCGGCAGGCCGGTTAGCCATGTACCTGGCCAGCTCGCCCGCGCTCGCGCTGGTCGGCACCGACCATGCCGATCGGTTCCCGCTGCCGTTGGCGCGGATCGTCACCCGTACCTTCGACGGGGTCCGGCCGTACGACGCGAACATGCTGGGGTTCTTCCACGACCTGGCCGAGCTGTACGGCCTGCGCTACGACCGGGCGGAGTTCGCGCGGTTGCGGCGGGCCACGTTCACCGACATGGTGGGCGGCCTGCTGGACGAGCTGGACGGTGGCGGGGAGCCGGTCGGGTTGGTGGTGCTCGCGCACAGCGCGCCCGACGGCGAACCCAACTGGCCGGCCTGTTTCCTGACCGGCGTGCTGCCCGGCGAACCGCTCGGGTTCGCGGTCGCGGACCAGGGCGCGGTGGCCCCGTTCACGGCGCTGCGCATCGCGGCCACGTACCTGCGCGCCAACGGCGCCCGCCGGGCGATCGCCATCGTCCTCGACCAGAGCACCGTGCTGTGTGACCCGGCGCTGGCCGGGCAGGCACCGGTACCCACGCAGAACCGCGCCGTGGCGCTGATCTTCGACGAACGCGGCGGGCTGGGCGAGTTGTCGGTACGGACGTCGGCCGGGATCGGGCCGGGCGACGTGGGATCCGCGCTGCGGGGCTGGGTACCGGCGACGGGCGGGCATCGGCCGGCGGTCGTGTTCGGTCCCGGGCTCGCCGCCGAGATCAAGCCGTCCACAGTGGACGGGCGACAGTCCACAGTGGACCGGCGGCAGTCCACAGTAGACGGAGGATGGTCCACTGTGGACGCGGTGGCCGTCCCGCCCGGCCTGCCCTGTACGGGCATCTGGGCCGTGCTCGCGGGCGAGCTGGACCGGTGGCGGTCGGCCGGCCGGCAGCACGTCCTGCTGGCCGACTACGATCCCGAGTCGCACTGTCTGGGGCAGTGCGTCGTCAGCCTGCCAGGCCCGGGAAGGCAACGATGACGGCGACCGTTACCCGGATCGATCCGGCGGCCCTGCGGGGTTGCTGCCGGATCGCGCGCGAGGAGAGCATCGCAGCCGCCCTGGAGCACCTGTACACCAGGCTCGGCGCCAGGGTCCTGCCGTACGGGCCGCGCGGGCACGCGGTCGCCCCTCGGGCACTGGCCGGCTCGGCACGGTACGCCTGGTTCGGCGGTACGGTCGTCGCGCGGGACCGGGCCGGCGAATCCGTCCTCGCCGACCCTCTGCTGGACGGCGAGAAACTGGTGGGGCTGCGCCAGATCGGCCGGCTGCCCGCGGGTACCACTGAAGGTTGGTCTGATCTGCTGGTCGGGCTCGCCTGGTTGCGGCTGGGCCTTTCCGAGCGTCTGACCGGCGACTGCCTGACCTACCTCGGCGGGCGTACCGTGGCCGACGCCCCGTTGTTGGCCCAGCAACTGGTCCGCGGCGACCTCGCCGACGCCGGCACCGCACAGGTGGAGTTGCGCGTCCTGCTGACCGGCGCCACCCCGCCGGCCACCGAACTGCCCTGGCTGCACCGGCGACTGAGCGGCGTGGACCGGGTACTGCTGCGCCTGCTCGGCGCGAGCGGCTTCCTGGCCGACGGGCCCGGCCGGCGTGCGGCGGTCGGCGAGCTGTTGTCCGATGTGTATGTGGACTCCGACGCGTACCTGGACCGGACCATCGAGGACTGACCGTGATCGAGCTGGATGACCGCCTGCTCGCACTGCGCGCCCACGCCCACGGGTGGAGCGCCGACCTGCGGGACATGGCGATGGACGTGGACCGGGACCCGGATGCCGTACAGCGCTTCGCCGACCGGGACGTGCTGCGGTTCCTCGCGACCTTCCGGCGCTCCGGCGACCCGGTGGGGCAGCCGCTGATCGTCGACGGTCGGCGGTGCCTCGCGCGTACCGTGCTGGAACAGGTTGTCCTCATGGAGGAGCTGGCGTACGGCGACCTCGGCGCGCTGCTCGCCGCGCCCGGCGCACCGATGGCCGGCCCGCTCGTCGAGCTGCTCGGCGACGCGGCGCAACAGGAGTGGTTCTTCGGCCGGATGAACGGGCCGGCCCGCTGGGCCTTCTTTGCCCTCACCGAGCCGGACCGGGGTTCGGACGCGGTACACCTGGGCACCACGCTTACCCCGGACGGCGACGGGTTCGTGTTGACCGGCGCGAAACGGTACGTGGGCAACGCCGCCCGGTCCCAGCTCGGCGTCGTGTTCGCCCGGCTCGGGTCGGGACCGCTGGGGGTACGCGCCGTCCTCGTCGAGGCGAGCGACCCCGGCCTGACCATGACCACCCTCCCGACGGTCGGGCTGCGGGGCGCGGCACTCAGTGCGATCACGATGGACTCGGTACCCCTTGCGCCGCAACGGATCCTGGGCCGGCACCTGCCCACCGCGCGCCGCGGAGCGTGGGGCTGGTTGCGCGTTTTCAACCTGCTCCGGCCCGGCCTCGCCGCGATGGCGGTCGGCGTGGCCCGGGCGGCATCCGAGTACGTCCGCGCGAACCGGCGCGCGCTCACCCCGGCCGAGCACAGCCGGCTCGATGCGATCGACCGGCACATCGACTCGGTACGTCAACTGACCTACCACGCCGCCGCGACGGTGGACGCCGATCCGGCCGACGGCAGCCTCGCCAGCGCCGCCAAGGCACGGGCGGCCCGGCTCGCCGAAGACGTCACGCTGGCCGCCCCCGGGTTCTTCGGCGCGGGCGCGCGGTTCGAGCACCCGTTGCTCGACAAGCTCGCCCGGGACGCGCGCGGCCTGGAGTTCATGGAGGGCACCGGCCACGTCCATCGACTGCTCATGAGCCAACACGTCATCAGAGGGAGGACGGATCATGGTTGACCAACGAGAGCACGCTCCCGCGCGAGAGGACGCGTGGGCGGTACCCGGTCCGGACCGGCGCTCGCTGACCCGGGCGATCGCCTTCCTGGGGCTGCCGATGGCCGCGGCCGATGTGTTCGGCCTGCTGGTCCTCGTCGGCATCGTCGCGCTGATGGCCCGGATGAGCGCGGACGCCTTGTACGTCCGGGCGTTGTACGTGCCGCTGGTGAACGTCTTCGCGGCCGTATACGCCGGTCTCGGGATCAGCAACCAGGTGGCCGCCGCGATCAGCCGCGGCCGTGGCCGGCCGAAGGATGTGGTACCGCTGGCGGCGAGCTTCGCCCGGGTATGGCTGGCGGTCAGCGTGGTACTGGCCGTCGTCGTCGTCGTGGCGGCGCCCGCACTCGCATCGGCGCTCGGTGCGGCACCGGAGCACCGGGAGCTGTTCGTGTCGTTCGTCCGCTGGATGGCTCCGGCGGAGCTGCTCCAGGTAGGTGTCGTACTGTGCGCGTCGAGCCTGCGTGGCTTCGGCCGGGCCGGCGCGGGATCCGCGGTGTCCCTGGTGACCGCCCTGCTGCAGTTCATCGGCGTCGCGGTGTTCGGCCTCGGGCTGCACCGGGGCATCTTCACCGTACCGGCGTCGATCGCGGCCGGTTCGCTGATCGGTCTGGCGCTGGGCCTGTACCTGTTGCGCCGCAACGATCTGCGCGCCGAGCCCGGGTGGACCGGATGGCGACCGGAGGTGCTCGGGCACCTGCTGCGGGTCGGGCTGCCGGTGGCGATCACCCAGTTCCTGCTCTTCGGCTTCAACTTCGGTCTGCTGTGGGTACTGGCCCGGACCGGGCCGGACGTGGTCTCCGGGTTCTCCGCCGCCGCCACCCTCCAGGTCCTACTCATCATGCCGGGCATCGTCCTCGGTTCGGCCATCGCGATCGTGCTGAACCAGCAACGTGGCGCGGGCAAGGCGGAGTGGATGCCGGCCGGCCTCAGTACCGGCATGCGCATCGGTTTCGGGCTGTACGCCGTCCTCGGCGCCCCCCGCGTGGCCGCCGTAACCACGGCGTACCTCAGCGCGGTGGGCCTGTCGTACTTCATCCAGGGCCCGGTCCTGACCGCCCTGACGAGCATGGAACAGCTCGGTGCCGGAGCGCTCGCGCTGGCCCTGAACATCGTCTACTTCGCGGCCATCGTCATCGTCGGCCGGCTCGTCGTCGACTCGTACGGCGCCGTCGGGGTCTTCCGGTCCATCGCCCTGATCAACATCGCCGGCATCAGCGTGGTGGTGGCGGCGTTCCTCGTCGTCCGGCGGTTCAGCCGGGCCACCCGCCCGGCGTAGAGCAGAGAGAGGGATCGAAACGATGAACACACCGATCGAACGCACCGGCGTGACGGCTTTCCGGGGCCGTCCGGTCACCCTGCTCGGCCCGCAACTGCGGCCGGGCGACCCGGCGCCGGACTTCACCGTCGTGGGCCCGGACATGGCGCCTGCCACGCTCGGGTCGTCGGCCGGGAGGGTACGGCTCATCGCGAGCGTACCGTCGCTCGACACCGAGGTCTGCGACCTGGAGGCGCGTCGCTTCAACGAGGAGGCCGCCCGGCTCGACGGGGTGAGCGTACTGACCGTCTCCGCCGATCTGCCGTTCGCGCAGCAGCGGTGGTGCGCCGCCTCGGGAGCCACCGCGATCCAGGTCGGCTCCGACCATCGTGACCTGTCCTTCGGACTGGCCTACGGCGTGGCCGTCAAGGAGCTGCGCCTGCTCGCCCGGGCGGTGTTCGTGGTGGACGCGGCCGACACGGTCGTCTACGTCGAGTACGTGCCCGAGTCCGGCCAGCACCCCAACTACACCGAGGCGCTGCGCGCGGTACGGGCGGCCGTACCGGCGCCGGACAGCCGCGGCAGGTGAAGTAGGTACCAACGGATCGGGGCCCGGCCGGTTGGTCGGGCCCCGATCCATCGGTGGGGAGGGAAGTCAGGCGTTGCGGCAGAGAAGTCAGGAGGCGCTGCGGCCGGGCCACGCTGGCGCGTCGTCACCGGCGAGCAGGCCCCAGCGTCCCGCGAGGGCGATGGCCTCGGGCCGGTTGCGGGCGCCCATCCGCTTGTACACCTTGGCGAGCCGGCGGAAGATCTCCCGCTGCGAGTACCCCTCGCTGTTGGCGAGCCGGGCGACCGAGCCGCCCTTCGCCAGTAGCCGCAGCCACCGTACGTCGTCCGAGGACAGCCGCCGCGCCGCCGTCGCGCGTACCGGTGCGGTGTGGGCGAGGGAGCGGGCGACCGGGGTCGGCAGGACGGTGTGACCGGCCAGGGCCGCGCACAGCGCCTGGACGATGTCGGCCGGGGCCGCCCGCCAGTCCACCGCGGCCGGTACGCCGGACTGGAGTACCCGCACGTAGTCGGCCGGCTCCGACGACATCAGCACCGCCACGAGTACCAGCCCGGGCCGGTTGCCGCCGAGCGCGGCGAGCTGGGCGAGGTCGTCGGCGGAGTCGACGGTGGCGATGACTGCGTCGCCGGGCCGGTGCCGCAGCCGGGCCTCGGGATCGGTACAGCACACCGCCTCGAACCCTTCCTGGACAAGGATCGCGGCGAGGCCGGCGGCGAAGGCCGGGATCCGGTCGACGACGATGACGGTGCCGCGCGCGGTGTGCCCGGGTGTGGTCCGCAGCGCAACCACCGGCTCGGGGCGGCGTGCGGTCCGGGCGGTGGCGGCGCCGTACGCGGTGGCGGTCACGTCGTACCTCCGGTACCTGTCGATGGGTCGGC
>Ga0209239_1002161_pt1 | contig 11758 bp, 8 predicted proteins | sample GraSoi013_2_20cm_FD_185824 | JGI IMG/M metagenome (GOLD analysis project Ga0209239, IMG submission 185824) | Grasslands soil microbial communities from the Angelo Coastal Reserve, California, USA - Sample 10_02_2013_2_20cm (SPAdes) (version 2) | ecosystem: Environmental > Terrestrial > Soil >...
CACTAGGCGCGGCAACAGGTGTACCTGCCGCACTAATCAATGCAAGGGCAACCGGATGACGCGGCATGCGAATAGCAACGGTGTTCAATCCCGCCGTAACCAGCGCTGGCACAAGCGAACGACGCGGCAGGATCAATGTCAATGGTCCCGGCCAGAATGTACGAACCAGCTGATGTACCTGTACTGGAATGTCAGCAACCAGTTCCTCCAACGCGCGTTCATCCGCGATATGTACAATCAATGGATCGCTCAATGGCCGCCCTTTAGCAGTAAATATGCGCTCCACAGCACGAGGTTGCAACGCATCGGCACCAAGGCCATAAACGGTCTCGGTAGGGAAGACAACAACCTCGCCAGAGCGAATCAAAGCGGCTGCACGCTCGATTCTGGCTATCTCAGGATGAATAGGATCAACAGCTAGAACTTCAGTATCTATTTTTGACATAAGCATTACAGACCTTCAAGACGTAAATGAGAAAGAAAAGTACTATCATTTTTTCCCTGCTGGTCACTCAGAGTTACCTTGAAATCTTTTCACATGTCTACTCTGTTCGCGATAGAGGAGGAAACGGTCAAAAACACCTCTTTGCAGTGGATGTATCTTTACAAGCAATTCCGCTTCATCACACCAAGTAGCCCTTCCCTCGATGCTAGGTTTCAGTTCTCCAGAGAAGACCTCAGCATAAAAGATAATGGTAAGTGTGCTCATACGAGTTATACGATTACTGACGTTCGAGCTATAACCAATGAGATCATCCACTTTCAGCTCCAAGCCAGTCTCCTCCATACATTCGCGCAAGGCTGTTTGTGCAGGATTTTCCTTCCAGCGCATAAAACCACCGGGAAATACTAATCCACCTTCGGGCCGTTCAACGACAAGATAGCGACCTTGATCCTGGACAACGACAGCGACACAACCGAAGGGAGGTAAGTTACCTGCGAGGAGAAAGTTGAGGATATTAAAAAAGATACTCACTGAGCGCTTTAGCAACCGATAGAGCAGGTATATTACCACAGATGATCTTCCACCAATCTTTTTATTGTCTTGCCATTGTACGTGCAAACATCTAAGAGAGCAAGAGCGATGAACAATCCCTGCTCATAATAATCGCGTCACGAGAGACAATCAGATTGGGGGGTTTATCATACATGAAGCACGCAATGAGCGCTCGTTATGCTGGTTTTCGGCCAGCATAACAGTACGCACGCTACGCATTTGACATTTCTAGAGTATTTCTGGTAAACGAACTCCTGGGTTTTAACGCCCGCTGCGGGCCTGCAGACGGCGCACAACAGCATCGACAGTGACAGCGATCAACAAGACAGCGCCTTCTACCATCTGCTTTACGTCTGTAGTCTGGCTCTTCAAATCCAGACCATTCTCCAGGCTACCGATAATGAGTGCCCCCAAGACGATAGACCAGACCGAGCCAACACCCCCAAAGAGGCTGACGCCACCGATTACTGCGGCAGCAATAGAATCGAGCAGGAGCGTCGGGTTAATTTGCGTTGCCACGGCATTTGCGTATGAGGCCGCAACTATACCACCAATGGCGGCAAGCGTCGAGCAGAGCGTAAAGACTGCGATACGTATCCCTGTGACATTGATACCGGCACGGCGAGAAGCCTCGGCATTGCCTCCCACTGCATAAATGTGACGGCCAAATGTCGTCTTTGTCAGGACCAGCCACATAATCAGGATTAATCCAAAGAGGATCGCCGTTGAATTCGGAACGCCAAGGAATTTTCCACCTGTCGAAGGGGTATTTTCGAGCACAAACACAATTCCTTCAACAGCGACGGCCGCAATCACAATTTGAGCGATGAGCCGGAGAAGCGGTTTGGTTCTCAAGCCAGCACGACGACGAGCCACCTGGTCGAACACAAGACCTAAGGCATAGAGTACTAAGACAACTGTTGGCAGCCCGACACCAAGTATATCTGGCAGGAAACTATTGGAGCTCCCAGCAATGGCAAGAACTGTATCGTCATGAATGATCAGCGTTGCCTGCCCTTTGAGCAAATTAATCAGTAATCCCGAGTAGAAAATGGACGCGGCCAGGGTCACGATAAAAGAGGGAATACGAAGCAACGCGATAAACAAGCCATTGATTGTGCCGGCAATGGCACCTGCAAGAATACCGCAAAGAATAGCTTCCCAGGCAGAGAAACCATGATAGTTGATGAGCACGCCCATCACGACGGCGCCAAATGTACCAACCGAGGCGACGGAGAGATCGATCTCACCTAGCAGGAGAACGAGAGTAACACCAAGTGCATCTATACCGGTAGTGGCAATCTGCTGTAAGAGATTGGAAATGTTAACCGGCAGAAGGAATAACCCGTTCGTAGTTATTTGGAAATAGATAACTATGGCTACGAAGGTCGCTAAAACAGGAATAAATCCGAGATCACCACGTAGCAACTGGCCCAGCGATTGCTTTTGAATATTCGATGGTACCTCTACGGAAGCTGCTGAAGCGGGCTGGTTTTTAGATGAGGTTGTATCTTGCTCAATGCTCATTGATCGTCTCCTCCCGACGCACCATTACCATTGGTTGGTGTAGTCTTCAATAATTCGCCGAACTCGGCACCTGTGATTGCTGCCACGATGCGCTCAGGGGTAGTTGTTTTGATATCGAATGTGCCAACCCTCCTGCCAAGCCGCAGCACCACCACGCGATCTACAACCTCGAAGACGTCAGCCAGGTTATGTGAAATTACGACCACGGCCAATCCCTGGTCGCGCAGGCGTCGAATCAATTGGAGCACCTGTCGAGTCTGCGCGACGCCGAGAGCGGCTGTTGGTTCATCCAGCAAGACGATCTTCGCATGACGCAGTATGGTCTTTGCTACGGCAATGGATTGGCGTTGTCCACCAGAGAGTTGGGCGACCTTCGAACGTATAGAGGGAAGTTTTACATCAAGCGTCTGAAGTACTCCTAGCCCGCGCTTCTCCATCTCTACCTCAGCCAGGGGAACGACATTGACCAACTCATGCCCTAGAAAAAGATTGGAGACGACGTCAAGGTTATCACAGAGTGCAAGGTCCTGGTAGACGGTCTCGATGCCCAGGCGGGTAGCGACCTGCGGGCTGCTAATATTAATCTGTTGACCCTCCACGAAGGTCTCGCCGCTATCAGCAGGTCCAACACCTGAGATAGCTTTAATGAGCGTCGACTTACCGGCACCGTTGTCACCAACGAGGCCGACGACTTCACCAGCGTAGACCTCAAAATCGACGTCCGTGAGCGCCCGCACAGCGCCAAAACTTTTGTTGATGCCACGCAAACGAAGACGAGGCTCACCCTGTGGCGGTTGCCCTGGCTCGGGTGTTGACTCACCACCAACGAAAGGAGTAGTACTATCAGCCATATGGCCCTCCAAAGTAGTTGTAAGCTGGTAGCTCTTATCTTGAGAGCTGGGGACAGGAATGTTACAGAAAGTATAACATAACCATTCCTATCCCCATGCTATAGGCAGATTATCGCTTTGATGGCGACAAGCTGCCAATATACTCTCGAAAGCTACTTAACAGATTCCGCCAGTGCCCGCGGGGAGACCCTGACAGATATCAGCCTTTGTCACGAAACCATCAGCGATCACTGTGGATTGAATATTTGTCTTGTCGACCGCTACAGGCGTCTCGAGGACCGACTTAATACTCGTACCATCCGCCGTTTTGACGGTACCGTTGGTCAGCGAAGAGGCACCAGAGCCATTATAGATCGCCTTCACCAGGTCAGCGGTAGCTTGAGTCTCTTTATCGATAGCTTTATAGACGGTCATCGCCTGGTCGCCAGTGAGAATGTTCTGGATACCGGCAACAGTTGCATCCTGCCCTGTCACCAGCACTTTCCCATTGAGCTTCTTTGCCTTGAGGGAGGCAATCACAGAATTTGCCATACCATCGTTAGCAACATAGGCGATCTGGACATTGTTCTGGTTCGCGGTCAACGCGCCATCCATCTCGGTGCGAGCGGTGTCATTATTCCAGTCAGGAGTGAACTGCTCATAGACCTTTTTGAGCGCACCGCTTGAGATCAGCGGATCAAGGGCTGAATGAGCGCCCTGGCTGAAGAGTAACGCGTTGTTGTCGGTCTGTGCACCATCGATCATGACGAGGTGGTTTTTGCCGGGAGACACGAAATTTTTGTAGTGATCGACAATGTACTGACCTTGCAGTTGACCAACTTTTACGTTGTCAAAAGACACATAATAGGCAAGGTCTTTCGACTGGATCAGGCGGTCATAAGCGATAACCGGCACACTCTTCGCATTCGCTGATGCTACAATTGTAGCGGCCGCCGCGCCGTCGTGCGGGGCTATTACCAGGATACAGTCGCCCTTGGTCAGATCGGCCTGAGCTTGCGACTGCTGTACGTTAGAATCACCACCAGCATTATTGTAGTCTACGGTGGCGCCAGAGGGCAAAACCGCTTTAATTTTCTGCGTCAGCAGGGGCTTGTCTTTACTGTCCCAACGGGCTGAGGAAGCGGTCTCCGGGAGGAGAATGCCTACCTTGGTACAACCTTTGCCATTTGTTGGAGCCGATGTCGTTGTAGTCGTGCCGCTGTTACCACATGCGACCAGCAAAAGCATCAACAAGCCAACACCAAAGACTGCACCAAATGACCTGTGTTTTCGATCAAATAGTTTCATTATGAACTTATCCTTCCACTCTGTGCTTAGTCAAGCACGGAACTTACGACTCAGAAGCATACGCTTCATGAGAACAAAGCTACAATACATTCTCATACGAGAAATGTACTTTCGCTAAAAAGATTTATTGCTCCTCCTTCCTAGCGCTCATGGCCATCATTTGAAAGGTATGGCCTACTTGTTAGCCCACCTTAACGGGTGTTGGTCCTTCAACAGCCTGCTGACTGTGCTGACTGGCGTCCTCTTCCCTGGCAACGAGAATGCGCTCCCAGGCCCTAAAAAACGGAAAGTAGATAAGAGCAGAGACGGCGAGATCAAAGAACTGCAAGATGCTTCCCCTGATGTCACCACCCGTTGCTACAAAGCCACTAATTCCAAGAGGAACGGTAAAGGGTTGTATGACTACAGGTACGTGTACCAGTCCAACAGAGAAAACGAGGTAGTTAATGGTTACGATAATCACTGGCACAAGCACGAAAGGTATCATCATGAGAGGATTCAGTGCCATTGGCACACCGAAAGTTACGGGTTCATTGATGTTAAAGATCGCGGGACCTAATGCTATCTTCCCGACGGTACGTAACTGGGCTGACCGCGACAAAAGCATGTAGACCACCAGAGGCCATGTCGCACCTGAACCTCCAAGATGTGCAAAAATATGGAAGAACGGTTCTGTGACGATACCGTGACCACCAGTCGCGTTACTGGCCAGCGTTGTAAACCAGAAAGGGGCAGCAATTGCCGTGACAATGTTCATTCCGTGAATACCGACCGACCACAGCAACATCATCAATACAATTTCAGCTAACGCCGCTGGATAGCTATCCTGTACAGCGACTAGAGGTTTGAACACCTGCATCAACAAAATAGGCAGCGTCAATTGAGCGTTTTTACCATCTATACTGACGGTATGCGAGCTGACAAACCATTCAAGCCCCCACACAAGGGTCAGCAACAAGAATGTCGGCACGAGAGCCTCAAAAGCGCGCGTCACATTCTTTGGCACACTCTTTGGCAGCCGGATGGTGAAACGCGATCCGCGGAACCATCGCATTACCTCCGTCGTCATAATGCCAATCAAAATCGCAACCAGCAGCCCCTGGCCGCCTAAATATGGCAGAATATCACCTAATTTCAAAGTTGTCAGATCAGTTACCGGGACAGTTGCTACCAGGAACAATACCATTGCCAGTATACCTGGCTGGACTGGTTCTGTACGGCGATACTGCGCCAAACTATATGCAACTCCAAAGGCAAGAAAGAGAGCCATCAAGCCGAACGAAAGTTGAAAAGGGACCAGAATAGCATTTTTATAGTTGCTCACCAGGTTATCAAGGAAGGGGAAAGGCGGATTCGCTATTATCAGAAACAGACTCCCAGCAATGATGAGTGGCAGCGTAAAAATAATAAAGGCGTCGCGCACAGCTTGTAGATAGATATTACTCGCAAGTGTGCCGAGTGGTGGAACAAGGTAGCGTTCAAACCAATCGCTGCTGCGCTCGATAACACTGCTCACGTTGCTGTCTTCCCTTCCTGAGTATTTTGTGGTAACAGGCGAAGTACCTGCTCCAACACTGCCTGTCCATTCATTGTCGCGTAGTGAAATGGCTCAATCATTGCAACGGGTTTCCCCACGGAAGCTGCCAGTTTCTCAATACTCTTGCGTAGATGACGAATCTGAGGTGCGATAAGGACGACATCACATGCATCGACCTTCTCTGCATACTCACCGGCGCTCAAAGCCTCGACGATCAATTCATATTTACGTTCTTTGGCAGCTTCGAGCATGCTATCGACCAGTAAACTGGTTGACATGCCCCAGCTACACACTATCAATACCCGTATCATGACAACTCCCCCTACGAGTTTTGAGCTTCACGCTTGTAGTTCCGTGTAATGAATTGCTACACACTACGGCGTCAATTTCTCACTCACGGGTACACTCTTCTATACAGCAACAACCATGCCAAAATGTGTGCTACACAGATAACACACTAAATAAGCCGAGAGTACGCCTTTCCCCACCTGCCAGGGCGACGCAAGCGTCCCCACTCCACATCCGCTCCACCCCCGCCCCTACGAATGGGACGATCAGCCCCAAAAAACCTGCCTGTGTAAGACTCACTCTCCCAGGCCACCCTGAGATGAGTCTACAGGCTATTTGATATGAAAATATCGACTTGCCGGAGAATGCCAACTATATTGTATGCTTCTTCATCGGGAAGTGGACGGGCGATCTGTGCGCTCAGGACCTGTAGCGCACGGCGGCAGATACTCAGCTCACGAGGAAATTGTTGCCCTACCTGGGTACGCACCGTCTCACTGACAAGCACTCCTTTATGCTGAATGCCACGTTCCAGTATACAGGCAAGATGGAGCATTAAACCTGCCAGCACATCAATATCAAATGTTTCTCCTACCTCAACCTCTATCAACTCGATCATATGATCAATCAAAGGCATCGCTCGCGCAGGGTTGAGAAATAAAAGACTCTGACTGAGCGTATGGGTAATCTCGCGCACCAGTTCGCTGCGTTGTGTCAACTGGGGGGTAGCACCAGCTGTGAGCAGAGGGGGATCGGTATCACTGGATGAAGGAACGTCGCGCTGTCCAACCGCAGAGGAAGGGTGCAGCAATGCCGGATCTATGAGGGTTCCGCCCAAAAGAGTTCGCAGACGCGCAATACCATCGCCAAAGAGAAAATCAGTGAGCGCTATGAAGGGGTAACTCTCGAGGTGCGGATTGATCGTTCCAACAATTGCCACGACATGTCGATTGCCCACCAGGCGCTGAACATCTTCCTCTGTCTTCCCGGATAGATTAATGTCCATACAGATAATCTCCACCTCTTGCTCACGCAAGCCTGGTAGATGCTCTTCGATCAACTCGGCAATCTTTGCTGCGCTGCCAAACCCTGTCAAACAAACAGAGAGAATCACCTGAGAACGTGCAACGGCAGGGAATTGCGCATCCTTCTCCTGGTATCCATCAGATAATATGTTTCTCTGCGTTAATGAATGAGCGTTTGCCTTACCTGTTTCATCCTCAGGGTGGAAGAGGGTGAGGCTGGCAGCCAATTGATCCAAGGTCACCATTTTTGAGCGCTGCGCCCTACGAACTGCCTCAACCACTAACGGCGCACAGACACCGGATACGGTATGTACCTGCACACCTGCCTGTCGCATCACCAATTCACCCAAAGGGAGGAGCGAAGCGAAGTCGACGAGCAGCAATACTCCACCACCTTGATCCGCCGTGCGTACCCAGTGCGCCACTTGACCGAGCAATTCTTCTGGAGATTGTTCCAGTGAGAGTTCCACCCAACGTACGGAATTCACTCCGACCAGCGTATTCGCTAGCTCAGCCAGTCCTGAAGCAATACCGTGTCCATGTGCCGCTACCACAATACCAACCGTTGATTGCTCGCTGCTCAGGAGAGCATCGGCATTGGCTAACAGGACCGCCAGGACGTCCGTTTCGCTCTCAGGTAGTGAGACACCCAGCGCGGAACGGAATTGTAGTAATGCCATGCGCGCTACTTCGTATTCAATTGGGTAGGTGAAACGGACTGACTGGATGGCAGGCTCAGCTATCGAACGACCCTGTGATATACGCTCAAGCGTACTGGTCAAGTGCATGGCAAGCACCAACGCCAGCTTTTCGGGAAAGGTACGCGCCAGTCGCTCTTCGGCATATTGCACAATGCGGCGGCTCAATACGCCAATGCGTTCATCAACGAGGTTAGTGGCTGATCCCTGTTTCCCCGCGGAAACCTCGTCCGCGAAGCGCTGGAAATAGTATTGTATATCAAGATGGAGCAGCCTGTTCATTTCATGCTCTTCCAGCCCGCTATGCTGGAGCATACCCAGGTGCCTGCTGATGGTATCGTAGAGGTCCTGGGCAGACTCTGGCAAACCGTCCAGGCTCAGGCCAGTGGGAGTAAAGATGTGTGTGGCCTCCGACAGGTGCAGAACTGGTTCCAAAGCGCGATTCAGCTCAACGGTGTGTAACAGGCCCCGCCGCACATGATCTGGTAATTCTCCCATGTGTACATGCAATTCAGTATGATTGCCGGTGCGATACTCGAGGTAGGCCCAGGCACAGGCGAGTTGTACATCCGTGCGCAGTTGGCCGATGTTGCCAGGGCACTCGTACAGTAAAAGGGCGCGCAGCGCCTGTGGCGAAACGTGGATATGCGCCCCTATACTGCTACACTCGGTGGTAAAGAAGGCCCGCAGCAGTTCGTAGCGCTCCATGATAGTTCTCTCGTGGAGGCCGGGGAGGTTAATTGACATGGGAATGCGCCGACGAAAGGTCGGCAGTAGAGCAGCGCTGGGATCTTCTGTTGTTGCAGCAAGCAGGAGAAGCGAAGATTGCCGTTCTCGAACGTCACCCATGCGGCGAAAACGCTCACGATCCATCAAGTAGAATAACATCTCCTGGCCCTCGGGCGGCAGGCGATGTACTTCGTCAAGGAAAAGAATACCCTGGTGGGCCTGTTCCACCAGACCTTCACGGTCGCGGTCTGCACCTGTGTAGGCGCCGCGCACAACGCCAAAGAGATGTGCCATCAACAACTGAGGATTGCCCGCGTAATCGGCGCAGTTGAAACTGATAAAGGGCGCATCTGCTGGTAACGCGTGGTGTTCTAGCGCAAATCCATGCATTAAACGAGCAAAGGTCGTTTTACCGACGCCACTTGGTCCATGAAGCAGGGTATGCAGCCCACGTGGTGGATAGAGGATGGCTGCTTTGGCCTGTTGAATAGCGACTTTCAGCCCTTCGCTTCCACCGATTAGCGTCTCGAAGCTGGTTACAACTGCTCCAACGTGAACTGAGGCGACGACAGCCGGCGCTTTACCAGGCTCATGCGTCACCTGTAGGGGAGCTTCTTGACGGTATTCCACCCCATGATGGTAATCTACCTTCCCAGACGGATGCCCGTTGTGAATACTCTGCCTGTTGCCGTTGCTGCCAGGTACGAGCACGGGTTCTGTAGAAGGTATTTTGACTGCGAACAACACAGGGCGTCCAGGGATACGCTCAATTTTCCCTTCCTGTGCAAGCAGGTTAAGGTCGCGGCTCGCGTTGGTTCGATCGACGCCAGCGAAATCTGCTACATCTTCAGCGCTGAAGCCAGCATAACGACGCAACGCACCACTCCGTGCTGGTCGCTGTGCACACATCGATCGTAATGCTTCAAGTATCCGATCTTTGCGGAGCACGGAACGACTCCTTCCAGGCAGGCAATACGAGGCTACCTATGTTTCAGTGTGACATATTCACCGATACGGAATAAATAAATAGCATGCAACTTCAATGTTATAGCGATTATTACCTGCTCTATATTTTACTATATTACGCCGAAAAACAGAACAATGTCACAATGCTTTGACCCCATTTACTTTCTTGTTGATCCAACAATTCTGCTATAATGAGGAAGAGGTATAATGGAGTTCCTCTCCTTTCATCTATTTGGCCTATGTTGAAACCGTATGCGTATGAATTAGTAGAGAATTCGGTAAGACAGCGAAAGTGAGTAACCATTCAAGATTGGAGAAACATATGAGCGACCAACACGAACAACAAAGGCCTCTCACGACGACCGATGCAGGCATTCCCGTCTCAAGCGATGAATACTCGGTCACCGTAGGTCCCGATGGACCCACGCTGCTACAAGATAGCTATCTCATCGAGAAGATGGCCCAGTTCAACCGCGAGCGTGTGCCCGAACGCGTCGTCCACGCCAAGGGCAGCGGCGCGTACGGCTATTTCGAGGTGACGGAGGATGTGACCCAGTGGACCCGGGCCGCCTTCCTCAACAAAGTTGGCAAGCGCACCCCGCTGGTCATCCGCTTCTCGACGGTGGCCGGTGAACTAGGCTCAGCCGACACGGTACGCGACCCACGCGGGTTCGCTATCAAGTTCTACACCGAAGAGGGCAACTACGATATGGTCGGCAACAACACGCCGATCTTCTTCGTGCGCGATGCCATCAAGTTCCAGGACTTCATCCACTCGCAAAAGCGTATGCCCGATACGGATCTGCGCAGCAACAACGCGCAGTGGGACTTCTGGTCCCTGTCTCCGGAGTCGGCGCACCAGGTAACGTTCTTGATGTCCGACCGGGGCACGCCGCGCACCTGGAGGAATATGAACGGCTATAGCAGCCACACCTATATGTGGATCAACGCCAAGGGGGAACGAGTGTGGGTCAAATACCACTTCAAGACGGAGCAGGGGATCCAGAATTTCACTGATGCCGAGGCCAAGGCGATGACGGCCGAAGATCCCGACTACCATCGGCGCGACCTGCGCGAGGCCATCCAGAGGAAGGTTGGAGATGCAGATCATGCCGTTCGAGGACGCGGCGAGTTATCGCTTCAATCCTTTCGACCTGACCAAGGTGTGGCCGCACAAGGACTATCCGCCGATTACCATCGGGCGCATGGTGCTGGACCGCAACCCGGAGAACTTCTTCACCGAGATCGAGCAAGCTGCCTTTGAGCCCTCGAATATGGTGTCCGGCATCGGTCCCAGCCCGGATAAGATGCTGCTGGGCCGGCTGTTCAGCTATGCCGACACGCACCGCTATCGCATTGGCACCAACTACAAGCAGTTGCCGGTCAACGCACCGCAGGTGGAAGTGCATAGCTACAATAAGGATGGCGCGATGCGCTACCGCCACAACGGCACCCAGCCCGTCTACGCCCCCAACAGCTATGGCGGCCCACAGGCTGACCCGCAGCGCTATCCCGAACCCAGCTGGTTCGCCAGTGGGGAGATCATGCGCAGCGCGTATACCCCACACGCCGAGGACAACGACTTCGTGCAGCCGGGCAATCTCTACCGCCACGTGATGTCGGAGACCGACCGGGAGCATCTGGTTACCAATATCGTCGGACACATGAGCCAGGGCGTCGAGCGCTTTATTCAAGAGCGCACGGTCACCACCTACTGGTACCAGGTCGATCCCGATCTGGGAACGCGGGTGGCCGAGGGTCTTGGTTTGAAGATTGCGACTGAGCTCCCCACATCGGTTGGGGGGGGAGAATAGTCGCACGTATTGAGTTTCGTTCCTTCCAATATGCGTACT
>Ga0209239_1002165_pt1 | contig 11744 bp, 9 predicted proteins | sample GraSoi013_2_20cm_FD_185824 | JGI IMG/M metagenome (GOLD analysis project Ga0209239, IMG submission 185824) | Grasslands soil microbial communities from the Angelo Coastal Reserve, California, USA - Sample 10_02_2013_2_20cm (SPAdes) (version 2) | ecosystem: Environmental > Terrestrial > Soil >...
GACAGTTTCCGGAGCCTCCGCCCATTCTAACGTGTTGATTCGGCGGGCCGAAGGGAGCTACCGCCGCTGGCACACCGGTTGCTCGATTCCTCTCCAGATGAAACTGACATTCAGGCGCCGCGAAGTCAAGGACCTGTCTCAGCTCCAGACGCTCGTCACCGAACACGCCGAGGCAATCGAATCTGGATTCCGCGTCCTCGCCGGCACAGTCAATTTCGGCCGCTCAACGGTCGAGCTCGTCGGCCTGGATGGGCGCGGGACGCCCGCGCTCGTCGCGCTCGGCCTCACGGGCGACGACGCGATGCTCTTCAGGATCGTCGAGGCCTACGCGTGGTCGCTCGAGTACCCCGAGTCCGTCCGGCGTCTCATGCCGGCTGAGGGTGGCGCTGACGGCTGGCCGCCGCGCGTCGTGTTCATCGCGGAGCGCCTGCCCGAGTCCTTCCTGAGAAAGATCAGGCTCCTCACGTTCCCCGCCGTGAACTGCTTCGAGTACCGGTGCGTCGACGTCAACGGCGCAACCGGGTTCTATCTCGACGCCGTCGACTGGGCGCGGAGCGAGCCCTCTGCCGCCGCCTCGCCGGTGATTCGCGCTGAGGAGGCCGGGCTCGCCGATGACGTCCGGCGCGAGGCCACGACCGCGCCACAGCGCGCCGCTACTGAGGACGCTGCGCCCGCGGTCACCCGGGACACGCAGCCGTCGCACTGGTTCGGGCTCCTCAAGCGGCCGAGCGAGACGCCGACGGCCGAGCCCTCACCTGGGCGGGCCGAGTCTCCGGCGCCCGTCGCGGCGTCGGGCGCGCCGAGCGCCGGCGCCCCGGCCATGGCGGCGCCCTGGAAGGTCGCGTCGCAGCCGGCGACCCCGACCGACGACGCCGGTCTCGTCCGCCAGCTCGCCGACAATCCCGAGTGGCAGAAGTTCCTCGAGAAGCTTGCCGCCGAGGATGTCCCCGCTGCCACCCCGACCGAGAAGACCGCCCGCCCTGCGCCCGAGAAGCAGCCGACGGCCTCGCACTCGGGGCCCTCCCGCAATGGGGGGGCGGGGCGACGCGGAGAGGTGAAAGAGCGCTTGGCGGGGGAGCCGAAAGAGCGCTTGGCGGGGGAGCCGAAAGGGCGCGAGGACCGCAGACAGCCCCCGCTTCGCGACGTCGTCACGCTCCCACCGAATGGCGAGCTCGCACCGCAATGGCGGAAGTTCTTCGAGAAGCCCGTGAACCACGACGGGAAGATCGCCGTGCTGCGCGAGTACCTGCATCGCGAGTTCCCGATGTGCACGATCTACGACTTCCACGAGCTCCAGGGGAACGCGCAGGTCCTCCAGCTCCAGGACAACCAGGGCAAGGTCGCCTACCTCGTGACGATCATGCTCGAGTTCTTCGACGCCCACGGCGACTCGGGGCTCCGGACGGTCCTCGAGAAGATGGGGCTCTCCCAAGCGATGCGGCAGGCGGGCCAGGCTGGTGTGCTGGTGACGCCGAGCAAGCTCGAGTTCCAGAAGCGCTAGCCAGCGTACCTCCAGGCGAGCGCCCGCTCGGGCGCAATCCTGATGACGGTCGCCCCCTCTCGATCGAGACCCATCGCGCGGTACTGCGCGTACTTGCTCACCAAGAGGTCCACGGCCGTCGCGCGCACCGGCCCTTCCGTCAGGAGGTCGGCGCGGCCCTCGACGATCACCCAGCAGAGCCGCGCCCAGTCCTCGTCGTAGCGGTCCACCACGAGCGAGACCTGCGGGTTCTGCTCGATGTTGCGCACCCGCCGGAGGGCGCGGGCGGCGACGCGCTTGGGCTTCGCGTCGATCGCCGAGAAGCAGGCGTGCCCGTCGAAGGCGTAGCAGACCGGGACCACGAGCGGCCGCCCGGCGCGGTCCGCCGTCCCGAGCCGCGCGACACGGCTCTCACGGAGGAACTCGGCGGCCCACGCCGGGAGGTCCAGGCTCACCGGATGAGCTTGGCGTACTGATCCAGGAGCGGTAGGACCCGGTCGCGAGGCTCCGGCGGCAATCTCAGAATCGCGCGCGTCACTCCCGCCTCCCTGAGGCGGTCGAGCGCGGCGTGCTCGGGCTTGGCGCCGAACACGGAGACGGAGATCGTCTTCATGTCGCGCCCCGCGCGGGCTGCGCGCGCTTTCAGGTCCGCGAGCCCCGTGAAGATCGCGTCGCCCGCACGCCCACGGGGGAACCAGCCGTCGCAGAAGTCCACGACCCGTTGCAGCGTGTGACCGCTCTCGCCGCCGAGGAGGACTGGCGGGTGGGGCTTCTGTACCGGCTTCGGCCACATCCAGATCGGATCGAAGCTCACGTACTTCCCATGGAACTCGGCGGCCTCCTTCGTCCAGATCTGCTTCATCGCGAGCACTTGCTCCCCGAGCCGCTTGAAGCGCGTCGTGGGGTCGGTGCCGTGGTTCTCCATCTCCTCGATGTTCCAGCCGCCGCCGATCCCGAACAGGAACCGCCCGTTCGACACGAAGTCCACGCTCGCCACCTCCTTGGCGGTCGTGATCGTGTCCCGCTCGATGATCAGGCAGATCCCTGTGCCGAGCTTCAGCCGGGTCGTCACGGCCGCGGCATGGGCCAGCGCGACGAAGGGGTCGAGCGTGTGGGAGTATTCGCGCGGCAGCTCACCGCCGCCGGGGAACGGCGTGCGACGGCTCGCGGGAATATGGGTGTGCTCGGGGACGAAGAGTGACTCGAAGCCACTCGCCTCCGCCGCCCGGGCCAGCTCCTCGATCCGGATCGCGTAGTCGGTGTTGAACATGCAGACGCCGATGTGCATCGCGCCCTCCTCCGGGTTCGGACTCAGGGGTTCACAGCTGAGTGGACGACGGTGTGAGCGAGAAGTGGGTGTGCACGGCGAGCCATCGGCCCTCGCGCCTCGCGAGGACGACCGTGAGCCGCCCCGGCCGCGGGAACGTCGTGCCGTCGGGACGCACGCCGCGCGAGTCCCACGGGGCCGCGACCCAGGCCTGGTCGCCCTGGACCGCGCCGCGCGCCGCGTCGATCCGGATCGTGAAGTCGCGAATGTTCGGCCAGACGCGGCGCCACTGGCGCTCCATGATCCGGTCCACGCCCTCGACGAAGTCGGCGACCGTGCCGAAGGCGATCGTGTCGGGAGCGCACAGCCGGCGTCCGCCGTCGAAGTCGCGCGCCCTGACGCACGCCTGAAGGGCGCCTAGCCACTCGCGCACCTGCGCGAAGCCGTCGCGGTCCGTCTCGAGCCGGCGGGCGATCTCGAGGAGATTGCCGTCGGGGTCGCGCAGATAGATCGACTCGATCGCGCCGAGCGCGCCCGTCCGCTTGACGGGCCCCTCGAGCAACGGGACGCCGTTCTCGGCGAGCCGCCCGACCCACGTCTGGAGAGGCTCGTCCGTCAGGAAGCAGAGGTCGCCAGATCCGGGGGTTGGCCGCTCCGCCTTCGGCTCGAACTCCTGCCCGGTCCCGTGCAGGTTGATCTTCTGCGATCCGAACCGGAGCGCGAGCCGTCCCTGCCCGAAGGTCACCATCTCCATACCGAGGACCCGGCGGTAGAAATCGCACGTCGCCGCGGGATCGCGGACGGTCAGCACCAGGTGGTCCAGGCGATCGAGCATCATCGGGCCGTGTCGCAGTTCAGCGCGTGCGTGGCGCCCATCGCCTCAGTCCATCGCGAGCGCCGGGTCCTGGGCGATCTCGTTCCACGCGACCATGCCCGTGCCGGAGCGCCAGGCGATCGCGGGCATGTAGGCGAGCACGTCCGCAGGGCCGCGGGTCATGGCGAGAACGAGGAACCAGGAGAGGAGCTCGGCGGTTCCGCCGGAGCCCGCCGCCTCCATGCGCTCGAGCGTGCACTCGGCGAGGAGCGTCTCGTGGTCGCCCTTCGCGAGCAAGTCGAGGAACCACCGGTCGAATTCCTCGTCGATCCAGAAGTAGCGCGGTCCACCCGGTTCGTGGGAGAGCCCGCCCGTGGCGATCACGGCGATGCGATCGTCACCGGGATAGGCCCGGAGGACGTCGCGCAGGACGGTGCCCACGTGGTAGGCGCGCTCCGGCGCCGGCAGCGGCGGCACGGTGCAGTTCATCCCGACCGGGACGAGCCTGAACCTCGCGTCGGGGTTCAGGTAGTGGGTGGGCACCGAGATCCCGTCGTCGAACTGCATCCGGCGCAGCCAGGCGAACTGGAGGTGCCGGCGCGCCCCCTCGTTGACGATCCACCGCGCCAGCGCGGGGTGGCCGGGGACGCGGTACTTCTCCATGCCCAGCCACTCGTCGAACCAATCGGCCGGGCCGATGTGCTCGTCGCCGATGCCGACGGCGTACTCAGGAATGTTGTTGATCGGCCAGTTGAGCAGGTGGTCGTTGGTGAACATCACGAGCACGTCGGGGCGCGCGGCCTCGAGGCGCCGTCGCATCTCTGCCGTGGCCCCGAGGGCGAGCCGCTGGTGCGCCTCGGGCGCGCGCGTGAACCAGCCGGTGAGACCAGGAGAGTGAGTCATGGCCATCGCCGCGACGATCCTCGCCATCGCCTACGTGCCCTCCAGTCGCGCCTCCAGCGCCATCGCCCTCGCCGTCTCCTCCGGGAAGGCGCGCTTGTAGCACTCCAGCGCCGCGCTCGCGTTGGTGTTCTGGGCGGCGCCGAAGAACAGGCGCAGGATCTGCGGGACATAGTACTGGTGAACGCCGAGGTCCATGAGCCGTTTCGGGTCTCGGTCACGGATCGCCTCGTACTCCGCGTGGCTCAGGCCGAACTCCGTCGCGATCCCCCGGAGATCCGTGAGCCAGCGCGCCCGAAGCGCGGGGTCGCGCCGGACGTAGAACATCATCTCGTTGGTCGGCAGCGTCTTGTCGCAGCGTTCGACGTTACCCATCGGACACGCCCCTCAGGATCTTCGGATTCGCCTTGATGAACATGATGACGCAGCGCTCGTTCCGGAGATTGCGCACGTCGTGGGGGACGTTGCTCGGGAACTTCACGACGGACCCGCCGGGCACCACGACCTCCTCGCCCGCGATGTTCATGTTCGCGGTGCCCTCGAGCACGAAGATCGCTTCTTCCTCCCGGGGGTGCGTGTGCATGACGGTGGATTGTCCCGGCTCGTAGCAGGCGATCTCGGACCAGAGTTGTTCCGTCTTGAAGAGCATCTTCCGCACGCGCTTGTCGGGCGCGAAGGCCTTGAGCGCGTGGAGATCGAACACCTGCGCGACCCTCGTCGTCGCGGCGACAGCGACCTCGTCGTCCATGGCGGCCTCCTCCGTGAGCGGCTCAAGTGTACTTCATGGCCGGCTCCTCTTGACGGCGTCGACGACGGCGTCCAGATGCGCCTCCGGCACGTCGAGCGGCAGCACGCACCCGGGAGCCACGATCACGCCACGGCCGCCGGTCTGGCGGACGGCGTCGTCCACCTCGTCGGCGATCGCGCGGACGGGACCGCGGCGGAGCGTCTCCCACTCGCTGAGGCCGCCGACGGCCGCGCCCGCGAAGCGGCGGCGCGCGGCGCCGAGCGTGGGCGGCGTCAGCCGGTCGTGCCAGTTGATCGCGTGGACGGGGAGCGCCGCCAGCTCGTCGAAGGCGATCTCGCGGCCGTGGATATGCAGTAGCGTGAGCGTCGCCCGTCCTGCGACGGCCTCGACGAGGCGGCGGGTGTATGGCAGCTCGAACCGCGCCAGCGCCTCCGCGGCGAGCGCCTCGCGGGTCGCCGTCTGGGTCGCGACGAAGAGCCCGTCCGCGCCCGCGTCCAACGCCGCATTCGCGTAGCGCGTCATCGTCCGGGTGATCGTCTCGAGCGCGCCCTCGACCGCGGCAGGTGCCGCGCGCAGGTCGTCGCGCAGCCGGTCGCCGGCGAGCTTCTTCGCGATCGTGAGCGGTGTGAAGACGGTGTGGAGCACCGGCGCGTCGTCGTGCCGCCCGCGGACGATGAGGCGCACCGCCTCGAGCTCGCGGCCCAGCGCGCCGCCGCCGGGGTCGAGCTCGCGCACGCGCGCCCAGTCCGCCGCGGCCCTGACGGCGTGCTCGACGCACTGCTTGGCGCCGCTCGGCGCGCCGGTGTCGGCGACCCGGCACCCCCAGTCCTCGACGCAGTAGACGCCGCTCGACATGACCTTGACGAGGTCGAGGTCGAACCGCCGGTGGAAGCTGAGCATCGCCTCCGCGAGACCCTTGGCCGTGTGGTCGACGTCGGGCGCGTGGCGCCAGAACGCGACGGGTGGACGATCGACCGGCTGCCCTCCGAGGGCGGCGACGACGCGCTCGCGCTTCGTCATGCGGGGAGTCTACCACCGCCGTCGCGAGGCGAGCGCGTGAGCGGCACGGCGCCCCGCGCTTGACTTCTCCGTGCTTTGGCCCGACATTTAGCCGCACCACGGGGGGGCTCGCGATGAGACGACACCGCGTTCTCGGAGTGCTTGCGACCATCGTGGTCTTCGCGACGGCGGCGCCGGCCACGGCGCAGCAGGCGCCGATCAGGATCGGGGAGATCAACTCGTTCAGCGGCATCGGCGCACCGTTCACCGGACCGTACCGGCAGGCGGTCGAGATGGCGGTCGACGAGGTCAACGCGAAGGGCGGTGTGCTCGGCCGCAAGATCGAGGTCATCTTCCGCGACGACAAGGGCCAGCCCGCCGAGGCCCAGAAGCACGCGCAGGAGCTGGTGGCGTCGGAGAAGGTCGCCCTGATCTCGGGAACGTTCCTGTCGAACGTCGGCCTCGCGGTCTCGGACTGGGCGAAGCAGAACAAGGTCCTCTTCGTCGCGGCGGAGCCGCTCACCGAGGCGCTCACGTGGGCGAAGGGTCACGACTACGTCTTCAGGGTGCGCCCCAACACGTACGAGCAGGGGCGCATGCTCGCCGAGAAGGCGGCCAAGCTCAAGCCCACGAGGTGGGCCGCGATCGGACCGAATTATGAGTACGGCAAACGGGCATGGGAGACGTTCCGCGACCGCCTGAAAGAGCTCCGGCCCGACGTGCAGATCGTCGGTGAGCACTGGCCGACGCTCGGCAAGATCGAGCCGAGCCAGTTCGTGACGGCGATCCTCGCGCAGAGCCCCGACGCGCTCTACGTCTCGCTCTTCGGCAGCGACTGGATCGCGTTCGTCCGAGAGGCGGACAAGCGGGGCGTCTTCAAGAAGATGTTCGTCGTCGGCATCCTGCTCGGCGAGCCCGAGTACATCGATCCGCTCAAGCTCGAGGCGCCCGAGGGCATGCTCGTCACGGGCTACCCCTGGTACGACATCCAGCTGCCCGCGCACAGGGAGTTCGTCGCCAAGTTCATGAAGCGCACGGACAAGAACCCGGTGCTCGGCTCGCTGGTCGGCTACGTCACGTACCTCTCGATCGCCGAGGCGATCCGGAAGGCGGGCTCGACGGACACCGACAAGCTCGTCGCCGCGTTCCGCGGGCTCACGGTCGAGACGCCGATCGGACCGATCAGCTTCCGCGCGTCAGACGGTCAGTCGACGATGGGTGCGTGGGTCGGCACGACCAAGCTCGACGCCAAGCGCGGCGTCGGGATCATCGTCAACTACGAGTACATCGCGGGCGACAGAGTCCTGCCCTCGGACGACGAAGTGAAGAAGATGCGCACGGGGAACTAGCGCGCGTCATCGGGTCCGGGCCGGGGTGCGGGCGGGGTCCGCCGACCCGTTCGCGCCGACCTCGATGCCGCCGGGGCGCGGCGCATGGAGGCTCGCCGCGGTCGGCTGCGCGCCAGAGCGCGTGGTCGCCGGACCCCGCTCCACCCCGGCCCGGACTCGATAGAGCACGACATGTCCCCGTCGCTGATTCTGATCCAGCTGCTGTCGGGCCTGGCGCACGCGATGGTGCTCTTCCTCATCGCCTCCGGGCTCTCGCTCATCTTCGGCGTCACCCGCATCGTCAACTTCGCCCACGGCTCCTTCTACATGCTCGCCGCGTACCTCACCTACACGCTCACCGCGACGCTGCCGCTCGGCGTGGCGGCGTTCTACGTTGCCGTGCCGCTCGCCGCGGCGTCCGTCGGCCTCGCGGGCCTCGGCGTCGAGGTGGTCCTCCTGCGGCGCGTGTACCGGGCGCCCGAGCTCTATCAGCTCCTCCTCACGTTCGCGCTGGTGCTGGTGATCGCCGACGGCGTGAAGTTCTTCTGGGGCAGCGAGAACCTGACGGGGCCGGCCGCGCCGGGGCTCGCGGGCTCGGTCCCGGTTGCCGGCCAGCTCTTCCCGACGTACGACCTCGCGCTGATCGCGCTGGGGCCGCTCGTCGCCGCCGCCCTCTGGTGGCTCTTCTATCGGACGCGGTGGGGCGTCCTGATCCGCGCGGCGACGCAGGACCGCGAGATGGTCGCCGTGCTGGGCGTCGATCAGGCGCGGCTCTTCACCTCGGTCTTCGTCCTCGGCTCGTTCCTCGCGGGGCTGGGCGGAGCGCTCCAGGTCCCGCGGCAGGCGCTGACCAACGTGATGGACACGTCGATCATCACCGAGGCGTTCGTCGTGGTCGTCGTCGGCGGCATGGGCTCGGTCCCCGGTGCGCTGCTCGCCGCGGTCGTCATCGGCGTCATCGACGCGTTCGGCGTCCTCGTGCTCCCCAGGGCGTCGCTCGTCATGATGTTCGTCGTGATGGCGGTCATCCTGATCGTGCGGCCGTGGGGGTTGCTCGGGCGGCCCCCCACCCAGCCGCGGACCGCCGGTGGCGCCATCGTCCCGGCGAGCGCCCTCCGCGTGCCGCGATCGTGGATGGCTGCCGTCGTAGCCCTGCTGATCGTCGTGCCGCCCGTGCTGCCGACGTTCCACGTCTGGGTGCTGGTCGAGATCCTCGCCTTCGCTCTGTTCGCCGCGAGCCTCCACCTCCTGATGGGAACGGGCGGGATGGTGTCGTTCGGCCACGCGGCCAGCTTCGGACTCGGCGCCTACGGCGCGGCGCTCTGCGTGACGTGGGCGAAGGCGCCGATGCTCGTGGCACTCGCCGCGGCGCCCCTCGCGGCGGCCGTGTGCGCCGCCCTGTACGGTTACTTCTGCGTGCGCCTGTCGTCGATCTACTTCGCGATGCTCACGCTCGCCTTCGCCCAGATCGCCTTTGCGATCGTCCACCAGTGGTACGACGTCACGGGCGGCGACAACGGCCTGCTCGGCATCTGGCCCGCCCCGTGGCTGGCGGGGCCGCTCGCCTACTACTACCTGGCGCTCGCGAGCTGCGGCGGCGGGATCGCCCTCCTCGCGCTGGTCGAGCGGGCGCCGTTCGGCCTCACGCTCCGGGCCGCGCGAGACCATGCCCCGCGGGCGGAGACGGTCGGGATCAACATCCGGCTCCACCAGTGGCTGGCGTTCATCGTCGCGGGCTTCTTCGGCGGTCTCGCCGGCGGGACGTTCGTGTTTCTGAAGGGCAGCGTCTTCCCCGATTACCTGGCCGTGCCGATGTCGGTGGAGCCGCTCGTGATGGTGCTGCTCGGCGGCGTGCAGGTGCTGGCCGGCGCCCCGGTGGGGGCGGCCGTCTACAAGCTCCTCGACACGGTGGCGACGAAGTACACGGAGTACTGGCAGCTTGTCCTCGGCGCCATCCTGATCCTGCTCGTGCTGGTCTTTCCGCGCGGGATTCTCGGAGTGGTCGGAGACCGTCGTCGTGCCTGAACCGCTGCTCCGGGTGCGTGACGTCCGCAAAGCGTTCGGCGGCGTCCGCGCGGTGGACGGCGTGAGCTTCGATCTGGCGCGCGGTGAGATCCGTGCGCTGATCGGCCCGAACGGCGCCGGCAAGTCGACGTTCTTCAACATCCTCACGGGCCAGCTCCGCGCCGACGGCGGCGCGGTCGCGTACCGCGGGGAGCCGATCCTCGGGCTGGCGCCCTACGTCATCTGGCGGCGAGGCGTGAGCCGCACGTTCCAGATCACCGCGACGTTCGCGACGCTCAGCGCGCTCGAGAACGTGCGGGTCGCGCGCCTCTCGCACACCGGCGACAGCCGGATGCTCCGGCGGCCGGCGGACGGCCTCGAGGTCGAGCGGTCGCTGGCGCTCCTCGAGCAGGTGGGGCTGGCCGACCAGGCGGTGCGGCCCGCGGGCGTGCTCGCCTACGGCGACCTGAAGAAGCTCGAGCTGGCGATCGCGCTCGCGAACGACCCCGAGCTCCTGCTCCTCGACGAGCCGACCGCAGGCATGGCTCCGGCGGAGCGCGGCGCGCTCATGGCGCTCACCGCGTCGATCGCGCGCGAGCGGACGCTGACGGTGCTCTTCACCGAGCACGACATGGACGTCGTCTTCGCGATCGCGGAGCGCATCATGGTGCTGCACCAGGGGCGCGTCATCGCCGACGGCGCGCCGGACGAGGTGCGCGCCGACCCGGAGGTCCAGGCGGTGTACCTGGGGGAGGAGGCGTGGACGACGTGATGCTGGAGCTCCGCCAGGTCCACGCCTACTATGGTCGGAGCCACGTGCTGTACGGCGTGGACCTCGCGGCGCGGGAAGGGGAGGTCGTCTCGCTGCTCGGCCGGAACGGCGCCGGCAAGACGACGACGCTCAAGTCCATCGTCGGGCTGGTAGACGTGACGGGAGGCGAGATCCTGTACGAGGGACGGTCGCTGCGCGGGCTCCGCACCCACGAGATCTCGCGCCTGGGCATCGGCTTTGTGCCGGAGGACCGGCGGATCTTCGGCGACCTCACGGTGGTCGAGAACCTGAGGGTCGGCGAGCGGCCCGGCGGCGGGTGGACGGTCGAGCGCGTCTTCGGGCTCTTCCCGAAGCTCCGGGAGCTCGGCGGCCAGCGCGGCGCGAGCCTCTCCGGCGGCGAGCAGCAGATGCTGACGATCGCGCGGACGCTGATGACCAACCCGCGGCTCCTCCTGCTGGACGAGCCGTCGGAGGGGCTCGCGCCGGTGGTCGTGCGCGCGCTCGCGGAGAACATCGCCGCCCTCAAGGGCAGCGGGCTCACGATTCTCTTGTCCGAGCAGAACGTGAAGTTCGCCCGGCGGCTCGCGGACCGCGCGTACATCATCGAGAAGGGGCAGATCCGGTTCGAGGGCTCGTTCGGGCACCTCGACGCCAACGAGTCTCTACGGAGGGCGTACCTCAGCGTATGAAGACGCTTATTCGAAACATCGGAGCCCTGGTCAGCGGAGATATTCGGCGACCCATCCTCGACGGCGACTCGCTGTTGATTCGGGACGGGAAGATCGCTCGGGTCGGCGATGGGCTCGACGACGACGCGGACACGGTGATCGACGCCAAGGGAACGACCGTCATGCCGGGCCTCATCGACTCCCACGTTCACCCGGTGTTCGGCGACTTCACGCCGCGCCAGCGCACGGTGGACTTCATCGACTCGATGATGAACGGCGGTGTCACGACCGCGATCTCGGCGGGCGAGGTGCACCTCCCCGGGCGCCCGAGGGATGTCGTGGGGCTCAAGGCGCTCGCGATCGTCGCGGCGAAGGCGTATGCGAACTTCCGGCCTGGCGGCGTGAAGGTCCACGCGGGCGCGCCCATCCTCGAGCTCGGCATGGTCGAGAACGACTTCGCCGAGATGGCCGCGGCGGGTGTGCGACTCGTCGGCGAGATCGGGCTCGGCTCGGTCAGGTCCGGCAAGGACGCGGCGCCGATGGTCCGCTGGGCCAAGACGCACGGGATGACGGTGACCATCCACACGGGCGGCCCCTCGATCGCCGGCTCGAGCCCCATCAACGCCGACGTCGTCCTCGAAGCGGCTCCCGACGTCGTCGGCCACATCAACGGCGGGACCACCTCGATGACGCCCGCGGAGATCGAGCGGCTGGTCGCCACCGACATGGCCCTCGAGATCGTCCAGTGCGGGAATATGAAGACC
>Ga0209239_1002172_pt1 | contig 11724 bp, 7 predicted proteins | sample GraSoi013_2_20cm_FD_185824 | JGI IMG/M metagenome (GOLD analysis project Ga0209239, IMG submission 185824) | Grasslands soil microbial communities from the Angelo Coastal Reserve, California, USA - Sample 10_02_2013_2_20cm (SPAdes) (version 2) | ecosystem: Environmental > Terrestrial > Soil >...
TCAGCCAGCGCGCAGAAAAATCTATGCCTACAGATTTCCTCGACTCTAGATTGGCGGTCAATTCAGATCGGCGGGAAACCGGTGCAATTCGTCACCCAGCCCTACACCTCGGATATCGACCACACTGGCGTACTCTCAGAGGCAATTGTGACGCTGCCGCAGCCAGTTCTTCCGAAGGGCACAATCGAATTGGAGATCGGCTACGAAGGAACGATACCGCTCGACGCAACGCGGCTGACACGAATTGGCGTCCCTGAGGAGCTCGCAAAGCACAGCGACTGGGACCAGATCGGCAGATCCTTTACTGCGGTGCGCGGGATCGGCTATGTGGCGTGGTATCCAGTCGCAATCGAGGCCGCAAATCTCTCGGAAGGGAACAGCGTCTTCTCGGCGGCGGGGAGATGGAAGAGGCGCGAAGCTGAGGCCAGCATGAGAATCCGCCTGGAAACTCCCGTGCTTGCGGCGGAAGCGTCGGCACCGATCGTTCGCTGTAGTGGCCAGACCATGTACACAGTGACCCGAGGCGGTAGCCCCAAATTTCCCGCTGCCGAATGCAGTTACGTTCCGATGAATCTTGTTGTACCCGCTTTTGTGATTGCCGACTACGATTTGCTGGACCAACCCACTGCACAGGTCTACTACTTGCCGGGCCACAGGGATGCAGCCGAGAATTATGCCCTTGCCGCCGATCTGGCCCTTCCGTTTGTCAAGGAATGGTTCGGTCAGCCGCGTGAGAAAGTTCAACTTCTGGAACTCGCAGATCGGGATGCTGCTCCCTTTGAGAGCGGCAGCATCGTGTTGACGCCGCTCGGCAAGACTGATTCTGCTCTCGCCCGGCTCACTGCAGTTCACCAGCTCACCCATGCGGCGTTCTACTCGCCTCGGCCCTGGATTTATGAGGGCGTAGCGCACTTTATGCAAGCGGCTTACAAGGAACAGGACAACGGGCGGCAGGCCGCGCTCGACTTCATGGGGCTGCATCGCACGGCAGTGGCGGACGCGGAAGCGGCGCTTGCCGCCGAACATAGTCAGAATGCGGCAGCCGACGAATCGCTCATCAACACCAGCAGGGAAGAGTTCTATCGCAGCAAGGCGATGTACGTCTGGTGGATGTTGCGCGACCTAGTTGGCGAACCGGCTTTGAAGAAGGCGCTCGCGGCGTATCATCCCGAGCAGGACAAAGAACCTTCCTACATGCAGCACCTGATCGAGGCCCAAGCTAAGCGCGATCTGGAGTGGTTCTTCGACGATTGGGTGTACCGCGATCGTGGCTTGCCCGATTTTCGTGTGCAATCGGCATACCCTCGCCCGATTGTCGGGGGCGGTTTCGTTGTTGCCATCACGATTGAGAATCTTGGAAATGCGGGCGCTGAAGTGCCGGTCACATTGCGAATGGAAGGCGGGGAGGTCACAAAACGCGTTCAGGTCCGGGCGAATTCCACCGGCACGGTTCGCATCGAGGCCCCTTCTGCGCCGCAAGAGGTTATCGTGAACGATGGCAGCGTGCCGGAAAGCAATACGAGCAACAACAGGTTCACAATTCAGAAGTAGACTAGTTGGCGGTTGTCGATTTAAGTTTCATTCTGAAATCGTCAATCGGCGCTGGGAGAGCAGTTCGATAAAAGAGGAGAAGCGCTTGCCCTACATTCAATTCCTTGGCGCGGCAGGGACCGTAACCGGATCCAAGCACCTGATCAATACTAGTTCAGATTTGAACGGCAAAGATGGTTTTCAAGTCCTTGTTGATTGCGGACTGTTTCAGGGCCCGAAGGAGTGGCGCGAGCGTAATTGGCAGGATACGCCGGTTCCCGCGCGTGACATTGATGCAGTCATTCTTACCCACGCTCATCTCGACCACTGCGGCTGGATTCCCCGCCTGGTGAAAGAAGGCTTCCGTGGCCAGATCTACGCCACGCCGGCAACCATAGATTTATGCGGAATCATTCTTCCCGACTCGGGTCATCTGCAAGAAGAAGACGCGGAGTTCTACAACAGACATAAGAAGTCGAAACACGATCCCGCGCTGCCGCTCTATACAGAGGAAGAAGCGCAGAACTGCCTGCAGTACTTTCGTCCGCTGCAGATCGAAACTATCAAGCAATTATCGGATGAAATTTCGTTTCGCTTCGTTCGCGCGGCACACATTCTTGGCTCATCAATGGCCGAAATTTCGTTAAAAATCAATGGGCAAGCGCGCCATTTGCTCTTTACCGGCGACATCGGCCGCGTGCGTGACCGGGAAATTGCGCCCGGCAAAGTGGTCCATTCCGGACCCGCGGAAGGTGAGACTGCGGATGTTCTGGTGATGGAATCTACCTACGGAAATCGCCAGCACCCAACCGACGATCCGCGTCCCGCCATGGCAGCATTGATTCGCAAAACGGTCGAGCGGGGCGGAAGCATCGTGATTCCGGCGTTTGCAGTTGAACGGACGCAGAAATTTATTTTCATGGTTAAGGAGTTGATCGAATCTGGCCAGATTCCGCGAATACCCGTCTACTGCGACAGTCCCATGGCCATTAAGGCCGTGGAAATTTTCCTGAAACACACAGAAGAATACAGCGATGAGACCCGCCGCCTAGTGAGCCAATATGGGTCTCCGCTCGCATGGCCGGGATTCACCTTTGCCTCGACCTGCGAAGAATCGAAGAAAATCAACGACAACCATTTTCCCTGCATCATTATTTCGTCAAGCGGCATGGTGACCGGAGGCCGCATTCAGCACCACCTTGTGCAGCGGTTGCCTGACCCCAAGAACACCGTGATCTTTATCGGCTTCCAGGCGCCGGGCACGCGCGGTTTCACGATCAAAAGCGGCGCGCCGGAAGTGAAAATTTATGGGGACATGGTGCCGATTCGCGCGCAAGTCGCTGCATTCGAGCAGTTCAGCGACCACGCCGATCCGCCCGAACTGCTGCAATGGCTGCGCACGTTCCCGCAAAAGCCGGTCGCAACTTATCTAGTTCACGGCGAACCGGCTGCCGCGTCGCAACTGCGCGATACCATGAGCAAAGAACTGGGCTGGAACGTTCAGATCGCGCAGTGGATGCAAAAGGTAGAAGTAAAGTAGGAGCTCGGAATTTTAAGCTTCGGACTTCGCGCGCCTAACTCCGACGCAACTCGGAGCGTAGGCCGCGATCGTCTGGTCTAGCATTCAGAACATGCGCATTTTCGCGGTCATCGCCGGCATCGCTATCGTTGCGGGGATTCTCCTGGATGCGTTTGAGACCATAGTCCTGCCGCGGCGAATAACGCGAACCTTCCGCCTGACTTCCTGGTTTTACCGGAACACGTGGGTTCCATGGGCGCGGGGCGCAAGACGCATTAAATCGCCGGCGCGGCGTGAAGCAGTTCTGGGATACTTTGGTCCGTCGTCGCTGATCCTGTTGCTAATACTCTGGGCTTTTGGGCTGATTTTCGGGTTTGCGCTTCTCCAGTACGGAGCCGGCGAGCACCTGCAGTTGAGCAACGAACGGGTCAGCTTCGGCGCTCTGATGTACCACAGTGGGGAGACATTCTTCACTCTCGGATACGGGGACATCACGCCAGTTTCGCCGGTGGCCCGCGCGCTTGCGGTTCTCGAAGCGGGAATGGGATTCGCGTTTCTGGGTGTGGTGATCGGGTACTTGCCGACGATTTACTCAGCGTTCTCGCGACGCGAGATTGAAATCTCGCTACTCGATGCGCGTGCCGGATCGCCACCGACGGCGGCGGAATTGCTGACGCGCTTCGGAAATTGCCCGCAGCAAACCGTGTTAGATGAGATTCTGCGCGACTGGGAGCACTGGGCGGCACAGGTGCTGGAAAGTCATCTGTCCTATCCGGTGCTTAGTTTTTTTCGTTCGCAGCACAACAACCAATCGTGGCTGGGAGCGCTCACTACGATTCTGGATGCGAGCGCGCTGGTGATGGCGGGTATAGATGGAGTTCGGGATGAGCAGGCCCGCTTGACATTTGCGATGGCCCGGCACGCCGTCGTGGACCTGGCACAGGTGATGCGAGCGCAGTACGATGCGCACACAACGGATCGTTTACCGGCTGCGGAATTGAATCGTCTGCGCGCTGCTCTGGGCGAACAAGACCTGCGCCTGAAGGATGGCATTGAAGCTGAAGAAAAACTGGATCACCTGCGCTCGCTATACGAGCCGTACGCGATTGCGCTGGCGCGCAGGTTATTTATCACATTGCCGCCATGGATTCATCCCGAAAAGAAGAAAGATAACTGGCAGGGTGGGCCGTGGGACCGTCTGATTCAGGCGCGAGGGCTGGGCCGGGCGCAGCGGATGGATGAGCATTTTTAGCGCACTGTGCGCACTCAGCGAAGGCCGTGTCCATGTACACACTTCAAGTCTGACTACCTGAATACTGCGTGCTTTGTGCATGCTAACATCGCTGCATTCATGAATCACATTGGTGAAAACGTTGTGCGCATTGAGGCGGAAGCACTGCGCGCTCTGGCTGACCGTATTGCCGGGCCAATGGCTCAGGCGTTCAATCGCGCGGTGGAAATGATCTACGGCTGCGCCGGGCGCGTGGTCGTGACTGGCATGGGCAAGAGCGGAATCGTCGCCCGGAAGATTGCCGCCACTTTAAGTTCGACGGGAACGCCGGCATTGTTTATGCACCCAGTGGAGGCTGTCCACGGGGATCTTGGCATGGTAGTGCGAGGGGACGTAGTGCTGGCGCTGTCGGCGAGTGGCGAGACGGAAGAAATCCTGCGGCTGCTGGCGACGCTCAAACGGCTGCAGGTTCCGCTGATCGCAATGACATGCGATGAGATTGCGGCACGGGTCCCCGCGCCCGCAAAAGCGGCACCCGAATCGTCTTCCGCGGAACGAAACGCTTCCACGCTCGCTGGCGCTGCTGACATTGCGCTCGACTGTTCCGTGGCCCGTGAGGCGTGCGGACTTGGGCTGGCGCCGACAGCTTCTACAACAACGATGCTGGCCCTCGGTGACGCGCTGGCGATGACGTTGGCCGAAAAACGCGGATTCAAGGAAGAGGACTTCGCCAACCTGCATCCCGGAGGCAAGCTCGGGAAGCGATTGGCCCGAGTAGAAGCGCTGATGCACACCGGCGACGCCGTTCCGCGTGTCACGCCGCAGACCAGGATGCCTGATGTCATCTACGAAATGTCGCGCAAGAAACTGGGGGTGACCACAGTCGTGGCAGACGAAAAACTGGTTGGGGTTATCAGCGATGGCGATCTGCGGCGGCTACTGGAGAAGCGCGGCAAAGACGTGCTTGATTTAACTGCCGGCGAGTGCATGACGCAGAATCCGCGGACGATTTCCCGGCAGGAGTTTGCCGCGGCTGCGCTGGCCATGATGGAAGAGAAAAAGATTACATCATTGATAGTCGTTGACGGCGGGGGCAAATTGGAAGGCCTCGTTCACCTGCACGATTTGTGGGGAACGGAGATGATGTAGAAATTCAGATATAGAGAGTTTGCCTACACATGACCTAGTGTCATGAAATAGCAAAACAGCGGCTACTGAGTAGTCCGAAGGCAATACCCCTCGAGGGTCAGGTTTGGAATTTGGCAACGTCTCGAGGTGTCTACGGGGACGTCGTTTTGAATTAACCCGCACACAACGTAGCCCGGGGTTATCGCTGGCTGTCCTTGCGGACACCCGAACACCGGCTTGCCTGTGGCGCATTCATGTCCCACAGGGACTATGCAGGAGCCGGTCAATGTTCCGCTGAAAACCGTAAAGGTTCCTGAGCTGATCGCCGTACCGCCTGGCGTAGTGACGGCGATCTTGCCGGTCTTCCCGTTGAGGGGCACTGCCGTGGTGATCTGTGTGGCAGAATTAACCGTGAAATTTGCTTGCCCGCCGCCGAAGGTGACTTTGGTCGCCTGCGTCAATCCGGTACCGTGGATGACCACCTGTGTTCCGTCTGGGCCGCTCGTTGGACTGAAACCTGAAATAACCGGAATGACTCTGAACTTCTTACTGCTGACCCTGATTCCTGAAGGAGTCGTCACCGTCACCGACCCAGTTGTCCCAGTCACCGGGACAACTGCGGTCATATACGTATCCGAGACCACATGGAAGCTCGCCGAGCCGGTGCCAAACTTCACGCTGGTTGTGCCCGTCAACCCGTTGCCGAGAATCTCGATCGTCTGTCCGGCTTTGCCTGAGGTGCTCAAGAGCGAGACGAATGGATGCAGGCCCACGTTCAAGCTAAAGAACGTGCCCTGACCGTGCGTGCCGCCTACGAAGGTATCTCCGTACAAAATCCCGTTGGTGTGCTGAACCAGCGTAACGGATGGGGATGCGCCTGTCGTGTTGTCAAAGTTATAGAGCACAGTGAAGGTGCCTGTCGGCTTGATCCGGTAAATGGTCCCAAACTCGTCGCTTCCGCCCGAGGCGGCGGTGCCGTAGAAGTTGCCGTCGGTCGCTTGCACCAGTCCGGCAAAGGGGCTCCCCCCATCGGTAAGCCTACTAAAATTGTGGAGAACGGTGAGCGTTCCGCCGGCGGTGATCTTGAAAACCACACCGCTACTTTGAGTACCACCTTTCTCCGTCGTCCCATAGAAGTTTCCGTCGGTGGCTTGAATGAGAGGACCAATCGGATCGGCTCCATGTGTGGTGTCAAAATTGTGGAGGACGGTGAGCTTACCAGCCGGAGTAATCTTGAAGACCACTCCATCACCACTGCTTCCGCCCTGTTCCGTAGTTCCGTAAAAGTTCCCGTCGCGTCCCTGAACCAATGGAGCTGCCGGAAATTCACCGTGAGTGCCGTCGAACTGGAAAAGCGTCGTGAATGCGCCGGAAGGCGTGAGCTTGTACACAGTGCCCGAGCCGCCTCCAGTTAGACTCCCGTGTGTCGTCCCGTAGAAGTTCCCATCCGTTCCCTGGATGGGCGGTGCGTTGGGTATTCCGCCGTCGCCCGTGTTCGTAAAGTTGTGCAGAACAGTGAAGCTGCCCCCGGGCGTGATTTTGAATACGGTCCCCAACATTGTGGTGCCGCACCCTTCAGTTGTGCCATAGAAATTGCCGTCAGTGCCCAAGGTGAGGCCGCTCAACGGCAAACATTCCACCGTTCCGTCAAAGTTGTGAATCCCGGTGAGCGAGCCCGTAGGCGTGATCTTGAAAATGTCGCCGCTGAGGGCTGTCCCGCCATTTGAGGTCGTGCTGTAGAAATTGCCGTCGCGGCCTTGCGCGATGATGCCCTGGAATCCAGGGTCGAGCGGGTCACCGCTCTTGGTGCCAAAGTTGTAAAGCACTGAAAAGGTCTGGGCATGAGCAGCCGTCGTCAGCAGCACGAGCAGTGCGAGTGTAAACAGCCACCAGTTCTTCATTTGAATTCTCCCCTGGGCGAAGCTAAGAAAACGGCCTCCGGAAGCACTTCAGCTAGGGACGGGGCTTTCTCGGCCGCACGCGAAGGATAGTGCGGATAGAGGGGTGCAATCCTCCTCCTGGCCCATTCGCCTGTCAAGATGAAACTTATTTACCTGTCCCGGCCAATTTCTATTGGCGGAAAAGGGAGGAGGCGCGCCTAGCGACACCCAAATCGCTTTTTCACGATCGCCGCCGATTACCAAGCGACATGTTCGAACGGACAGGAGTCAACCTGGCCGCGCATGACCACAAGGACAGTCCTGCTGGCAAGAACCAGAACAAACAGTTACCTAAGGTACTTCGGTATTCTTTCTTCGCTCGATTCCAATGCTACCCGGTGCTAGCATCGGCACAATCTCGAGTGGCGCGTGCCTGCGCCCGGCGGAGATATCCCGCGCAGGCGAAGTGGAGCGATCTATGGGCAAAATCAAACTCCTGTTCGGATTGGGCGTAATTGTCGCCGTCATATATGGTGGCGCGGAGGTAATTCCTCCGTATTTCTCCAATTATGAGTTCGAAGACTCGATCAAAGAGGAAGCCCTCCACAGCACATACGGCACCAAGACTGAGGATGCGATTCGCGATGCAGTTTTCAAAAAAGCGCAAGATCTCGAGATTCCTTTGACCCGGGAACAGATCAAAGTGCAACGCACAGGCAGCGGACAGGGAAGCGGCACAGTAAGCATCGAGGCTGATTACAGCGTGCACGTCGACTTACCGGGATATCCGCTGGACCTTCACTTTGCTCCATCCAGCCGCAATAAGGGTGTTTTCTAACAGCCCCTGGCAAGTAACCGGAGGGCTGGCCGAAACGCGAACCTATCAAGTAAATCCAACTTACGTAAGTAACCTTGTTCCCATTACGGTAACCACCTAACATCGGGAAAAACTCAACCTGCACAGGCCGATCGGCAGTTGTTTGCGGCTTGCTGTGGACCCGCATTCTGTCGCGTCAGCAACGAGTGACACCGGTGGAGGATGTACATGAAAGTGCAGCGCAGTGTCTTTTGTTCAATGGTGCTGATCTTCGAGTTCTTGCTGATCCTGATGGGATGCGGCGGTGGAGGCTGTCCCACCTTAAGCCGGACCGAGACCAGCTCGTCCGGTGGGTCGGGCGGCACTAAGACCAGCAGCAATGTCTGTGGCACAAACGGAAACGGAAGCGGCAGCGGAATCAACGGGCAATGCACTGGCAAGTTAAGCCCAACTGAAGTGCTTTATTCATTCGATATTCCCACCGATACCACTAATGTCGCCAATATTTTACCGTTCGCGATCGCCAGCAACGGCGCGTTAACTCTCATGTGCGGCAACGCTTCGGCGAACATCGGTCAACTGGCCCTAATCGGCAACAAGTTCTTATACGCCTTCGACTCGACGACGGCCACGATTGCGGGCTTCTCCATCGCTCATGGAAACAGCGGAGCCCTGACAGCGATTCCAGGATCACCGTTCACCATCTCGGACACATTTAGCGGCAGCACGAATTTCCCGCGAATTGAAGCCGATCCGTTGGGTCGTTTCGTGTTCATCACTAATTTCGCCGCCGGTCAGATAGACGTGTTTCAGGTTGATCAGACCACCGGCGCTCTGACAGTTGCTCCGAACTCGCCGGTTCACGCAAGTTCGCCCATTCATCTCGCAGTCGAACCTTCGGGAAGCTTCGTGTATGTACCAGATTCTCAAAACGCGCTTATCAATATCTTCAGCATCGACAGTGCTGGGAATATGACGCTGAAGACTCCGTTCGCTATTCCCACAGGACCGGTCCCCGGTACGGACGCCCCGCTATTTATCGAAGCTCACCCGAATGGGAAATTTCTGTTTACCGCAAACCGCGGCAGCGTGGCTGCTTATGTCATTGATGCAAGTACTGGAGCTTTGAGCTATGCCCCGGGATCGCCGTTCAACACTTCTTCTTTGCAAGTTGCGCCTTTTATGCTGGCGTTGGATGCGACCGGGACCTTCTTGTATGTTTCCGACACGGGGAACAACGGCATCCCAGGATTCACGGTTGACGGGACGACGGGAGCGTTAACGCTGATAAATGGCTCACCGTTTCCCGGGTCTTCGGCTTCGGATCTGGTACCCAATCCGGCAGGACCGCAGCTCTATGTCCAGATCGGCAACTCGATCAATGTTTATTCAATCGATGCTACGAGCGGCGCCTTGACGCCGCCTACAGTTCAGGCGCAGTTCTTTACCGCCAGTAATTTGGTAATCGCCAACGTGCAATAGTGGGGTCGCAGTCGAAATTTCGGCGACGAGCTGAGGAATCCAGATGTGGACTGCCAGCGCCAGCGCTCCTCCGTCTGTGGTTTAGAATAGATACAGCGGATTAGCGCGATGCCGAACGCCGAAAATGGGCATTGATGACATATCGGCGGAGAGCTTTGATCCCGAAAAATGCGCCCCATCGTCTGAATGGCCGGCATCTAAATCCATGTAGCTCTATTTCCTGACTGTGGCAATTAAGCTCAGAATACCGAAGAGCAATACGAGAGGTAGAAGTCATTTTTTTGGCCGGGACCCTGTGCTCAGAAGCGCCCTGCTGGTTTTCGTGCTGCTCGCGACGGTCTCCGCGAGCGTCTTCACTTACTACTACATTCAATTTGATCGCATTATTGACCAGCGGTTCAAAGGCCAGGTATTCAGCAATTCTGCGAAGATTTACGCCATTCCACATGCGGTCCATGTGGGCGAAAAGGTTGGTCCCAAAGAGGTCGCTGCTGAGCTTCGCCACGCGGGATATACCGACAAAGATGGTCAGTCGCTCATGGGCAGTTACCGGCTGCTCGAGGGCGGCATCGAGATCAGGCCAGGCCCGGATTCCTATCACAGCCCCGAGCCGGCCACCATCCGCATTCGCGAAGGGAAAGTTGAGGCGATCAGCAGCAAAACAGGCGATCTGGAAGCGTACGAGCTAGAGCCGCAAATGATCACGTCATTGTTCGACGCAGAGCAGCGATCAAAACGGCAACTGGTTAAGTACGATGACATTCCGAAAATTCTGGTCAATGCAGTATTAGCCATCGAGGACCGGCGGTTTTTTCAGCATGGCGGCGTGAACTTTATTCGCCTGGCGGAGGCCACGTGGGTTGATCTAACCCATCAGCGCCACGAGCAGGGTGGCTCCACCATCACGATGCAGCTGTCGCGGGCATTTTTCCTGACGCCGCAAAAAACGGTGAAGCGGAAATTGTCGGAAATGCTGATCGCGATGGAGATGGAGCAGAAATTCTCCAAGCAGCAGATCTTCGAGTTTTACGCCAACCGGGTTGATCTGGGACAGCGCGGCTCTTTCACAATCAGCGGGTTTGCTGAGGCTTCGCGAGCGTACTTCAACAAGGACTTGAAAGATATTTCGGTGGCGGAAGCGGCGTTGATCGCTGGGCTGATTCAGGCGCCTAGTTATTTGTCGCCATATCGCCATCCCGAGCGGGCGCTGGAACGGCGCAACCTAGTGCTCGACAGCATGGTCGAGACGCACGCTATCACCAAGGCTGATGCAGAGAAGGCTAAAGCTACCCCTTTGAAGCTGGCGCCGCCGAACGTTGAGGCCAGCGATGCGCCGTACTTCGTTGACCTGGTCCGCGAAACATTAATCAGCAAGCTCGATGAGCGGCAGATGAACGACCAGTCGTACCGGATTTATACGACGCTTGATCCGGAGCTTCAGAGGTCTGCAGCGCAAGCGGTGGAAGCGGGCATGAAGCTGGTTGATGAGCAAGTAAAGAAGCTGCGGACGAAACGCATCAAGATCGGAAAGAACAAATACGAAACCAAAGTTCAAGAAGGACCTGAAGCTCAGGTTGCGCTGGTGGCGATGGATCCGCACACCGGCGAAGTCCTGGCCCTGGTGGGCGGAAGAAACTATGGCTTCAGCCAATTAAACCATGTGCTGGCAAGGCGACCGACTGGATCGATTTTTAAGCCATTCGTATATGCGGCGGCGGTTAATACCGGACTGGACGGAAGCAATCCAGTTCTGACTCCAGCTTCGATGGTGGAAGATCAGCCGAGCACGTTCGCTTACGGAGATCAGATTTACGAGCCTCGAAATTACAAAGAGGAATACCACGGCGAAGTGACCATGCGCTATGCGCTGGCGATGTCGCTGAATAACGCTACTGTGAAGCTCGCCGAACAGGTGGGCTATGACAAGGTGGCGGACCTCGCCAAAACGGCCGGTATCACTTCGGTGAAAGCGACACCGGCGATGGCTCTCGGCGCGTATGAGGCAACGCCGCTGGACATGACGTCGGCGTACACGGTCTTTGCCAATGGTGGCGTGCATCTTTCACCAGTTCTGGTGAACTCGGTGCGCAACACCAGGGGCGATGTGGTCATGGATTTCAACTCGGAGAAGCGGCAG
>Ga0209239_1002177_pt1 | contig 11711 bp, 9 predicted proteins | sample GraSoi013_2_20cm_FD_185824 | JGI IMG/M metagenome (GOLD analysis project Ga0209239, IMG submission 185824) | Grasslands soil microbial communities from the Angelo Coastal Reserve, California, USA - Sample 10_02_2013_2_20cm (SPAdes) (version 2) | ecosystem: Environmental > Terrestrial > Soil >...
GGCGGAAGCATCTTGCTATGGCGAAGTATTTTCCCGGGATCTGAAGATCCTTCGACAACATGGTCCGGATGCTGAGTGCTGTTCCGTGGCTTCGGAGGATCAGCTTCGACGCTTCGTCTCTGGAAAATTTGTAGCGCCAACCAGTCGATCCTGTTCTCCATCCGTTCTCATGTGTCTGCGCTACTCTGTCCACTAGGTTGCCATATTCTTCCAGGCTCCCCCTTGACGGGTCCTTGAGATAGTAGAGATCGTGGATCTCCCGCGCCGGATGATCTTGAGGCATGTAGAGGCAGTCACAGTTGATGAACGCGGTCTCAACCAGCGGACCAACTGCCTCTCTGAAGCCTAGGGCGACAAGTTTCCTCTTCACCATCCTCAAGAACCGCAAGTAGGGATGGTATTTTCCAGGGAAGGTCCGCGGGACAGCAGACGATACGTTGTAGCTTCGAAGCTTGACCTTCTCCCACTGCCCAGAGACAATCATGTCCCCGGTGAGGGAACTCACCTCTAGATGAGTTGGCGCATTCGTTCCAATATTTCGTCCTGCCTCGGTAATCTCAACTTCACGATCATTGCTCACCCTGGACTCGACAAGGTTTCTCTTCGTCAACCGAAGCGCCGCCTCTTTCAAGACAGGCGGAAGTTCCTCGAGAATCAGAATGTCATTCTTCAACCGGGCAAGGATCTCCTCGTCATCATCAATCGGCGCCTCGCTCCGCGCTACAATCACAAGATCCGGTCCTGACTTTTCGATGGCCCCCCATTTCTTCTGGCTGATCCATCCAGTAGCTATCGAGCCATATTTCTCTGCCAGCTTCGAATGCTGGAGAGCTTCCCTTAGGGTCAGCCGTCCACCACGATTCCTGACCTCGAGTAGGATTATTCGCTCAGGGAGTCCCAACCTGGCGAAGGTTCGTCCTTCATCCGTTAAGCTTAGCTCCGTCTTCCTCTCTACCCTCTCTTTGACGAGCTGATTCTGGGAGAGATTTAGTACAGAGCGCGCAACCGCTGAATCTGCCAGACCCGAGCTTCTTGTCAGCTCTTCCGGAGTCGATTTTCCATTCAGCTTGATGAGAGTCCGTAGAACCTTGGCCTCATTAGGGCTAATCTCTACCAAGAAAGTCATTCTCCTGGAATCGGTTTTGCCTGAGTTTTGTCACGAAGTATATTTGATTTGAAAAATCCGCGAGCGCGCATCGAGACAAAATCTGCGGAGCTTCTTCGAATCTAGGCCCAAGGAACGAAGGACATTATGTAACCAAACGTCATAGCACTCCATCAGACTTCCAAAGGTAATCTCGAGAGGACGGTGAAACGAGGTACTTGAAGAGCATTTTATCTCTGTAATTCAGACCCCTTTGTTTTGAAGCCTCTGCTATTGCCGTTCTAGTAGGGTCGAGTAGTTTCAGCTCGTAGCCGGGGAAACCTTTGCGAAGGAGCTCGTATGGACACTTTCTACAAATTTTCGAAGCGTTGCTGTCAAGAACGATCCCGTATGGTCCAGCTAACTTTTGCAGTCGTGAGCCCGCATTCATCGGATAACCTACGTAGTCGTCTTCATCCAGGTTCGATAGCAGTGTTCTAAGTCGGAGTCGATAAGCCGAACCGACCGTTATTCCAATTCCGAATCCACCGGGCCTAGAGAACGGTAAGGAGCGTCGTAGATAGAAGTACTTCTTATGTATCTCAAATGCGGCGTTAATTGCGCAAGTGAGGGCACCGCAGGCCCGGTGACATTCATTTCTTTCGTTGTCTCGAAAATCGTCGATCTCCCAAACCAGAAGAAACCCATCGCCTAGGAGTTTGTGGAAACTGTGAAGGAAATCTACGTGGATTTGATGAACTCGTTCGTAGCAAATTTCGACGACTTTCGCGACCTGATCTGGCCGAGCAGAGTTTGACCAGTTTGAGAAGTCCCTGATATCGGCATAAAGAACTACAATATCGGTTCTTGAACCCCGAGTCCGTCTTCTCAGGCGAGCGCGCGAGTGGAGACACGACGCCTATTCATACGCGTTGGAGGCGTTCTTGGCCATTGTTTCATGTTCTCTTGGGTCCTGGTCATGAGCTGTCTCATCAGTAGTCTCACTTCGTAAACCTGCTTGATCACAATGACTTCACTATCCGGTTCACTGTTTCAGTCTTGAACCTTGGGTCTTCATCATTAGAAAAGTAGGGGTAGACTGATGGGAGTGTTACTCCTGCTTGCTTGAAAGACTTCACGTATTGAACTAGTTCATCTCTCTGAGGATTGGCCAGGCTTGCTCTCAGTAATTCTTTAGGCACGTCGACGGGACCACTCTTCCATCCTTCGTTCTCCTTGAGTGACGAAATCGCGTTCGCAGTCCCGTCTTGAACGAACATCTCGTGATACTGAGGAGCCGAGTCGTAGTTCAGAAACTCCTGCAACATCAGCCTCTGAGCTGATTCATCGCTCTGCGATGAATAGAAGATCTTCAGATAGCATGCAAAATCAATTCGCTCGCTTCTCTCGACCCTGGCCGCCTCTACTAGTTTGGAAGCATGCTGGGGAGAACAGAAATTCAGGAGGAGACCGTCCGCCATGCTGGCGGCGCGTTTGGCGATTCCTAGTTTAAGAGCCGCAACGTAGATTTCTGGAGGTCTGACTCCTTGAGGGAACCCTCCAAACGCTTTCTTGAGTTCCTCCAGTCGTTGGAGGATTGCGCCTACAGTCCTGCCTGGCTGAGGGCCTGGGGACCCTGTTCCCACTCCTAGCATGAGGCGGTTGGAGGAGAGGGCTTGAAGTGTCTGGACCCTACGGGTCAGTAGCTGTGGATCATGTTCTAGTAATCGTATGACCCCGCTTCCCGAGTGGACCCTGTTGGTCAGAGCGAGAATTGACGATGCAATTTCTAGGGATTCATAGCCGTTTCGCATGTCGGGAACAAAGATGCGCGAAACTCTTTCACCCTGCTCCAGTGTGACGGCTATCTCTCTAATTTCCTGAGGTGAGAATACTCCGGGTCGGAGGGCGAATCCTATTCTTTCTGGGCTCACGATCGAATTGATGACCCCTACAAGACAATAAACTGTTTTGGAAAGTCAAAGAGCTGTGCGCCTAGTCACGATATGTAGCGTTGTGACCGGACTTGCGGTGGCTAAGTTAAATTTCACTATTATTCGAGTTGTGCGACTTCTAGCCTTGTAGAGCCGATGAACAAGGATACGCTTGGTTCCTTGGCAGTCGTTCTCGTGGGCGTAGCTGCATTCGGAACCATACTTGCATTCTCTGAACAACCAACCGCCTGCCCATGCAACAGCGTTTCAAGTCCCGATCCTTGGTATCCATGCATACACAACCCCTGCCCTAAAGAAACATTGACCGTTCAATCTTATCGGATCAACACGCCAACCAACCTTACTCTGAGCATACTTAACACGGGTGCCTCTCCAAAAGCTCTCGTAGCATACTACGTCAAAGACTCCACCGCCGCGCAGTACGCCAATAGCAATTGGTCAGGACCGACTCTCCCTCCAGCCATAGCTGTCTCGGTCAACATACTCATAGACGGGCGAGCTTTCACATTCCAGACAGGGATGTCATACGCTGTGACAATTGTAGAATCGAACTATGACCAGTTCACGTTCACCCTAACCTAGGGCCTTGCCAGTATATAGAATTCTATATCTGGATGCCTCGCGTGAACCCACTCTTCTTGTAACTGCGATTTGCTAACGTTGAGCCTTCAAGGTCTAAGTTCCAGCATTCACTAATTTGATTGTGTCGAGGGCTGTCTAACGCGGCTACCCACAAAGAAGGCAGGCCTCGAGATTCAGGCAAAGGTCTGCATCAAATGCGGACAGCTCGTACTTACCTATCGCCAATCCATGAGCTGCATAGTCTGCGGTGGACCGCTGAAACCGGTCAAAAGCTGACACTGACGCAAACAACAAGTCGCCTCATTGGTCCACGCAGTAGGTCTAGAATCTGATTCTTGAAGAACTGGAATAAGAGAATTCTCAGTGTCTCAAGGCTGCTTGGATTGAGACAGTCAGCTGCCCATCAGTCTCAATAGCATCCAGCAGGTGAACGTAGGCCGGAATCGGGTTGTGACTTCTATGAAGGTACGAAAAGTGGATCCCGCTGACTTCGCCGCGAAGGGCTGTATATGCTTGAGCCGCGATATGGATTCCTCCTCCAAACGGGTTACGAGTGAGAGTCTGAATCACTTTTTCGGGGACCGGGATACCGAACTTTCGACTGACGAATTGCAGATTCTTCAACCCTGACGGAATAGATACCTGTACAAAGATTGGCACCTTGAGGCCTTTGGAGCGAAGTCTGTCAACGTGCTCTAGCACACGGTCATCGTCGAACGCCGTATTCGTTACAACATAGTCCGCTCCAGCATCTACCTTGCGTAGTGTCCGAGAAGTCTCTCGTTCCTGATCCTCAGCATACTGGTTCGTTACAGCCCCGATGCAGGGCCGCGGACCGTCGAAGACCGATAGGACCTCTCGAATCAGATCCTCTGTTTTTCTGAAATCATAATCCTCGATCCTGTGTCCGGGATAGGGATCCCCATAGACCACTAGGAAATTGTCCAGACCCCTCTTGAAGAGCGAAGGAACCAAGGCAAGGTCTGACCGACGAAAATCTCTGCATGTCAGCGAGGGCACAGCCTCAGCACCAGTCTTCCTGACTATGACTGCTGAAGCAAGACTCCTTGTCTGAGGCGTAACTCTGAAACCTGCGGGATAGCTGGGATCATCTTCGCCATTCCTCAAAGCCGGAATGGTGATCGCGTCAACGCGGCCCCGCAAAATGGGCAGATGAGCCGGTATGACTCGGTTCGGGATTAGCTCAACGGTCACGATGGGGTGATCGGTGGCTGCATCCGAGAGTCTCAGCGTGAAGCCTCCCTTGCGAGCTCTGCACCCTTGACAGTGCTGATGAGTTTCGCGAGAGTCACATCCCAGGTCCTGGTTCTCAATCCGCAGTCAGGGTTGGCCCAGATTTTCGCCGGATCACCTACGACCTTCGACGCGTAGAGTATTCGGTCTCGCACGAGTTCTGGCGATTCTAAGATATTTCGTCCCGCTTCCTTCCCTGAACCGGGTGGGACGTGTCCGGAAAAGTCGTGAACGTGGACGACTCCGACGCCAAACTCGCCGTCATAACCATTCTGGATGAAGTACTCCAGGTCCTGGTATCCTTGCCGATGTTTAGCGTCAACCCCTAGACTTGTACCGTCTCTGTTGGCAAATTCTAGTGCGAGGTGGGTGCACTTGTCGAGTTTCGGAGCGTATTGTGCGAGTACTTTGTATCCTATCTCGGAGGGATAGCATGTGTGGTCGCTGAACTTGCATTTGAATCCTCGAACTGTCTCATTCCAGCCCTCGACAAACAGGTCCATGTCCGCGGGCTCAGGGTGAGTCGTGATGGCTGGCTCATCGATCTGGATCCACTCAGCTCCAGCATCGACTAGGTCGCGGATCTCTGGCCGTATCACTTGTTCGACGAAGTCGAGTAGGAACTCTCTCTTTGCCTCCTGCTTCTGCTTCTTGAGACTCAGGCTGGTTCGTCCGCCGGAGTAGTGACCGCCGAAGGACCAGTCGACTAGCGTGTAGGGTCCGGTAATCGGGACCTTCAGCTGCCCCTTCGCATTCTTCTTGACGTCGAGGAATTCTTGGAGATAGATCGGATGCTTACGTTGAATCTTTGACTCGGCGACAGCCTTGTTGAAGTACTTGTAATCGAACGATTGGACATGACCGAGAACCCTCATTCCTTCGACACCCCGGATAACGTGCTCGTACATCTCCACCCGTTGCTGTTCTCCGCCAACCCCAACATTGTCGAGACCGGTCTGCTCGAACAGTCTCAACCCATAGATTGTGGAAAGCTCTAGAAGTTCTCGAACGCGATCATTCTGCTCCTGAACGGCCAGAAGTTGTTTGGCCCGGTCTTGAAAGTCTGGAATACCTAATCGCTGCGCCCATTCCTCAGCTTCCACCAAGTCCTTACTTGAGAGCGGCTGGGTCAGGCCCTTCGTTCGCCATCGTGGTTTCGCTAAGCTTCCGATCTCTTGAACAGGATACAACTTCGACATCTATCGTCTCTCCTCAAACAATCTGGTAGCGTCGGCGAGGGCTCGTGCCTTGACATCTGCGACCTTTCGCGGCACGAATTTGAGGTCGGAGTTTGGAACGAGGACAACATCTCCGCCGACGATGTGTTTCGATACACGTGTCGCGGTTTCAGCGATCCACTCCGGATTCTCCGCGTTTGACTCGCGTCCATCTATGATGCCCAGGGCGAGCTTCTTCGTCGTCTCGATCCTCAATTCGGAATAGTCTGTCTCGAACAAGTCAATTCCTATTGTGTCGACGGGGAGTTTCAGAAGATCTGGCAGGATGGTCGTTGCGTCGCCGAAGTATGTGTGGACCGAGAACTTTGCCTGGACGCCGTCTACTGTCTTCCTAAGGGCGGCCAATGCATTGTCGAGTTCATTTCTACCCAGTGCCTGTTCCCTGTAAGGTCGATAGACGAGGCAGGGCTCCGACAACTGGAATCGCGAAACACCTGCATCTCTCAATCGCTTGATTATTTCATGTTCAGCCGCAGCGACTTCCGAAAGAAGCTCGGATTGACTTGTGTAGTGCAGGTTCTCTGATAGTTCCGAGAAGGTGTAGGGTCCGGGGAGAGTTACTTTCCAGCCCTTGGTTCTTGGTAAAAGGTCGGTGCGTATGAAATTCTTGGGTTCGAATGCGTGGACTCCTATTTTTCCGGCGATGGTTGGTTTCTTGTAAAACGTGTTGGTGTCGAACCATCGATCGTACCGTGTTCCAGTTGTAACGCCGTCTAGCGACTCGACGACGGGTCTTAGCTGGTCCTGCCAGGCGAAGGCTCCGTCTGAGAATGTTTCGAAGCCTGAGTCGTCCTGTAGCTTTACTAGCTCCAGCGTGTCTTGTTCGATCTGTTTCTTTACTGTATCGAGATCAGTTTTTGCTCTGTCGTATGATCGTGTTAGTTCTATGAGTTGTTCCGAGCGGGGATAGATTCCGCCGAGCTGAGCTTTAGGTGACATGACTTCTTCTCGAAGCTTTCGATTATTCCAATTATATAAGTTCTGTTGTACCAATATTCCGATGGGAATTACATATTCGTTCAGGATTCTATTCCGAAGGGAATATCTCATAGTCATTGGATAGTCTAGAGTATCATGCTTCCTACACTCGATGAGATCCCGAAGAAACGTAAAGCACTAGGCCTTACCCAGTCCAAACTCGCGCAGCTAGCAGGAGTCAGCCAATCCATAATCGCAAAGATCGAATCCGGAACAGTCGACCCGTCATACTCCATAGCGAAACGATTGGTCGAAGCTCTCGAGAAGGAGAGCATCCAGACCTCGCGACCCAGAGTCAGCGAGATCATGAGCAGACCCGTCATCTCCGTCTCCAAAACCCAACTAGTCCGAGAAGCTGTGGATTTGATGAGAAAGCGAGGCTACTCGCAACTCCCAGTATTCGATGGAAGCAGGTGCGTCGGAAGCATCTCAGAAAAGACCATCCTAGACCGTGCCGCCCGTGGAGAACCGCTCGAATCCCTACTCAACAACAGAGTCCGGGACATTATGGACTCGCCGCTCCCAATGGTCAACGACGATACGCCATTGGAAATGGTTCTAGGTCTATTGCAAGGAAACTACGGCGTACTGGTAACAAAGGGAGAGAGCACCATCGGGATACTCACGAAGTCTGACATATTGAAAGTCAAGCAATAGCACCCTACTGCCCCGTCTCGGGTCGCGCAGCCACCCGACGGCCTCGCGATGTGGAATTGTTTCCGGTGAAGGTTCATGGTAGTAACAGCATCCATATCCAAGATTGCGCTCTGCTTCCTCTCGGCTCAAGGTTACCAGTCAGGACGCTTGTAGGTGGATAGGTCGCAAATAGGAGACGGATTGATCACATGCTAACCATATTCGGCAAGAAAAAGAAGGACGATTCCAGTGTTCAGATAGACACCGGGACAGATGCCGGTCAAGCATCCTCCCAGACACCATCACCGATGCCACCCGAATCGATGCAAACACAGACCTTTGTTCCAACAACCATTCAGAATCAACCTGCGACCTGGCCTACCCAGACTCCTGTAATGAGCCAGCCAATTCCACCACCCCCAGCACCTCCGATGAGACAGATGAGCCCGGGACAGACGCCGAAACAACTGCCACTCGACGCGTCATTCCCTTCGGAAGAAACCTCTCTATCGAGAATCCTACAGTCGCTACTCCAAGACATTCCGACAGCTACCGGGTCCACGTTCAGTTCAATGCGGGAGAGCACTCCCGAATACGTCCCACTGCGCTCCACTCCCCCAAGTAGAGCCATGGTAATTGGTCAGAAAGACGATGAGGGAGGATGGGAGGAACAGGGCAAACCCTCGACGAACAAGCAACCACAGAGCATTCCGAGCGCACCCATTATCAAACCAGCTAACACGCCAGGAACCCAAGTTCCAACAGGAAAGGCAACGACTACTCCACCTATGCCAATTCCTCAGGTTACACCTCCACCGATTCAACAAAAACAAAACCAGCCTACTGAGAAGCCCCAGGATAAACCTACGAAAGCGGACAAGGCCTCAAAGGAAGCTCCGCCTCAAAAGGCGAAAAAGCCTCCGCAGAGTTTCGATCACATATTCGAGTTGACTCAGGGAAACCTGGAGAGCCCGGGTTTTGTCATTATCAATGGCCCGCCAGGAGCTGGCAAGACAACTCTCTGCTCAGGCCTCACAGCCAACTATCTGAAGAGGGGTGATCCGTGTCTCTTCGTGACTTATGATCAGGCTCCCACCACGCTCCGAGAACAGATGAAGAAGCTTGGATCGGATCCGTTACAATACGAATCTCAATACCGGTTCGTCGTTGTCGATGGTTACGCGTCCCAGTCTGATTCATTCAGTATGGAAGCGGCCTACTTGGATCAGCCTTTCAACTTCGAAAACATACAGGATACGCTGGTCCGGAACAGTCAGGTATTCATGGGCGAGAAGATCAGAGTCATCTTCGACTCCATCGACAAACTTGCAACGAAGGTCCCGCAGAAAGACTTCGTCAAGAGCTTCACGGAGCTTGCGGGGAAACTCAAAGACTCGGGCGCGACGCTCATCGTTACGGTTGACTTGTCAGCGCTTCCGAAGGACTTGGCTGGCTCCTTGACAGACATGGCAGACTGCGTCGCTGACTTGTCCAAGGATAATTCGGATCCAAATGAGCGAGAGCTGAAGATTCAGAGACTCAACCAAAAATCCGCCAAGATTGATGCCGAGACATTTGAAATCGATGCCGGCAAAGGATTAGTCTTCGGCTAGGATCGTATGTTCTAAACTAGTAGGCGAATCTACTCACTGCCCCGAGGCCGGTTTTCTTGTGGAGCAGTTAGAGGAACTTGTTGCCGATCCCCATGGCTTCGTTTGTCTTTGCGATAGACTTGCGTCCCTCGCTCTCCAATCCGGTAAGTGCTCTAACAGCATCTACGTTCTCCGGGACAACAACGCTCTCGTTATGGACTTGATACACCATGTTCGCCTCGCCGTCTGTCACGTCAAGGATGTCCTCCCAAAAGGCTACTTCCCACATATCAGCTCTCACCCGTCCCAAGTCCCGCATCATCTCGGCCACCGCGTTCATGCTATCGACTCCATCCGAAGTCCGGACTGGTGCTAGCCTCGGCGCGCCCTTCAACGCTTGTAGCACATCCTTCTTCTCTGGTTCTCCTTTCAATTGGACCATTGCAAAGTGCAAGTGACCTAGGTTGAACGGTCCCCTAGCCGCCATTGTCGTAATGTTTAGTTTTGGAATGATCGTCTGTGCGTCTGGACCCTGGTGTGAAGGAATGTGTGCTTCGGGGACGACAGTATTGATGAGACCCGTCTTATGGCTCTCCCAGGGGTCAGTGCCTCTCCTGAACAATACAACCCGGGCCTTCTTGACGCCGATCGTATTATGAAGCGTCCCAACTGTTCTGCAGATCCCAGTCGTGTTGCAGCTTACCACGCGTGTAGCGCCTCGGTTGAGATTTTCCTCGTAATTGCACTGGGCGACAAATGATGATCCTGTCAGCTCATGTTTCTCTCCGCCTTGGAAAATTGACTTAACGCCAGCCTTGTCGTACAAGGCCTTGTTCTTCGCCCCCAGCCCCGCCGGCGTACAATCTACGATGACGTCGATCTTTCTCAATAACTCCTCGAGCGTCCCAGCAACCTCCACTCCCGCCCTTTTCATGTCTGGCAGTTTTTCCGGGATTGACGCATAGATCTGGTAACCCTTCATCTGACCAAGCTTGACCCGGTAGTCTCCAGCAACATCGGAGACACCGACAAGTTTCATGTCGTTCTGTTTCGAGACAGCGTCAGCGACTCGTTTTCCGATAACTCCGAATCCATTTACTCCTACCCTGACCGCGGTCTTGGGCATTTTGATGATTCTCTCAAAAAGAGGTTGATGCGGCTCTCTTTTAGCCCTAACGGGTAGAAAAGTGGGTCCAGAGACGGGCTTTAATACTAGCCCGCCCGTTTGGAAGGGTAAGCTTACAGCTTAACAGTATAGTGAGGAATTAAGGAAGGTCAGTGAATTATGGAGGTTAAATTTTCATGGTTGAACCGTCGCAGTACGCTTCGACAACAAAATACATAGTTAAAGCAAAGTTCGATGTTCAAGGCGTCGTCGAGAAGCCCGACGTAGTCGGTGCGGTTTTCGGCCAGACAGAAGGTCTCTTCGGCCCAGATCTAGACTTACGAGAACTACAAAAATCCGGACGCATAGGCCGGATCGAAATTAACCTAGATTCCAAACACGACAAGACCGCAGGCTCAATAGTAATCCCGTCAAGCCTCGACAAGGTCTCGACAGCCATTATAGCCGCTGCGATTGAGAGCGTAGACCGCATCGGACCCTGCGAAGCGAAGATCAGCCTAGAGAAGGTAGAGGATGTCCGAGAGGAAAAGCGTAAAGCAATTCTCACCAAGGCCAAGGATATTCTTCGAAAATGGGTCGTAGAGTCTTCCCCGAGCACCGAGGAGGTCGTGAAGGAGGTTGCTGGATCACTCCGCGGAGTCGATGTCATAGAATACGGACCCGAGAAACTCCCCGCTGGACCCGAGGCTGAGAGAGGAGACATTATCGTCGTGGAAGGCAGAGCGGACGTCATTCTTCTGATGAAGGTCGGCATCAAGAACGTAATCGCACTCAACGGCACCAAGGTCCCAGAGACGGTCATCAAGCTCACCAAGGACCGAGAAGTCACAGCATTCCTCGACGGAGACAGAGCGGGCGACCTGATCCTGAAGGAACTCACGCAGGTTGCTGAGATCGACTATGTGGCTCGTGCTCCTTTCGGCAAAGAAGTGGAAGAACTCACACCCAAAGAGGTCATGAGAGCCCTACGGGAACGCGTGCCTCTAAACATGGCAAAGCCAATTGAGAGACCACAATTTGCGCCCCGACCCGAAAGAACGGAACGTCCTTACCAAGAGAAATCCTACACCGAGCGAGCCTATGGTCCAAGAGAACAGGGCTACGGTCCGCCTGAGATTACCGTTCGCGCATCTGCTCCTGCCGAGAAACCGAACCTACCTCCGCCGGTCTTCGACGCCGCGAAGGATTTACGCGGAACCTTGGAGGCTGTAGTGTTCGACGAGGCGGGTAAGGAGTTGTCTAAGATGCCTGTGAGCGAGCTTGCGG
>Ga0209239_1002178_pt1 | contig 11711 bp, 11 predicted proteins | sample GraSoi013_2_20cm_FD_185824 | JGI IMG/M metagenome (GOLD analysis project Ga0209239, IMG submission 185824) | Grasslands soil microbial communities from the Angelo Coastal Reserve, California, USA - Sample 10_02_2013_2_20cm (SPAdes) (version 2) | ecosystem: Environmental > Terrestrial > Soil >...
CCGATTACGCAGTGGTGGGGAATCTGTTCGATATCGTCCCGCCGTTAATTGAAGAGATCAAGAAAATAGAAACGGCGACATGACAACGGCCATTATCGGGAACCGAATCCTACAAGCCGACTGCTGTATGCTGAGCGCCGAATGCTAGTTTTCCGCAAACCTCTGGCCAATGTCGAGCATCCCCGCATGGACGCCGACGTTGTCATCATCGGCGGCGGGCCGGCCGGCATGGCTTGCGCGTTGCGTCTGTCGCAACTTATCGACGAGCACAATGCTCAGCATCCCGATTCGCAACTCAGCAAAGAAAATATTCACGTTCTGGAGAAGGCGCGCGAAATTGGCCAGCACTGCCTTTCCGGCGCCTTGCTCGATCCCCGGTCTATGCGCGAGTTGCTGCCGGGTTTTGAAAAAGACGCTCCACTCGATGCCGCGGTCAGCAAGGAATCCGTCTATTTCCTCACCAAAAAAGGCAAATTCAAGTTTCCCATCACACCGCCGCCGTTGCGCGATCACGGCAATTATGTGATCTCGCTGAATCGTTTTGTGAAATGGCTGGGCAGCAAGGTGGAGGAAGCCGGGATCACCGTGTTCACCGGATTCGCCGGCTCCGAGTTGCTCTACGACGGCGAGCGCGTAAGCGGTGTTCGCACCGACGACAAGGGCGTGGACCGGCAGAATCAGCCGAAGTCAAATTTCGAGCCGGGATACGATTTGCACGCCAAGGTTGTGATTCTGGCGGAAGGTCCGCGAGGCTCGTTAACCAAGCAGCTCATCGCTCGCTTCAATCTCGACCGCGATCGCAATCCGCAAACTTATGGGCAGGGAATCAAAGAATTGTGGGAGGTCCCTTCCGGACGCATCGCCCCTGGCGAAGTGATCTACACCATGGGATGGCCGCTGACTTCAAAAGAATATGGTGGGGCGTGGATCTACGGCGGCAAAGACAATATCGTCTCTCTGGGATTTGTCACGGGACTCGATTATCCGGATCCGCGTCTTGATCCCCACCGGGTGCTTCAAGTTTTCAAACGGCATCCCCTGGTCGCCGGCGTGCTCGCGGGGGGGAAGATGATCCGTTATGGCGCGAAGTCGCTGCCCTACGGTGGATGGTGGTCGATTCCGCCAGTCGCGGGTAACGGATGGATGATTCTCGGCGACTCCGCCGGCTTCCTTAATTCACAGCGGCTTAAGGGCATTCATCTTGCCATCAAGAGTGGCATGCTCGCGGCCGAGACTGCTTTCGATGCGTTGACCAAAGGCGATTCTTCGGCTGCGACTCTCGGCCAATTTCAGCAGAAGGTCGAGAACAGTTGGATCAGAGATGAACTCTGGAAAGTCCGCAACTTTCATCAGGGATTCGAAAACGGATTTTGGATTGGCATGCTGAATGCCGGACTACAGCAGATCACGGGAGGACGCGGCCTGCGCAATCGCGCTCGATCCACTCCCGGCTATATGCACATGAAGAGGTTGGCGGAGTTACCAGCCGATGGTGGCACGGAAGCCCATCTGATCGGTCCCTTCAAAGGCGACGGCAAACTTACCTTTGACAAACTTACCGACCTCTATCATTCCGGCACCAGGCATGAGGAATACCAGCCCGCACACCTGGTGATTCGCGATACCGATGTGTGCAACAGCCGCTGCATCAAAGAATTTGGCAGTCCGTGCCAGCACTTTTGTCCGGCGAACGTTTACGAGATGCTGGATGACGCGAGTGCTCCGCACGGCAAAAGTATCAGCCTGAATCCGTCCAATTGCGTGCACTGCAAGACCTGCGACATTCATGACCCGTATCAAATCATTACTTGGGTTCCGCCGGAGGGCGGTGGTGGTCCGAATTACGATGGGATGTGAGTCGTCGAGAGGAGTAACAGTGTTTCTAAAGATCAACAGGAAGGCAGGCTTGCAATTGATCGTGGCGCTATTGCTGTGTGCTTTCACTTTCGGCCAAGCGCCGCCCGGGTCACGTGCTGCTCAGCGTCTCGAGGGGTATCGGCAATCGAAGGCTACAGCGTTGCGAGATGATTTCGGCGAGCTTGCTCGCTATCGCGCAGCCAACGCCAGTCTGAAGCCTGCCCCTCCGGATGAGAAGCGGGTCGTGTTCTTCGGGGATTCAATCACCGATATGTGGAATCTGGCAGGGTATTTTCCCGGCGAGCCGTACATCAATCGCGGCATCGGCGGACAGACGACGCCACAAATGCTGCTGCGTTTCCGGCAAGACGTGATTGATCTCGCACCCAAAGTTGTCGTGATTCTGGCGGGAACGAATGACATTGCCGGCAACACCGGTCCAATGTCGCTCGAGGATATTGAAGCTAATTATGCTTCTATGGCGGAGTTGGCGAAAGCCAATAGCATCCACGTTGTCTTTGCGTCGATACTTCCAGTGCACAATTACACCCCGGATTCTCAGGATCTATTTGCGCAGCGCTCGCCGCAGAAAATCGTAGAACTGAATCGCTGGTTGAAGAGTTACAGCAGCGATCATTGCGACATCTATCTGGATTATTTCAGCGCGATGGTGGATGAAAAGGGTCTGCTCAAACGAGATCTGGCCGAGGATGGATTGCATCCCAATAAAGCTGGCTACAACATCATGGCGCCACTGGCCACCGCTGCCATCGAAAAGGTCTATCCCAACAAACCTTAGTTGTTCTCGCCCGCCCGTTCGCGTCTATAATGGTTTTAAGTTTTCGACCACTGCAGCCTTCGGGCATACCCTGGATGCAGTGGCGGTGGAGACAGTGCGCGGGCGACGGCGCCCGCGCTACACGTTTCCCGAGGGTGCCGGTGGAAACGCTTGCGCCTCCCGTGCTTCGTGAGAAGCCTTTGGAAAGGAAACGCTCGCTGGAGTATTTCTCCGCCTGTTGTCCCTTTCCTGAACATAGCATTCAGCAATCAGCGCTCAGCATTCAGCCCAGAAATGGTGTTGCTGAGTGCTGATTGCTGATTGCTGATTGCTGAAAATGCTACTCTCCGACAAATTCGGGCGTCCCATCACTGATCTTCGGATCTCAATCACAGATCGCTGCAACTACAAGTGCATTTATTGCCGCACAGGGAATGAAGGTCCGTTGTATGGCGATCTGCCGTTTGCTGATTATCTGCGGATGGCGCGGGTATTGATTGGGTTGGGGATCCGGAAAGTTCGCATTACCGGCGGCGAGCCATTGCTGCGCAAAGGTGTGATCGAGTTCGTGCGCGAGTTGGCCAAGCTGCGCCCTCGGGGGCTAAAGCCCTCGTTTGCGAGCGGTGACGGCACGGCTGAAGCCGTGCCCTTCCCCAATCCCAAGGGCGGCGTGCCGAACGGCGACGATTCCGGTTGCGACGGCGAAGCGCTCGACATCGCTATCACCACCAACGGTCATCTCCTTGCCGAGATGGCGCAGCCACTGAAGGATGCTGGCCTGCGTCGCGTCACCGTCAGCATGGACGCTGTCGATCCTGACCGCTTCGCCCGCATCACTCGAGTATCCAACGGGTTCGATAATGTGCTGGCGGGAATTCGTGCGTCGCGGCGAGTTGGACTGTGGCCGGTGAAAGTCAATTGCGTGCTTATGCGCGGCTTCAATGAGGATCAGATTATTCCCTTCGGCATGTTTGCTCGGGACGAGGGTGTGGTCGTGCGCTTCATTGAATTCATGCCGCTCGAAGAAGATCGTGTTTGGGTGCCCGAGACGGTTGTCACTTTGGATGAAATCCTGCATCGCATGTCGGAATACCGGCCGCTCGTAGAAATTCCGCATCAGCGCAGCGAGACTGCGCGGCGTTATCGCTTCGACGACGGCATCGGCGAGATCGGTATCATTGCGCCGGTTTCACATCCTTTTTGCGGACACTGCAGCCGCATCCGCATTACGTCCGACGGGAAGATTCGTACTTGTCTTTTTTCCGTTTGGGATCACGATTTGCACGAATTGATGCGTCGTGGTGCGTCCGATGAAGATCTAGTGGAATTCATTCGCGGGGTGGTGGCGAGGAAGGAAGAACGTCACCACATCGGCGAGCCGGATTTTGTGCCAGCGTCGAGGACGATGGTGCATATCGGCGGGTAGTGCTCGGAGCGTACCCCAGCGGCTAAAGCCGGCCCGACTTAGTCTCGTGCGGCACGACTGAAGTCGTGCCCTTCCCAAACCCACTCTTCCTGCGTGGGTAATTCCGAATTGCGCACAAAAATTTGCGAGACCAAGTCTCCTGAGTAATTGCATCCGGGAGGGACACGACTCGGGAATGGCATGGCTCGGGAAGGGCACGACTTCAGTCGTGCCGAACAGCGGCCAGGCAACAGCGGCTTTAGCCCTGGGGGTTCATTTCCCCAGCGTGAAAAAAGGTGACACTTTCTAGCATGGCTGTGCATCCAACTGTTAGAATGTAAGTGGCTTCAACATCCCCGCCGGTTGGGCATCGCAAGACGCAGTGAATCGGCTGGAGCCGCTAGATAGGCTTTCAACATCCCCGTTTCGGTCTAAAGCGATTTGCCTCACGCGGCATTGGCCGCGGCAAACGCCTATCCGAAACTGAAAGCGGAGACATGACATTGGCTACGGCAGTCCCAGTTTGCAGCTTGGAAAATTATCTCGTTCTGCCCGATCACACCATGGACGAGCGCATTGGTGCGGCTCGCGAAGTTCTGGGCCGCGACTGCGTCATTCTAGGTCACCACTATCAGCGCGATGAAGTTATCCGCTACGCTGATTTCCGTGGCGACTCTTACCGGCTTTCGCAAGAGGCCGCTATGGCGGATGGGAAATACATCGTTTTCTGCGGCGTGCATTTCATGGCGGAGAGTGCCGACATCCTCAGCCGCCCCGGGCAGGTCACCGTTCTTCCCGATCTCAATGCCGGCTGCTCCATGGCCGATATGGCGGAAATCACGCAGGTAGAAAATTGCTGGGAGCAACTGATTGCCGCCGGTCTTACCGATGATGCGGGCGAAGGCATTACGCCGATTACTTATATGAATTCCACGGCTGCGATCAAAGCATTCTGTGGAGAACGTCGGGGCGTGGTCTGCACGTCTTCCAATGCCTCGGGCGCATTCAAATGGGGATTCGCCAAGACTCCCAAGATTTTGTTTCTCCCCGACCAGCATCTCGGCCGCAATACCGGTTACGCCATGGGGATCCCGCTCAGCGATATGGTTGTGTGGGATCCCTTCATGATCAATGGCGGCGTCACGCCAGAGCGCTTGCGCGCGGCAAAAGTGATCCTGTGGAAGGGCCACTGCTCAGTGCACCAGCGCTTTCTGCCTGAACATGTTGATAACGTTCGCGCGAAATATCCGGGAATTCGCGTCATTGTTCATCCTGAATGCCGCTGGGAAGTGTGTCAGAAAGCGGATGGGATTGGGTCCACAGAAGGCTTGCTGAAGCTGATCCGCAACTCGCCTGCCGAAACCATGTTTGCGGTGGGCACGGAAATCCACCTGGTGAACCGCATGGGCAAGGAATTCGCTGCGCAAGGGAAGAAGGTCATCACGCTCGACGATTCTGGTTGTCTCTGCACGACCATGTTCCGCATCTCGCCGCAGCATCTGTGCTGGGCCCTGGAAAATCTGGCGGAAGGCAACATCGTCAATCAGATCAAAGTGAAAGACGATGTCAAGCACTGGGCTCGGGTGGCGCTTGATCGTATGCTCGAAATTCAGTGATGTAAAAAGCATTCAGCACTCAGCAATCAGCACTCAGCCCTGACGGGTTGTTGCTGAGGTCAAGGCAAAAGCTGCCCGGCCGAATGCTGAGTGCTGACTGCTGAATGCGGCAGCTCTCGTTGGTAACCTCCCCTTCTATTCCCTACGTCTTACCCACTTCATCGCGCAATGAATTAGAATGGATGACATACCTCTTATGGCAGATCGCACATTTACTCTCCAAGAAGCTCAGAATTTACTGCCGGTGCTGGAATCACTTCTGCGCGCGGCTATGGATGGCAAGAAGCTCATCGAAGCCGTGGATAACGAACTACAGGACCTGGCTCATCGCGTAATGATGAGCGGCGGTTTGTTGGCGAATGTCGTGCAAATGGCGCGTCGCAAAGCTGAACGGGAAAAAGCTATACATCGCGTCAAGGACACGCTGGCCGAAATAAATGCCATCGGCGTGCAAGTCAAAGATATTGATATTGGACTGCTGGATTTTCCGTGCAAAGTGGAAGGCCGCATCGTCCTGCTGTGCTGGAAGCTGGGCGAGCAGGGCATCACTCACTGGCACACGAGCAGCGAAGGTTTTGCGGGACGCAAGCTGGTTGATGAGCGGATTGCGAAAGCGAAGAAAGCAAACTAGTGGCTAGTGATTAGTGGCTAGTGGCTAGTATTCGGCCGTTCGCATCCTTGCTGAGTTCCACTCTCCAACCAAATTTTCAGACTCCATGTGATGGGCGTCGCAGACTTGTTTCCTATTCTGCGAGAAATTGAAGTCTCACATAAAGGGAGCGAGAGTGGCGCTGCGGTCTTATCAAGAGCTCATTGGCTGGAAGAAGGGGATTGAACTCGTCACCGACGTTTATCGGTTGACGCAAAAGTTTCCCAAACAGGAAATCTACGGTTTGACCAGTCAGATTCGGCGAGCAGCGGTCTCCATACCTAGCGACATCGCGGGAGGGCAGGGCCACATGTCTCGGAGAGAATTCAAACAATTCCTCGGTCATGCCCGAGGTTCTGTGTTTGAACTCGAGAGCCAGGTATTGATTGCGCGCAATTTGTCGTATCTAAATCTCGAGGAAGGTGAATTTCTGCTGGAAAGAATCGCGGAGCTCGGTAGAGTTTTGAATGGCCTTCTGAAGTCACTGGACCCAGCCGTTACTAACCACTAGCCACTAGCCACTTGCCTTTAAGGCTTTCCGCCCGGCTTCCACTTCGGCTTGAAATCTGAATTCACCAGCCACTGCACCGGTCGCAGCAGAGACCCGATCGCCCAAGTCATGTGTTTGAAATCAATATGTGCCAGGTCGTCGCTGGGCTGGTGATAATCAGAATGGAGGCCGAAACTGGAAACGGTCTGCGCCACCACGCCTTTTTTCGCCAGCACGTAGTTGTCAGAACGGGCAAAGAAATTTTGATCGGGATGCGGATCGCCGGCCAGGTGTGCGCCATGCGAAGCCAGGACCGGGCCGAGATTCGAGCGCTCCCATCCCGACAACCACACGGTATCTGGCTTCAACGCTGGATCGGGTCGCCCAATCATTTCGAATTCGAGGTTGGCGGCGATGTCCTTCAGCGGGATCGGCGGGTGTCCTCGCTGCCGAAAAGTGCGAAGATGACCGTCCGCCGTGGACGCGGTCCCGCACCCAGCACTCGCGCCAATTCCAGCACGGCCGTGGTGCCGGAGGCATCATCGTCCGCACCGTTGTAAATATTGTCGCCTTTTACCGGCTCGCCGATTCCCAGATGATCAAGATGAGCGGAGAACAACACCGCCGCATGCTGCAGCGCGGGATCTATACCCCGCAAGATCCCAATCGCATTCCATGTGTAGGAATTCTCGGACGTCGTGGTCGGAGCAGCCAGGCGGACTGTCGTTCCTTCTGGAACGTTCTCTAGTGTCGGAGCCGCCGCCTGACTCACAACCACTAAGTTGTAACCCGCGCCCAAGCCCTCTTCCGCGTTTCCTTTCAACTGGCTGGGAAGTTGTGGCAATTGCCGGGAAATCTCTTCCCATCGTTCGCGAATGCTCGGATACTCCGAGGCGAGAACCGCCGCGGCTCCGGCCTGCACCGCAGCGATCATCGATGCGCGTGGGTTCTTGCCCTCTTTAGTTTTGAAAAAGACGACGGACCCGGGTTTGACCTTCTGCTCTCCTGATGCAAGATCAATTTTCTGTAGTGGACCGGAAACCTCGGCTTGCGACATGTGCAGTACCAGGATTTCACTCCCGTGGGTCCAAGTCACTTCCGGTTGCGGCGTGCCATTGCCGGGAATGGTGAATGTAAGTTGTGGAGGTCCTTTCACCACTCGCGTAAGCAATTGTGCGCGTTGAATGTAGCCATCGTCGTCACCTGCGGGTTCGATGCCGTACTGGCGCAGTTCAGACGCAACGTAAGTGACTGTGACTAGTTCGTCCGGCGTAGCGCTGCCCCGACCGCGGAGGGCGTCCGATGCCAGAAATTCCATGTGGGCGCGGATGCAGGCGGTGCAAACCTTGGCCGGAAACCGCACGGCGCGAGGCCTGGCGATTGGCGTACTTTTTGACGGTTCGGTAGCCTGCTGTGCAAATGTGCTGATTACCAGGAGTGAAAGTAGGGAGAGGACGGCGAGATGTTTTCTCATTGGTGTGATAGAGGAAGGCTAACAGATTGAGAAGAAATGTTTTTCAGCGGGCGTACGGCGCTTGCAACGCAAATTTATTTGCAAGCCTGGTATCTAACTGCGTTCTTTTGACAAAGACGGTCTGAGACCGTGGCAGCCGTGTGTCACACGATGGTTCACATCGGCACCGGTCCGGAATAGTCTCTGCTACAATTCTCTTGCGCCGCTTGTGGACGCTGCCGACAAGGCGCATCTGCCGGGACCATTAAACGATGCTGAGTACGCGGAAACTTCAACTCCTGGTTGCATTTACAACGCTTTTCTCCCTCGCCGGGGCGGTGGGCTGCCGCGGCTTTTTCCAAGATCCCCAGCTAAACTCGATCACCGTGGGGCCGCAAAATGTGAATCTCCAGCAGGGAAACACCCTGCCGATGACGGCCGTCGGAAACTTCAACGACGGCAGCACGAAGACGTTGACCTCGGGCGTTTTCTGGTCTTCCTCAGACGATACGATTGCCTCGATCACTCAGACTGGGATTGTGACTGGTGTCTCCTCAGGGACAGTAACCATCTCGGCATCATCCGCGGCCATTACTGGCACCACTACGGTTGTTGTGGTGCTGAATAACGTCACTGCTATAACCATCAGTCCCAACAGCGCGAACGCGGCGTTAGGCTCGACTACTACTACGTTTACCTGTTCCGCCACCGTCTCCGGGGGGCCTCCCGTGGACGTTACTTCCAGCGTCGATTGGACAGTCACGGACAGCACGGGCGCTGCCGCAGCGAATATTTCGATCAGCAATCGAACCAATCCGGCGACCGTAACTGTCAACAGCAATGCGGCAACAGGGACGCATACGGTGAATGCCAGTTACACGACAAATTCTCAGACTTTCACGGACACGGCGACACTGACCGTACCGTAGCGGGTGCAGGTCAGGATGCACACGATCGGCTATGTCCGTCCGTAGTCTGTGCCCGTTTTCTACCTCACGGTATGGTCGTGCTTATCCATGACAGACATCCGCTGCATCGGCATTTGCACTGGGGGGGGTGATGCTCCTGGGCTGAACGCGGTCATTCGCGCCGCGGTCAAGTCTGCCTTTCTAAAATACCAGTGGAAGGTGATCGGTATTCCCGACGGTTTTGATGGCCTGATCTGGCCGGAGAAATCTTACGAACTCACGTTGAAGGATGTCAGCGGCATCCTGCCGCGCGGCGGGACCATTCTGGGCACCACCAATCGCGGCAATCCTTTCAATTACCGGAGGATTGAGAATGGGCGCGAGGTCATCCGCGACATCTCCGATGAGGTCATCGTTAACGCGCGTAAGCTGGGAATTGATGCTGTCATCAGTATTGGCGGCGATGGCTCGCAGAAGATTGCGCTTGAGCTCTTCCGCAAGGGCATGAAGATCGTAGGTGTGCCCAAGACCATTGACAACGATCTTTGTGCCACCGAAGTTTCCTTTGGATTCGATACCGCGCTGCATACCGCAACTGAAGCGGTGGACAAGATTCACACCACGGCGGAGTCTCACCATCGCATCATGGTAGTTGAGGTCATGGGACGCGACGCGGGCTGGATTGGGTTGGAAGCCGGTATTGCGGGCGGAGCGCACGTCATCCTGATTCCTGAGATTCCGTTCACCATCGAAAGAATCTGCCAATATGTGGCCGAACGGGAAGCTTTTGGCAAACATTTCACGATTGTGGTGGTGGCTGAGGGGATTAAGCTTCCGCCGGAGTTGAAAGAAAACCGCCGCGCCGGAGCGGTCGGCAACGTCGTCGGTAATGCAATCGCTGCCCGCGCCGGAAAGGAAGTGCGGGTCAGCGTGCTAGGGCACATTCAACGTGGCGGATCGCCCTCGCCCTTTGATCGCATCCTGGCCACGCGTTTTGGGGTTGCGGCCGTGGAACTCATTGCCAACGGTGGTTTTGGTCAGATGGTGTGCCTGCGCAACGAGCGGATCGAGTCTGTCCAGATTGCTGATGCTGTGGGCCAGGTGAAAACCGTGAATCCCGATGGTGAGATGGTGCGCACGGCCCGTGCTGTAGGCATCTGCTTTGGTGACTGCGAGCAGTGTTAGATCTTGGGTAGCGACAAGGTTTGACCGGATCGGAGATTGTTTAACGTGGGGCTTTACCCCGGAGAACTTCCAGTAGTTCTGTGTGCGATTTGTGGCGAGCCCATAACCTTCGTCGAGCAAGCTGTTGCAGTGACGGATAAGGACTGTAAGAGCTTTCACTGGGAGTGCTGGAAGGAAGCGAATCCACCTGTTCCTGATCTTGAGTAAGTTAAACCTTGTCACACCAAATCTTGCTTCGCTTAACTTCCAAACCGCTGGCGCGCTATATTAATCTTGATCCAGTGAAAATTGATTTGCGTCTTTGCTTCTTGCTGTTGCTCACGGCTGCAGTTGCGCTGCTGCCCGGTTGCGGCCGAGGCCGTCGGGTGCAGGAGATCGGGTACGTGTCCGCGCCGCAGGCCATCCTGCGGGACCAAGTGGCGGCGGTTTATAACAAAGCGGGTGTGGTACGAAATGCCGAACGTGTCCAAGTTTTGGATCGCGACCGGCGCTTTGCTCGGGTGCGTACCTCGAGCGGGGCCGAAGGTTGGATGGAGCAACGCTACCTGGTCACTCAGAAGGTGTATGACAGTTGTCAGAAATTGACGCAGCAAGAGCAGAACTCGCCGGTGCAGGCCGTCGGCATTACACGCACCGATACCAACATCCATCTCGATCCGGCGCGCGACGCCGATCATCTTTATCAGCTCAGTCAAGGCGCGCGAATTTCCATCCTCAAGCGTGCCAGCAGCGAAAAAATCCTACCAGGGGCTCCCGCCAAAGCTGCAAGTCTGAACAGCTCGAAGCCGGTGCTGCCTGCTATGGAGGACTGGTGGCTCATTCGCGACGAGCAGGGACACGCCGGTTGGGTGCTGGCCAAAATGGTTGATCTCGATGTGCCGCTGGAGATCGCGCAGTATGACGAAGGGCAGCGAGTGATTGCTTTCTTCGCGCTCGATGAGGTCGCGGATGGTGACAAGAAAGTGCCGCAATACCTGGTCGTCTACAGCGAAGCCAAAGAAGGTTTGCCGGTTGATTTCAACCAGGCACGTGTCTTCACCTGGAACCTGAAACGGCATCGCTACGAGACGGCTTACCGCGAGCGCAATCTGAATGGCATGTTGCCTGTGACTGTCTCCCAGGAAAACTTCGAGAAGGAAGGCACGCTGCCGGTTTTTGTGCTGCGGGTGAATGACGAAAACGGAAACACTCAAGAGCGTAAGTACAAGTTGAACACACCGATTGTCCGGCGAGTGTTGGCGCCGGGAGAGCTGAAACCAGCGCCGAAGCCGAAGCGGAAAGCGGCCTGATTTCGCGGACTTCGGACCTCACGCCTAGGAATAGAAGTCCGCAATACTTTCCACCACCCAGCGTTGCTCCTCTGTGGTTAA
>Ga0209239_1002179_pt1 | contig 11710 bp, 10 predicted proteins | sample GraSoi013_2_20cm_FD_185824 | JGI IMG/M metagenome (GOLD analysis project Ga0209239, IMG submission 185824) | Grasslands soil microbial communities from the Angelo Coastal Reserve, California, USA - Sample 10_02_2013_2_20cm (SPAdes) (version 2) | ecosystem: Environmental > Terrestrial > Soil >...
CTGGGCATCGGGAGGCGCGGTCGAGTCTTGCGCCACGCGCTCGAGCACGGCACGCGCGGCTGCGCCGTCGCCCGCCTCGATGAAGGCGCGCGCCGCCTCGGCCCGCGCCCGGGTCGCCGCACCTCCAGGCTCCGGCGTCAGGTCGGCCCAACGCGCGAGCGCGAGGGCGCGCACCCGGCGCGCGTCCGGCGTGCTGCGCGCGCCCGCGAGATCGGCGAAGCGCCGCAGCGCGAACGCGGCATCCGCGGACGGCGTGGCGACGCTCGGCTCGAACACGGCCCAGGCGCGCAGCGCCTGCCCCCAGCCCAACAGCAGCTCGCCCGCGAGCCTGCGCCCAAGCGGCGACGGAGTCCCCGCCGTGAGCAGGCGCGCGATGCCCTCGCGCTGCGCGTCGGGTGCCTCGGCGAGTGCGCTCGCCGCGTTCGCCAGCTGCACCGGCGCATCTTCCAGCGCCGCCGCCCATTCGCGCGCCGCGCCTTCCCAGTCGCCCGCGAGCTGGCTCAGCTCCGCCAGCTCGATCCCGAACGCGCCCGGTCGTCCGAGCGCGCGCCGGCCGACGAGGAGCACGTCGCGCGCCGCCGCGTGACTGTGTGCGTCCTCGAGCGCCATCGCCCACTCCCGATACGGGGCCTCGTCGCGCGGCGCGGCCGCGGTCCACCGCAGCGCCACCGCCCGCGCGCTGTCGGGCTCGTTCAGACCCACGTACGTGCGGAGCAGCACGCCCCGCAGCGCCGCATTGGTCGGACTCGCCGCCGCCGCCCGCTGGGCCGCCGGCAGCAACTCCCGCAAGCGATTGAGCGGCGGCAGGACACGCTCGAGCCCGAGCAGCGCGGAGAGGTTGGTCGGATCGGCCCGCAAGGTGGCCAGATAGATGGCCGCGGCCTGCTCGTACTGGCCGGCGCGCTCGAGCTCGAAACCCTGGCCGATCGCCTGGGAGGGCAGCACGCGAGCCACCAGGATGAGCAGCCCGACCGTCCAGCTACTGCTGCGGCGCATTCAGTCTCCGAAAATACTCGAGTACCAGGCGCCGCTGCTCAGGGGTGAGGCCCTGCAGCTCCTTCCACGTGGGGTAGCGGAGCCGCGGGCCCGCGCCCGTCGCGCCGGGCTTGAGGACGTCGGGAATGTGAACGCTGTCCCCGCTCGCGGAGCGGCTGACGCGCTCCTTGGTCTGGTCGGGCTCGTCGTTCGAGAGCGTGCGGCCGGCGTCGAGCAATCGGCGGTACAGGCGCTGCTGGCGCTCGATGGTCTGTTGGTCGAGGCGCCCGGCCTCGAGCTGACGCGCGAGCTCCTTTGCCTCCTGCGCGAGCGGACCCGCGGCGGCGCTCGCACCCCCGGCCTGGAGCCGTTCGAGCTGCTCCGCGAGGGCGCGCTGGCGGGCGGCGAGGGCGCGGAGCTGTTGCAACATGGCCTCGCCGCTCACGCCCATCAGCGGGAACAGGCCCTGGGCCAGACCGTTCAGCCCCTGCTGATCGCGCGCCAGCCGCGCCAGCTGCTCCACCGCTTCGGCGAACCCGCTCCCCGACTTCCCGCCCGCCACCTGGCTGCGACTGCGGGCCAGTGCGAGTGCGGTGGCGTTGAGCGCGTCGACCGCTTCGTCGGCGAGGGCAGCCGCCTCGGAAGCGTTGGGATCGGCTTCCTCGAGCTGAGAGCGTGCCGCCGCCATTTGCCGCTTTGCATAGCCCAGTGCCGCGTCGAGCTGCGGAGACACGAGCGCGTGCTTTCCGGCCGCCTCACGGATCTGGCGCGCCACCGCGTCGGTCCCCTCCTCCACTGCCGCCTGCCGCGATCGGGTGGCGGCGCCCGCCTCGCCGCGCCGCAGCGCCTCGGCCACACGCTCCTGCCCTTGGGCGAGCGCGGCCGTTTCCGACAGCGCCCGATCGAGCGCCGCGAGCGTCTCGCCGCGCCACTCCCGCGCCAGCGAGTCGCGCTGACCGCGCAGCGCCTCGGGCACGCCCGCCATCTGCTGCTCGGCCTCCGTCCCGGCCTGGGTCGCGGCCGGCGCGCGACTTTCGCCCGCCGCCTGCGCCGCGCGTTGCATCGCCGCTCGGGCATCGCGGACCGCCTGTTGCGGCGCGGCGAGCGGGGTGCGGGGACCGGCGCGGAGGTCCGTGGCTACCCGGTCGATGCCGCGCGCCAACGAGTCCGCGCGGTCGGCCAGCGTGCGCTGGCGTGCGGCGCCCGCGCTGTCCGGCCGTGGGGCGTCCTCGCGATTCCACTCCCCTTGGCGCCGCCGCAGGTCCTCGGCGTCGGCCGCCAGCGACGCGAGCGCGCCTTCGACCGCGGCCCGGCGGAACAGCTCCTCGCTGCGCTCGAGCTCGGCCTTGAGCTGCTGCTGCGCCTCGGCGAGGCGCTCGAGCGCGCGGCGCGTCGCCTCCGGGTCGAGCCGCGCCAGGGCGTCCTGCAGCTCGCGCAGCCGCGCCGCCAGCTCCGGCGTCACCGCACGCTGCAGCAGCTCCTGGACCTCGCGCAGCCGCGCCTGGAACGCCGTGTCGTTCATCCCGGCGGCCTGGGCCGCGCGCGCGATCTCCTCCACCGCCCGCGACAGCTCCTGCACCCGCTGCTGCAGCGCCTCCTGCTCCCGTGCCACGGCCTGCGCCCGTTCCGTCGCCTGGAAGGGTAGCGGTCCGTCCCGCCCATCGGCGGGGCGGCGTGTGCCGGCCGCATCGCGGGAGCGCTGCTGCCCCAGATCCCGCGTCCGCGCCCCCAGCTCGCGCTCCGCCTGGGCGAGCGAGTCCGCCGCCGAGGCGACATCCCGCGCAGCCGCGCGCGTCGCCGCGCGCAGCTCCTCGAGGCTCGGGAGCCGCAGCGCGATTTCCTCGCTCCGCCCCACGTGAGTGCCGGGCGCGGGGACGTTGTCCCACGCCTCGACCCGGAGCCGCAGCGTGTCTCCCGGCAACAGCCCGCGCCGCTCGGCGTCGAGATCCCCCTGCACGATCGCTCGCTCACCCGCGCCCGACACGTCGAGCGACTCGCGCACGGCCGCGCCCACCTTTCCCGTCCGGCTCACGCGCCAGCTCACGACCTCGAGCCGGGTCAGACCGTGATCGTCCCGCGCATCGATCACGAGCGGCTGCCTGAGCGACAGCGGCAGCGTCGTGTCGCGGCCCGGGACAGGCAGCGCGACTACGGGCGCGGAATCGGGCACGACGCGCAGCCGCAGCTCGAGCACGTCGCCCTCGAGCGGCGTCCCGTCCGCCGTAGCGAGCTCGAGCAGCCAGGTGCCCGACGCCGACGGTAGGGCGGCCAGCCGCCCCGAAAATCGAGCCCCAGCCACGCTGAGGCCCACGCGTCCGCCGCGCGCGCCGGCCGCGCGGCGCCACGCGGCCGCCGCCAGCGGGAGGCTCGCCGCGCCGCTCGTGAGGATCACGCTGCCTTCGGGGATGGCCAGCGGGTCGGGGCCGGGAACGAGCGGCTCGTCGGGACGGCCGAGGTACGCGGGATAGCGGGCGGTGAGCTCGAGGCCGGCGACGAACGCGGGCAGCGCCACGCTGACCCGGCGCTCGACGCTGCGGCGGCCGCCGCTCGTGGCCCGCAGATACAGATCGGACTCGAGCGGGCCGATGCGTCGGGTGGCGCGGCCCAGCGAATCGAGCGCGACCGGGGCCGGGCGCCACGGCTCTCCCGGGCCGCGGGTCCAGAGCAGGGCCCGCGTCGCCGCGGGCACTTCGAGCGTCACCGTGACGCTGTCACCCCGGCGCACGGTCGCGCGGTCCACGGCGAGACGCACCGGCGCGCGCGCGTCGGCGATGGCGCGGAGCGGATGCCAGAACGCCGCCGCCCGTCCCGCGCCGGGCGACGACGTCACAAACAGCGCGGCGCCGAGTGCCGCCGTGCCCACGCCCATCACGAGGGACGCGCGCGTGCCCCGCGCCAGCACCCGCCCCACAGCCGGCCCCGCGCCCGCCACCACCGCGGCTGCTCGGGCGTCGGCCAGCTCGAAAAGCTCCGCGCTCGCTCCCGCACTCGGCGGCGACGCGAGCACTCCCACCACACTACCCGCACGAGTGCCGGCCGCGGTCTCGACCAGCCGTCCCACGGCGGCAGGGGCGGCGGGACGCCCCGCCCGGCGCACCAGCCACACCGCCGCCGCGGCGATTCCCGCGATCAGGAGCCACGCGCCCACCACCGGTGCGATGCGGGGCGCGAGCGTCAGCCCCGCCGCTGCGACGGCGAACGCGACGCCCGCGCTCGTGAGCAGCACGGCCCCGGCGCGGGCGCGCGCGTGCGGCCCACCGAGCCGCCGCAGCCGCACCGCCGTGTCGGTCACGGCGTTGCGCTCACGGCGTACGTGAACAGGTTGACCCCCATCCGTAGTGCCGCCTCATGCAGCTCCGGAGGATCGTGGTGGACCTCGGGATCCTCCCATCCGTCTCCCAGATCGGTCTGATAGGAATAGTACACGACCAGGCGGTTGCCCAAAAAGATGCCGAAGCCCTGCGCCGGCAGCCCATCGTGCTCGTGGATCTTGGGAATGCCCTTGGGGAAGTCGTACACCAGGTGATAGATGGGGTGGCTCAACGGCACCTCAACCAGCGGGTGATCGGGGAAGACCCGCGCGATCTCGCGACGGAACGACTTGTCCATGCCGTAATCGTCGTCGGCGTGCAGGAAGCCCCCCTGCTCGAGCCAGCGCCGTAGCCGCTTCAGCTCGTCGTCCGAGAAGCGCACGTTCCCGTGCCCCGTCATGAAGAGGTAGGGAACGTCCCACAGCTCGGGGCCGGTGAGCGTTACGACGCGCTCGCGCTCGGCGACGGGGAGTGCGGTGCGCTGGCGCAGCGCCGCGAGGAGGTTCGGCAGGGCGGAGGGGCCGGCGTACCAATCCCCCCCACCGTCGTAGTGCAGGCGGCCAATGGTGAGAGAAGCGGCGGACGGGCGGACGGGCGGACGGGCGGACAGAAATGCGGTCAACAGGAGCAGTATCAGTCCGCCTGACCGCCTGACCGCCTGACCGCTGTCGTTCATAGTTCGTTGACGAGCCGATACGCCGCGTTTCGCGTGATCCCCGTCTCCACCGCGAGCTGCTCGGCCACGTCGCGGCGCGTCATCCCCTGCGCCAGCAACGCGCGAGCGCGCGCCGCGGGGTCTTGAGCCGGGGCACGCTCCTCCCGGGCCGGCTTGCCCGTGCCCGCCACCATCACCGTCACCTCGCCGCGAGCGGGCGCCTCGGCGTAGTAACCCGCCAGCTCGGCCAGGGTCCCGGTACGTGTCTCTTCGAACAGTTTGGTCAGCTCGCGCGCCACCGCGGCGGGTCGCTCCGCACCGCACGCCGCGGCGAGATCCTCGAGCAGCTCCGCCACGCGGGGCGGCGCCTCGAACAGCACCACCGTCCACTCGCTCTTCGCCACCATCTCGAGCAAGCGCCGCCGGTCCGCGCCCTTGCGCGGGACGAAGCCCAGGAACAGGTAGCGATCGGCGCCGAGTCCCGACACCGACAGCGCCGCCGCGACGGCGGTGGGCCCCGGCACGGTGACCACGGGGATGTCCCGCTCGCGGGCGGCGGCGACGAGCACCGCGCCGGGATCGCTCACCGTCGGCGTTCCGGCGTCCGTCACGAGCGCCACGTCCTTGCCGGTCGCCAACAGGTCCAGGATGCGACGTAGCGCCGCGTCGCTCGAGTGCGCGTGGAAGCTGATGAGCTCGGCGCGCGAGCCGACGTGGGCAAGCAGCGGTTTGGTGTGGCGCGTGTCCTCGGCCGCAACGGCCGCCGCCCGCGTCAGCGTGGCGGCCGCGCGTGGGGAGAGGTCCTCGAGGTTGCCGAGCGGCGTCGCCACGACGTACAGGGTGCCGGCCATCTCACCACGACACCGGCCACGGCAGGCGACCGTAGTAGCCCGCCGATTGCAGGACGTAGCGGTGCTCCCGCGTCGCCTCGCGCAGGATCTTGGGCGCCGTCCCGGGCATCATCACCTCGACCCCCTCGAGCAGCTGGAGCGACCAATCCGTGAGCGCATTGGCGAGCTCCTCCGGCTGCACTACGGAGTCCGGCGTATCGGTGCCGCGCGGCGCCGAGAGGATCGTGATCGCCTTGTGCGCATCGGCGACGCCCGCGCTCACCCGCTGGGCGCGGCGCTTCGCCTCGCCGGGAAATTCCTTTTCCACCTCGTCGACGATGCGCCAGTACAGCTCGCGGTAGGTGTTGATGAGCGCATTCGGCGCTTGCTGCGGCAGATCGGCGACGTAGGGGAACACCGTCGCGGTGAGAACGGGCGTCTGCCCGCCGGCGGCGCCGTGGAACTGCGATTCGAGAAACTTCGGAATGGCCATCACGTCCGGCTTGTCGCAGAAGTAGCCGCTGTGGTAGCGTCCGGCGTCGAACCGCACGTACGACACCCGCGCGTTCGACATCAGCTCCAGGATGCCGCTGGTTTTGTCGCGCGCGAACCCCGCGAAGAACGCGCCCGGCTGCGACGGGTCCACAGTGCGCATCTCGACCGGGACCGCGCACGACTGATACATCCAGGCGAGCTGCTCCATCGGCGCGGCCGAGTAGGCGAGCTCCCCCCGCTCCACTTCGGCCCGCATCCGCTTCAGCGCCTCCGTGGGGGTGATGACCTGTCGGCCGGCGGTGTGGAGCGACGCGGCGTTCACGGCCTCGCCCTTGCGGAAAAACAGCAGCAGGCATTCATCGGGCAGGTACGCGGAGATGTAGCCATCGACCCGGCCGTCCCGGTCGCGCTTGCCGAAGGCGAGGAGGTTGTCGAGGTGGACGAACGCGAGCCGAGTGCGATGAACCAGCCGGTCCACCTGCGGAAACGTCAAGTCCGCGAGGCGAACCGGCGAATTCATCAGGCGAGCGGTGCTCGCGCGCATGGTCCTCCGGGGAGGATGCTACGACAAATGCTGCTGGATCTTCTGCTCGAAGACCGGCTTCGGGTACGCACCCACCAGCGTATCCACGTGCCGCCCGTCCTTGAAGAATAGAATACTCGGTATCGAGCGAACGTTGAAGCGCATCGCCGTCTTTTGGTTGGCGTCCACGTCCACCTTGGTCACCTTCAGCTTGCCCTGATACTCCCCTGCCAGCTGGTCCAAAATCGGCGCCACCATGTGACACGGCCCGCACCAGGTTGCCCAGAAGTCCACGATCGTGAGCCCCCGGTGCTGCTCGACCTCCAACACGAAGGTGGCGTCCGTGACGGCCGTGAGATTCTCCGCTGCCATGACCTCTCCACTCCTTCTCGTGCAATCGTTATGTTGACGGGCGTCATGAGCGAGTCAACCACCCGCGTCGCCCACATCGGCATCGCCGTTCCGTCCATCGACGCCGCCCTGGCTTTCTACCGGGACGTCCTCGGGCTCGAGCCCGGGCGCCCCGAGACGGCCGACGGCGCGACGATCGTCGGCGTGTCGCTGGGCGACGTTCAAGTCGAGCTCCTCGAGCCGCGCGACCCCACGGGCCCGGTAGCGAAGTTTCTCGCCAAGCGCGGGCCCGGCATTCATCACGTGTGTTACCGCGTACCGAACCTCGACCGCGCGCTCGAGCGCTGTCGGGCGGCGGGGTACCGTTTGATCGACGACGTGCCGCGACGGGGCGCCGGAGGCCGACGCATCGCCTTCCTGCACCCGAAGACGACGGCCGGCATTTTGCTGGAGCTGACAGAGTAGCTAACGCGCCACCGGGTTGGAACGTTCCCCGGGCTCATTGCCGGCACGTCAACCCCGGCGTGGGAATGCTCCCCAGATGCACGTCGTTCACCACCCAGCCGCCGCTCTTGGTGCGCACGAGATCGATCGGGAACACCACGGTGCATCCTCCCTGCCGCTGCAGCTCGACCCGGAACGTTTTCACGTTGTCGTGCCCCGACACGGGAAGCGGCCCTTCGATCACGCGATAGCCCACGTGGTCCACGTACTTCTGGACCACCGAGAGCCGTTCCCGCAGCTCGTCGGATTTCATCCAGTTCGTCGCGGGTCCGCGCTCCGAGCCCCACAGCGCGCCCATGCGTCCGAGGTTGTTGTCCTTGACCGCCGACATGAACTGCGCGAGCGTCTCCTGAGGTGACTGCGGTGCGACCTTCCCCGGGCCGGCTCCCCCGCCGCACGCGAGCGAGCCCAGCGCGACGAGCACGGTCAGTCGTGGTCTCACGGACGATACCTCGAGTGTGGGCGGAGTGAACCGAAGGTAAGAGGGCATGCGGCTCTACGTCAACATTGATCACGTCGCGACGGTGCGTGAAGCGCGCCGTACCGACGAGCCCGATCCCGTGCGCGCCGCGGCGGCGGCCGAGCGGGGCGGCGCCGACGGCATCACCGTGCACCTGCGTGAAGACCGCCGCCACATCCAGGACGCCGACGTCCGCGCGCTCCGCGCCGCCGTGCACACAGTCCTCAATCTCGAGCTCGGCGCGGCGCCCGAGATCGTGCGGATCGCCGGCCGCCTGAAGCCGTTTCAGGCGACGCTCGTCCCCGAGCGACGCCAGGAGATCACCACCGAAGGCGGCCTCGCGCTCGACGGCGCGAGCCGCAAGATCCGCACGGCCATTGAACATCTCACCGCCGCCGGCATCCGCGTCAGTCTCTTCATCGACCCCGACCCTGGAACCATCGATCGCGCCGCCGCGCTCCGCGTTCCCGCGGTCGAGCTGCACACCGGCCGCTACGCCCGCTCCTGGCGGAAGAGCGACGCCGCACTCCGCGCCCTGGCACGCGCGGCGGCCCACGCGCGCGCGCGCGGCCTCGCGGTGCACGCCGGACATGGGTTGACCTACGACAACGTCCAACCCGTCGCCGCCATCCGGGACATCGAGGAGCTCAACATCGGGCATGCGATCGTCAGCAACGCGATCTTCCTGGGCATGGAAGAGGCGGTGCGCCGCATGCGGCAGTTGGTCGATGAGGCCAGGAAAGCTTAGCTTGGTAGCCCTATGACCGAGTCTTCGAAGCCCCTCGGGATGTCCGACTTCTTCGCCCTCGAGGCGGGGGAGTATCTCGAGCGGCTCGACGGCCTGCTGGCCAAGGGTGACAGCCCCAGCGCTGACGAGATCGTGCGGCTCGCGCGGGCGCTGCGCGGCAGCGCCCTCATGGCGAACCAACACGCGATCGCGCGCACCGCCGCCGGGCTGGAAGCCGTGGCGCGCGCGGTGCGCGAGGGACGGCGCGCCTGGGATCCGCAAACCCAGCAGCTCGCCCTCCGCGCCGTGGACGACCTGAAAATCTTCGTGCGCCGGGCGGGCACTTGGACCGATGCCGACACCGCGAAGGCCGAGGCGCTGGCCCAGCAGCTCGAGCAGCTCGCCGGCCGGCCGTCGGCGCAGATCCGCGCGGTGGAAGCCTTGGGGCTCGATGCGGGGGCGCGGGCGTTCGTGGCGCGCGAGGGCGCAGCGATCGCGGGCGCGCTGGAGCGCGCCGCGCAAGCGCTGCGGGCCAACCCGCTGGCGCACGACCCGCTCCAGCACGTCATGCGCGCGCTCCAGCCGCTGCGCGGCCTCGCCGCCCTCACCGACCTGCCGCCCCTCCCCGACCTGCTCGAGGGAATCGAGCGCGCCATCGGCGAGCTGTCACGCTCGGGACTCGAGCCCCCGGCCAACGTGGGCGACCTGTTCCAGATCGCCGGGAGCGCGATCGCGCGCGCCGCCCGCGAAGTCGCCGAGCGCGGCCGACCCGACCCGGAAGGGACGGACTTCCGGCAGTTCGCCGGGGTGCTGGTGAAGTTCATGGAAAGCGAGCCGGACGTCGTCTCGATTGGCTCGCTCTACTTCAGCGACTCGGGCCCCCACATCGTGTCACGCGGCGTTCCCGCGGCGCGCCCGTCCACGCTCGGCAAGCTGGAGCTGGTGAGCCACGGCGAGCACCTGCGTCAAGCCGCAGACTCGCTCGAGCGCGCCCCCTCCGCGACGCAGCGGGAGCTGCGCGCCCATACGCTCGGCACCACCTTCCGCGCGCTCGCGGACGCAGGCGGCGGCGTATTGGCCGACCGCGTGGCCCAGTTCGCCATGGCCGCGCGCGAAGCGCTGGCGGCGGGGATTGCCGTGAACAACCCGGCCGCCCTCGCCGCCGAGCTGCGGCGTGCGGGCGACCTCCTCGCCCGCTCGGGCACGGGCGACGAGGAAGTACTCGCGACCGAGCTCGACGCCCTCACCGCCGCGCTGCGGACCATCCAGCCGGGCGCCGCCCCCGCTCCCGCTCGTCCGGCTGCCGCTCCTCGTCCCGCGCCGACGCCGGCGCCGCCGCGGGTCGCGACGCCGGTGGTTCCCGTCGTGACAGCTGCCCCCGCCCCCGCCCCCGCCCCCGCCCCCCCGCACCCGGCCGCGCAGGCGATACCCGAAACGCCAGACCTCGTTGGGTCGTGGGCGGCCTACCAGCGGTTGGTGGAGGGAGGGATCGGCGCGGCGTCGCTGGCGGAGCTCATCGCCGGTGCTGAGCGCGCGCCCTTAGCCCCTACTCCCGGCTCCCCGGTCCCGGCTCCCGCGTCGTCGGCCGTAGACGTGCGTGCCCTCTTGTATCGGGGCGAGCGCGCGCTCCGGCGGGCCCAGGAGCTGCGCGCAGCGTCGAAGCAGGCGTCGGGCGACGCACTCCGCGAGCTCGTCGAAGAAGTCTGCGACCTCGTTGCCCTCGCCCTCGAGCCCAACCCCTAGTCGGGCGTCGGCTTCCCCCTTCCCCTCCCGCTGGGCCTGGATCCTCGGCCTCGCGGTTACGGCCGCCTTTCTGTGGTGGGCCGTGCGCGGCACCCACTGGAGCGAGGTCCTCGCCGGTCTCCGCGCGGTCGATCCCCTTCTTCTGATGCTGACGGTGGCCCTGGCCACGCTGACGTTTCCGATCCGCCTGATTCGCTGGCGTGTGATCCTGCGGGACGAACGCGAGGCGCCGCTGGCGTGGCGACCGCTGTGGCACGCCGTCGCCATCGGCTTCATGGCCAACAACCTCCTCCCCGCGCGGGCCGGCGAGTTTGCGCGCGCCTACGTCGCCAGCCGCCAATTGCCGGTGCGGTTCACGACGGCGATCGGCGTGGAGCGGGTGTTCGACGCCCTCGTGATGCTCGGGCTGATGGCGGTAGCCATCGCATCCCCCTCGTTTCCGGCGCAGTCCACGCTGCTCAACACGCCGCTGTCACGCCTAGCAGGGCGGGCGGCGCTCTTGTTTGGAGCGTTGTTCGTCTTGTCGCTCGTCGTGGTGCTACGCCCTGCGCCATGGCTGGCCCTGTTCGAGCGCGTGGCCCGGGCGGTCCTCCCAGCCCGGCTGGCGGCGCGCCTCGCCGGCATGGCCCTTGGCCTCGTCGCGGGCCTCACGGTGCTGAAGCGGCCCGGGCGGTTCGGGGCGATGCTGTTGTGGTCGTTCGTGCTGTGGTTTACGAACGCCGCGTCGTTCGCCGTGTGTTTCCGGGCGTTCGGGTTACAGGTGCCGCTCGAGGGCTCCCTCTTATTGCAGGGGATCCTCGGGTTCGCGGTGGCGGTCCCGGCATCGGCGGGCTTTTTCGGCGTATTCGAGAAGGCGACGCAGCTGACGCTGCAGATCTACGGCATCAGCCCGAGCCTCGCGCTGGCGTACGCGGTCGCCTATCACGTCTCCACGTTCCTGCCGATTACGCTGCTGGGCCTGCGCTCGCTGGCGAGCGTCCAACTCCACTTGCGTGACCTGGGCCGGGCACGGGCGGCCGATCAATTGGGGGGACCGTGACCGACACGGTCCGCGCAGCGGCGCACGCCAAGATCAATTTGTTCGTGCGCATTCTGGCGCGCGAAGCGCCCGCGGGATACCACCAGATCGAGACGGC
>Ga0209239_1002187_pt1 | contig 11700 bp, 6 predicted proteins | sample GraSoi013_2_20cm_FD_185824 | JGI IMG/M metagenome (GOLD analysis project Ga0209239, IMG submission 185824) | Grasslands soil microbial communities from the Angelo Coastal Reserve, California, USA - Sample 10_02_2013_2_20cm (SPAdes) (version 2) | ecosystem: Environmental > Terrestrial > Soil >...
CTCACGAGGCCCCCTGTTCAGCGCCGCGCACCCTGGCCGGGCCGCGCGGGGGCACGGACTCGAGCGGGTTCGAGAAGCGCTGCAGGCGCGCTTTCGCCCACAGCCGGAAGCGGTCGAGGTACAGGTACATGACGGGAGTCGTATACAGAGTCAACAGCTGGCTGAGGAACAGCCCACCGACGACCGCAATGCCGAGCGGGCGGCGCAGCTCCGCCCCATCGCCATTGCCGATCGCGAGCGGCAGCGCGCCGAACATCGCCGCCATGGTGGTCATGAGAATCGGGCGCAGGCGCAGCAGGCAGGCCTGGTAGATGGCCTCGCGCGCGCTGCACTGGCGTTCGCGTTCGATCTGCAGCGCGAAGTCGATCATCATGATGGCATTCTTCTTGACGATGCCGATGAGCAGGATCACGCCGATGAGCGCGATGATGGTGAAGTCCTGGCCGGTGGCGAGCAACGCCAGCAGTGCTCCGACGCCCGCGGAGGGGAGCGTGGACAGGATGGTCAGCGGGTGCACCAGACTCTCGTAGAGGATGCCCAGCACCAGGTACACGGCGACGAGCGCCGACAGGATGAGCAGCGGCTGATTGCCGAGCGCATCCTGGAACGCCTTGGCGGTGCCCTGGAAGCTGCCGCGCACCGTGATGGGCGCGCCGAGTCTCGCGAAACCGTCCTTGATGGCCTGGGTGGCCTGTGACAGCGACACCCCCGGCGGCAGGTTGAAGGAGACGGTCGAGGCGGCGGACAGGCCCTGATGGTTCACCGCGAGCGGGGTGGAGGTCGCCTCGTAATGCGAGAAATCGCTCAACGGCACACGCTGGCCGCTCGTGCCGGTCCCCGCAGCGCTCGACGTGGCCGGGCCGGTCGTCGCAGCCTTGGCAGCGCCGCTCCCCGCGGTGCCCGTCGCCGCGGTGCCCGTCGCCGCGGTCCCCGTCGCCGCGGTGCTCGTCGCCGCGGTGCTCGTCACGTACACGGTGCGCAGCGTGTCCGGGCTCTGCCAGTACTCGGGCGCCGCCTCCATGACCACGTGGTACTGGTTCAGCGGATGGTAAATGGTCGATACCTGGCGCTGGCCGAAGAGGTCGTTCAGCGTGCCGTCGATCTCGGCCTGGTTCAGGCCCAGGCGCGCGACCGCGTCGTGGTCGATCACGAGGCTCGTCTGCAGTCCCTTGTCCTGTGCGTCGGTGTTGACGTCGGCGAGCTCGGGGAGGGCGCTCATCATGAGCCGCACCCGCGGCTCCCAGGCGCGCAGGTCGGTGATGGTGTCCGCCTGCAGGGTGTACTGGTACTGGGCGCCGGAGGAGCGGCCCCCGACGCGGATGTCCTGCCAGGGCTGCAGGTACAGGTTTGCGCCCGGCTCGTGCCCGAGCTTGCCGCGCAGGCGCGCGATCACGGCGTCCGCGGTCATCTGACGCTGCGCACGCGGCTTGAGGGAGATGAACATGTTGGCGCCGTTGCGCTTGCCGCCGCCGGTGAATCCGACGACGGTGCTCACGGCCGGATCGTGCAGCACGACGTCGACGAAATAGCGCAGCTTCTCGCGCATCGCCTGGAAGGAGATGGCCTGATCGGCCTGGATCTGGCCGCCCATGAGACCGGTGTCCTGCTGCGGGAAAAAACCCTTCGGCACGCGGATGTAGAGATAGATGTTCAGGGCCACGGTCATCGCCAGGATCAGCATCACGGTGGGGCCGTTGGCGAGGGCCCAGTCGAGGGACCTGCGGTAGCCGTCCTGCAGGGCGTTGAAGGCGCGCTCGCTGAACTGGTACAAGCGGCCGCGCTTGCGAGCTGCGTCGTGTTCCTCGGTCAGGCGCGCGCACATCATCGGCGTCGTGGTGAGTGACACCAGCAGCGACACCAGGATCGCCGCCGAGAGCGTGATCGCGAATTCGCGGAACAGCCGCCCCACCACCCCGCCCATCAGCAGGATCGGGATGAACACGGCGATCAGCGACAGGCTCATCGACAGCACCGTGAAACCCACCTCGCGCGCGCCCTGCAGCGCCGCCTGCAGACGTGGCACCCCCGCTTCCATGTGACGCGACACGTTCTCCAGCACCACCACCGCGTCGTCCACGACGAAACCGGTCGCGATGGTGAGCGCCATGAGCGAGAGGTTGTCGAGAGTGAAGCCGGCGAGATACATGACCCCGAAGGTGCCGATCAGGGACACCGGCACCGCGACCAGCGGCACCATGGCGGCGCGCGCGCTGCGCAGGAACATGAACACCGACAGCACCACGAGCGCGACCGAGATCGCCAGCGCCCGCTCGACGTCGTGGAGCGACGCACGGATGGTCGGGGTGCGGTCCATGTACACGTTGAGGGAGATGCTCGCCGGGATGGTGGCGCGCAGGTGCGGCAGCAGCGCGCGCACGCGATCCACGGTAGCGATGATGTTGGCGCCGGGCTGGCGGAACAGGATCAGCATGACGGCCGGGTCGCCGTTGGCGAGTCCGTCGTTGCGCAGGTCCTGCACCGAGTCGCTCACCTGGGCGATGTCGCCGAGGCGCACGGCCGCGCCGTTGTGGTAGCCGACGATGAGCGGAAGGTAATCCTTCGCGTCCATCGACTGGTCGTTGGCGAGGATCTGCCAGCGCTGCGCGCCGCTCTCGAGCGCGCCCTTGGGGCGGTTGGCGTTGGTGGCGGCGATCGCGGCGCGCACGCCCTCGGGGTTGATGCCGTAACCGTTCATCGAGGGCAGATTCAGCTCCACGCGCACCGCGGGCAGCGAGCTGCCGCCCACCGTGACATCCCCGATGCCGTTCACCTGCAGCAGCTTCTGCGCCAGTATGGTGGAGGCCGCGTCGTACATCTGGCCGCGGGTGAGGGCTTTGGAGGTGAGCCCGAGGATCATGATGGGCGCGTCCGCGGGGTTCACCTTGCGGTAAGTGGGATTGCTCGGGAGCCCCGTCGGCAGCAGCGCGCGCGCGGCGTTCAGCGCCGCCTGCACGTCGCGCGCGGCACCGTCGATGTCGCGGCTGAGGTCAAATTGCAGCGTGATGTGGGTCGAGCCGAGCGAGCTCGAGGAAGTCATCTCGGTGACCGCGGCGATGCGCCCGAGCGAGCGTTCGAGCGGTGCTGCCACGGTGGCGGCCATGGTCTCGGGGCTGGCGCCCGGCAGCCCCGCATTCACCGAGATGGTCGGGAAATCCACCTGCGGGAGCGGCGCCACCGGCAGGTGCACGAACGCCGCAACGCCGGCCAGCACCACGCCGAGGGTGAGGAGCGTCGTGGCGACCGGGCGCTCGATGAAGGGCCGCGAGAGGTTCATGCCGGGTGCGCGCGGGTCGCTGGGCTCACGTGCCCCAAGGTCGCCGGCGCGGTGGCAGCGGGCGGCGCCGCGCCGCGCCCCCGCGCGCGCCAGCTCGCGAGCCGCACTGCCAGGCGATCGAAGTACAGGTAGATCACCGGCGTGGTGAACAGCGTGAGCACCTGGCTCATCGCCAGTCCCCCGACCATGGCGATGCCGAGCGGGCGGCGCAGCTCCGAGCCCATGCCGGAGGCGAGCATCAGCGGCAGCGCCCCCAGCATGGCCGCCATGGTGGTCATGAGAATCGGCCGCAGCCGCAGCAGCGCCGCCTGGTAGATCGCCTCGCGCGGCGCCTTGCCCTCGCCGCGCTCGGCCTGCAGCGCGAAGTCGATCATCATGATCGCGTTCTTCTTCACGATGCCGATCAGGAGAATGATGCCGATGATGGCCACGACCGAGAGGTCTTCGCCTGCGATCATGAGCGCCAGCAGCGCCCCGACGCCGGCGGAGGGGAGCGTGGAGAGAATGGTCACCGGGTGGATGTAGCTCTCGTACAGCACTCCGAGCACGATGTACACGGTCACGATCGCGGCGAGGATCAGCCACAGCGTGCTGCCGAGCGTGCCCTGGAACGCGAGCGCCGCGCCCTGAAAGCTCATCTGCACGCTCGCCGGGATCTGCAGCTGCTGCTGCGCCGCCTTGATGGCGCTGACGGCCTCGCCGAGCGAGGCGCCGGGGGCGAGATTGAAGGAGACGGTGGCGGCCGGGAACTGCCCCAGATGATTGATCGCGAGCGGCGCGGTTCCCTGACGGATGCGCGCGACGCTCGCGAGCGGGATCTCGTTGCCGTTCACGGCGGCGACGTACAGCCCCGCCAGCGGTCCCGGGCCCTGCTGGTCCCCGGGCTTGAGCTCGAGCACCACGCGATAGATGTTGGATTGCGTGAAGATCGTCGACACCAGGCGCTGGCCGAAGGCGTCGTACAGCGCATTGTCGATCGCCGCCGGAGTCACACCGAGGCGTCCGGCGGCATCGCGGTCGATTTCCACGTAGGTCTGCAGGCCCTCGTCCTGCAGGTCACTCGCCACGTCGGCGAGCTGCGGCAGAGTCTTGAGGCGCGCCACGAGCTTCTTGACCCACACTGCGAGCTCATTCATGTCGGGGTCTTCGGCCGACAGCGCATAGAGCGTGCGGCTGACACGCGCATCGATGGTCAGATCCTGCACCGGCTGCATGTACACGGTGATGCCGTCCACGCCCGCAAGGGGCGGCTGCAGGCGGCGGATCACCCCGGCGGCGTCGAGGCGGCGCGCGCTCTTCGGCACCATGTTGATGAGGAGCCGGCCGCTGTTGAGCGTGGTGTTGACGCCGTCCACGCCGATGAACGAGGAGACGCTCTCGACCGCCGGGTCCTGCAGCAGCACCTGGGCGAGCGCCTCCTGCCGCTGCGCCATGGCCGCGAAGGACACCGACTGCGGCGCTTCCGTAATGCCCTGGATGAGGCCGGTATCCTGGGGCGGGAAGAAGCCCTTGGGCGTGAGGACATACAGGATCACGGTGAGGATCAGGGTGCCGATGGCGATGAGCAGCGTCAGGCGCTGGCGGTCGAGCACCCACCTCAGCGAGCGCCCGTAATGCTCCGCGAGGCTCTCGAAGGCGCGCCCGGCGATGCGCAGCACGCGGCTCTCCTTCTCCGGGCGCGGCGGCTCGAGCAGACGCGCGCACATCATGGGCGTGAAAGTGAGCGAGACGAGCGCCGAGATGAGGATGGCCACGGCGAGGGTGATGGCGAACTCGCGGAACAGCCGCCCGATGACATCCCCCATGAACAAGAGCGGAATCAGCACCGCGATGAGGGATACCGTGAGGCTGATGATGGTGAAGCCGATCTGCTGCGAGCCCTTGAACGCCGCCTGCAAGCGCGCGCTGCCTTGCTCCACGTGCCGTGAGATGTTCTCGATCATCACGATCGCGTCGTCCACGACGAAGCCGGTCGCGATGGTGAGCGCCATCAGGGTGAGGTTGTTGATGGAGAAGCCCACCAGGTACATGACGCCGAAGGTGCCCACCAGCGACAGCGGCACCGCGATGCTCGGGATGAGGGTGGCGGAGGCGCTGCGCAGGAAGAAGAAAATGACCAGCACCACCAGCACCACCGCCAGCAGCAGCTCGAACTGCACGTCCGCGATCGAGGCGCGGATGCTGACGGTGCGGTCGGTCAGCACCGCGACGTTGATCGAGGCGGGCAGGCTCGCCTGCAGCTGCGGCAGCATCGCGGTGATGCGATCCACGGTCTGGATGACGTTGGCGCCCGGCTGGCGCTGGATGTTGACGATGATCGCGGGCGCCAACGTCATCTGTTGCCGGTCGGCGGCCCACGCCGCGAGCTTGACGTTCTCCGCCGTCTCGACCACGGCGGCAATGTCCGACACCCGCAGCGGCGCCCCGTTCCTGTACATGAGCACGATGTTGCGATAGTCGTCCGCGGATCTGAGCTGGTCGTTGGCGTCGATGGTGGAGGCGCGTAGCGGTCCGTCGAAGCTGCCCTTGGCCTGGTTGACGTTGGCGTTGCCGATCGCAGTGCGCACGTCCTCGAGCGAGAGCCCGTGCGCGGCGAGCGCCACCGGGTCCACCTGGATGCGGATGGCGGGACGCTGGCCCCCGCCCAGGCTCACCAGGCCCACGCCCGGGGCTTCGGAGAGCTTGGCGGCGAGGCGCGTGTCGACCAGGTCCTCGACCTTGGTGAGCGGCAGGGTCTCCGAGCTGACCGCGAGGCTGAGGATGGGCGCGTCCGCCGGATTGACCTTGCTGTACACGGGCGGCATCGGCAGGTCGGTCGGCAGGAAGGAGCTCGCGGCGTTGATCGCGGCCTGCACTTCCTGCTCGGCCGTGTCGAGCGAGAGGGCGAGTGCGAACTGCAGCGTGATCACCGAGGCGCCGCCGGAGCTTGCCGAGGTCATCTGCGACAGGCCCGGCATCTGACCGAACTGGCGCTCGAGCGGCGCGGTGATCGCCGAGGTGGTCACGTCGGGGCTCGCGCCCGGATACAGCGTCGTGACCTGGATGGTCGGGTAGTCGACCTGCGGCAGCGCGGAGACCGACAGGGCGCGGTAGCCGACCGCGCCCGCCAGCAGAATCGACACCATGAGCAGCCACGTTGCGACGGGGCGCTCGATGAAGATCGCCGACGGATTCACGACGTCATCCGCTCAGGGCGCGGCCGGCGCCACTGGCGCTGTGGCCGCGGCGGTGCGGCGCCGGTGCGGGTGCTGTGCGGGTGGGGGCGGCGGTGCGCGGGGGGCGGTGGCGCCACGGATGTTGTCGGCGATCAACGCGACCCGCGCGCCGTCGCGCAGCTTGTCGAGTCCGTCGATGACGACTTTCTCTCCGGGCTGCACGCCCTCCTGCACCGAGACCAGCTCCCCGCTGGCGGGTCCGAGGCTCAGTTTGCGCAGGCTGACCGTGTTGTCGGCATTGACCACATAGACAAAGGTGCCGGGCGCACCGCGCTGCACCGAGGCGGCGGGCACCAGGGTGGCGCCGGAGAGGGTGTCCATCTTGAGCCTCGCGGTCACGAACTGATCCGGAAACAGGGCGTCGTTGGAGTTGTCGAACTGCGCCTTGATCCTGATGGTCCCGGTGCTGGTGTCGATCTGGTTGTCGACGGCGGCGAGCTTGCCGGAGGCCAGTACCTTGCCGTCGCGGTCGAGCGCCTGGACGGTGAGCGCATCGCCGCGGCTCCAGTGCGGATAGATCTGCGCGAGATGCGCGGAGGGCACCGCGAACACCACGTAGATCGGGTGCGTCTGGGTGAGCACCACCAGCCCGTTGGTATCGGAGGCATGCACCATGTTGCCGGGATCGACCTGGCGCAGCCCCACGCGCCCGGCAAACGGCGCGGTGATGCGGGTGAAGGTCAGCTGCAGCCGTGCGGTCTCGACCGCCGCCTTGTCGGCCCGCGCCGCGCCCTCGAGTTGCTGCACGGTGAAGCGCTGCGCATCGACCGTCTGGCGGGCGATGGAATCCTTCGCCAGGAGCCCCGTGTAGCGGTCGAGGTCGACGCGCGCACCCGCGAGCTGCGCCTGATCCTTCGCGAGCTGCCCCTCGGCCTGGTCGAGCGTCGCCTGGAACGTGCTCGGGTCGATCTGGGCGAGCAGGTCTCCCGCCTTCACGAGCTGCCCTTCGTGAAAGGGCACCTTGAGGAGCGGCCCGTCGACCCGGCTGTGAACGGTCGCGGTGTTGAGCGCGGTCACGGTGCCGAGCGCATCGACCGTGACCTCCACCGTGCCGGTGGTCGCGGCCACGGCCCGCACCGGGACCGGCCCGCCGCTGAATGCGCCCCGGCCCGCGCCGCCGGGCCCGCCCGCGGACTGACTGCCGGGCTTCATGGCCCAGGCGATCACGGCCGCCAGCACCGCCGCGGCCACGGCCGCGAAGATGAGGCGCCGGCGGCGCGCCTCGCGCGCCTGCCCTGGGGCGGTGGTGTCATGCGGGACCGGATCGGGGGTCATCGGCGCCTCTCGTCTGACTGCCCGCACGATGGCGCAACTGCGCCGTCTGCCGCAAGCGCGGCCCGCGAGGCAAAAATTTGCGGCGGCGCGCAGGAGCAGCCCGCCACCCCCCCAGGAGGAGAACGACACGTTGGCACAGGTGTTGGCTCGGTGGTGTAAGCAACCGGCAAAGAAATGCAAAGAAATCTGTGTTTCCGTGCAGCCGGGGCCGGGAAACCCGCGGAGCGTGTATCGTCGCGGTCATGAATCCGGCGGACGCCCCGGGCGAGTCAAAGCCGACGCTCCTCATCGTCGATGACGATCAGGAGCTGTGCGCGATGCTGGCGGAGTACCTCGCCCCGGAGGGGTTCCTCGCGCTCACCGCGGGCACCGGGCCCGCGGGACTGGAGCAGCTCGGGCGCGCGGCCGTGGACCTCGTGGTGCTGGATGTGATGCTGCCGGAGCTGTCGGGCTTCGAAGTGCTGCGCCGCATCCGCGCCGTCAGCCGTGTGCCGGTCATCATGCTCACCGCCCGGGGCGAGGAGGTCGATCGCGTGGTGGGACTGGAGATGGGGGCCGACGACTACCTCGCCAAACCCTTCAGCCCGCGCGAACTGGTGGCGCGCATCCGGGCGGTGTTGCGGCGCATGCCGGGCGAGGGCCAGAGCGCGAGCGGACTCATCCTGTGGGGGCCGCTGCGCCTGGACTTGCGCGCGCGCCGCGCCGACATCGCCGATCGTGACCTGGAGCTCACGTCCGCGGAGCTGCGGATTCTGGAGTTGCTGGTGCGCGCGGATACGCGCACCGTGACGCGCGATGAGCTCATGACCCAGGCACTCGGGCGCCGGCTGCTGCCGACCGATCGCAGCCTCGACACGCACGTGAGCAACCTGCGCCGCAAGCTCATGAAGCACACCGACCGCCTCGCGCTGCTGAGCGTGCGCGGCTCAGGCTACGCGCTCACCCTCGCGCCCGCGCGCGCACCGGCGTCGCAGGGTTAGGCGCATGCACTCGCTGTACTGGCGGATCTTTCTCGCCTTCTGGGTGGCGCTGGCCCTGATCCTGGTGGGCACGGTCACGGTTGCGGTCAACGCCACCGCACACCGCACCGACCGTCCGTCGGTACAGCGCGGCCAGCTGTACGCGCAGGCGGCGCGCGCCTTTGAGTCCGGCGGGCCCGCAGCGCTGCGCAGCTGGCTGCAATCGTTGCCCGCGGAACCCTTGGGCCGCACCTACGTGGTAGAGCCCGCAGGCCGGGAGCTCCTCGGGCGGCCGCTGCCTCCTTTCCTGAGAGGCTCGAGCGCCACGGCTGCGGCCCCCGGCGGCGGCACGCAGGCAGGCAGCTCCGCGGGCGCCATTGCACCCAGGGGCGGGGCGCTGGTGCTGGTGGCCGCCGGCGGCAGCACCTATCACGTGGTCATCGGGCCGGTGCACGACAGACCGCGCCTGTTCGGCGAGCTGGAGCTGCCGGGTGTGCCGCTGACGCTGCTGGCGATCGCCCTCGTGGTGAGCGGGGCGGTGTGTTACTTCCTCGCCCGCTACCTCGCCGCTCCCGTCGACCGGCTGCGGCTCGCGACCCGCCGGCTCGCCGCGGGCGATCTCAACGTGCGGGTGCTGCCGGCGCTCAAGGGGCGACAGAATGATCTCGGGCTCCTCGCGGCCGACCTCGACACCATGGCCGAGCGGCTGCGGCTGCAGCTGGAGGCGAAACAGCAGTTGCTGCGCGACGTCTCCCACGAGCTGCGCTCGCCGCTCGCGCGGCTGCAACTCGCGCTGTCGCTCGCGCGGCGCGAGGAGGGCGCCGTGGAGCGCCACCTGGCCCGCATCGAGTGCGAGGCGGAGCGTCTCGAAGCTCTCATCGCACGCACGCTGAAGCTCGTGCGCCTGGAGCGCCCCGTGCACGCGCTCGAGCGCTCGAGCGTCGACGTCGGCGAGCTGCTGCGCGCCATCGTCGCGGACGTGGCCATCGAGGCGGATGCGCAAGGGTGTCTCGTGCAGGTGCAGGCGCAGGGTCCGCTGCCGGTCTCGGGTGATCCGGAGCTGCTGCGCAGCGCCTTCGAGAACGTGATCCGCAATGCGGTGCGTTACAGTCCGGCGGATGCCGTGGTCGGGATCGCGGCCGATCGCGTGGCGGGCGAAGGGCAGCAGGGGGGCCTGGTCGAGGTCGTCATCCGCGATCAGGGCCCCGGCGTGCCGGAGCAGGAGCTGGGACTCATCTTCGAGCCGTTCTACCGGGTGGATGCGGCGCGCGGACACGGCCGCGCGGGCGGCGAGGGCCTGGGGCTCGCGATCGCCTCGCGCGCGGTCGCGCTGCACGGCGGGCACATCGCGGCGCGCAACGGGGAGGGCGGCGGGCTCTCGCTGACGATCACCCTGCCAGCGATGGGCCGCGCACGCTCAGCGGGACTGACGGCGGCGGCGACGGCTTAGGGGGACTGCGCGGGAGTCTGCGGCTCGGGCACTGGCGTCGCATCCCCGCTGGGGTCGCCGGTGTCAGCAGTCGTGTCGTCATCCTGGTTGGGAGGGGGGTTGACGAGGTTGGCGCCGGCGTCGATTGACCCGGTGCCGGGAGCCGGCTGAGCCGGCACCGGCGGGCTCAGGCAGAGGACCGCTATCGCGAGGCAGGCCGCAAAAGCGATCAAGCCGAGCTTCTTGTTGTTCATCGTGCCACCGTGCCAAGGCTCAAGACGCTGCGCTGCAAGCAGCGTGCCGCTGCCGGTCCCACCATGGTTTGCCAACGACTTGCACGGCGCACGTGACTTAATGAGCCTCGGCGCGCGCTCGAGGATGTAAATTCCGGCGACTGTCCGGCGCCGCTGCGATCGGTAAGGGTGCTCCCAACACCGGGGGAGCTGTCGCGCTGCCGGCGCGTCACGGGTGCCAGTTGCCGCAGTCGTGAACGGCATCACGCTGTGCCGTCGCTGGTTCTTGTCACTATCGCAGTGCGGGAAGTGCGTACGTCTCGCAGTGCGCCGGCGCGGCATCCTCCCTCGGCGATCCGTGCCGCGTGATGCGGTCAAATAACATAACCAAGGCGCGTACCGCGTCTGATATCGCTTATGAGCTCGGATTTCGTCTCAATACTGGTTGCCGCCCGCTGGGGGTCGGTCGGCCTGATGGTCATCGTGTTGGTGATGATGACCTACATCCTCTGTCTGCGTGCGGTACTGCTCATGAGGGAGCGCCGCTACGCCAAGCTGTCCGCGCGGTGGACTCCGATACTGCTCGAGGGCGGTGCGAGGAATCCCAAGCCCCTGCCGGCCGTTGCGCCCGGCGAACGGTTGCTGCTGCTGATACTGTGGAACACGCTGCGCGAGCGGAACGAGCCAGATGCGGGAATCTGCCACTGGATGGGCCGCGTCGCCGCCGTCACGAAAATCGACCGCCTGGCCCGCCGGCTCCTCAGCCGCCGCAGCGTGCGCCAGAAGCTCTTGGGCCTGGTGACGCTCGGCCAGCTGCGCGACAGGCTCGAGTGGCCCCGCCTGTGCCAGCTCGCCCAATCCGGGCACCCGTTGCTGTCGCTGGCCGCGACACAGGCGATCGCGCGCATCGATCCGGCGGCAGCCACCGAGACGGTCGTGTCACTAGTCGTCAGTCACCTCAACTGGCCGGCGGCCAAGGTCGCGGGCATCCTCGAGGACATCGGTCCGGAGCGGGTATCCGAGCCTCTCGCGCGCGCCCTGCTGCAGGCTCCCGAGTCGCACCGGCCCGGGCTCATTCCTTTCCTTGCGGTATGTAACTACTCCACCGCGCTGCCGACCGTGCGGCAGATGCTGCACGAGCCTCACGCCGATGAAGTCATCGCCTCCTGCCTGCACGTGATCGGCAAGTTCGGCGACCGTCAGGATCTGCCGCTGCTGTACCGCTACCTGACCCATCCGCGCTGGCACGTGCGCGCGGTCGCGGCCGGTTGTGTGGGGAAGATGGGCCGACGGGCGGATCAGGAGAAACTGAGAT
>Ga0209239_1002189_pt1 | contig 11693 bp, 12 predicted proteins | sample GraSoi013_2_20cm_FD_185824 | JGI IMG/M metagenome (GOLD analysis project Ga0209239, IMG submission 185824) | Grasslands soil microbial communities from the Angelo Coastal Reserve, California, USA - Sample 10_02_2013_2_20cm (SPAdes) (version 2) | ecosystem: Environmental > Terrestrial > Soil >...
ATCGTTTCCGCAATTTGGACACCGAATCACAGAGAATACCGGGTGGTGGAAAGAGTTGCTATTTGGGTCGAATGAGAATATTTGTGCCTTCGACTTTGACTTCGAAAACTGGTTCTGGAGTTTGCGCAGGCCCCCCCTTTACTTCGCCGGTTGTAAGGTCGAATCGAGACCCGTGCCAGGGACATTCAACCACTCGGCCTTCCAGCTTTCCTTGAGCTAGTGGTCCTCCCAAATGCGTGCAGGTGTTTCGAATGGCGTAGTATTTGCCCATGATGTTTGCCAAGCAGATGGCTTGGCCTTTGTACTGCACCATCTTCATCTTGTCTGCCTGAATCTCTGAGGTCGCGGCTACTCGCATGAATTCTTCTGTCATTCCTGGATGGGCCTGGGGTATTCTTGGTAGCCTTGAAGTTCTATTAGTTTCTTGCTGCCACGTCGTATCGTTGTTGATAATGCTCACACGGACGCCCGAATGTGGATACCTATCCTAAGATTTGATGATCCCAAAAAGTTGGCCGATACGACAATCTCATGCCGAAAAAAAAGGAGTTTTGGCAGTTCTCTAATGCTGGCCAGCTTGGAAGCACGCGACGTCATACTGCGAGACGGCTGCCGCGTTTGCCGGGGTCTGAGTAGTCTGTCCGTTACCCGCGTAGTTGCTATCTGCTACGGCGAATCCTCCAGAGTTGAAGCCCGCAGGGGTTAGTGGTCCTGTTGGGAACACGGCTTGACAACTCTGGTTGGGCTGTCCCACTGTCCCTGTGTTTGTGTCGCCTGCGACTGGTCTTGCCAGGAATGGTAGCGCTGCCAAAGAGAGAACTGCCACGGCCAAGAAGAGCATCTTCTTCGTTGCCATTTTGTCCTACCTCTTAAGCGGCCGACGTCTGTACCGTACGAGATAAAAATGTTACTATCATAATAGTACCAAATCAGTAAGAGTCCATTGGGCTAGGGTGCCTCTCCGAGGGTGTGAGATGGCTCAGATGTTCTCTTCCTTATCCGTCAGCCTTCTTCGTCAGAGGGTCCATAGGAGACGCGGCGGTGAGGGAACCCGATTGATCTGGCTCAAGGTGCCAAAAAGAAGAGGGGACTGGGTAGCGGTTGCCGTTGTTCTTGATCGTTAGGCTGCTGCAGTGGTTGGGCAGTGGCTTGCGCGTGCATTGAGTGCTGCGGTGGCGTTAGGTGAGGCTTGAGTGGGAAGTGAAGCCGGATGGTCAAAATCGCATGGGGGTACGGTTCCTGGCGGACCCGTTGGATGATTGGCATGTGATGCTGCTTGGCTTGCGCCTGCTGCCAAGGATATGACTGCAGGCGACACTGCAGCAATCAACGCGACCGCTAGCAGAGCGACGATTTTTGCTCTCATACGCTTTCCGGAAGCTAGAACGGTTTGATGAAATATAAATCAAGAGTTTTGAAAGCTGTACAACACGTCGCTCCACGAAGGCAGCTAATCCACTCGCGAGTCCATAGATGGAATGATCAATCCCCAGCTATCGAGGGCAGTGCCGACTCTCTTTGGAGTGAAGCTGGAAATGGTTGCTTGGTCTTCTAGGGCTTCCAGTTTGGTGCGAGGGTCTTGCCGAAGAAAGCCCTAACATGGGGTCTCGTGAGATAGTAGATGATTCCCAAGTCAATCAGAATACCGATAGCACTGAAGAAGTTCCCGAAAGCTACCTGAATTATTGAGTTGATGATAGACAAGGCGAAAATCACGATTCCCAACGTCCATGCCCAGCCCTTTCCGGAAAGCGCGCCCCAGCCTTCAGCTAACCAAAAAATGCCGATAAGTACAGAGAAGATGCCTAGTGAGGCAAGAACGGTAGCCACGTTGCTTGTTGTTACATACGAGACGAGTTGAGGGTAGCCCTGGGCACCCAGATAGTCCTTGAGTGACGATGTGATCGTTCCAACCGCCAAAGACGCGGCCAGTAGCGCGCCACCTGCCACCAAACCGGCTAATCCTCCAAGAATCGCTAGCCCCCCGAGTATTGTCACTCCCGGAGGCCTGCGACGAACGGGCGTGGCTTCGACTCGCTGCATGGTAAGGATAGATTCCTTTCGGGTTACTAGTTAAGGACTTTTTACCAAGCCATACCACAAAAAGTAGAATTTACGCCGCGATATTTGTCTGGAAAAATCGTTCAAATCACTTTGCGTTCTGGAGACGAGTTGTGGAGCGTCAGGGATTCAATCGGACTTTTTCGTTGCCGATGTCAGATAAGCTCTCCCACCGTTGTTGTGGATTCGCGTGGCGAAGTATGCATCCTTGATGTAGTTGATATTGAACAATGGGGAGAATGTTGTTTCGATTTCCTCCTTGGTAATTCTCCGTGGTCCGCCCCAGTTGGCGGGCTCTTGGTCGCTGAAGCAGAGCATGAAGTATCCTCCATTTCTCGTTAAGACCCTAGCGATCTCGTGCGCGAAGGAGATTCTGTCATTGTCCGTAAAGGTGTGGAACAATCCGGAATCAATAGCGTTGTCGAAACGGCCACTCTGGAATTCTAGCGAGAGCGCATTCGCGAGTCGAAAATCGATTTTTAACTTCCTCTCTTCAGCTTTCGCCTTCGCTGCCACAATCGCGCGAGTTGACAGGTCGACCCCCGCGACTGAGAATCCGTTCTGTGCAAGGTAGAGGGCGTTCTCTCCAGTTCCGCAGCCGACATCAAGCACGGTGTTCCCAGTGAGCTCGCCAGCATGGACGAGGCCTACGAATGCTGGTTGTGGGCGGCCGATATCCCACGGAGGTGTGGTCCTGTACGCATCCTCCCAAGAAATCAAAGTCTACGCCTCCAAATTATTAGAGCTAGTCGAGCTGAACGTCTCTTTCATAAGACTCTTACATCCGGGACCATAAGCTGATGATGACTGAACCAGCAGCTTAGTGATGCCATGTGACCGACACTCAGTACCCGGAAGGTTTCACCGATTTCCTAGATTACCTCTGTGAGAAGCACGGTGTGGATAGGAATCGAGTATTCATCGAATACAGTTCAGAGCCTTCTCCTCCCATAAGGGGAGGTCGACCTGGTTATTACGACGGGTTGCTCTCGTCCCGGCACAAAGATGGTCATGTTGAGTTTCTCATAACAGTCTTCAAAATAGCTCGGGACCCGCTTCTCACTCTGGGACATGAGTTTGCTCACTTGGTAGACGACTTGAAGTCCGGGAAGGTTGGCAAGCCTCTCGGCCCCCCTGATGATTCAGGTGAGAGGAAGTTTGACAACCAGGCTCTTCGAGATCTCAACGCATTCTGGATGCAAAGGAAGATAGGTGCCTCGAAACGTGACCAACAACTTGTCGGAACTCAAGATGCGATCCCAGAAGGATAAGGCCCAGGATTTTCGCGGACTTCACCATGGAAAACGGATCCTAATTCTTCCGAACGCATGGGATGTCCCAAGCGCACGCGTCTTTGAGAATGAAGGATTCCCAGCGATTGCAACTTCTAGCGCAGGACTCATGGTATCTCTCGGCTACCCTGATGGCGAGGTAATGGGTCGTCCTGAATTCGTGTCGGCCGTCGAAAGAATAGCTATGGTCCTGTCGGTCCCACTCTCGGTGGACATCGTCGCTGGATTTGGGAAGACCACTAAAGAAGTGGTGGCCACAGTCAAGGCAATTCTGAAAGCGGGAGGAATCGGAATAAACATCGAAGACTTCGCTCATGCAACGAAGAAGCTCTTTCCCGTTGAGAGACAGGTCGAGAACGTCAAAGCGATCAGGAGACTCGGTGATATTGTGGGGGTTCCTCTCGTGATCAATGCTCGAACCGATGCGCTACGATTTGGAACAGGCGACGAGGAGGCGAAGTTCAAAGAAGCTGTTCATCGCGCCCTGGCGTACAGAGACGCAGGGGCCGATTGCGTCTATCCCATGGGTCTGACCGAACCGGCTTCGATCAGACGGTTTGTGAAGGAACTTGATTTTCCCATCAATGTCATGGTTAGGAAGGGGTTGCCTCCTGTCAGTGAGCTGGAGAGGCTCGGCGTTGCTCGCGTAAGCTTTGGCCCAAGTGCTTCGTATGCGACGATGGGTCTTTTGAAGCGTGCCTCCAAGGAAGTGTTGGAGAAAGGAACATATCAGAACCTTGTCGACGCTGCGATCAGCTTTGACGAGCTAAACAGCCTAGCTCTGCCGAGATTGGATTCCAGGAGTCAGCAACCCTAGAGAGGTTAATAATATGGCCCACAATTGTGCCAGAGAATTATTAACATTTCAGGTAATATTGATAAGTGCCCGTGACACTCGACCGTCATGAAGCGCGAGTTCAAGATCATACTCGCAGTTGTAATAGTTGGCGTCGCTATAGGTGGTGCCTACGCAACGAGTCGAATCCTAACTGGCCAGTCAAACTGTCAGCCTAGCGCTCGAGTTCTCGCAACGTTCTTTCCAGTCTATGATTTTGCACGAAACATAGTCGCCGACACGACTGGCATATCCTTGCTGGTCCCTATGACAGTTGACGTCCACGACTTTACACCCGATGCCTGTTCCATCCAGCAGGTAGCCTCCGCAAGAGTCCTGATTTACAGCGGCGCGGGACTCGAACCATGGATCAGTCAGATAGTTACAGCGGCGCACAACCCGAACCTGGTTCTGGTAGACTCAAGTCAGGGAATAACGACGATCGACGTTCCTCCAGAGTGGCAAGCCGACGGGAGAGTCGTCGATCCCCACATCTGGCTGGACCCAGTAATCGCGAAACAACAAGTAAACAATATTCTTCAGGGCCTAATTAGGGCCTACCCGTCTAACAATGACACCTTCACTGCAAACACCAAGTCCTACGACCAACAACTAGATTATCTCAACTCGGCAATCATGAACGCCACAAACTTCCACGTCATCAAGACTCGGTACTTTGTCACATTCCACACAGCATTCGCGTACTTCGCGCAACGGTACAACCTCACACAGATTCCAGTCTTTGGACCATTCGAAGACTCTCCAACCGCTCAGGACATACAGAATGTCACCAGCGCGATTCAGTCCTACCAGTTATGCTACGTGGGTTACGAATCGCTAGAGAACCCAGCTATTCCACAAGCGATCGCAGCGAACACTCACGCTACTTTAGTCCACATGGACCCTATTGAGGGATTGACAATAGCCGAACAGGCCGCTGGAAAGACCTACATTGACCTGATGTACGAGGACTTCAACAATATTACGTTGGCGTTAGACACTGTCGGATGCTAGTCTCCAGAGGAACGCGACAGTCGCGCTGTCCGATGTCGCCGTCCAGTATCCCAACGGAGTCGTTGCCCTAGATAAGATCAATCTAGAGATTTTCGATAAAGACCTTATCGGCCTAATAGGACCTAATGGGGCTGGAAAATCCACTCTTCTGAGCGTCGTCCTCGGACTGATCAAGCCAACCCGTGGGACGGTGAGGCTATTTGGCGATCCGGTCTCTCCTGAAAACCTTAGGCGTGTGGGGTATGTTCCACAGAAAGCCCAAGCCATGGATGTCAATTTCCCGGCAACTGTTTTTGAAATTGTTCTAATGGGGCGGATCCCTCAGGTCGGCATGGTTCACCGACTCCACCGGAAGGATCGTGAAAAGGTCGGACAAGTCCTACAAACATTGGCAATCAGTGACCTGAAAGATCGAAAGATAGGCCAGCTTTCTGGAGGCCAGCAACAGCGGGTTTTCGTCGCCAAGGCCGTAGTGGGGGATCCGAAGCTACTGATACTAGACGAACCAACTAGCGGCGTGGACGCTCAATCCAAAAACGAGTTCTACACGATGCTCGAAAAGCTCAACCGTGACATGGGAATTACCATCATTCTGTCGTCCCACGATATCGCGACAGTAACGAAGCTAGCAAATAGGGTCGCCTGCATCAACACCTCACTATTCTTCTGCGGGTCGACTTCCGAATTCACCTCTAGTCCTGTAATCTCAAATGTCTACGGGTATCCCGTGGAGTTGATGCACCATACCCACCACCCTTGACCTTCTCCTTTCGCTACTCGCAGCGCGCTTTGTGCAGTACGCATTCGTAATGGGGGTCATCATTGCCATCCTCAGTTCCATCCTCAGTATCTTCATCGTGCTCAAGAGACTGTCACTAATTGGCGATGGACTCTCTCACACAGCATTCGGCGGATTGTCGCTTGGCTACTTCCTTAACATCGCGTACTTCGTCGATATCGCGCCTATATGGGCCGGAACCATCGTGGTCGTTCTTGGTTCTGTTGGAATAACCAAGGCGATCCGATCAACAAAGATTTCCGGGGACGCGGCCGTCGCTCTGTTCCTCCAGCTCGGCCTCGCGTCGGGTATCATGCTGCTTAGCATTTCACGGGGGTTCGGGTTCAACGTAGAAACACTGCTCTTCGGTGACATACTGCTTGTCAACCTAGACCAAATTTACGTAGCGCTCGGAGTCCTTGCAGCTACCCTAGCTTTAGTCTTCGTATTCTACAAGGAACTCGTCTACACAACTTTTGACGAGATCCAAGCGAGAGCCTCGGGGATAAGGACCTGGATTTTCGATTACATGATAAGCATAGCTGCAGGCATCGCTGTGATAGCCTCGATTCCAATAGTCGGAGTACTAGTCATCTCAGCCTTGCTAGTTCTACCTGCGCTAACCAGCATTCAGATAGCCAAATCGTTCAAGCAGACGCTAATACTGTCCCCTATATTCGGACTCACAAGCGTCGTTCTCGGGCTTTTGTTGTCTCTAGTAATATACTCGGCGGCGGGGGCTACGATCGTTGTCGTTGGACTTTTGATATTCGCAGTTGTCGTCGGACTGAACAAATTCAAAGTCGCTACGATTTCCCGGGCTAGCAAGAGGTTGCCACAATAGTTTGGCGGAAGCCCGTGTTCGCAGTCATTGCACGACAACTAATAAGAGCGCTGTCAGCTGTGGTCGGCTCGGGATTGACTGCATGGCAATAGTGAGCCTATCATTTCCTGACCAGATAATCAAGGAACTCGACAGAATCCAAGACACGGGTGGTTTCACAGGGAGGTCAGAGCTGGTTAGAGCAGCAATCCGCCTTTTGATCGAGGATCGAAAGGAGAAGGATTCTCTGTTTGGCCATGTAAACGCAGTCGTTGTAGTTACTCATGATGAGTCGAACGAAGCACCGATTACGAAATTGAAGCATGAGTTTGAAGATATTGTGAAGACGCACATCCATAACAAGATCAGCCATGGAAACTGCGTAGAATTATTCCTGGTTGAGGGTGAGGGGAAGAAGGTTGCGAGCATGACGAAGGCTTTTCAGAGGGAAGAGAAGATGAAAAGCGTGAAACTGATCGTGATATAGGACACCGGCATGACTAGGCTTAAACACCTAGGAGAATAGTTCCTGATTCTAAAGAGAGAGTCAAATGATCAAGGGAATGCATGGCTTGTTCTACACGCCGAATCCGGAGGAAGTACGGGCGTTCATTCGTGAAAAACTGGGTCTTGTGCATAATGACATTGGCGAGGGCTGGCTTATCTTCGACTTGCCAGAGGCCGATCTGGGGGTTCATCCTTCTAACAAGTCGTTCCACTCGATCTCTTTCTACTGCGACGACATTCGCCAGACTGTTGAGGCTTTGAAATCACGTGGGGTCGAATTTTCTTCAGGCATCACTGATGAAGGATGGGGACTGCTAACCCACTTCCGCATGCCGGGAAACCTAGAGGTCGAACTTTACCAGCCAAAATATGAGAAGCACTCAACTCGAAAAACGCCGAAAGCGCAAGGCCCTCCCAGAGATCGGCCAAAGAAAAGAAAGACGAGCAGGTAATTGCTCTAACCTCTGGGCGCAGGCATCTGAATCCGCCGTCTAGGCCGCCATGAATCGAAGACTAAGAGGATCCGATTGGCCCATTTAACGCGCCTGACCTGAATGTTAGACGAGGCCATTCACTAGTTCGGGTGAGGAGTCTAGGACCCGTACAGTCTACTTCGTCCCATCAGGTCGGTGAGGATGGGCATAAGGTCTAAACCACGTATTCGTCCGAAGTTTCCGCGGCTGGCGCTCGCCTCGCTGAGTTTGAGAACTCTGCTCGCTGGAACGTCTGGTCCTGCGATTACTACTGGGACGGGGTCGCCGGTGTGGAATCCATATCCAACGGGTGTCGCGTGGTCGGATGTGAGCGCGACATAGTTGGCTCCGATATCTACCTCGTCGATAACGTGTCCCACTAGGGTGTCGACCTCCTCGAGGGCTCGGACTTTGCCCTTGAAGTCAGCGTCGTGGCCGGCGATGTCTGGGGCTTTGACGTGTACGACGACGAAGTTCTTGTCCTTGGCTCCCTCGATTACAGCCTTCGCCTTAGCCTCATAATCCGTCTTAATGCTGCCAGTGGCTCCTCTCACGTCAATAACATCGATGCCTGCGGCACTTGCAATGCCCTTGATCAGGGCTGTTCCTGAGATGCAGGCTCCTCGTAGATCAAACATTGATTTGAAGCTAGGCAGCGAGGGACGAGTCCCTGCGCCTCTCGTCAATATGATATTTGCAGGCTTCTCGCCATCGTTTGCGCGTTCCTGATTGAGAGGATGCTCTCTTAGAGCCTCATGTGATCTCTTTACGAACTCGTTGACTGCTGCCGAAGTCCTCTTCGCCTCCTCTGAACCGTCGGTAGCTCTGGATATCACCAGCTTCAGCCCTTCTTCTTGAGGATCAGTATCAGTCACATTCTTCGACAGTCGCTCTCCTCGCAGAACGAGGACGGCTCTGTGGTCGACGGTTGGCTTGAAGATCGTCTTAATTCCAGGAACGCTCTCGACCTTGATCTCACTCACAGATTTTGCGAGCTTCGACGCGCCCTTGCGAATTCTTCCTGCGCGTCTATCTTCAACGCGGAAGTCATCGTCTACAGTTGCGAAGTTGACTCTGAATGCAATGTCGTTGGGTCCAAGATCTATTCCTGCGCCTAGTGCTTCCAGTGGTCCGCGTCCGGTGTAGTATTTGGCTGGGTCGTAGCCGAAGAGTGCCAGGTTTGCAACGTCACTGCCAGGCCGTACGCCCGGGGAAATAGGATCTAGTAGTCCGACTAGTCCTCCCTTGGCGAGTCGGTCCATGTTTGGTGTGTTCGCGTACTCTAGGGGTGTCTTGTAGTCGTGGTCGATAAGTGGTCTGTCGCCCATTCCATCGACAACGATCAATACTGCTCTCTTGTCAGCCATTTCTGAAACCGTGTAGCCGACAATTTTACCGTAATAGGGTTAAAACGCTTTCCCATGAATCCTACAAGCGTGAACTATTGAATTTTTTCGACGCTAAACAAATCGTCGGAATTTCTCGAATCGTTTTCAAGAGGATCAGTTTTCTTTGCGGAAGACAAAGGATGTCAATCCAGGCGCTCAATCGCGAGTGAGAATGCTTGGAACAGATCAACGCGAAGAGCGACAGGGATACCAATCTCAGAAATTCGTCCCTCCATGCCAGGCAGATCGGGGTAATCGTTTGACTGCCTCGAAATTAGGAATCTCAGTCGTGATTGAATTTTCTATAAGAGGATAGGTGAGAAGTCGATTTGAATCTATTCGATTCTACTAGAGCAGGGGACCCAGAGTTACCTTGAAGTCCTCGAGCGTGCCGGTTTCGGCGATGATTTTCACCCTAACATAACTGGGTCTGAAGTATGAAATGTCCAAGTCCACTATCCAGTGCGAATTTTCCTTCCTAGCCGACATTGGATAGACGAACGAATAGTACTTCCTCACAAGATCGACAGCTACCTGAGTAGCCTGTTCAACGCTTTGAACTGCGGTCATTCGCTAAGACGCTCTCTATGTGGGTGCCTGTGACTCATAAGAATAGTGCCCAGTCACCAAGGGGCCGCCGAGGTCAGTCACTCATTTGCCCGCTATGGAGAGATAGTTACGCTGATCAAGTAGACTGGATTTAGAGGTTGTTCTGGATAAGCGGGTGTGTCAGTTGGAGCGTTCCAGATCGCATTGGCTGCGTTCATGCCGGTCAGCACTCTTCCAAAGACGGTGTATCCTCCGTTGGCGTAGTCGAGGTCGTTGTTGTTGGCCATGTTGATGTAGAACTGGGAGCTTCCACTGTCCAGTGCTTGGCCCCGGGCCATGCCGAGATAGCCCAGGCTGTTGTGAAGAGACTTGTCGAGTTCAAGTGGAATCGTCTGGGGAGATCCCCCGCTTCCCCATGTGGACCTGCTCGTATTGCCGTATCTCGTAAGCGGATCTCCTGTCTGGATTACGGGGGGGTTCCGGGAGAGTCTGTGCCACACGAGATTATCATAGAAGTGTTGGTTGGCGAGCTTCACGAAGTTGCTGACGGTTTGTGGAGTCTGCGCCCGGTAGAGCTCGACGACTATGGTTCCATTGGTTGTGTTGAGCGTAGCGTATACGGGAGTATCGACAACGGGCGTCACTGAATGCTTGAGAGTACCGCTAGTTCCCGTAACTGTGACTGTGTAAGTGCCGTTGGTTGCTGTTGACATAGTCAGGGTAGCGACTCCCGAGCCAGTGACGTTGGCCGGGCTGATGGTCGCTACGAGTCCTGCCGACCCTGCGGCGGACAGTTGAACTGTTCCGGCAAACTTGTTCACGGCTGTGACGTTGACCGTTGAAGTAACTGGACTGCCCGCGTGAATCGTTACGCCTGTAGGTGCGGCTATTGCGAAGTCCGGCGTTCCGCTTGATGATTGGGAAGTTGAATATACGTACCATCCGACCCCAATGGCTATGACGGCGATTGCGACTATCGCCAGGTAGATTCTTCCTCGGCTCTCCCGCTTGCGCGCAGTCTGCATAGCCCGCTTCTTTGGGTTGATCGGTTTCTTCTGACTATTGGGGCTCTTTGGGTGTCGTGGCATTCCGGGCGCTGGTCAATTCGATATCGGCTTCCCGTAGAAATATGATTCGGTTTCTTGGAGGAAATACACTGCTATTCCAAGAGACCTTTGGGGCTCTTGTCGGAGAACGCCTGCAGTCGTTGTGCCACCTTGTGAAGACCTATTTCCATTCCTCCCGCTGGCGAGTGATCATTTTATCGCGTTCTGAGCAGGTCTTCCAAAACGTGGCATTTCCCCGTGAGGGAAGGACTAGTCGCCCGGTCGGTACTCTCAGGGAGCCGAGAGTCGGTGGATAGTGCATTGCTGGGTGAGGGTCCAGACGGATCATGTTTGCCAGAGACTCCGCGGAAGTTGGGGGCAAAGGTTGCCTGGTCTCGGGTACTTGTTGACGGCGGCGACGGGATGATATTCGGTCGGTTGGAGTCTCGCGTAGTATACTGCCAGTGCGAATGCCCATAGGCGATCGTCATGAGTCCCTGGGGGATGTGAGAACTTGAGCTTGCCCGTTGCCTCTAGTCCGAACCGTTCGAGGTTCAGCTCGTTCATGAATTCCCTGTCGTAGGGTATGTGGACGAGTCCGTCTTCCATGCAGTGCTTCAGGAAGGTCATGACGTCCTGCTTCTTCGGCTGGGACAGGACGATGCCTCGTGCGTTCTTCAATCCCGAGCTGATGGCCATCGACATGAACGTCTCTCCCACGCCAGTCTGGTCGATCATTATCCGACGCAGGTCGTGGAGATTCTCGTTTAGGAGCTTGAGATATCCGAGTACGGACCCGTACTCCGTTCCCAGCTCGAACTGCTTGAGGAGGACCAGGTCAAATTCCTTGTCGCGCTTGTCCACAACAGCTACTGCTGAATGGTCCAGTTTCTGTCCCAGGTCCACGCCTGCGACAAAGAACTTAAG
>Ga0209239_1002195_pt1 | contig 11674 bp, 14 predicted proteins | sample GraSoi013_2_20cm_FD_185824 | JGI IMG/M metagenome (GOLD analysis project Ga0209239, IMG submission 185824) | Grasslands soil microbial communities from the Angelo Coastal Reserve, California, USA - Sample 10_02_2013_2_20cm (SPAdes) (version 2) | ecosystem: Environmental > Terrestrial > Soil >...
AACGTTCAGGAGATCCTGCGAAAGCCAAGGCGAATTCTTAGCATCAACTTTCCAGTCAAGATGGATGATGGCCGAATTCTCCTTTACCAAGGCTTCAGGAGCCAGCACAATAATGCCCTTGGACCCTACAAGGGGGGAATAAGATTCCATCCTAACGTCACGATAGACGAGGTGAAAGCACTGTCGATGTGGATGACCTGGAAGTGCGCGGTCGCGGGTATCCCATTCGGCGGAGCCAAAGGAGGAGTGACAGTCAACCCCAAGCAACTCTCTCACTCGGAACTAGAGAGACTGTCGAGATCATTCTTTTCCTTGATCAGCGAGATAGTTGGTCCCTTCAGAGACATTCCCGCTCCTGACGTTTACACGGACTCTCAGACCATGGCATGGTTCATGGATGAGTACAGCAAGAATGAACGAAACAATCCCTTCGCTGTCGTCACGGGGAAACCGTTGATAATTGGGGGATCACTTGGCCGAGATTCTGCCACCGGCCGTGGCGTGTCCATCAATATCGAAGAAGCGGCTCGGCACCTCAAGATGGACCTGAAAAGGGCGACGTGTGCAGTACAAGGCTTTGGCAATGTTGGATCCTTTGCTCACATGTTCCTTGAAGAAGCAGGCGTAAAGGTCGTGGCGGTCTCCGATTCTAAGGGCGGAGCCTACAAGAAGAACGGGATCTGGTTCAACGAGGTGTCAGCTTACAAGAAGAAGACCGGTAACATTGTCAACATGCCGGAGAGCGAACCCATTACGAACGAAGAACTGCTAGAGCTTGACGTCGACATTCTTGTGCCGGCTGCTCTCGAAGATGTTATCACAGAAAAGAACGCGGCCAAGATCAAAGCGAAGCTCGTGGCCGAAGGCGCCAACGGTCCGACGACGCCGGAGGCCGATGAGATTCTCTTCAAGAGAAATGTGACGTTGATTCCGGACATCCTTGCGAATTCCGGAGGTGTCAGCACAAGTTATCTCGAATGGGTCCAGAATCTCCAGCATCTCTACTGGAGCGCGGAGGAGGTTGACCAGCGCTTGAAGTCGATAATGAAGAAGGCCTTCGCTGAGGTCTACAAGACAAGCCAAGAGAACAACGTGGACATGCGGACTGGGGCTTACATCTACGCTATTGGCAAGGTAACCGCCGCGATGAAGATACGCGGATGGGTCTGATCGTCATCTAGTAGTCTATTCTACCAGAGAAGAGATTCTCTGTTCGTCGCGGGCTTCTTCCGCCATGACATTCATCGCCATTGCGTAGGTAATCATATCGCTGTCTCTGGTCTTCAAGGCTAGCTTCTGGAAGAAGTCAATAGACGCCCTCTCTAGCTTCAGACTATCCTTGATTAGAGCTTTCAAGTCATTTCCTCTCCTAGGAGGCTCATAGTATGGAAGAAAACTTCTCTTCTCCCATTCGGCCGGCCTTGCAAGGGGAACGCCCCCTAGCTGAATTATTCTCCCCATCAGGGTCGATGCATGAGCCCACTCTTCCTTGGCGATCTCCTGGAAGATTGACGAGAGGTGGGCGGAGTTGATACCGTTGGCGATTTTGCTTAGGTAAAGGTACCGGAAAGCGGCCAGGGCTTCCCCCGCTAGGGCCTGGTTTAGGTCTTCCAGTAAGGTGGACTCTTTCTTGACGGACATATGTCGATATCGGCATGTGCCTCGCCAGTTTATTTAGGCTTATTCTGAAACAATGTAATTGTGGAAACCACAAATCCTTCTGACAAAAGGATACTCAATCCAAACCCTGCATCTCCTGCTCGAATAGCTCCGTTCTTGACGCTGGTCAGAATCCCCAACTGCCTCATGATCGGGTTGGCCGTTCTGGTAGCTGAGACAATAGGGCTTGGTAGCCTGCCTTCTCTCACAGAAGCGATCTTTGGCTTCCTGACAGCGTTCTTGCTGCTGGCTGGGACGATGGTGTTCAACGATATTCGGGATGTTCCAGTGGACAGGGTCAACAGCCCTGACAGGCCAATACCCTCGGGCCGAGTGACGATTAGACAGGCCTACATAATGTCGATCGTTTTCTCGAGCCTCGCATTGATTTCCTCACTCGTTCTGGGTATCCCCACTTTTCTGACCGCACTAGCCGCCTTGGCCCTAATGGCTTACTATAATACGCGAGGAAAGATGACTGGTCTGCTTGGAAATGTGGTCGTTAGCTTCAACGTCGCCCTCCCCTTCTTCTTTGGTGGCTTAGCGGTCAATAGTCTGCGCCCATTACTCTTCATCTTCTTCCTTCTCGCCTTTCTAGCTAACACGGCTCGCGAGGTTGCAAAGGGCATAGCCGACGTAGCGGGGGACCGGTCCAAGGGAATCTTGACTATTGCCGTTACTCAGGGACCGAAGCGGGCCGCCGAGCTTGCGGCCACCTTCTTCATCGTAGCCGTTCTCCTGAGCTTCCTGGCTCCTGTTTTCGACGAGAAGGTTTCACTGTTCTACTATCCCGGAGTAGTCATTGCGGATCTTGGTTTCTTGTACTCATCATATCGGCTGATCCGTGATCCGATCCCCGCGACGGTTCGTAAAGTGAAAACTCAGATTTTACTGTGGATGTTTCTTGGCCTGGTGGGGTTCTTTATGGGAGGCATTCCAGCTTTTTGAAGATCCCATCTCTGCAATCAGTTCCTTAGCTCGGTCCAACCGCACCTTCTTCTCATCTACCATTGCTTCGGCGACCGCGTCGATCATATCTCCTTCAGCTCCCGCCATTGCGGCGATGTTTCTTGCATGGAGAGACATATGACCTCGCTGAATTCCCTCAGCGGCCAGTGCCCTTAGCGCAGCCAAGTTTTGAGCCAGGCCGACCGCGGCAATAACTTCGCCCAGTTCCTTTGCAGTCTTGACTCGTAGAATCTTTAAGCTGATTTTTGCAGCTGGGTGTACACCGGTTATTCCGCCGACGATTCCAACTGCGGTTGGTATCTCTATGGAGCCTTCAAGGTCGCCGTTATCGTCCTTAGTCCACCTAGTCAGAGGCGAATAGTGGCCTGTCTTAGCTGCGTAGGCGTGTGCTCCAGCTTCGATTGCCCGAGTGTCGTTTCCTGTTGCCAGGCAGACCGCGACGACTCCGTTCATCACTCCCTTGTTGTGGGTCGCACATCTGTACGAGTCCGCTGCTGCGAAAGCATAAGCTTGCACTATTCCGTCAACGACATCTTCACCACCCAGATCCTCTTTGGAGAAGTGTGCTGTGGCTCTCGCGATTCTCTTATCAGCTAAGTTGGATATGATTCTAAGATTTGCATTTCCTCCGGAAAGCTTCTCCAAAATAGGAGCTACGGCTTCGGCCATGGTGTTGACGACGTTAGCTCCCATAGCGTCACGACAATCTACGAGAAGCTCAGCGATCACCATCGTACCGGCAAGGCTAGGAAGTATTCTGACGCGCAGATCTTTTGCGCCGCCACCTTTTGAGACCAGCGTCGGATCCTGTTGGTTCGCCTTGTTCAGGATCTCCAGCTTTGAAGAGAGGATTTGTCTCTCCGCGTTTCTCGGTGAAGGGCACTTGACGAGTTGTACTTGTCCGATCATAATAGGGTCCGTGCTGCTTGTCGTGAAACCGCCTTTGGCTCGCGCTATCTTGGCGGCATGACTTGCTGCTGCGACCACCGACGGTTCTTCGATGGCCATTGGTATCAGGTAGTCCCTGCCGTTTACGAGGAAGTTCACAGCAATTCCTAATGGTACAGGCAGCACCCCCACCACGTTTTCGATCATGCGCTGTGCCGAGGGAACAGGCAGAGTTCCAGTTTTCAAGACGTGAACTTCTTCGTCTGAGAGGCCGGAAAAATCTTGAACGATCCTGAGTCTCTCTTCGACGGACAGCTTGTAAAAAGAACCAAGGTTCGAGCCTCTGCCTAGACTCTTGGCTTCCAATCTAGTTGTCTCCTATGATCGAACGTAGGATGAGCACTGCAAATGCCTTTGGGGCTATGGTTTGATCCCGTTCCGCTGGACCAGCCCGTCGAAGGCGGGCTTCAGCCAAGGTGTATAGTGGTCAGGATTCTGGGCGAGGTCGTGTTTGAGTTCAGTTGGAGTTACCCATTTCCAATCGTCGATTTCCTCTGGATTGGGCTTTGGAACGCCGTTGTATTCCCCGATGAATACGTGATCGAATTCGTGCTCTGTTAGTCCGCTCTTGGGGTCATCTGCCTTGTAAGTGAAGCTGAAGACCTCCTTCAGCTTTGTATCGAATCCGAACTCCTGCTTCAGTTTTCTGTGAGCCGCTTTCTCCAGCTCCTCGCCCTTCAGCGGGTGGCTGCAGCATCCATTACTCCAAAGGCTCTGAAAATGGTGTTTTGCGTTTGACCTAAGCTGGAGCAACATTTGATTCTTGGAATTATAGATGAAGATGGAAAATGCTCGGTGCAGCTTTCCTCCATCCGAATGAGCCTTCATCTTCTCCTCGTAACCAATAGGATGATCTTTCTCGTCTACGAGGACAACGATATCTGACATGTTTCATCTCACTTTTCTGAGACCATAAAACCTTTCTTCACTCGGTTCAAGGAACCGCAAATTGGGCTTTTTATGGTTGTGGAGGAATGATCAAGTCTGCGACTATCTTCCATCCCTTTCTAAGCCAAGGTGTGGCTGCCTCAGACGCGACCATCATGTTAACTTCGTCTTTTGTGTGAAATGAACCTTCAGACGACTCCGCGTGATCGATTCTGATAGGGTCATCGCTTCTACATGAGAATACTGCTGCATCTCGTTCTCGGGTGGGACACGGTACGTGAACTTTCCAAGATACGTTATTGTTGCTGAGACTCCGGTCTCTTCTTTGAGTTCACGTATTGCCGCCTGTTCGTAGATTTCTCCGAACGTTACATGAAAGGAGCTCGACGAATCCCAGCAGCCTGGGAAAATTGTATTGGGACTACGACGTTGAATGAGTATCTTACCATCGGAGCGGACCAAGAAAGTCATACCAGACCGATGAAGAATTTGGTCTAGATGAGCCTTTGATCTTTCTATCGATCCGAGAACAGAATCGTCCTTCCCCACATGATAGAGTAGTTCCTAGTATCTTTTCCCTACGCTCTATGGGTTGGGCATCTATTAGCTGGCCATGAGATTGAACTCTCGATCTTTTGTCTTGGCATTTTGACAATCTACGCCCTAGGCGGGCTGTGATTCGACTCCACTAGTATCCATTGAAATCTTGTACGGTGTCCCGCCTTCTCTTCCAAGAACGCGAGCAATCCTATCTCGGGCAACTCTGCTCGGGCTAAGAACAATCACGCAGCCTCCTCCTCCGGCTCCGGTCAGCTTTGCTCCTAGCGCGCCCGCTCGTCTGGCTGCCTCAACGAGGTGGTCGAGTTGGGGATGTGAGACCCCGATCTTTCGGAGCAGTTCATGATTCTGATACATTAGTGTGCCTAGATCCTCGTCGTCCCCTACCCTCAGCGACCTGGCCACTCCAGTGGAAATCTCTCGAACCTCTGCGAGGTAGTTCTGAAAATCTTTCTTTTCCTTTTTAGATTTCTGAACAACACCTCCGACCAGGGTTCTGGTCGCGTGGTGAATCCCCGTGTCACAGACGAGGAACACGGGGTCCTTCTTCGGTCGAACAGTCTTCACAGTTGAGGGCCTGCTGAATTGTATCATGCTTCCATAGATACAGGTGGCCTGGTCGACTCCAGAGGGTTTTCCGTGGAGGAAGTTTTCCGGGACAAACGCGAGTTCGAAGATTTTCCTTTTGCTTAGTTCGATTCCCTTAGACCTGGCCACAGCTGAAATGATTGCTACGGTTGTGGACGCTGAAGAGCCCAAGCCCGCGGCGACAGGAATCTCACACTCTACACTTACTTGAAGCGCGCCATCATTGCTCGCAATATGTTTCAGCGTCGCTTCCGCAGCCAGTTGAAGGGGCCGGAGAAGCTCTCCAGGATCAGTGACCGTTGAGCTTCTTGATGTTCCAGGCAGAAATCGAAGTGGAATGTCTGCTGTAACGCTTACCCCGGAACCGTTCTTCGGTATCACCTGGACGTGGGAGTACAGGTTGATGGCCATAGCCACGGCGGGCGCGCCTAGGACTACGAAATGTTCTCCTGCAAGGATTATCTTTCCTGGGGCTCGCGCAATTGCAGGCGAGGAGTTCCTGGTCGAGCGCGAGGACTCTTCACTTCTCAAATGAAACTGCCGCGTAGCCTACGACCGCGCGCTTGTCACCGGTGACATCTCCGCTGGTCTGATAGGAAAGCAGATTTCCACTTCTTGCCCCGCGGAGCTTTGCCGCATGTATCATTGCGGTTACTGGACCGTATCCGCAAGCCGAGACCGAGCGTTCTTCGATAATCTCCTGGAATTTTTTCTCATCCATTTGAAGCGCTGCTTCGATCGCTTGCTTATCCTTGGATTGCGCCACTTCCTGTGGTTCGTAGTGTGTCCAATCAGAAGAAGCCAGCACGGTTGCGCCATGTTTCGCCGCCACCTTAGCAATGGCTTCGCCGACCTCGACACTGGTCCGTAGGTCTTGGAGCATCATGCAGACAGGTACAAACTTGAATCGTCTCGGATAGATGAATTGCAAGAATGGTAGCTGGACCTCGATAGAGTGCTCGTTTCTGTGTGCTTCGTCCTCGACGTCCACGAGATCGGAGCTATCGACGATTTCTCGCGCGAGATCTGTATCAATGGGCACATCTCCCAGAGGAGTGCTCCATTCACCTTCAGTCATTGTCGAGACTCCGCTTCCAAGCCCAGTATGGTTAGGTCCGAGAATGATTACGGATTCGAGGACTCCTGCTTGCGCGAGGTGGTAGTAGCTGTGCGCAGCGACGGGTCCAGAATACTTGTAGCCGGCATGTGGAACGATCAATCCTAGGAGGTTCTGGTTTCGAGTTCCGGGAATCGTCGGTATGGCTCCTGGTCCTAAGAGGTGGAGAAATGATTGTTGAATCTGAGTTCTTAGAGCTCCTTCAGTGTCCGGGTAGAAAGTTCCCGCTTGGGCTGGGAGGCGCCTCTTCACGCCTCGCCACCTGAAGCTCGTCCCACGGGCATGGCGGCGAGCTTCGTCTCGAAATCGTCTATCGTCAATGGGATGGTCCCATCCTGCGGGATCTCTCCTCTCTCTCTGAGAACTTGGCGTGCCAGCAGCCAGTAGACCACCGCCAAGGCTCTTCGTCCCTTGTTGTTCACAGGTATGACCAGGTCTACTCCGGAGAATACGTTGTCCGTGTCACAGAGAGCGATGACTGGAATCCCGACGGCTGTAGCTTCTTTGATGGCTTGCCAGTCCGCTCTCGGATCAGTTACCAATACTACTTGTGGTTCGGCGTGTTTTGGCTGCAAGGGGTTGGATATGAGGCCGGGCATGAATCGGCCGACTATAGGCATGGCTCTTGTGAGCTCGGCGAATCTGTCGATCGGAGTCTTGCCATAGAGTCTTGAGGACACAGCTAGTACTCGGCCCGGTTCGAACCGCGCCATGAACTTGGCGGCAACACGGATCTTCTCGTTCGTCTCTCCGATGTTTAGTATGAAGAGCCCGTCGGGTCTGACACGAAAAATGTATTTTTCCATATCCACTGTCTTGATCCGGGTCCCGATGTGGAGGCCCGCGGCCAAGAGTTCTTCCAGCGAGAGGAGAAGGTTCTCCGCTCGGGGTATCGCTTCCCTTTCCTCAAAGTCTTGGCTCTCCATTCGACCAAGACCCTAAGCTAGCTCGGCCCGTCTCTTCGCAGTCACTTGTGGATATTTTAGGAACTCGTCAATCAACTCAACGTGAGTGATGAGCATCCGTCTGCAGCAGTATCGCCTGATTCCTAGCTCGTCGAGGACTTTCTGGGGCTTGTCGCCTGCTCTTACTCGTTGGTTGAATGTTTCCCATTTGTCAGCTATCTGTTTGCCGCATGTGAAGCATCGCACTGGTATTATCATAGCGCAAACATTACCTGTATGACTTTTGTTTTCTTCGTCGCGCGCTCGGTCCGCCGAATTTCTTGGGTTCTGTGACTCTCTGGTCGCCAGCTATCATTACTCTGTCGAACGCCAGGAAGGTCTTCCTCAGCTCGCTACCCTTCGTCCAGCCTGCCAATGCGCGAGCGATTGCTATCCTTGCCGCTTCCGCTTGAGCCATCACTCCGCCGCCTTCGACGTTGACCCGGATGTCGACAGCTTTCGACCTATCCCCCGCGATCAACAATGGCTCCTCAATCTTCATCCTTGCGACTTCTGGATACATGTAATCAAGCGATTGATCGTTGATGTAGATACGTCCTTTCCCAGGCCTCATTACAGCTCTCGCGATTGCGGTTTTTCTCTTGCCTGTCTCAAGTGAGAGTTTCTTCTTCTCGCTCACTGCGGGTAGTCTCCGATCTCTCCGGATAACTGGGCGATGGTGATGTAGGGAACTCTGAGTCTCGACGCGTCGGCGTCGGCGACTTTTGTCGCGGGGCGGTCTTGATACTCACTCGGAGTTCCTATGTAGACCTTGACTCGATGGAAGGCGTCCTTGCCTCCGGTCTTTTTCCAGGGCAGCATTCCTCGTATGACTCTGCGTACGTAACCGTCCGGTTTTCGAGGATGGGTAGGGCTCTTCTCGAGATTTCCGAGTGTTCGGGTTTTTAGTTTCTGCTTGGCTCTCGCGACGACACGCTCTTTGGTTCCGGAAATGACTGCGCGTTCCGCATTGACGACGACGACCCTCTTTCCGTCCAGAGCCTTCTTGGCCACGTAACTGGCCATTCTTCCCAAGATGAGGTTAGAAGCGTCTACGATCTCTTCTGGCTCATCAACGACTATGGTCTTTTTCACTTTTCAGATATTCCTCCGAGTCCTTCCTCGAACCCTAGAGTTTTTGCGCTGATTAGTCGAGCAGCGTCTAGAACTAGCTTTTCGGGTGGTAAGGTTCCTGTTGATTCTACCAGAAAGTTGAAGGTCTTCGCTTTCGCGTCGTAACTATAGGTGCATGCGGATGCAGGCTGCCACTTTGCGTGGTCTCTTCCTCTTCCAAGTCGTGCGTATGCTTCAAGCTTGATTCTCTGACCCTGGGCGAGTTTAACGATTGGGACCTTGTCTGAGACAGGTTTCACTTCAGGGTTCTCAGGTTTCAGATGTGAGGTATATACAATTTCAACAGGGTCCGAGGCCTCAACTTCTAGTGAGAGTGATGCTCTACATTTTTCGCAACCGAGCTCGCTCTTGCAAGTGCATTCCTCGGGAAGATTGTAACTCTGATCAGTTGTGATTGGGATGAGCCCGAGGCGGTGGGCTAGAATCTCATCATACATGACGGAGCTGTTCTCAAGAATCATAACATCTTCAATGGCCATCACCGGGACTTCGGCAAGGACTATGCGTCGAAGCGCGTTGGCAAATGCTGGTGAAACATCAGACAGGACAAAACGGATAGTGTCTTGTTCCTTGGTGAGGAGCTTTATGTCCATCTAGTTATCATACTTCCAACGCGAAGTGTCCAGCCCGGACCGCCGGACTTTATTTAAAGCTGACGAGTTTCACAAGGATTTTGAACGCAATTATCCGCTTTCCATCATTATCTTGGGATTTGTAGTCTCGTTGCGTTCTCGCCCCCCGCTTGGGTCGCGGGGAGCCTTACTAGGAAACGACAGAAAGGCGATTGGTGTTTGAGTTGATCAGGATCGACTAGGCGATGCCCGTGACGATTCCAAAGTAGATGCTGACGAGTCCTACGACTATGGCAACGGGCGGGAAAGCCAAGACCGAGCCGATCGTATCGATGATGTCCTCCACAAATCTCAGTAGCGTGTAGAAGATCAGAGTGATGATCAGGAAGATTATGCCAAGCTCAAGATTGTTCAGTACACCTGGAAACGCGACTCGTAGGTATGCTGCGACAAGGATTCCGATTCCGAGCGAGATCAGAGATGCCCAGCGTAGATTCTTCAGAGGACGAGAGATGAGCAGTATTCCGAGGACGGCCATTACGGGCAGGTAGTACTTGAGATATGGATAGTTCGAGTTCGTGTTCGGCTCGAATCCTATTCCGAATATGTTAGAGAGAAAGTTCAGCCCGAGGGCCAGGTCAATGGCCACTATGATGATGGCTATGCCTACAAAGAAACCGATGATCGATAGCAAGCGCGCGAGATCTTTTGATGCTCGCTTAAACAGTGGCGCGGTTGCGCACATTCCTCCCACTATGAGGAGGATTGCTGTTGAGACGACCATTGGTATCGAGTCTGTTGCAAAGGTGGAGGCTTAAGCAGGTTGCTACTGTTTCTCTGCTCCAGGCTCCGAGGGCGCTTCCTCTTCGGTCTCGGTTTCAGGCATTACAAGGGGCTGCTCTGCCAGGACTTCTTCCTTAACTTCAGGTGGGACTACTGGAAGAATGGGAGCACTTGGCGCCGCTACTTCCTCTATGATTCTGGAGACTCTCTTGCCTGTTGGTGCCGCTCGGGCAGGGTGTTGAGCACTGCTCAACGGACTGCGGGCGTGGAAGGCTATTCTGGATTCTTGTTCGCGCTGAACAATGTAGCTAGGCACTGACACCACATCCCCCGCAACGCTGATGTGACCATGAGTGACTAACTGGCGAGCCTGGTGAATAGATCTAGCGAGACCTGTTCTGTGGACGATTGTTTGCAATCGCCGCTCCATTAGGTCCTTGACGTTCAAGTCGAGGATGTTGTCGACGGTTGCTGCTTCAGGGAGGATTCCGAGTCTTGCTAGTCGCTTCAGATACTGGCGTTCGAGCGGGCCCCGTTCTTCTTCTTCCGCACCGAGTAGTGTCCTAGCGATTCCTCTAATTTGTGAAAGCTCGGTCTCGTGTCCGCGAAGCTCCCTCTTGTTTCGTAAACCGTATTCGCCGACAAGGTGGAGCTCTTCTTCGAGCTGGTCTTTTCGCCATGGGTGACGAGGGGTCTGGTATGCTTTTCTCGGTTTTCGCGGATCTCCCATAGAATTACCCTAGTCTATTTCTTCTCCTCTTCTTTCTCCTTCTTCCCGGCCGCTCTGGCTGCTTCCATGAGAACCTTCTTCTTCACTCCAACCGCCTTGCCTGACCTGCCGGTGGTCCTTGTTCTCTGGCCTCGGACCTTCAGTCCGAGGGAGTGTCGGACTCCTTTCCAGCTCTTGATATCTTTCATGAGGTCGATGTCAGATTTGATTTTCAGAGCCAGGTCAGCCCCGACAAGGTGCATGTCTCGACCCGTCTCGATATCTTTGCGTCTGTTAACCATTCTCGGGGGTATGCCGTGTTTTAACGGATCCTTGATTACGTCTTCTACTCTCGATAATTCGCCGTCTGAGAGGGCTCCCATGCGGGCTTCTGGGTTGATCTTCGCAGCCCTAACGATTGCAAAGGCAAGGTTGGGTCCTACGCCTCGTATCTTGCCGAGACCGTAGGCCACTTTCTTGGTCCCATCTATGTCGGTTCCCATGAAGCGGAGTATGAGCCTGAACTCTCGGGACATGATTTCACTATGAGACTAGGAATTGTCCTTCCCCTCGCGTAATTTAACGTTTCCACTTTGCAGATTCTCTACACGTTGCTGGTAGTCTTCAAGCTGATTGCTAGGAGCTGGACCACAAGTCGATGGATCATCCCCAATTATCCGCCAGTGGTTCCGAGGTCGAAAAAGGTGAATGTTGCTCGGACGTTCAAGCTGTTTAGCGAGTTCTGGGAGTCCGAGAATCGTCGAAGCGATTACCACTCGCACATCAAATTGATACATCCATGAGC
>Ga0209239_1002204_pt1 | contig 11658 bp, 14 predicted proteins | sample GraSoi013_2_20cm_FD_185824 | JGI IMG/M metagenome (GOLD analysis project Ga0209239, IMG submission 185824) | Grasslands soil microbial communities from the Angelo Coastal Reserve, California, USA - Sample 10_02_2013_2_20cm (SPAdes) (version 2) | ecosystem: Environmental > Terrestrial > Soil >...
CTTCACCGCCTGCCACACCCGCCGCACGTCCGCATCGGGCGACTGCCCCACGAACCCCATCCATGTCTGGTCGGCGAACACCGAGCCCTTCCCCGGCCCGGCCCACAGATCGAGCAGGACGACGTCGCCCGCCGCGAGGCGCCGGTCGGCCCCCGGATGCGGCTCGTAGTGAGGCATCGCGCTGGTCGGCCCGAACGCCACGATGGGTCCGTCGTTGGTCCAGAGCCCCGCGCGCTGCAGCGTCTCGAGCACGCGCTGCTGGACGCCGGTCTCCCGCACCTCGGCGCCGCGGGCGGCCTCGCTTCCCAGCCATGTCAGCGTGTCGCGCGCGACGCCCGCGAGGACCTCCGCCGCCTTGCGGTGACCCGCCAGCTCCTGCGCCGACCAGCGCGCCGCGAAGCGGGACACGAGCGGCGCGGACGACACCAGCCGCGCGCCGAAGGACTCGAGCAGCTGGACCACGCCGTGGGGCACGCGATCCAAGTAGGGCACCTGGTCCCGCGGCGAGATCTCGATCGCGAGGGTGCGGTCGCGGACCAGGGCCTCGAGGTGCCCGTGGAGCTCGCGCCAGGCACCGTAGGGCCGCACTTCGCCGGGAAAATCGGCGAGAGCTTGGAGCTCGATGCGATGCGCTACCGCGACCGGACGGCCCGAGCGCGGCAGCAGGACGAACAGGCGCCGCGTTCCCATCCCCGTGTCTCCGAGGATGCGACCGGCGATCGGGTTGAGCTTACGGAAGTCGTACAGCAGCCAGCCGTCCGCCCGGAGCGCGCCGAGCGCGGGCGCGAGCGCAGGGAAGTCGAACCCGTCCAGCAACGGCATCAGTCGTGTCGAGGATCTGGTGGGGAGGCCCGCCACTCGCACACCTCGCCGCCGAGCGCGCGGCAGGAGACGTGGAGCATGGCCCCCTCGAAGCCCATGAGGAGCCGGAGCAGCTCCGTGAATCCGGCGCCGTACAGCGCGCACGCGGCGCCGTCGGGCGTCGCCTGCACGGCGAGGGCGTCGCCCACACGCGCCACCGGGACGTGGCTCTCGCGGCGCAGCTCACCGGAGAAGACCGCGCGGGCCGCGCGCCGAGCGGCCACGTATGCGAGGGCCCGCGGGCCGGCGCGCGCGGCGAGCCGGGTGAGCACGAAGAGGCGCCGGACGGCGCGTCGCGCCGCGCGCCGGCCGGCGTCCGCGAATACCAGGTCCGCATCGGGCCGCCGCCCCACCAGCCGGAGCAGCGCCTCGACGTGCGACCGGTCGGCCGGCGCGTCCCGCCGCACCATGCCCTCGTATTCGCGCAGCTGCATCGCCACCGTGGCCGAGAGGCCGAGCCGCTTGGACAGCAGCTCCTCGGCGAATTCCGACAACCCGTCCTCGACCGGCGTGTCGAGGTTCCTGACCGCCTCGAGGACGGCGAGAGGGACGATGCTGTGGACCACGGCGCGCGAAACCTAGCCCCGTTCCAACTCCGTGGGAATGGCAACGCGGCGGTCGACGAGGCCCGTTGGAACGGGGCTAGCGTTCCACGCCCTATTGCGGAACCCGGGCGCGCGGGGAGAGGTTACGTGACGCTATGACCCCGCCCACGCCCCCCCGGACCCCTCCTGCTCCCGCACCCAGCCCGACGGCCGATGCCGACAAGCGGGCGAGCTTCGAGCGCGAAGCGCTCGTGCACCTCGACAGCCTGTACCGCGTGGCCCTCCGGCTGACCGGCAATCCCGCGGAAGCCGACGACCTCGTGCAGGAGACGATGCTCAAAGCCTACCGCGCCTGGCACCAGTTCGAGCGGGGGACGAACGCCAAGGGATGGCTGCTCACGATCCTGCGCCACGCCTTCATTAATGAATACCGGCGGCGCACCCGGCACCCGGAGACCGTCGACATCGACGCGATCGAGCCGTTCTCCGTGTTCGAGGAGCTGCAGGACGACGACCCGCAGGGGACCTTCTTCGACCGCATCGTGGACGACGAGGTCCTCCGGGCCATCGACCTGCTCCCGGAACAATTCCGGGAGACCGTGGTGTTGAGCGACGTGGAGGGTATGTCGTACGATGAGATCGCCCGGATCCTGGAAGTGCCGGTCGGAACGGTGAAGTCGCGCCTGTTCCGAGCGCGGCGTCTGCTGCAGCAGAAGCTGTACGACTACGCCGTCGGGATGGGGTATATCAAGGGGTCCGCCAAATGAATTGCCGCGAGTGCAAGGATCAGCTGTATGAGTACCTCGACCGCGAGCTGACGCCCGCGGTGGAGCAGGAGATCCGTCAGCACATCGCCGACTGCCCGCCATGCGGCGAAGAGTTCGACTTCGAAAAGCTGTTCCTCGGTTTCCTAAAGGCCCGCTGCCGGGCCCAGGGTGCACCCGCCGACCTCAAGCGCCGGATCCTGGACGAGCTGCTCGACGAGTGAAGTGGCTCACCCCCGGCGGGCTCGGCGCGGCCTGCGCCGTCGGGGCCGGCGTGACGTGGGGTTTTGGCTGGCCAGGGCTCGCGCTGCTCCTTTCTTTCTTTCTTACCGGTAGCATTCTCACCCAGATCGCCCAGCGCCGGGGCCCGAACCGGAGCGCGCGGCAAGTGTTGGCGAACGGCGGCGTCGTTCTGGTCGCGGCCCTGCTCGGGTCGTGGCCGGCGGCCGCCGGCACATGGGCCACCGAAATCGGAGCCTTCTCACCGTTCCCGCCGCGCCTCATCACCTCCGGGAGGCGGGTGACGCGTGGCTCGTCTGGGGGTATCACCGCGCTGGGGACGCTGGGCGGCGTGGCCGGGGCAGCGGCCATTGCCGGATTGACGGCCGCGCTGGCACCCCGCGACATGGCCCCGGGGTTCGTCATACTCACCGCCGCCGGCGTGGCCGGCATGCTCGCAGACTCTGTTCTGGGCGCGATGCTCCAAGGAAAGTACGAATGTCCCGCATGCGACGCGCGCTTCGAGCGCGGCCAGACGGTGTGCCACGAGCCGGTGCGGCTTGCGAGTGGTTGGCGGTGGCTCGACAACGACGGTGTGAACCTTGCGGCGACGCTCGTGGGCGCGGCCGTGGCCGTGCTCGCATCGCACGGTTCGCCACCCTGAGCGCGACGCCCTCATGACCGACCGCTGGGACGTCGTGGTCGTCGGAGCCGGTCCGGCCGGAGCGACGACGGCGTTGCTGCTGGCCCGCGCGGGGGCGTCCGTACTGCTGGTCGATCGCGCGCGGTTCCCCCGGGACAAGGCGTGCTCCGAGTACTTGAGCCCCGCGACCACGGAAATCCTCGAGCGGTTGGGCGGGGGCATCGTCGACGCCGTTGAGGGTTCGGCGCACGCCAAGCTGTACGGGATGAAGGTGGTGGCGCCCGGCGGCGCGGCGATGTGCGGACGGTTTCGCGGCGGTCCCCGCCCGTACAGCTTCGCCCTGCCGCGGACCGCGTTCGACACCATCCTCGTGGCCGCGGCCGCGCGAGCGGGCGCCGTCGTGCGGGAAGGCATCAGCGTCGAAAACCTGGTCTCCGACTGCGGGGCCGTGTCCGGTGTCGTCGGGCGCTCGGGAAACGGGAAACGGGAAACGTACCCCAGCCGGGTCGTGGTCGGCGCCGACGGATTGCGTTCGGTCGTCGCGCGCCGCCTCGGCCTGGTCCGCTCGTCGCCGCCGCGGCGCGTCGCGTTCAGCGCACATGTGGCGGACGTGGCGGGGATCGACGGCGTCGGTGAGCTGCATGTCGGCGAGCGTGGCTACGTGGGCCTTGGCCCGATCGGCGGCGGCGTGACCACGGTGGCGCTGGTGGTGCCGCTCGAGGCGGTACGCACCGCCAGGAGCGAGGGCCGGGACTTCCGCCAAAGGTTTTTCGCCGAGCTCGAGCGATTTCCCGGACTCGCAGGGCGGTTTGACCCGCGGCGCCTGGTCCGCAACGTGCTGGCCACGGGTCCGTTCGCGCAGTGGTCGCGCACGACCGTCGCGCCGGCCGGGGGGGCCCTTCTCGTGGGCGATGCGGCGGACTTCTTCGACCCGTTCACGGGCCAGGGAATCTATGCGGCGCTACGGGGCGCCGAGCTCGCGGCCCACAGCCTGATCCCCGCGCTCGCACGCGGGGTCCGCGCACCCATTCCCGCGTCGGCGTTGCGGCCCTATATGCGCGCCCGGCGGGAGGCGTTCTTCGGCAAGTGGGTGCTCGAGCGGCTCATCGGGGTGGGCGTGGGCTGGCCTGCGCTCACCGACCGCGTCGTACGCCGCCTGGCGGGGCGGCCAGACCTCGCAGATCTTCTCGTGAGCGCGACTGGGAATATCGTCCCGGCGCGTCGAGTCCTTACAGCGAGCGTCCTGGCCCAATTCCTGTGGTGACCGATATGTCCGGCGTCGATCCCGCTCAGTTCCGCCAGCTGCTCGGTCGCTTCGCGACGGGCGTGACCGTCCTGACCACGCGCGACCCGGCCGGCCGGCCGATCGGTATGACGGCGAGCTCGGTCGCCTCGGTGTCGCTCGAGCCGCCACTGGTTCTCGTGTCCGTGGATCGGAAAAACGACATGTATCCCGCGCTCAGCGCGGCTCAACGCTTCGTGTTGAACGTGCTCGCGGCGGACCAGGAGGCCGTCTCGCGGCGGTTCGCCGAGGACCACCCGAACCGCTTCCACGGCATCGGCTACCAAGAGACGAGGCACGGCATGCCGGTGCTCGAAGGCGTCCTCGCGAGCATCGAGTGCGAAAAACAGGCCGAAGCCCCGGGCGGGGATCACACCGTGTTCTTCGGCTTGGTCACCGGCGGCACGGTCTCGGACCGCCGGCCCCTGCTCTACTACCGCGGAGGATACGCCGGCCTCGGCGGCGGAAGCCCATGATCGGGACCGAGCTGCTGGACGACCCGCGTGCCGATCCCGAGCTCGTCGGGAGAGAGCTCCGCGACATCGCACGCCTGAACGCGTTGTTCGGAGGGACGAGAGCGGTGGTGCGCGAGCTGGAACCGTTCTTCGAACGCGGGAAACGGCAGGCCTGGACGCTGCTCGACGTCGGAACGGGGCTCGGCGATATCCCCCGCGCGGCGGCCGCCGCGGCCCGGCGCCACGGGATCACGCTGCGCCTCGTCGGGATCGAGCTGAACCGGACCGCCGCGCGGCTGGCGCAGGGAGCCGACGACGGGCGCGGCGCGCCACTCGCGGTCGCGCTCGCCGACGGCGCGGCGCTGCCGCTCGGGCCGCGCTCGGTGGACGTGGTCGTCGCGAGCCAGGTACTGCACCACGTGCCGCGGGCGGTCGCCGTGCGCTGCATCGCCGGGTTCGACCGTGTAGCCCGGCGCGCCGTGGTGCTCGCGGACCTGCGCCGGTCCCGTGTGGCCATGGCGGGCAGGGTGACCCGTCACGACGCGGTGGTGTCCCTCGAGCGGGGATACGCGAAGGGAGAGTTCGACGAGATGCTCCGGGATGCCGGCGTGCGGGCGGTGGCGAGATACCGGCCGGGGTGTCGCATAGTCGCTTCGTGGTCGCCAGGAGCCAGTCTTCAGTGAAGTTGACAGACGCCTGAGCACTGCAATGCGAACCGTCGACTGGATCCGGATCCGTGCGCCGATTGAGCGCGCGTTTCAAGTCGCCTCCGACGTGGGGCGCTGGCCTGAAATCCTGTCTCACTATCGATGGGTCAGGTTTCTGGACCGCCACCGGAGCGGTGGTACCGTGGAAATGGCGGCTTGGCGCCCCTTCGGCCTGTTCCGCTACCCCACCTGGTGGGTCTCGGAGATGACGCTGGACCCGGCGGCGCGAGAAATCCGCTACCGGCATGTCCGGGGTATCACGACCGGGATGGACGTGGTCTGGCGGCTGGTGCGAGAGTCGGACGGCGTGGCGGTAACGATCGTACACGAGTGGACGGGGCCGGCATGGCCGCTCGTCGGTCCGTTGGCGGCCCGGCTCGTGATCGGGCCGGTGTTCGTCCACGGGATCGCGTCGCGGACCCTTGCCGGACTAAAACGTGTGCTGGAGCGTGTGTGAAGTGCCCGCGTGAGCGCAGACCAACGGGGAGCCAAGCGTGAAGAACGGTGGACGGAGGGTCGTAATCACCGGCGTCGGCGCCGTCACGCCGATCGGCACGGGGGCTGACGGCCTGTGGGCAGGGCTCGCGGCCCGGACGTCGGCTGTCCGGGAGCTCACGCGCTTCGATCCCACGCCGTTCAGGAGCCGGATCGCCGCGGAGATCCCCGATTTCCGCCCTCAGGACCACCTCGACGCCAAACGGGCCAAACGACTGGACCGCTTCTCCCAGCTGGCGGTGACGAGCGCGCGGTTCGCGCTCACCGATGCCGACCTCGACCCCGCGCGTGAGGACCGCGACCGGGTCGGGGCAATGATGGGATCGGCGCTCGGGGGCGTGGCGTTCGCCGAGTCGCAGGTGGAACAGTTTCGCGCGGAGGGCCCCCGTGGGCTCGACCCGGCGCTCGCGCTCGCCGTATTCCCGGGCGCGGCGAGCTGCAATATCGCGATCGAGTTCGGGTTCACGGGCCCGAACTCGACCAACGCCATGAGCTGCGCCTCCGGCACCATCGCCGTCGGGGACGCGTTCCACGCAATCCGCGAGGGACGCGCCGACGTGATGCTCGCGGGCGGTGCCGAGGCGCCGCTCGCCCCCATGACGTACGGGGCGTTCAGTGTGATCCGCGCGATGAGCACGCGCAACAACGATCCCGCGCACGCGTCGCGCCCATTCGATGAGGACCGCGACGGATTCGTAATGGGCGAGGGGGCGGCCGTGCTGGTGCTCGAGGAGCGGGAGCGGGCTGTCGTGCGGGGCGCCAAGATCTACGCCGAGCTCGCGGGCTACGCCTTCACCAACGACGCCTACCACATGACCGCCCCGCGTCCCGACGGCCGCCAGGCGGCCCGGGCGATGCAGCTCGCCCTCGCCGACGCCCGCGTCGCGGCGGTCGAGGTCGGTTACATCAACGCCCATGGGTCGTCCACGCCGCTCAACGACTCCACGGAGACTCAGGCGATCAAACAAGTCTTCGGCGACCACGCCTACCGGCTCAGCGTCAGCGGCACAAAGGGCTACTACGGCCACGCGCTCGGCGCGAGCGGCGCGATCGAGGTGGCGATCTGCGCGCTCGCGATGGAGCGGCGCTGGCTTCCCCCCACGATCAATCTCGAGCGTCCGGATCCCGCGTGCGACCTGGACTGCATGCGCGGTGAGGGCCGCACGGCGGCGCCGGAGGTGGTGCTCACCAACTCGTTCGGGTTCGGCGGGATCAACGCCGCGTTGGTGTTGCGCCGCGCCTAGTACGCCGCGCAGATTGGGCCGGATTCGGGTAGATTGCCGCGGCCCACAAACTCGAGGACCCCGTCATGCCCAAGCTTTTGCGGTCGCTCACGGCCGAGTTCGTCGGAACGCTGCTGTTCGTATTCTTGGGCGCGGGAAGCGTCGTCGCGTTCATCGCCAACGGCCCCACGACCGGCAGCATCGGCCCGCTCGGCGTGGCCCTCGCACACGGCGTCGGGATGGCGGTCATCGTGTCGATGACGATGAGTATTTCCGGCGGTCACATGAATCCCGCCGTCACGCTGGGCTTGTGGCTCGGGGACCGGTTCGCGGGTCGGCTGGTGGGGCCGTATATCGTGGTCCAGATCCTGGGCGCGGTGGCCGGCGCGGCGCTCGTGAAGGCCGTGTTCCCGGCCATGGCCGTGGGTCTGGCACTCGTGGGCACGCCACGGCTCGCGACCGAAGTGGGCTTCATGCAGGGCGTCTGGATCGAGGCACTGCTCACCTTCTTCCTGGTGAGCGCCGTGTTCGGGACGGCCGTTTCGTCAGAGGCTCCGAAAATCGGCGGCTTCGGTATCGGCCTTGCGATCTTCGTGGACGCGCTGGTGGGCGGAAGCTTCACCGGAGCCATGATGAATCCGGCACGCGCGATCGGACCTGCGCTGGTCGCGTGGCAATGGAACGCCCACGCCGTCTACTGGATCGGCCCCGTGATCGGCGCGGGCGTGGCTGGACTCGTGTGGAGGACCGTGCTGCTCCCGCGCGGCTAGAGGGCGTCGGCTACCACCGGCGCGAAATAGCTGAGGATGATGTCGGCGCCCGCCCGGCGTATCGCGTACAGCGTTTCCCACATGGCGCGCGCCTCGTCGAGCATGCTGCGCGCCGCCGCGGCCTTGATCATCGCGTACTCCCCGCTCACCTGGTACGCCGCGAGCGGCGAGCCGAACTCCTGCTTGGCCCGCCGGATCAGGTCCAAGCACGGCAGTGCCGGCTTCACCATGACGATGTCCGCCCCTTCCTCGACATCCAGCCCGATCTCGCGCATCGCTTCGTCGGCGTTGGTCCCCTGCATCTGGTAGGACTGGCGGTCGCCAAACTGGGGAGTCGAGCCGGCCGCCTCCCGGAACGGCCCGTAGAACGCCGACGCCATTTTCGCGGCGTACGACATGATCGGGACGCGCGAGAATCCCGCGGCGTCGAGCGCTTTACGGATCCCTGCCACCCGGCCGTCCATCATATCGCTGGGCGCGACGATGTCGATGCCGGCGCGTGCCTGCGTCACGGCGACCTTGCCGAGCAGGTACACCGACGCGTCGTTGTCGACCTCGCCGTCCTGCACCACGCCGCAGTGGCCGTGGTCGGTGTACTCGCACAGGCAGGCGTCTCCGATCACCAGCAGCTCCGGCACGGCCCGCTTCACCGCCCGCGCCGCCTGCTGCACGATCCCCTGCTCATCGTACGCCTCCGAGCCGGTCGCGTCCTTTGCCGCGGGAAGACCGAAGAGAATGATGCCGCCGAGCCCGAGCCGCCGCGCCCGCTCCGCGTCCTTCACCAGCTCGTCGAGCGAGGTCTGACAGACGCCCGGCAACGCGGCGACTTCCCGCCGGACGCCCTCCCCGTGGCATGCGAACAAGGGCCATACGAGCTGCGAGGGCACGAGATGCGTCTCCTGCACCAGGCGGCGCAACGCCTGCGTGCGGCGCAGTCGGCGCATGCGGCGGATCGGGAACTGGCTCATCGGCCGAGCAATCTCGACGCGCCCTGGGCCCGCAGCAAGTCCGCCACGGCGACGCCCGCCGCCGCCGGATCGCTCTCGTCGATATCGGCAGACGCCGTGAGCTGAACCGAGCCATCCTGCCCCGTCACGCGCCCAAACAGGCGCATCCCACTTCCCGCGACCGTCAGGGAGTCCTTTAGGGCATCCCGCATCCCGACCCACGCCGCCACCGGCGCCTGACATCCGCCCTCGAGCGAGGCGAGGAGGCTCCGCTCGGCCGCCACCTGGCACGCACTCGGCGGATCCTCGAGCGGCGCGAGTGCGTCGCGGGCCTTGCGGTCGTCGGTGCGGACCTCGAGCCCGAGGGCGCCCTGACCCGGCGCCGGCATGACGTCCAGCGGGTCGAGCCACGCGGCGATCTGTCCCCCGAGATCGAGTCGCTCGAGCCCCGCTCCGGCGAGGAGTGCCGCGTCGAGGCCGTCGCGCCCTTCCTTCACCTTCTGCACCCGCGTCGGCACGTTGCCCCGCAGCGGCACGATGTCGAGGTCGGCCCGGAGGTAGCGGATCTGCGCCACCCGCCGCAGGCTGGACGTGCCGAGCTTGGCGCCCGCGGCCAGGCCGGCGATCGACGTGACGCCCGCGTCGCGCGTCACCAACACTTCGGCCGGGTCGGCCCGCTCGGGCACCGCCGCCAGCGCCAGACCGGCCGGCAGGGTGGTGGGTAGATCCTTGAGCGAGTGTACCGCCACGTCGATGCGACCGTCGTGCAGCGCCTCCTCGATCTCCTTCGTGAAGAAGCCCTTCCCCTCGAGCTCGTGCAACGGCCGATCGACCTCCGCATCGCCGCGCGTCTTGATGATCACGAGCTCGGCGGGAACCCCGGACCGCGCGAGCGCGGTCTTCACCCACTGGGCTTGCCAGAGCGCCAGCTTGCTTCCCCGCGTGCCCAGCCTCAGCGCGGCGGTCACCCTTCCCTCGCCCCTCGTCCCTCGTCCCCGTAGTACCGAACGATCGCCGCCACGAGCCCGGGAACCGTGTAGTCCAGCGCCTCGATGGCGACCGTGATCCCGAGCTCGCGCGCCGTCCCGGCCGTGACGGGGCCGATCGCCGCCGCCGCGAACCGGCCGGACGCCGCGGCCGGCCGGCCCACCAGGTCCACGAAACCCCGTACGGTCGAGGAGGAGGTGAACGTGACGAGGTCGATCCTCCCGGTGAGGAGCTCTGCCGCCAGGCCGCTCCCGTCCCCCGTCTCGCGGATGGTCTCGTAGACCGGGATCACGTCGACCAGCGCACCTAACGCGCGCAACCCGTCGGGTAGCGCGTCGCGGGCCTCACGCGCGCGCGGCAGCAGGATGGTCTTCCCGCGCACGTCGCCCCGTGCCGCGAGCGACGTCACGACCGCCTCGGCAATGAACCGGTCGGGCACGAGGTCGGGGATGACACCGCGGCGCACCAGTGCTTCCGCCGTGGCGGGCCCGATCGCCGCGACCGCGGCGCGCGCCACATCGCGCGGCGCGAGCTCCCACTCCAGCAACCGATCGCACACCGCCTGGACGGCGTTCTGACTGGTGAACACGATCCAGTCGTATGGTGGGTTGCGCGTGAGCGCGACGCGGAGCGCGGTGAGATCGGCGAGCGGGGCGATACGAATCGTCGGCGCGCCGACGACCTCGGCGCCGAGTGCCTCCAGCTCCCGCATCAGCTCGTCGGCCTGCTCCCGCGCGCGCGTGACCACGACGCGCCGGCCCGCGAGCGCGCGACGGGGGGCGCGCGCGGGACCCGGCGGACGCGGCTCGTGTGCCATAGATTGGTGCAATCTACCATGCTCCGCTCCCTGCGCTCCGCGCTCGCTCGTTTCGCCGTGCGGCGGGCCGCGGCCTGTCAACGCGAAGCGCCCAAACGCGCCGACCTGTGGCTGCGACTCGGCTGCGCGCTTGCCCCGACGTTCGCCGAATCCCATCCGGCGCTGGTGCGGCTGCGGCGCGCCGTCGAGGACCGCTGGGGCGCGGTGGCCGCGGCGCAGGAAGCGGCGCAGCGCTTCCCCGCGAATCCCGACGCCTGGATGCTGCTGGGCGAAGCCTGGCAAATGGTGTTCCGCCAGCAGGATGCGCTCGTGGCGTACGAGCAGGTGCTCGCGATCGAAGAGCGGCCCGATGCCGCGCTCGCCGCGGGGGATCTGTATCGCCGCGCCGGTCGCCACGCCGATGCCGCCGCGCGGTTTGCCCGCGCGTATGCCGCCGGCGGCGGCGCGGAGGCGCTGTGGCTCAATGCGCAAGCGCTGTTCCAGGCGGGCGACTTGCGTGCTGCCGATGAGGCGCTGCATCTCTGGGCCACGCAGGTGCCCGATGGGCTGGCGCGTCTGTCCGAGGCTCGCGCCGAGCTGTTTCCTCAGAAGCGCGACGGTTAAGGCTTTGCAGTGCGGCGGTGCAGAGAAATGGCGTAAATCAGCAGGATAACCGCCGTCACGATGTACGCCGCCACCATGTAGCCGGCGTTCTGGGGCACGTCAGGCATGGTCGGCGTGCTCCCCCTGCTGCGCGTCGCGTGCGAGCGACAATGCGTAGCGCTGCGTCACGAACCCCACGTACAACAGGGTGAACGCCGCGAGGGAAAAGAGCCACGTCGCCAGCATGCTGCCCGGCAGCGACGGCGCGCTCGGCTTCACGATAATGGGCTGGGGATGCAGCGTGCGGAACAGAAAGACGCTCAGGTGGATGAAGGGCACGAGACATAGTCCGCAGATACCG
>Ga0209239_1002207_pt1 | contig 11653 bp, 10 predicted proteins | sample GraSoi013_2_20cm_FD_185824 | JGI IMG/M metagenome (GOLD analysis project Ga0209239, IMG submission 185824) | Grasslands soil microbial communities from the Angelo Coastal Reserve, California, USA - Sample 10_02_2013_2_20cm (SPAdes) (version 2) | ecosystem: Environmental > Terrestrial > Soil >...
CAAACTCGAATGTCAGGTCGACCGCGGCCGCCGAGAAGTCAACCTACGAGGCGTTGAAGGTCGCCACGCTTGGGGGAGGAGCACTGGGTTTGATTGTTATTAGCATGAGTCTGCTGGGTCTCTCGATTCTTTATGCTGCTTTTAAAGACCCGGGAGTTCTGGCTGGATTCGGTTTTGGAGCTTCGCTAGCCGCATTATTCGCGCAACTGGGCGGGGGAATATTCACAAAGTCGGCTGACGTGGGCGCGGACCTTGTTGGCAAGGTGGAGGAGAACTTTCCGGAGGACGATCCTAGGAACCCGGCGGCGATCGCTGACAATGTTGGGGATAACGTCGGAGACGAGGCGGGTAGAGGCGCTGACCTGTTCGAGTCTCTCACAGCTGAGAACTTGGGAGGCATGATAATCGGCTTGATCGTTTCCATCATTCTCTTCCAAGGAATCAGTAGCAACAACGTCTACTACGTGACGATGCCCCTGATAGTCCGGTCGCTGGGAATAGTCGCCACCTTTGTAGGTCTGGCTATTGCGATTTATGAGAAGAAATTCAAGAATCCGATCAAGCCTACGAGAGATGGACTACTCGTCGCTTCGCTCGTCGCAGCGATACTGCTCTTCATCGCAACTTGGTATGTGTTCGGCCCTTCAGGATTGACGACCATAACAGGAGTGACCTCGGCCGATAGAGCTCTGGGAGCTTATGCGCTCTATGGGTGCATGATATCGGGACTCGTTGCCGGCCTATTGATAGTTCTCTATACGGAGTTCTATACTGGATCGGAGGCCAAGTGGGTCGTCACGATAGCTGAGAGGTCGAAGTCTGGCCCCGCCCTCACCATAACCTCGGGAACTGCCGTGGGGATGATATCTAGTGGGCTCCCGGTAATTACTGTCGCGATTGCTCTGCTCATCTCCTTTGGACTGGGGGAACAATTCGCAAGTCTAGCAGGCCTCAACTCGTTCCTCGGAGGCGTCTATGGAACAACGATGGCCACGATGGGCATGCTCTCAACTGCAGGAATTGTTCTCACAATGGATGGCCTTGGCCCCATAGTAGACAATGCTGGGGGCATAGCCGAGATGTCTGGGGCCCCGCCTGAGATTCGTGATCGAATAGAACCGCTTGACGCCCTCGGCAACACGACAAAGGCACTTACAAAAGGATACGCGATGGGGTCAGCCGCGTTAGCGTCCCTCTTGCTATTTCAGGCGTTTGTGTTGGAAGTTGCCCGATATCAAGCCAGGTTGTTTGACCTAAACAAGATCACTCCACCAGACGCCATAGCCCTCGGAAACTCATTAACTGGTCTCGGAGCTTCTCTTGCCCTGAACCACCCTGATGTGATCATAGGCGCGCTGATTGGAGGTATGCTCCCCTTCTTGTTCTCGGGAACAGCGATCAACGCCGTCGCCGTCGGAGCTTACCGAATGGTCGAGGAGGTTAGGAAACAGCTGAGAGAGATTCCTGGGCTTAGGGAGGGTACAGCTAGACCAGACTACGCAAGGGCTGTGGACATATCGACGAGAACAGCTCTTCGATTGATGGTCGCCCCAGGAGCGATCCCAGTCGTCGCTCCGATCATTGTTGGGGTATTTCTAGGCTGGGCGGCCGTTGGAGCCCTCGTCGTTGGCGCTACTCTTTCCGCGATTCCTCTAGCAATCATGATGATGTGGGGAGGGGCAGCGATGGATAATGCCAAGAAGTACATCGAGCTAGGACATCTTGGAGGCAAGAACACGGAGACACATGCCGCGACCGTCGTGGGTGACACGGTGGGCGACCCCTGGAAAGACACTGCGGGTCCAAGCCTCCATATTCTCATCAAGCTGCTCAACACGATCTCCCTGGTGTTCATTCCGATATTCTTGACCGCAATAGTTGTATTCCACTAGGCGTTAGGGGACCCGATACTAGGGTCGGTAATGAGTAGGGTCTCGAAGACATCCACTCTGCGCGTCATAGTGCCAAAGATTCTCGCGCAAAGGACAACGACGAGCCTCGAACCATTTGGAAAGGTGGAAGCAGAGGAACGGGTCCTCAATACGGGGAGACTGACGATTGAGGATGTGGTGCGATACATCAAGGAATATGCGAAGCTGCGAGACGGAATCTCTCAGACTCTGCGGCAGCTTGGAATCGAGAGAAAGCCAGGGTCGGCGACTCCTGAAATGTCCGATTTGACTTCTGTATACTCGGAAGTGGAGACCGAGGCTGCAGAGGCTCGTGGCGAGTATCAGAAACTATTGTCCAATGTCGAGGTGTGCGAGCGGCAGATCCAGGAGTTGGAGAAGCAGATTTCAACGGTCGAGCAGCTCAAGGCGACGGGCTTCAGCTTCGATGAGATGATGTCAAGGGTCACAGGCTTTCGACGAATTCTCGGGAGACTACCCTCGAAGAAGCTGGATGCTGCGCAGAAGGCGCTCAACGCATTGTTGAAGGAGAGAGCAATTATGACGAGTGGAGCGAAAAGGAACGACTCAGTCGACCTACTCGTCGCGACGCCAACGGAGAACGCTTCACAAGTTCTGCAGACTCTTCTCATCTACGACTTCATCCCCACCGACATAGCCAGCCTTGAGGGCACTGACGTCGGCGAGACACTCGCGTCTTGGCAGAAAAAGAAAGATAACCTGGCCGAAGAGAAACAGTCCTTCAGCCGCAAGCTTGAGGCTCTACAAAAAAACCTGGCCGGACCCCTTAACAGCTCAGCTAATAACATCGAAGAGACCCTTCTCCTGCTCCGTGGCTCCCTCCGACTAGGTGAGGGCACCAAGGCTGCCCACATAATCGCTAGATTGGACAAGCCCCTCACTCACGTCGTTCTCAACGCCTTACAGAGCGACGGAGTGATAGAGTCGGACTAGTCGGAGACCCGTTAGTGAGCAAGCCGGATTTAGAAGCCCTCGTAACATCAAGGATAGCAGAGGCTTTTCAAGCCGCTCTAGACAAAGTTGGGCGCAACGAACTTGAGACGATAGCAGTAATCGACGACCAACGTCTAGCCGCAATACTAGCCGGCGCAGACGAGTACATTGCCGTTGCCCTAGTAACATTGGTTTGTCAAATTAACAAGAGCCACGGCGACCCAAACCCGGCACATTCCAGTGTGACAGAATGCCTGAAAGGCACGACCATCCGCATACCCCCCACGGGAGGATCTGTTCGGCCGACTATCGATCAACCGCCGAAAGGTGGTCGCCGGATTCGGAAAATCGTAAAGGAAACCCGAGTTAGGGGCTCGCTGTATGACAGGAAGTCAGCACGTTTGCTAGGGTTCAGCGTCAACACTTTCACTTTTCTCTTGCTTGGCTATCTCTTGGGCGGCGTAGCTCTGTCACCGCTGTTGGGCCTACAGCCGTGCACCGGAGTCAGCATTTCCCCGCCCTCTTTGAACCCCTGCACAGGTTCGATTCTCGGAATTATCTTGGGAGCAGTCGGGGGACTCGGATACACCTACTATTACTTCGTGAAGAAGATGTAGACACGAGTAGACAATTGCGAGGGGGATCCCAATGTCGTCAGTTCGCTCTCTCAGTCGGAGAGGGAGAGAAGAGAACGCAGTTCTGTCTGCGGGAGTCCGGCTTCCAGGCCGGTGAGAACGGCACTAATGTTCTTCGCCTCGTTCTCCTTGAAAATCAGGAATGCAAGGATCGTCCCTAGAGAATAAGGGAACCCAAGGAAGATTCTCTTGCTCAGCTTCAGCTGATATTTTCGAAGGGCTATTTCTAGAAACGACAACGACTTTGACTCTTCGAATTTCTGCCGTGCACCACCTAGGATTCTTCCGTAGTAATGGTGAGACGAAAGAGAGTCGAGTGCCTGATTCACATCCTGGAACGCCAAGAGCTGCTCGACAGTCCGCGAGTCAAGCTTCCAGAATGATGGAATCAAATGATCGCGAATGCTGGTTGCTCCAATGAGCTTGCTTCTGAGGATGATCGTGAGATTACCGATGTCGACCGCAGACCCCGCGATTGGTGAGCACTGCGCCTTGTCTGCTCCTGACAGGTGTTCGCTGACGTATTTGTAAAACCGCTCCTCGCCCCAGCCAGCTATCACGTCTCGCAGGAGAGATGCGTTCAACCCATCCATCTCTGTCATTGAGAAGCCTTGGGTTCTCAGCTCAAGGGCACGGTCGTGCACGGTCGCAATTATCGAGTGTAGGTCATCAAGGGAGTATAGATGGTGAAGTTCTGCTTCTTTGAATATGGCCAGAGGTTGTCGAGTGGCGACAAACTCTTCCCACGTTTTTCCTTGGGCTTTGAACAGGACGAGTGCGGCAAGGTCATAGGCTTCGAAGCGGCGTGTGAACTGGCGAAAGAAAATCCGCTCGCTTCCCTGCGATGAAGACATCAGTGTTCTCACGGTGCGGGCGAATCCAAGTCGTATCGCTCTCTCGGTCTCGATTGGAGACGATTCTTCTCTCAGCTTTGAGAGTTCTCTGCCGTATGGGCCTTCGCTTAGTGCTCCGATTATCTCGTTCTGTGTACGGAATTCTGTGAGTGAGTAGAGCTGGTGGGGCGCTAGTAATGAGCCCTTTTCGCCATGGATCTTTGCTATTATGTAGTTCTCTTGAAGAATGTGCGTTACCGTCGATGCTGGCAACGGTCAGAAGTTATGCTTGTAGTACTAGGAGCAAGGCTATGATTAGGGAGTAGATTGCCAGTGCTTCAGAGAGTATGACTGGGATAACCACTTTCGAGTAAAGTTCCGATTTCTCTGCCGTAGCAGCGGCCATAGCGCTACCGGAGGTCCCAATGCCAAAGCCGGCTCCCAGAGCCCCTCCACCCATCGCAAGGCCAGCGGCGAATATTCGAAAGGCGGAGTTGGCGGCTGCCGTTGGGTCGGTCGCGCTGGTCGTGACGATCATCGGGAGTTTGAACACTGCAAGTAATGCCACGACCAATCCGTAGATGGCGAGCGCCTCCGCGAGTACCACCGCGATGAAGCTTCTAGCAAAGACTTCGGGCTTCTCTGTCGTTGCGCCGGCCACTCCGGGGCCCGTGATTCCAATGCCGAGTCCGGCGCCGATTGCCGCAAGGAATATGCTGAGACTGACCCCGAGAGAAGCCCAGAAAACGGGGTCAGCCATTCAAGGGCACGGTCCAACTTGTCGGTTCATGATAAGGTGTGAACGGAAAGCCGGTGCCTTCATAAAACTTGCCAAACCACTCGACCCAGTGAAGCCTCAGAGCTTGGACGAAAACGATTAGGCCCTCAAGTATCATAACTAGCAGATTTCCTAGGGCAGCGCCCAGCAACGAAAACGGGGTTATCGCTGGGCCGCCAAGGGCGAGGAATATCGCGAACTTGACGTAAAAGTCTGCCAAGTTGAGGGCCCATATCCGAAGATAGGAGAAAGTGTTGCTGATGGACTGGATGAAGAGCTCCATCGCGTGCATACCGCCCTCTTTCCACGCTGACAGTAGTAGCGGAACGAACACAAGGGGGAGATACAGAGGGTTTTGGAGGGCGATGGAAAACTTGAACCCTGACAATGCGATCTGAGCAATGACGAAGACGCCTGCCGCATAGAACCACGCCCAGCATAGCGGACCGAAGAAGGCTTCTTTCCATTCGCTTCTGCGAATCAGGTTGTATGCTCCGAGAGCCATTCCGAACAACAAGTGGAACACGCCGAACGCGAGTGTGAACACCATGTAGCGTGGTACCGTGACGTTGCCAACGGTTACCTCACCCTCGAGCGGGCTGAAGATTGGTTTGAACCCGAAGACCATGCTAGAGTCGAAGCCGAAAAAGTCCCCGAAGATCAGACCAAATATTGTGATGCCGATGCCGAGCATCACGATGAGCTCGGCTCCGTTCACAAATGGCTGAAAGAAGTCGCCCAGGCTTGCTCCTTTCTTCTTGGTCCTCCAGAGAAACAATCCAAGAATTAGAATCAGTGGACCTTCTCCAAAGTCTCCGAACATCAAGCCGTACATCACTGGAAACGTGAAGATCATGAACAACAGAGGGTTGATCTCACCATAGGCTGGTACTCCAAAATTATCGATGACCGATTGAAGTGGTCTTGTCCATGCTGGAGCCTTGACCAGCGTGGGTGGATCAGGGTCTTTCTCTTCAGCCGAATCTGAAGCTGGGCTCTGATTCCGAGCTCCTTCTTCCTCCACATACATCGTGGCAAGCCCGTTGCACGCCTTCGAGAGCCCTTCGCCTAGCTCGTTGGTATTGCGCTCGGGGACCCAGGCTTGTAGCAGGACCGTTGCTTCGGTCGCCGTTGACCCCGCAAGAGCTTTCGTCCTCAAATCGAGTATCTCGGACAATGTTGCCAGGCTTTTGACCCTCGGCCCTTCATCCTTTGCGAGGGACGTCTCTTTGTCTACAAGCTCCTTGGACGAGTTATCGAGGTCGGATAGTTTGAGATCTATAACCTCCTTGGCCTCTTTGGGGTCTGAGGGTAGATCCGTCCACGGTGGTCCAGGCTTCGCGCCGAGCGCTGTCACGGCCTGTCTCGCATCGTCTTGGAAGACGCTGGGGAAGATGGCGAGGAACGTCTGGCTCTTTTCCGATGTGTTGGTGATGGCGAAGATGAGGTTGCCGTAGGTTATCTGGTCAAGCTCTCTCTGCACCGATGGTATCGACTCGGTCGAGGCCTCTCCCGCTAGGCTTGTGAGAAAGCCGCTCCCGGCGATCGCGTCTAGCGATACGCCCACATTCTCCAGTCCGGAGAGGAATCTTGAGAGTTCGGAGGCCTGCTCCTTCTCAGTCTGTAGTCTGCCCTGCTCATCCTCGATCTGCCGGACTGTATGTTCAAGCTTGAGCGTTTCGTCGTCCAGGAACCGCGCCAGCTCTTCCAGATTGTTGACGGGCGCCTTCAGAGTCTCGACCGTAGAGTCGCCCAGATCGAGGGCAGTCGTCAGCGTCGTTATCCTGTTCTTAACGGTGGAGGCCTTGGCCAACAGTTCCATGGCCTGATAGCGTGTTGCTCCCTCTGGCAGCCCGGTATCCTCGACCTCAGTGAGGTGGAAGAGCTTCTTGGACCCGGCGTACGACAGAAGATTGGGCAGCTGGTCTTTTGCGACTAGTATGCTGACGTGTCGCATCTGGTCCGGGTGAAGCAAGACTTGTGGGTCTACTCGCCGAAGATTGTTGAGGCTATCAGCTTCAAGAGCTGACTGTCAAGTCTTTCGAGGCGTGATCTGAATGAGTTGTTGAATATGATCCGGCCTTCAGCGTCGCTCGCGACTACTCCCCCCAGCCCGTCGACGGGGTCCTCCTCGAAGACGAGCTTCGAACCCTTCGGAAGAACTTTCGAGACACTGTCCAGATTCTGCTTCGACGAGCCCTTGAATCCCAGTCTCACGACCGGTTGGTCGGAGTCAACCGCCTTCACCGCCTCAGCGACGAATCGCTGGGCCGTTTCACCAAACCGTGACGACTTTGCAATGTTCGACAGCCTTTCCTCGACCGCTCCTAGAACTTCCTGGACGATACGGTTCTTTTCGTCTAGGACCCTCAACCTGTTGGCTCTAACCTTTGAACTGAGAATGCTCCTCCTCACCGCCTCCGCTTCCAGTTTGGCCTTTGCAAGGAGCTCATCGGCTTCTTTCTGAGCCCGCTGCCGGGCTTCCGCGATAATCTGGTCGGCCTTCGCCTGGGCCTCACGGATCGTCTCGTCCGCCTTCAACTTGGCGTCAGAGAGTATCCGGTTGTGAAGCTTGTCCAACGACTCCGACACTCTGTTCACCCGCCCAGTATGAGTTCCAAGGCCTTGCTCACTGCGTCGTCTCTTCTGGCCTCCGCGAGCTTTCGGTAGTTCTTTAGAAGCTGTTCAGTCTCAACGTCTGATTGGCGAGCCTCGGCCTCAGCCTTCTCCTTGGCGATTCTCAGAATCTCCTCGCGCTGTTTCTGCGCGCTGGACAAGGCTTCCTGCCGGAGCATTTCGGCCTCCTGCGAAGCTTGTGATATGATCTGCTGTGCTCGGACCTTCGCCTCGTCGACGATTCTCCGGGCTTGTCCCTCGGTCTCTACGATCTTTCTGACCGCGTCTATTCCAGACAAGTCTTTCTCTCCAAGGGTTCCGAGTCGGCTGATTTTGGATTCTCTGGGGATCGTCCTATAAAACTCTGGGGGCTTAGCCTCGATAGCCTCTGGATTCTATTTACCTTCCCGGCAGATCCGAGCGAGTTTGTTTGTCGCTTCATCAAGCTTATACGATTCGCGGGTGGCTGATCGTCTTCGCCGGGGGCCAAACGAGGCCGGGGTTGGCTTGTCCACCGAGGGCCGATCGGTTCAGGCGACGGGCTGCAGACACGCCTCGTAGCAACCCGTAGTAAACACCCACACTGGTGGCTGACGTGGGTTCGACTCCCACCCCCGGCTCCATGACAAGATAGAGTTCGTCGGATTCATCTGTCGGATCAAATGCAATAAGCAACGTGAGTTCACAGCAAGGAAACGAATGTGAGGATGATGTAGTGGATTCAAAAGGGCCTTGGCTGTCGGCGCTGGCTCTACTCTCGTTTCTACCCGCGTTTGGTATCGCCAGGCTCTTCACCTTCCTCCTTCCCAAAGTAGTTGTGGTTCAGTCTGAAATCCACTTTCACCACTTTTGGTACGGAATAGTTCTCCTTGCGGCTTCGGGCTGGTTGGGAATCGCGGGAAGCGAACGCTGGACCAGACTAGCGGCGATCATGTATGGTCTTGGCGGAGGGCTACTTGCCGATGAGGTGGGTCTTCTACTCACACTTGGCGACTATCAGACCGGGATAACCTACACCATAGTCGTAGGGACGGTTGCGATCTTGAGTACAGTCTCGATATTCCGAAGGTACGGAAGAGAGATCGCTTTGGAGTTGAAGAGGATCACCTTGTCTGAGAGGGTAGGTTACTTCGCTCTCCTCATCTTGGTTCTTCCGTTGCTGATTGAGAACCTGGCACAAGTCCAGGTGAGCACGGTCGGGATTATTGTGGCATTCCTGTATAGGGCGAAATTTGGAGGCTCGTGGAGAATCTCCGCTAGACGAATGGCGACTGAACTGTCAGGCTTCCTCCCCATCCTGCCGATCATCATCTTGCCAAGCCTTCTAGCAGGATATCTTTTGAGCTTGTTTCTTGGACCTTTGATTGATCAAGGCAACCCGCCATTGTCTATCCTGCCATTATTGATCGTGGCTGGAATAGGCACCGACCTAGTCACGGGTTTGTTTGGTGGATGGGTCTGGGTCCGAATCCTTCGTCGGTCAGCATATTCCAACGACAAGATAACGAGGAAGGATCTGGCAAGCTAGTACTCCAACAATCAAGAGTTCAAGGACTCTGGCTCCCGCCGGACTACGATACCAAGAAACATGGTCTGGCAGAACAGAACTGCCTTGCCGATTCCCTCGTCTCTCAGAAGGATAACGTGCTCTTTTCGGGAATCCCTATCTGAAAGAAGACTGAACTAGATAGATTCTAGATTCAGTAGCAGGGTGGACAGATTCTATTCTGTGGACGCGACTGGCTGGTGATCGTGAGCGCGGGGTTGTGTCCGAAGTAAAGATACCCGTCTACAAAGTTGTTGTGCGACGAGACGAAGATGAAGTAGAGGCCATTCCAAGGCAGAGTAGTCAATTGTGGGGGCGGCGTCCACTGCAACGTGACGTTAGCGCTCTGACCCACGGGGATTGTGATGGGAAAGGAGATGTGGGAGGGCCCTCCAGAGAGGAGTTTCCATGACAAGTTGGGTCCTGGGACAGCAGCGTTGCTCATGTAGGCAGCGACTAGATTTACCGGGATAGACCCTGTGTTTGTGATGTCTATCTCGATGTTTCCTATGCATGCCCCATTAGTGCTGCCGGAGACAACGTTGTTACCACTGCCGCACCAGCGGTTTAATCCATAAAGAATTCCTGTTCCCTGGTCGAAGTAGGGGTCGTTTCCATATATCGTATTGCCGGAGATTACGATAATGCCATTCTGGTCCAAGTCTAGAACGCCGATCTTGTTGTTCAATATCTGGCCGAAATCGGCGCTTTCCACTTCTAGTCGGCCGACGATAGTGCTGCTTGTAATGAATGTCTGGTGCCCAACCTCAGACTCTAACTCTCCATTCACTGTACTGTTGGTCATGGTGAAAATGCCAGGGCCGCCTTCGAATATGGACATGTCGCACGGGGCGCCGACACCGCCGGGACCCTCACACCAGTTGGGGTTTCCATAAAACGTGCTTCCAGAGATGTTAATCACTGCCACGTTTAGGAACATTGTGAAACCGGCGTTATTGACGTTCTTCAGTGTGATTCTAGCCGCGTCAACCGCTAGCAAGCCGTTAATTGTAGCGCCAATAACGGTCACGTTTGAACCCGACTGGACGTAGACGCCCCCAACGTTTGCCTGAATAACGCAGACACTATTGCTGGAAACGAGTACCGCCTGCGACGTCGCTGTAGTTATGGGTGAAGGTGGGCATGTTATGTATGTGCCTGAAGCAGGAGTGCATCCTGCCATGCCATAGTATTGTGTGTCGGAGCAAGATCTTAGACTCTCGGGTATGGGGATTGCGAATGTTGCGAAGTTTCCCCAGAGCGTCGAAAACTTTTCCGCGTACGCGGCCCCAGAGTTATCCTGGCCGGTGTTGGATTGAAAGGTGGGGCCGACCCAGACGAAGACGATTGCTGACATGATTATCACGATAAGCACCATCATCACTTCTGCGATGATAGTGCTGAAGCCTCTCCTCGAGTGGCTCAGCGAGCGTCGCACGGTGGTTCTTAGGTAATAGTTCGCTTCGTGAGCCAAAGGGACAATGTTACCCTGCGTTGTAGGGAACGGGATTCGGGTCTGCAGTCAGGCTACGCCGGATTGAATGAGGAGGTGCATCGAGACACGAATGTCGACGTATTCTTAGTGGTTGTCTAATGGTAACAGTATCCTCTTGCCCAGCATGGTCTCAGGGTAACATGTCCTCTCCTTAGAGCTGAGACCCCTGGCTATACAGACCACAGAACTGATTGCTCATGAAACGGGCAGCCTTGCGGCAGAGGTGGTCTTCGGGTCTATAGACGGGACCTTCTCCGTGCTGGGGATAATCGCTGCTGGCGCGGCTGCCGGTCTTTCTTCTTTAGATATTTTCGCAACTGGGCTGGGGGGTGCCGCTGCGGGGGCACTCTCGGTATTTGCCGCCACCTATCTCTCAGAGACCACCGAAAAGAAGACACGGTTGATGGCGGCATGGGATCATTCGAGAAAGGTCGGGACCAAAAAGTCTCGGAACGGGAATAGCCAATTGAGGACTAGGAAGGAGCATAAAGTGTTCCATGAGCTGCTCTCAAAGGTTCACCGGCGAGCGCTCGTCTCAGGCCTGGTAACTTCGACCACTTCAACACTGGCATCATTGACCTTGTTACTTCCTCTACTATTCCTCTCCCAGAACTATTCCACGCCCACCTCTATGATCACTGGCATTTTTCTCCTCTCCCTGATGGGAGTCTTCCGGGGAGTAACGCTCAAGCAGTCTGCCGCTAAGTCTGCAATCAAAATGGTGATTCTCGGTGTGATCATAATTGTTGCCTGTAGAGTCTTGGGATCCTACGTCCAGACACTGTTGAACCCTTAGACCACAGTCTAAGCAGTCACGAGACAGTCGCCCAGAAGCCTCTGTCCCTGGGATCAGCTTGCCAGATTATCGAGTAGTCTTGGTTGAACC
>Ga0209239_1002208_pt1 | contig 11652 bp, 8 predicted proteins | sample GraSoi013_2_20cm_FD_185824 | JGI IMG/M metagenome (GOLD analysis project Ga0209239, IMG submission 185824) | Grasslands soil microbial communities from the Angelo Coastal Reserve, California, USA - Sample 10_02_2013_2_20cm (SPAdes) (version 2) | ecosystem: Environmental > Terrestrial > Soil >...
TCGTCAATCTAAGCTCCTCCCCATTTACCCTGCATAAACCAGCGATCCGCTATGAGATGGTGGCGGGCCTCGCACGAGCACATCAACGGCCAATCTGTTACTGCAACCTCGTCGGCGGCAATGATCAACTCGTGTTCGATGGTGATTCGATCGCGGTGAATGCCGCCGGCAAATTGATCGCGCAACTCGCGGCGTTTCGTGAAGACGAGAAAATTGTCGATACGGATTCGACCACGACGATTGAATTCCGCGAAGGCAAACCGCCGGAGGAGCTTTTCGCTGCACTTTCGCTAGGAGTTCGCGATTATTTTCGCAAATGCAATTTTCATTCTGCGGTGATCGGCTTGAGCGGCGGAGTCGATTCCGCAGTCACGGCTGTCATCGCGGTTGATGCCCTGGGAGCAGAAAATGTGACCGGTGTTTCCATGCCAAGTCCTTACTCGTCGCGCGGGAGCATTGATGACGCGCGCGCGCTGGCACGCAATCTCGGAATCAAATTTCTCGAAATCCCGATCGCAGAGACCTTCAAAGTTTTCAAAGCGCAGTTCAAAGAAATTTTCAAAGGTCTGCCAGAAAACGAGACGGAAGAAAACATGCAGCCGCGCCTGCGCGCGATGACGCTCATGGCGCTTTCAAACAAGTTCGGTCACCTAGTTCTTAGCACCGGGAACAAGAGCGAGCTGGCCGTCGGTTACTGCACGCTCTACGGCGACATGGCCGGCGGGTTGGCCGTAATCAGCGATGTCCCGAAAACGATCGTTTACGAGCTGGCGGGCTGGATAAACTCCGAGTATACGTCGCGAGGGGGCCGCCAGAGCGAGATCATCCCAAGCTCAACCATTGATAAGCCGCCCAGCGCAGAGCTGAAGCCGAACCAAAAAGACCAGGACACACTGCCGCCGTACGAGATTCTCGATCAGATTCTTCAGCTTTACGTCGAAGAAAACTTGAGCGCGCGCGACATCATCGCGCGAGGCTTCGATGAAAAAATCGTGCGATGGGTGCAGCGTCGCGTCGACCTGAACGAATACAAACGCGAGCAGGCGGCGCCCGGATTGAAAGTGACGAGCCGCGCGTTCGGAATCGGACGCAAAATGCCGATCGCGCAAAAATATGTCGATTAAAGTCACCTGGTCGCGGCGCGATACCGCCGCGCGTACGAGCGGATGAGATTGCCAGCAGCCTTCGGTCTCAAACCTTTTCCATAAGGCTTCTAGCGGAGCGAAATCTTTTGATTATCTGGTAGCGGAGTATCGAAAATCTGAGAAGGGTAATCGCCACAATCATGAAAACAATTACGCCGAAGCCGTTTGCTCTCTACTTTGCGATCCTCGCGCTTAGCGGGACCGTCTGCGCACAAAACGATTTGAACCTCCCTGATGTCAGCCAAGCTGCCGAGGTCAAACAGCGTATCGCTTTGACGGATATCACGGTGAAGTATCATCGCCCGTTGGTGAATGGACGAAAAATCTGGGGTGGCCTTGTTCCGTATGGAAAAGTTTGGCGCGCGGGTGCAAATGAAAACACAACGATTGAATTCAGCGATCCGGTTTCGATAGAGGGGCAGCCGCTAGCCAAAGGAGTTTATGGTCTGCACATGATCCCTAACCCGGATTCGTGGACGGTCATCTTTTCAAAAACCAACACGGGCTGGGGAAGCTACAGCTATGACCAGAAGGAAGATGCCTTGCGTGTGAATGTAAAACCAAAGCCCCTCGCTGAGGCGAAAGAGGCACTTGAATTCGACTTCGAAGATTTGAAACCAGATTCGACGGCCGTGACGCTGAAGTGGGAGAAGCTGGGTGTTCCCTTCACCGTCTCGATTAAGGACGCGGAGCAGACCCTGCAAAACATCCGGGCGCAACTAAAGGGTCGCGGTCAGTTTACCTGGCAGGCTTTGGATGAAGGGGCGCAATTCTGCTTAACCAGAAAGATTAATCTCGATGAAGCGTTGCGCTGGGCGGATGCATCAATCCAGAATGAGGAAAGGTTCGATAATCTCAGCACCAAAGCGGATATCCTCAAAGCTCGGAACCGTCCGGATGAGGCGAAAGCCACCTGGAGTCATGCCGTCGAAATTGCCACCGCACCGCAACTCTATTCGTATGGCCGACGCCTGCAGAGTCAGAAGCAGGGCGCTGAAGCGATGGAGATTTTCAAGGAGGTCGCTAAACGGTTTCCGCAAGGAGTCTTCGGATATCTAGCTCAGGCGCGCATCAAGTCTGCAGCAGGTGATTTTGCCGGCGCGGCGAACGACGCGAAGCAGGCCCAAGCTGCCGCTCCGACGGATGCGCAGAAACAGAGTATCAAGGCGCTGATCGATCGGCTCGAGGCGAAGCAGGATATAAACAAATAGCGTTCGCGCATGCCATCCTCGGACGAGGGGCGATAGCGCTCGATCGAACGTTCACAGCCGGGAGTCTGACGTTGCATCTGACGCACCAGAATATCTTGCGCTGTTGGCGAGCAGCCGTTTGCATTGCGATTATCGCCATTCGATGCATCGCCAATTCGGCGGATGCGCCGCCGTTGCCACTTCCTGAACCGATGAACGCCAGCGAGATTCAGCTCGCATTACAAAAGCTGAACATTCTCGGCCGGGTCCTTTACATCGCGGCTCACCCCGATGACGAGAACACAAATCTCATGGCGTTGTGGGCGAACGGCTCACTTTATGACAGCGCGTATCTTTCAATTACGCGCGGGGATGGCGGTCAGAATTTGATCGGACCGGAACTGCGCGAGCGCCTCGGCGTTATTCGAACAGAGGAATTGCTGGCGGCGCGACGGATCGATCATGCGAAACAGTTCTTCTCGCGAGCAATCGATTTCGGTTTTTCAAAGACTGCTGAGGAGACAATGCGCATCTGGGACCACGACAAAATTCTGTCTGATGTAGTTTGGGTGGTCCGCAAGTTTCGGCCGGATGTAATCGTGACCCGCTTCAGTCCGGAGGATCAACTGACGCACGGCCATCACACAGCGTCAGCGATTCTGGCTCAGGAGGCGTTTTCGGCTTCAGGTGACCCAAATCGTTTTCCTGAGCAGTTGGCTTTCGTGAAACCCTGGCGCCCGGCGCGACTGGTTTGGAACACGTCTCCATTTTTCTTTTCGAACCGCAACCTTCCTTTTGATCCGACGGGTCTGATCGTTTTGGAAGCGGGCGATTACAATCCGCTTCTCGGCAAAGCTTACACTGAGATTGCAGCGGCCAGTCTGAGCATGCATAAGAGCCAGGGCGTAGGCAGTCCGCCAAGACGCGGAGCGCGAAAGGAATATTTCAAACTGTTGGAAGGTGAGCCGATGACAAGCTCCCTTTTCGAGGGGATCGATACGACTTGGTCGCGCGTTGCGAATTCGGAATCGATTGCTACACAAATTCGTCAGATCATTTCAAACTTCCGCCCAGGCGATCCAGCCGCTTCCGTGCCTGAGTTGTTGAAGCTGCGGCAGGCGATGAGTCGAATTAAGGACGACTCGTGGATCCGGGAGAAAAAGGCGGAGCTGGATGCGATCATCGCCGCATGTCTTGGCTTGCATGTGGAAGCGTCGACAACCAATGAGGCTGTCACGCCAGGGCAAACGGCAACAATAAAAGTGGAGGCAATTAACCGCTGCGATATTCCGGTGATCTTGAAGGAAGTACGACTTCCCAATTCCGGCGACTCGATGAAAATCGATGCGGCGCTTCCATCCAACGAACTCGTTACGAAAGATCTGTCGTGTAGGATCCCGGAAAATGCTCCGTATTCGCAGCCGTACTGGCTTCGCAAACATGGAACGCTGGGCGCCTTTGCTGTAGATGATCAAAAACTTATCGGCCTCCCCGAAAATCCCCCTGAGTTTCCGGTGGAGATAGTTCTGCAAGTGAACGAGCAGGAACTCAGCTACATTATAGACACGAAGTATCGCTCGGTTGACCCAGTGGCGGGCGAACTGCGACGACCGTTGGTCATTACGCCACCCGTTTTCGCGAACATAGCTGACAGCGTGTTGATATTCCCGACAAATCATCCAAAACCCGTTTCAGTACGTGCCACGGCGGCCACCGGTCCTGTGAAAGGAGAACTTAAACTAGCTGTGCCGCAGGGGTGGAAAGTCGATCCGGCGTCCGTACCGATAGATTTGAAGGGAGCCAATGCCGAGACTGTGGCCACGTTTACCATCAAACCACCAGATCAGAACAGTGAAGGAACGTTGCAAGCTATTGTTTCAATCGACAACCGCGAGTATTCGTTCGAGCGCGTGCGCATTTCATATCCGCACATTGGCGTGCGGACGTTAATGCCGCAGGCGGAAGTTAAACTTGTTCGAGCTGATATTCGCAGGAAAGGCGACCGCATCGGTTACATTCCTGGTGCCGGCGATGATATTCCGGAAAGCCTCCGACAGATTGGCTACTCAGTGAAGATTTTGAGTGAACCGGATATCACAGCAAACAACCTCGCGCAGTTTTCTGCCGTCGTGCTAGGGGTGCGCGCCTGGAACACCCAGGAGCAAATTTCCAACTGGTTACCTGAGCTGTTTGCCTATGTAAGAAATGGCGGAGTTGCCATCGCCCAGTACAACACCCTCGCGGATCTTAAGACCGAGCAACTGGCGCCGTATCCATTGGAAATTTCGCGCGACCGCGTCACTGACGAAAACGCAGAGGTGCGGATTTTGGCGCCCAATCATTCGCTCATGACGTCGCCAAACAAGATCACGTCGAAAGATTTCGAGGGATGGGTTCAGGAACGCGGACTTTATTTTCCCAAGAAGTGGGACGCCGCTTGGACACCGATCCTGTCGTGCAATGATCCAAACGAAAAGCCGCTCGACGGTGGCCTGCTCGTTGCGAAGCTAGGCAAGGGTTTTTTCATCTACACGAGTTACTCCTGGTTTCGGCAATTGCCGGCCGGCGTGCCAGGGCCTTACCGATTATTCGCGAACATGTTGTCATTGGGAAAATGAAGAGGGACGATAATAAGCCAGACGCGCGTTCCTGGCGCAAAGCATACGGCCTGGCGCTTTCGCTCTTTGCAGTTGAGGTAGTGCTCCTCTACCTCTTCACTCTCCGGTTCTCGTGAACCGGTTAGATTATTTTGTTCTCATCGCCACGATTCTGGCGATCCCGCTTTACGGCCTCTGGCGGACCCGTGGCAGTGCCTCCTTAGGCCAATATCTGAAGGGCGATGCCAGTATTCGGTGGGCCACGATAGGATTGTCCGTGCTGGCGACGCAGGCTGGGCCGATCACGTTTCTATCGATGCCGGGCCAGGCCTACGAGAGTGGCATAGGTTTCATCCAGAACTACTTTGGGCAACCGCTCGCGCTCATAGTTGTGTGCGCAGTGTTCGTCCCAATTTACCAGCGTCTGAAAGTTTACACTGCCTATCAATATCTCGGTGAGCGATTCGATCGGAAGACGCAGCTGCTAGGTGCGTTTCTGTTTCTCGTTCAACGAGGGATCGCTGCTGGAATCACGATCTACGCGCCGGCCATTGTTCTGTCCACGTTGCTCGGGTGGCGCTTGAACCTGACCATCTGGTTCGCGGGGGGATTGGTGATTATCTACACGGTCATGGGCGGGACGAAAATTGTAAGCATCACCCAACGCTACCAGATGATTGTGATTTTGGTCGGCATGGCGATTGCATTTGCGGTCGCGGTTTACCGGCTCTCGCCCCATCTGTCGTTTGAAAACACGCTCTTGGTCGCCGGCAAAATGGGAAAACTGGAGGCGGTCGATTTTTCCGTCGATCCGCACAAGCGATATACATTTTGGTCGGGCCTGATTGGCGGTTTTTTTCTCGCGCTTTCGTATTTCGGAGCGGATCAATCGCAGGTCCAACGATATCTCGCGGGAGGCTCGCTCAAAGAGAGTCGTCTCGGATTGCTCTTCAACGCCGCGGTGAAGGTGCCCATGCAGTTTTTCATTCTGCTGCTAGGCGCGATTGTGTTCATGTTTTATCAATTCGAGAAGCCGCCCGTCTATTTTAATCAGCCGGCGTACCAGCGTGCGGCAGAGAATGGCTACGGGCCACAGTTAACGGGGTTGCAGACGCGATTCGATGACGTCTTCATGCAAAAACGCGCTGTCATTCGCGCGATTTCGAGTACATCGTCGAACGAGCGCGATCTGGCGATGACGAAGCTGCGCGAGCTCGACGTGCAGGCACGCGAGTTGCGCGATCGAACCAAGGCAGTTCTCGAGCAAGCAGGCGTCGATCCAAAAAACAAGGACTCCGATTACGTATTCATCACTTTTATTCTTCAACAAATGCCGCACGGGCTTGTCGGATTACTCATCGCAGTGATTTTGTGCGCGACCATGTCGGCAACGGCGGCAACTCTGAATGCTCTCGGTTCCACCACGGCGATCGATTTTTATCGGCCGTTGATTCGACCGAACGCGAGCGACCATCATTACGTGGTCGCAGCGAAAGCACTCACCGCAGCGTGGGGTTTGATTGCCATAGGCGTCGCTTCGTTTGCCAGCTTGGTCGAAAATCTCATCGAAGCAGGCAACATTCTGGGCTCGGTGTTCTATGGCAGCATCCTCGGTCTCTTTCTGGCAGCTTTCTTTATTCGTCGAGTTACCGGGTCGGCCGTGTTTTTCGCCGCGGTCCTCGCCCAATCACTCGTCTTTGTCCTGTTCGCTACGACAAACATCGGTTATCTCTGGTATAATTTTATTGGATGTGCCGCGGTACTGGTTCTGGCGACGCTGCTGCAACAAACTATCTTTCGCGGCACGGAAGCTCACGCTGCGGCATGAAGCTCATTCTGAGCAATGGATCACCCGATTATTTGTTTCGGCCAGCAACCCTGTGGATTTTTTCCCAAGCGATTTCTCTTCGCTAAGATTCTGACCGCGCGGCGTCTTCAAAAGAAGATTGGCGGAGAAGTGGTCTTTTTCTTTCACGACAGTGATCATGACCCGCGCGAAACGATTACCATTTTGCGAGAGCGAAACAGCAACAAGGAAGCGGCCCTAAACTTCCAGTTTGAGAATCGGATCCAAAAAAAGTTTTCGCCGCTGTACGCGAAACGTGTGCTTCCGGAATGGCAGGAGAAAACTGCGCGCCAACTCCCCAATTACGTTGGGCGGTCTCTGGTCGCGCACTTCAAGGAAACAAAATGTTCTAATATCGCCGACTTCTGTCTCGAGATGTACATGCGAATGGGGTTGCTGGAAGGTGTGCGGGTGGAGCGATCGAGTGCACCCGAATTCAGAGCTCGTGCTGCGGCCGTCTCAGACTACTTCGTCGATCAGCGCTATGAAGGAGAGGTCGTTCGCGCACGTTTTCGTGACGGGAAGTTGTTGCTACATAAGGGAGGCGATCGGTTTTTACAGATTCTCGGAGGAGAATTCGGCCCGGAGCAAATCAGCCCGACTCGCGACACGCGTTTCCGATGGATGCAATCAGTGATTCAATGCACCCATTACGTCGCCGGCGCGAGCGAGCAACGCTACATTAACAAGGCGGATGCTCCCGGCGTGAAATTCATCGAACGTGACGAAATTTCTGACTTCGACAAAGCTTATACGGAGCTGTAATGAAATCGGGGCCGCTCAAAATTGGGATTGCATGTTTTCCGTTGATTGGCGGAAGCGGGATTTTGGCGACGGCTCTCGGATCAGAACTGGCGCGTCGCGGTCATGAAGTTTACTTTTTTAGTTATGCTCAACCCGTTCGGTTAGACCTGCCGCAGGAGGGTCTACATTTCCATCGAGTCGAATTTGCGGACAACGCTTTGTTTCCCTGTCCCGACTACACTCTGCCGCTCGCAGTGAAAATGGCGGAAGTGGCGCGTTCCCAGCAGCTCGATCTTTTTCATGTTCATTACGCGGTACCGCACGCGTTGGCCGCGTGTTTAGCCTCGCAGATCGTAGGATCGTCAGCTCCGCGCATCGTCACAACTTTGCATGGAAGCGATACCACTCTGCTTGGCCAGGATCCCGACTACCGCACCGCCATCGAGCACGCCCTCGTGCATTCCAATGCGGTGACGGCAGTTTCAGAAAGTCTTCGGAAGCAAACGCAGGAAATCTTTCGTTTGGAACGGCCGATTGAAGTGATTCCGAATTTCTTCACCCCGAATAAACCGAAGAGAAGTCGACAAGAAGTTCGACGCGATCTCGGCGTAACCGACGAGTTTCTTGTGCTGCACATGTCGAATTTGCGACCCGTCAAGCGAGTCGATCTGCTGCTGCGCACCATTGCTATGTCGAAGCTCCGGGCACGCATTCGATTGCTCATTTTAGCAGGCGGCCCTTTTGATCGTTATGAGCCACTGCTCGATGAATTGGGGCTTCGCGAGTGTGTCATTGTTCACCAAAACACAGCAGTGGTGGAAGAGTATTTAGAGGCTGCGGATGCTGGGCTCTACACATCCGAATACGAAAGCTTCGGTCTGAGCATTCTTGAGACGGTATTTTACGGTAAACCTGTTGTCGCCTTCCGCGTCGGTGGCATTCCCGAAGTCATCGGAGACTCTTCTCCTTTATATCCCTTCGGCGATGTGACGGCGGCGGCGGCGGCGTTGGACGCGTTAATCGAATCTCCAAATTTGGCCCGAGAACTGGGTGAAAAGAGTCGCAAGCGCGCGCTGGAACGGTTCTCAGCAGGTCGCATTGTCCCTCAGTATGAAACGCTGTATCGCCGTATAATTGCCGGACGATAGGTGCGCGCCTTATTGAGAATGTCTATTCCTTTATCTTGCTTAAGCTCCAATCAGTGAAAGATGAAGTGCACCGTGCAGGAATCGAACCTGCAACCCAGTGATTAAGAGTCACTTGCTCTGCCAATTGAGCTAACGGTGCCGGAAAAATTTAGAATTTCGATCCATTCGACTGGCGCTCAGGACAAGTTTTTCGATTGCGGATTTTAGCAGAATTTCAGCCAACAGGAAACTGGATTAAGCGTGACCTTTCAAACTGACGCGCATGATTTGTAAGGGAAAGGGCATCTGCGTCGACTAATGAGCAAGGAGGGCATCTATGAAGACAAAAAGCTCACGTTTCGATCGCTTAGTTGCTCGGTATTATCCGGCCGTTTACAGCTTCGCCAGCCGCTTGACAGATGACCCGCGCGAAGCAATCGCGCTCACGCGGGGCGCATTCAACAGCGCGCGCAAGCAAGTGGAAAAGTTACGTAATCCGACTGCGATCGCGCTCGTCCTGATCTCTGCAGTGATGCGTGCTGGACTTACGCCTGCTTGATCTGAGTTGCGTATCTCAAAAGCTTGCGTCGCGGGTGCTGACCGCAGGCTGCTGCTTGTGTGCTTGGAATTGCATCAGCCCGTATTCACCCGTACCACGATTTGGGCACAATGAAGCTCTTGTCTATCAACGTGGGACTTCCTCGCGAAATCGAATGGAAGGGGAAGTTGGTCCGCACTTCTATATTCAAGGCTCCAGTGCCGGGTCGAGTTCGGGTCGCCCAGCTCAACTTAGAAGGCGATCAGCAATCGGATCTGTCGGTGCATGGAGGAGTGGATAAGGCTGTTTATGCCTATCCATCGGAGCATTACCCATTCTGGCGGCGGGAACTTCCTGGAATGGATCTTCCATGGGGAGTTTTCGGCGAGAATTTAACTACGGAAGGCTTGCTTGAGGAAACGCTTCACATCGGCGACCGACTTCGGGTCGGTTCTTCAGAATTCCTTGTCACGCAACCTCGAATGCCTTGTTTTAAACTCGGCATCCGCTTCGGTCGCCCGGATATCGTGAAACGGTTCCTGCAGAGTGGCCGATCTGGGTTCTACTTTGCGGTGCTTCAAGAAGGGGAAGTCGCGGCTGGCGACTCGATAGAGTTGCTCAAACAAGATGAGCACGGCGTTACGGTCGCCGATGTCGTGAATCTGTACCGGAATGATGCCAACAACCAGGACACGTTACGTCGGGTCAGCGAACTGCCGTCACTTCCAAACAACTGGCGAGAGTACTTTCGGAAGCGCCTTTGGAATCCAGACGATTGATTATCTGAAGGACGGCAGTTTGCCGAAAAGGAACTGGAACGGGATTGGGCTACGTGTAGCCCACGCGTTCTCGTCATGTTTCGCTTCGGGAAACGCCAGGTAAAACAGCTCCGTGCCGGGACGGTATCCTTTCCAGATGAGCCGGTCTCTCATGCTGCGTGTGGGTTCGTAGTTGTCGGCTGGCCAGCCGCTATCGAGATAGATCTGGAGTTTTCTCTTCGGCTCGACGAAGACGCGCTCGAGCAGATCGTCCCGGTAAGCAAACGTGCTCGAAAGGCACGCGACCTTGCCGAAGACGTCAGGCCACTGCCATCCGAGGTAAAAGGAAACAACGCCTCCGAGTGATGAGCCCATAACCGCTGTGTCGGTCGGCCTGGATAGCGTGCGGTACTTCGCGTCGACCAATGGCTTGAGCGTTTCGACAAGAAACCGGCCGTAATCCTCATAGCCGGGCAATGTGTACTCGGTCATCCGCTCGTCAGGATAAATTCCGACAACGATCACTTCCTCGATCGCGTTCATCCGATCGAGCACGCCGAGGACCTCGTCGGTCCTCCAGGTGTTGCCGAGAAATGCCTCTTCCTTGAGAAAAAGATTCTGACCGTCGTGCATGTAGAGGACCGGGTATTTCTTGAGGGTGTTCTCGTGGTAACCGGGAGGCAGGAACACGCGGAACCGATGCTCACGCCCGGCGGCGCTGGCGAGCGGAGGCATCACCTCGCAGACGCTGCAGCGGGTGTCCTCGATAAAGTATGGATGGATGTCGAGCGGCGCGCCTGAGGTCGCGACCGCCAGGAAATTTTCTCCGCGCGACCATTGCGTGGTATTGTCTCGGAGGAGAACCGGTTTGAAGTAGAAGTATGGGCGCTCCGTCTCGATCGCGAATTTAGACACGCAGTCATTTTGGCCAACAGGCTCGATATTGGCGTCCCAATTCTGCTCTGTGCGAAGCACCATTTTCGCATCACAGGTGGGATACACGACGCGAATCGTTTGTTTGTGCATCGCTCCCTTCTCCTTGGTCATAATCGCATCGAGACGACTTCATCACGTAATGCCCGAGCGATCTCTTTACGATTGCCGACTCGAATCTTTGGATAAGAAAACGAGCACTTGGAACAGATTTCGCGCTTGAAAAAAAGGTTAAGGAGATGAGGCACTAAAGTCATGTCCCGCCAGTAGCAGACCTCATCGGCAACCGAACCATGATCGAGTGCATATCCGACAGTGCCGGCAGCGACCGGACAACGGAGTTGGACGGCTGATTCCAACAAGGATGACTTGAATGGCAATACGGTCGAGCCGTCGGAACTTGTCCCTTCAGGGAACAGGACGACGGGCAGACCGGTAGCGATCGCTGCGTGTATTCGATTTACAGCAAACGCGGTAGCCAGGGGGCGTTGGCGATCGACAAAGATTGTGCCGGCTGCGTGTGCCAGCCAGCCGAACAAGGGCCATCCGGCGACATCGCGTTTGGCGACGAAAATGCAAGGTCTGATCGAGCTGAGGACAATGATGTCGAGGTAACTCAGATGATTGCAAACGAGCAGACCAGATCGCGGCATTGCGCCGTGCGTGGTCACGCGAATACCGAGCACGCGACACGCAAAGCGGCACCAACGATGAAGCCATTCGGTGCGCGCGGCGAGACGGCGCTCCCGCCTAACGAAAGGAATGACCGCCATG
>Ga0209239_1002215_pt1 | contig 11635 bp, 13 predicted proteins | sample GraSoi013_2_20cm_FD_185824 | JGI IMG/M metagenome (GOLD analysis project Ga0209239, IMG submission 185824) | Grasslands soil microbial communities from the Angelo Coastal Reserve, California, USA - Sample 10_02_2013_2_20cm (SPAdes) (version 2) | ecosystem: Environmental > Terrestrial > Soil >...
TTGTTTTGATCCGGTTTCAGATCCAGCGCCGCCGAGTTCATGCAGTAACGCAATCCCGTAGGAGCCGGTCCGTCTTCAAAGACATGCCCCAAGTGCGCATTGCACTTGGAACAACGCACTTCGGTTCGAACCATGCCATGGCTGGCATCGTTATGGGCTAACACTGCGCTCTCATCCACCGGCCGCCAGAAACTCGGCCAGCCCGTGCCCGAATCAAACTTGGTCTCCGAGCTGAACAACGGTTCTCCGCAACACACGCAGATATAGACACCCGGATCTTTGGTCTTCCAGTATTTCCCGGTAAAGGCCGGCTCCGTCCCCGCCTTGCGCGTGACGTAATACTGCTCCGGCGACAACTGCTTCTGCCAGTCTTCCTCGGTCTTTTTGGCCTTTTCAGCCATTCCCTCTCCATATTTGCTCATACCTTTTAGATCAATTCCGCCACCAAAAGATTCCGATTGCCAAACGAAACGGTTGGGATCGCACGGCCACTGTTCGGAAATCGTAAATCGTAAATCGAAAATCGTAATTCCCCTTCCCTTGCTAGTCTCTGAGGACCAAATCCCCCGCACCCACATGGGCATGCAGCCGGTATTTCCCGCTGCCGTGCTTGTCGAAGGAACGAAATAGACCACCCTTTGATACTCCGAAAGGCTCTGCATCCAGATCACCGGCATTTACCGACGCGTCCACGTGGCCGTAGTCGTCCGCTTTCCCCACACCCAGCGTCATGTCCCCAGCGTGAATCTCGACGTCCTTGTCGCCAGTGAGACCGTCGACCTCCAGGTCTCCAGCAGGCATGCGCAAGTCGAAAATCACTATGCGGACCGCCAGTGACGCGCAGTTCCGCGCTATTCCCAAAGGTCTTCAGACTGACTTTGACATCGCTCGTCTTACCAGCATTCTTCCCGGAGTAATTAACCCGAATCTTGTTTTCGCTGCTGCCAATGACTCGCAGGTCTCCGGAGCGAATGTGCATCCGGAGCTGCCCGCCGGAGACAAAATCAGCTTCAAAACTGTCTTTGCCCACTTCTGTAACTTGGAGGGGCTTCCCCTCCGTCTGATCCGCCGCAGCAACGCAGATGAGCGAAAACGCGAGAAAGGAAACCACGGAACTGCATTTCATAGCCACACCTCGAGAAGAGCTACCCATAAATACGAGAAGCCCCCGGCAGAAGTTCCGTAGCGCCGGCGTCCCCGCCGGCAACCCTCTGGGCATCCGATCGAGTGTCGCTCAAACAGCACTGCAAATCACTTCAGCGCCGCCTGCAACCCATCAATCAACTTCTGCACATTCTTTTTACCCAACGGCTCCAGCAATCCCCCAGCGACCGACATAAGTCGTCCAAAAATTTGCGCCTCGCCTTGCCACAGCACTTTGGTTCCGCCGTCCACCGGTGAAAGATCGAATCCCGCCGTGAATGAAACATTCCCACCGGCCACGCTTCCCTGCCCCTTATACTGCGCGCGCTTGGGCCGCTCAGCCTGCACCAGTTCCATGTTCACTTCCGCCACGCCTTTGATATACGAGATCCCAACGTTTACCTTCACCGTGAAATGAGTCGCATCCTGCGCCGTCATGCCCTGAAAATCAGGCAGCAGCGGTCCGAACTTCTTCGGATCGGTAAGAAAGTCGTAAACCTCTTCCGGCGGACGCTTAACCTCAAATTCGCCCTTAAACTTAATCGCCATGCGTCAATCCCCTCTTAGCTCGGCCGTTCTGAAGTGACTAGTGACTAGTGACTAGTGGCTAGTCATAAGAGCGAACCGCCGAGACTAGACACTAACCACTAATCGCTAGCCACTGGTTTCTTGCTCGTCCCCCCAGCTGAATCTGAGCTTTCCGCCGGCGCTCCAATAGCTCGGTAATTTCCGCGATAAAACAGCAGCGGATCTCCATCGCGGACCACCACATCTTCAACTTCGGCAATGAAGATCGTGTGATCACCGGCGTCCTGTGCGGTGTGCAACCGGCACTCCAGGTAGGCGAGCCCACCGTGAAGCACTGGCGTCCCATGCGCCGTACGCTCAAAGCGTGCCCCAGCCTCCTGCTCGGCGCGCTGGTGGGTCTCACCTGGGCGAGCATAATATTGCGAGATGTTACGCTGATCCTCAGCCAGCACATTCACTCCAAAGCGCTTTTTGGCGTGGAGGTGGGTATGAGTTCGTGCTTTGTGATCGACGCAAACCAGCACTAGCTGCGGATCGAGTGACACCGACGTGAAGGCATTTGCCGTCATGCCGTGTACGTCGCCCTCGTGGTCCACGGTGATCACCGTAACTCCGGTGGCAAAGCACCCCATCGCTCTGCGAAATTCTGCCTGAGTGGCGCTCATTGGAAGACTGTAGCTTTGGCCATCTTATGAAATTTGCGCGCAGCAGGTTCCTGGCCCCGTGCGCCTTCAGAGTTTTACCACGTAAGACATGATGTGACCTATCGCCATCGGATAGGAGCCCTCCGCACGAGAATGTCGTAGCCGCTCTAATGTATTATTCCCGTGGTTAGTAATTTAGGCAGGTTATCGGTTTGACCGTAGCGGCGACAACTTGGACGCAACACTTAACGGTTCGCCCATCCCTGGATGAACTCCGCTCCGGATCGCCTCTCACCCGTGAGCTCGCATGTCAACTGATCCGTGCTTCGGACGACGAACTTCCCGGACTCCTCGCCGCTGCGTTGCAAGCAAAGCAGCGATTCAAGCCCGGCGTCATCACTTACTCGCGTAAAGTTTTTATTCCTCTGACCAACCTATGTCGCGACTACTGCGGTTATTGCATCTTCCGCCGCGATCCCAGACAGCCCGGCGCGCACACAATGACTCCAGACCAAGTGCTCGAAGTGGCACGAGCCGGCGAGAAACTAGGTTGTACCGAAGCTCTCTTCAGCCTGGGCGATAAACCAGAGCTGGCGTTCCCCGAAATGCGCGAAACCTTGCGCCACCTCGGATATCGCTCCACGCTTCACTATCTGGAAGCCATGTGCGAACTGGTTTTGCGGGAAACTCATCTGCTGCCTCATCCCAATCCCGGCCTGCTTAGTGCAGAGTGGATCACTCGCCTCGCCGCCGTCTCGCCAAGCATGGGCCTGATGCTCGAAAATGCCAGCACGTCTTTGCTAGACCCCGGCGCGGCACATGACAATGCTCCCGACAAAATTCCTGCCCGCCGCCTTCGCACTATTGAGGAAGCCGGTCGCCAGAATGTTCCCTTCACCACAGGTTTACTGATCGGAATTGGTGAGACTCCGGAAGATCGCGTGGACACCCTCCTCGCGATCCGCGATCTGCACCGCCGCTACGGCCACATTCAGGAAGTCATCATTCAGAATTTTCGTACGAAGCCCGACATTCCGATGCGAGACTGGCCCGAGCCTACGCAGGGAGAAATGCTGCGCACTATCGCCGTGGCCCGCTTGCTGATGCCGGATGTCAACCTGCAAGCGCCTCCCAATCTTTCCGCCCCGTACTACGACGAGTTGCTGGACGCGGGAATCAACGACTGGGGCGGCATCTCGCCCCTCACGCCAGATTTCATCAATCCGGAAAAGCCTTGGCCGCATCTTGAAGAACTGAAATTACGAACCGAAGCCAAGGGATACAGCTTGCGGCAGCGCCTTCCCGTTTATCCCGAGTTCTTGCCCGCCCTTCGAACCCGAACCGGCCTACTTGCAGAAAGACTCGAAGCCGTCACCGATTACGAAGGCTACGCCAGGAGGACGCTCGCAGCATGATCGTCGTACTCACCGGCGGCACCGGAGGCGCCAAGTTCGTAGATGGCCTCCGCCAAGTCATCGCTCCCGAAGAAATCACGCTCATCGTGAATACCGGGGACGATCTCGAGTGGTGGGGATTGTATGTCTCGCCTGACCTGGATTCGATCACTTACGTCCTTGCCGGCCTACTGAGCAAAGAGCGCGGCTGGGGCGTGAAGGGCGACACGTTCTATTGTTTGCAAGCCATGGGCGAGTTGGGACAGCCCATCTGGTTCCACGTCGGCGATCGTGATCTCGCCGTCCACCTGCTTCGTTCAAAATTGCTCACGCAAGGAAAAACTCTAGCCGAAGCCACGGTCGAGATTGCCGCCAAACTCGGCGTCCAGGCTCGCATTCTTCCCATGAGCAATTCGCGGGTAGAAACCAGAATTGGCACGCCCATCGGCGAGCTCAGCTTCCAGGAATATTTTGTGCAGCGCTGGTATCAGGATCCGGTGAACTCCGTACGTTTCGCAGGAATCGCCGACGCCGAACCAGCTCCCGGCGTCATCGAAGCCATCGAATCGGCGAGTGCCGTGATCATCGCCCCGAGTAATCCCATCACCAGCATCGGACCAATCGCCGCGGTTCCCGGCATCCTGGATGCATTGCGGGAAACGCGGGCGCCGATTCTCGCCATCAGTCCGATTGTTGCTGGCGCAGCCGTCTCCGGCCCGGCCGGAATTTTGATGGCCGCGAAAGGACTGCCCGTATCAATCGCAGGCGTAGCCCAGGCATATCAGGATTTCCTGAAGATTCTTGTCGTCGATACTCGCGATGCTCAAGCCGCCAAACAACTTCAGCACTCGGGACTCGTAGTTCATGCTGCCAACACTCTAATGCGTACAAAAGATGAAAAAGTGGAGCTGGCGCGCACCGTACTATTGCTCCTTGGCGCGAGCACAGCCCACGCCGCGGATCCGTCATGATCCTTGTCCCGGTCAAGAATCTCGCCCACGCCAAGCAGCGCCTGGCTCCGCTACTCGACGCCTCCGCCCGGACGAAACTCGCGCAAGCGATGCTATTCGACGTTTTGGAAACCCTCGCCGCATGTTCGAACCGCCCCGAAGTGGGCCTGGTCACGAGCGATCCTTTTGCCATCAATGCAGCGCGTCACTTCAAGTTTGAAGTGATCGCCGACCGTTCCAATCGAAGTGAAACTGATGCCATCGATATGGCCACAAAGTTTTGCGAATCGCGCGGAGTCGATCACACGATGGTCATTCCCGGCGACATCCCCTTGATCCAAACCAATGAATTGGAAATGATTTTTCAAGCTGCGCCATCGCAAGGTTCTGTTCTGGTCCCATCTGCCGACGGACGAGGCACTAACGCCATCTGGCGCAGTCCGGCCGGATTGTTCCCGTTGCGCTTTGGCAATGACAGTTTTAAGCCTCACCTTGCTGCGGCGCGAGCCACGAAGAAACCCTGTATCGTGCTCTCACTGCCTGGCATCGCTCTGGATGTTGACTGTCCGTCCGACCTCCAGCAACTTGCGTCAGCTCCCGGTGACACACGCGCCCAACGCTTGGCCCGCGAATGGGAACTCCTGGACCTAGCTTTGGCGGCGAACCAATAGCCGAGACGGTTCTAGCTTGTGCGCATCTCTACTCTTAAGTCGCGATCGGAATCAACCAATGGATCTTTCGCATCCAGCCAGCGAAAGACTCCCCACTCTCAAGATCGCAAGAACAATTCCACTTCACGCTCGCCGGAATTGCGCATCATTCCTCTTCCGCTGGACGCCGAGGTTCGTCCCGGAGCAGCCCTCGCAACTCTGCTTCTGAACGCGCTACAGCGTCAAAAACAAAAACTCGTCGCCGGCGATATCCTGGTGCTGAAGCACAAAATCGTTTCCAAGGCGGAAGGACAATTCGTAAAGCTGGATAATATTCGCCCCTCGGCGTCTTCCTGCGCTTGGGCGCTCCGCCATAATCTCGATCCCCGCGTCATCGAACTAGGTTTAACTCAAAGCCAGCGCATCATCCGCCGCAAGCGCGGCGTGCTCATTACCGAAACCCGCCATGGACTGGTCTGCGCCAACAGCGGTGTGGATGTTTCAAACGTGAACGGAGGCCGCCACGCTCTCCTTCTTCCTGAAGATCCCGACCGCTCCGCCGCGCAACTGCACCGCGAACTCAAAAAACGGCTGAAACTTTCCATCCCCATAATCATCACTGATAGTTTCGGCCGACCCTGGCGCGAAGGACTGACCGAAACCGCCATCGGGGTCGCTGGCATGAAGGCGTTACATGACTATCGCCAACAACGCGATCCTCACGGATATAAGTTGAAGGCGAGCATCGAAGCCATTGCCGACGAACTGGCTTGCGCCGCCGGCCTGGTATGTGGCAAGCTGGCGCGCACTCCGGCGTGTATCATTCGAGGTTTCCGTTACCGGCCAGGACCAGGAAGCGCCAGCGACTTGATTCGTCCCGCCGCCACCGACTTGTTTCGTTGAGATTATTGTTGAGGAGACTCTGTGATCCGAACCTTGACCCAATCCGAACTGGAAGGCTTCCCTGCGCTGGAGTGGTCAGACATTGCTCCGCGCATTTCTCATGAAACCCGCGCCGCGCTCGATCAGGTTCTAGAGTCACAAGATGGCCGGCGGCTCTCCCGGGAACAATGCTTGCAGCTAGCCAATGCCGAAGGCGACGATCTGCTTGGCCTTCTCGTCGCCGCCGACACACTGCGTCGGGACTTGGTGGGAAATCTTGTCACCTATGTCGTCAATCGTAATATCAATTTCACCAATGTGTGTTTCGTTGGCTGCAAGTTCTGTGCCTTCAGCCGCGGCCCTCGCGAAGCCGACACGTACTTCCTCAGCCTCGAGCAACTCGCGCAAAAGGCAGTCGAGGCTTGGCAGTTGGGAGCGACTGAAGTCTGCATCCAAGGCGGACTTCCCCACGCGCTTCCTCCTTTTCACTACCGCGACATTTTGCGCGCCGTGAAGAACGCCGTCCCCGCCATGCACATCCATGCTTTCTCTCCCATGGAGATCGTTTACGGAGTCGAACTCACCGGCATGCCGTTGCACGACTATCTACAAATGTTGCGCGACAACGGACTCGACACCCTACCCGGAACAGCCGCCGAAATTCTCGATGACGACGTTCGTTTCCTTCTCTCCCGCAACAAACTCTCGACTGAACAGTGGAAGCAGGTGATCCGCACCGCTCACGGTTGTGGCATCCGCAGCACCTCCACTCTCATGTACGGCCACGTTGAGACCCCCATTCACTGGGTCAACCAACTTCTTCTCTTCCGCGAAATTCAGCAGGAGACCGGCGGCTTCACCGAATTCGTGCCGCTGGGATTCGTGCACCAAAACACTTTGCTTTTCCACCAGGGAATTTCGCGCCCCGGTCCCACCCTCGCCGAGCACTTGAAAATTCATGCATTGTCGCGCGTGATGCTGGCAGGCGCCATCAATAATATTCAGGTCTCGTGGGTAAAACTGAATCGCCAACTTTCCCAGCTTTGCTTGCACGCCGGCGCCAATGACTACGGCGGGACGCTGATGGAAGAAAATATTTCGCGCGAAGCCGGGGCAACTGCCGGTCAATACACCAGTCCCGAACAATTCCAATCCTTGATTCTCGAAGCCGGCCGTATCCCCGCCGAGCGCAATACCACTTACACGCGAATCAATATAAAACTCCAGCCTGAAGAATTTATCGCCGAGCAGGCGCTCGAGCCGGAATTCGCATGAGCCGGCCCATCGCCGTCCTCGGAGGCACCGGCCCGGAGGGCTTTGGCTTGGCACTACGCTGGGCCACAGCCGGAGAAACGGTCATCATTGGATCGCGGGATCTCAAGCGCGCCCAAGAGGCAGCTTCCAAAATTCAAAGCAAAGTTGGCGGCAACGCACAGGTCTCCGCAAGAGAAAACGTCGAAGCCTGTGCCGAAGCCGACCTGCTCGTACTCACTATCCCGTTTGAAGCTCACGCCACGTTGTTGAAGCAACTGAAACCTGCGATTCGTCCCGGCAGCATCATGATCGACGCGACTGTACCGCTGGCCGCCAGTCTCGGCGGCCGCCCCACTCGTACTCTGGGAGTCTGGCAGGGCTCGGCAGCACAAGAGACCGCAGAACTTGTGCCCAAGGGTGTATCGGTGGTAGCAGCGTTCCAGAATCTCTCAGCTACGTTGCTCAACAACGACGGCCAGTTGGATTGTGACGTGATCGTTTGCAGCGACGATGCCAACGCCATCCAAACCGTTCGTTCACTGGCTGCTAAAATTCCCGGCGTCCGCGCCATCGACGGCGGCAAACTGGAAAATGCTCGCATCCTGGAACACATCACCGCGCTCTTGGTCGGCCTCAACATCCGCCACAAAGGCGACTCCGGAATCCGCATCACCGGCCTGCCGCCCAAGGCGTACCAAATGTAGCGCCGGCGTCCCGCCGGCATCCTGAACGACCATGCCTGATTCCGCCATCCAGTTCCGCAGCGTTTCCTATCGCCTGGAAAACGGCCGCGAGTTGCTCCACGATCTAAATCTTGAAGTTCGTCGCAGCGAAACCCTGGTTCTACTAGGACGAAGTGGTTCTGGCAAAACTACCACCCTAAAACTCATCAATCACCTGCTTGCTCCCAGCACCGGCGAAGTCCGTGTGGAAGGCCGTTCCACCCGCGAATGGGACGTCATCCGCCTGCGCCGCATGATCGGCTACGTCATCCAGGATGTCGGTCTCTTTCGTCACTTCACCGTGGCGCGCAACATCGGACTTGTCCCGCAAATAGAAAACTGGCCCCCGGATCGTATCCAGCAACGGGTCGAGGAGTTGCTCGAACTTGTCGGCCTCGACCACTCACTTGGCGAGCGTTACCCACGCGAACTCTCCGGCGGGCAGCGTCAGAGGGTCGGTGTTGCCCGCGCCCTCGCCGCCGATCCGCCCCTTCTCTTGATGGACGAACCCTTTGGCGCTCTCGATCCCATTACTCGCGCCGAACTTCAGCGTGAGTTCCTGGCTTTGCAGGGACGTCTTCATAAAACCGTCGTCTTCGTCACTCATGACCTGCGCGAGGCGTTATTGCTGGGCACCCGCATTGCGCTGATGGAAGACGGCCGCCTGATAAGCGTGAACACACCCCAGGAATTTGTAGATTCCACTGAACCGATGGTCGCGGCCTACGTCGCCGCCTTTGGCACCCCCGAGATTCGCAAGCGAGCGAACCCATGAACATCTGGCAATTCATGCTGCATAACCACACCGAAGTCCTGGAGCTCACACTGGAGCACTTGTGGCTGGTCGGCGCTTCTACTTTCTTCGCGGTGCTGATTGGAATTCCACTGGGTATTCTGATTACCCGCTGGCCCGTGCTGAACAAACCCGTCCTCGGTACTGCCAATATCATTCAGACCATCCCTAGTCTCGCGCTCTTTGGATTTCTGCTGCCCGCTCCGTGGATCGGAGCACGTGCCGACCGCCTAGCGATTCTCGCGCTTACTCTGTATGCGTTGCTGCCCTTGATTCGTAATACCTACACCGGAATTAAAGGCGTGGATCGCGCCGTAATCGAGGCGGGACGCGGCATGGGCATGACCGATCGCCAGCTCTTATGGCAAGTGGAACTTCCACTGGCCTTGAGTGTAATCATCGCGGGCGTACGGGTTGGGGTAGTGATCTCCATCGGACTCGCAACCATCGCCGCCGCCATCGGTGCCGGCGGCTTGGGCGAATATATTTTTCGCGGACTGGCCATGGTCAATGACCAGGTAATCCTGGCTGGCGCAATTCCAGCCGCCGCGCTAGCCATCCTCGCAGATGTCAGTCTGGGATGGCTTGAGAAACGCCTCACCCCACACTGAGAACTGAGAACCGATAACTGACAACTGATTCTCCCTAACATGACACTCAGCACCGTAAATAAGAATTTCTACGGATCCAGATCGCTGACCCGCTGGTTTTCGGTCGCCCTACTCGTTGGATTGTTCATTTCCTGCGGCCCGCCCCGTGAGAGCCGCATCGTAATCGGCTCTAAAAATTTCACCGAGCAGCTCATCCTTGGCGAACTGATCGCACAGCAGATTGAAAACAAAACCCACCTCCCTGTCGAGCGCCGCTTCTATCTGGCCGGCAGCTATATCTGTCATCAAGCCATTCTCGGCGGACGCATGGATATCTACCCCGAATACACGGGTACGGCCCTAACCGCCATCCTGAAACAAAAAACCGAAGGCAGCCGCGAGCAAGTTTACAACCAGGTCAAAAATGAATACGCCACGCGTTTCGCACTTGCCGTCGGTCCTCCGCTCGGATTCAACGACACATTCGCCATAGAAATTCGTGGCGAAGACGCGCGACGCCTCGGCCTGAAAACCATCTCAGAGGCAGCTCGCTACACCCCGCAATGGCGGGCTGGATTTGGTTACGAGTTCATGGAACGCCCCGACGGCTACAAGGGATTAGCCGCCACCTATGGCCTGCGCTTCGCCGCTCCTCCGCGCATCATGGATCTGGGCCTTCTGACACGCGCCCTCAAAGATAAGCAGGTGGACTTGATCGCCGGAAACACAACCGACGGACTGATTCCTGCACTCGACCTGTTTGTTCTCGAAGACGACCGTCACTACTTTCCACCCTACGAAGCCGTCCCCATCATTCGCCAGCAGATGCTCGCGCGTCATCCAGAAGTGAAACAAGCATTGGATGACCTTGCCGGAAAGATTTCCGATGACGACATGCGCCAGCTCAACTACGCAGTAGACGGCCAGCATCGTGACGTGAGAGAAGTCGTGCAGGAATTCCTGAAGAGGAAAAGGTAGCGCCGGCGTCCCGCCGGCGAACGTGGGGTGGATCACACGCTCAGATGTTATCGACGCAACTTTACATCAACCACACCGCATCCACATCCACAATCACTTGTGTGCGCGGAATCTTCTGCTGTGTAGCATAAGCCAGCATCGAGCGCAGAAGTGCATTGAGTTTCTCGCGGCTAGCTGATTTCAAAACAAAATGATAACGGTAGTCGCGCTTCAATCGAACAATCGGCGCAGCCGCTGGCCCTAACACTCGCGTCCCTCCGTGCCGGGTCTTTTCGAACCACTTCCCTAAGATTCCAGACCATTCGAGCGCCTCATCCAGCTTATCGCTGCGCACCAGCACGTTGGCCAGCGCGCTGTAGGGTGGATAGTGCATCCAGCTTCGGAATCGCAGCTCTTTGTCATAGAAGCCAGTGAAGTCGTGTGTGGCCGCATACTGCACCGCATAGTGCTCCTGAAAATATGTTTGAAGAATTACTTTGCCCGGTGTCTGCCCGCGCCCCGCGCGCCCCGCGACTTGGGTCAGCAATTGGAAAGTGCGTTCCGCCGCGCGAAAATCCGGAAAACCCAAAGCCGCGTCAGCTCCAACCACCCCGACCAGCGTGACTCCGTGGATGTCATGCCCCTTGGCAATCATCTGCGTGCCCACCAGCAGATCGAGTTCGCCTTCGTTGAGCGCATTCAGAGCCCGCTCAAAGTCCTCGCGGCCGCGGACGGTATCACGATCCAATCGGCCGATGCGCGCCTGCGGAAACATGCCATGAAGCAGCTCCTCCAGTTTTTCCGAACCGGTTCCCAGGAAATAAACGTACTCGCTGCCACAATGCATGCATGCTTTCGGCACCGAAGCAACGTAACCACAATAATGGCACTCCATCCGATGAGATCGTTTGTGATGAGTGAGCGCGATGGCGCAGTTCTTGCACTCCAGAGTCTTGCCGCAGGTACGGCACAGCACCAGGGGAGAGTATCCCCGCCGGTTGAGTAGGACTATTACTTGCTCTTTGCGATCCAGCCGCTCCCTGACTTCTTGCGCAAGTTTTCGCGAGATGACTTGCTCCTGTCCGGTTTCCTGAAATTCCTGCCGCATGTCAATGATCTCGACCTCAG
>Ga0209239_1002217_pt1 | contig 11615 bp, 10 predicted proteins | sample GraSoi013_2_20cm_FD_185824 | JGI IMG/M metagenome (GOLD analysis project Ga0209239, IMG submission 185824) | Grasslands soil microbial communities from the Angelo Coastal Reserve, California, USA - Sample 10_02_2013_2_20cm (SPAdes) (version 2) | ecosystem: Environmental > Terrestrial > Soil >...
ACCGTATCGCTTGATACGTCACGCAGCGGTAGCCGCACCTCGAGGCGATCGCCGGCCGCGTTCAGCACCGCCGTGGCAGCGCCACTACTGCTCGCGGCGAGATCTGCGGGATCGGCCTCGGCCCCGACGGCCGCCGGCTCGGTCGCTGCGACCACCACCGCCGCGGCTCCCTTCGGCGGGGTGGCGCTGATCACTGCGGCCAGCACTTGTGGATTCGCGCGCGCCACTTCCTCGAGAAGTTTGCCGGCGTAAGTCCCAGGTGGAACCGGGGCAGCCATGCACATCGAGCACCCGAACCATACGCAGTAAGCGAATCCCCAACGTCCCATCGCTCCCCCTGCTGCATCCCACTTCCAGATCGTGTTGCCGCCTCGGACCTTGAGCGAAGTTTTACCCCAGGACTCTGAAGCCAGCCTTAATTTCTCCGGCGGAGCTCCGGACCCGCCACGAGGAGCGTGAAAGTCTGCGGCAGGATCTGAGCGGCGCCCCCACCCACAGGTGCTTGCGCGGTGCGCGCGGTGGGCAGGAAGATTCGGCCGGTGTTCTCGTCCATCGCCAGGGTGCGAGCGCCAGGCTGAGTTCTCAGTGTCTGCAGAGTCTCGTAGCGATCGGGCGAGAGCTCCTGGAGCACGCTGAGCGTCCCTTCCTTGTTCGATGTGAAGATCCGCTGCGTATTCGAATCGAACACCGCGCCATCCGGATCGCGACCGATTGCGGGCGCGGCCACCACGCGGCCGTCGTCGGTATCCAGGACGGCGAGCTTCTCGTTACCGCAAGCGGCGAACACGCGGTGATGCGCCCGATCGACCGCCATGCCGGTCGGTTCCTCGCAGGGACCCAGCGACCACTTCGCCAAAGACTTCAGGCTGTGCGTCTCAAACACATGCATGACGCTTTTGGCCTCGTCGTTCACAAACGCACGGCCGCGACCGTCGAAACCGATCTGTTCCAGCTTAGCGCCGCCAAGATCCAACGTGTCGACGATCGCATCGTTGCTTGGATCGATGATGGTCACATCCCCGCTCGCGCCCCCATTGACCACGAACAACCGGCGACTGTCCGGGTCGTATTGGATCGCGTCCGGCTTCACGCCGGTGTACCGGATAAGCTTGAGGACCCGCAGAGTGTTGCGATCGAACACCGTCACCGTCCGATCCAGGCCATTGCTGGTATAGCCCTTGCCGAGCTCGGGAATGAGCTCGATGCCGTGCACGCCGTGCATTCCGGTGATTTCGCCGAGCTTTTGTCCGGTGTCGACGTTCAGAACCTCGACCCGGTTCGCGTGTGCGATGAACACCCGGCGCGTGGATGCCTCCACCCGCAGGTAGTCATAACCCGCATCGTTGCCGCCGATCGGATATTGCGCAATCATGCGGTAGCTGCTCGCCGCCGGCGGCGCGGCCGGTTGCGCGCCCCCGACCTGCAACGCGCCGGCCGCGACGAGAGCCGCCCACGACAGCTGAGGATGTTGCATTGACAGGTCCTCGTTGATGAACCTGCGAGCAGTCTGCCGCCGCAACCTGAAACCAATATGAAAGTCCTCATCGTCGAAGACCAGCGGAAACTGGCACTGCTGCTGAAGCAGGGATTGGCGGAAGCCGGTTACGGGGTCGGCGTCGCCGCCACCTGCACCGCGGCACGCGATGCTCTGTGCGAGACGAGCTTTGACGCCATCGTGCTCGATCTGGGTCTACCGGACGGCGACGGGCTCGAGCTGCTGCGCCAATGGCGCCGCAGCGGATTCAATGAACCGGTCATCATCCTGAGCGCGCGCGACGCGGTCCAGGATCGCATCAAGGGCCTGGATTTCGGCGCCGATGACTACCTGCCCAAGCCCTTCAGCCTGCCGGAACTGCTGGCCCGCCTGCGCTCGCTGCTGCGCAGGCAGGCAAGCGTCAAGGACACGGTGCTCGAACACCGTGGTATGCGTCTGGATCTGGTAGGGCGAACGCTGCATTTCAACGGACAGCCCATGGATCTGACCAATCGGGAGTTCGCGCTGCTGGAGATCTTCATGCAGAACCCCGGCCGCACCCTGCCGCGCACTCTGATCTGCGAAAGAGTCTGGTCATCGCCGTACGACGTCGACGCCAATCTACTCGACGTCTACATGAGCAAGCTGCGATCGCGACTGGAAACCGGAGCCGACAAGCCGCTGTTCAAGACTGTGCGCGGCGTCGGCTACAAGCTGCAGTGAAATCGATCGGCGCAAGACTCGCTCTGTGGTACGCCGCGGCCAGCACCGTGACGCTCGCCTGCCTGTTCGTGGTCGGCTATTACCTGTTGCGCGGCTACCTTATCCACGGGCTCGATCTGCTGAATCAGTCCGAGTTCGAGCAGATCAAGGCGCACCTCGGCGCGGACTACAGTTCGCTCAGCAGCGCCGTGATCGACCAGCGCATTCGTGAGACTACCGAGTACGCCTCGGTCCTCTTCTATATCGATATCCACAGCCGCAACACCGGGACGATCTTCTACTCGAGCAATCTCAAGGGCCGCTCGGTGCCCGACGTCAAGGGGGCGCGCCGCTACGACGTTGACTGGGACACGGGTCCGTTGCGCGTCGGCGAATTCATAATGGCTCCCTACGATGTGGTCATCGCCACACCTGAAGCGCAGGTCGAGGGCGTCATGGAAGGTTACGCCGAGGTCTGCGCCGCGCTGCTCGTGCTGATGCTGGCGATGAGCATCGCCATCGGCCTCGGCTTGAGCCGCCTCGCGCTGCGTCCGGTGCGCCTGATACGCACGACCGCGAGCCGCATCGGTTCCGAGAACCTGAGCGAGCGCATCGCGGTGCCCGCAGTCAACGACGAGATTTCCGACCTGGCGCGGCTGTTGAATGCCACGTTCGATCGGCTCGAAGCCTCCTTCAAAAACGTGCGACGCTTCGCCGCAGACGCCTCGCACGAGCTCAAGACGCCCCTGTCCCTTGTCAGACTGCACGCCGAAAAGCTGCTCGCGACCGGCACTCTCAGTCACGAGAATGAAGAGGGAGTGCAGACGCTGCTCGAGGAGCTGACGCGGGTTAACGGGACGATTGACGAGCTGCTGTTCCTGTCGCGCGCCGAGTCGCGCAGCATCACCCTCGACCTTTCGCCGCACGCTCCGGCCGGCCTGCTCGCCAATTTCAACGTGGACGCCCAGGTGCTGGCCGAACACCATGGCGTGCACTTCTCCTATACCCACGAGGGCAGCGGTCTCGCGCTCTGCGAGCCGCGCTGGGTGCGCCGCGTGCTCTTGAACCTCCTCAGTAATGCCATCAACGCCTCCCCGGAAGGCGGCGACATCCGGCTGCGGTCGCTCTCGCGCGGGGAGCTGTGGCGCGTCGAGATCGAGGACGAAGGGTGCGGTGTACCGAGCTCCGAGCACGAGCACATCTTCGACCGTTTCGTGCGACTGAAGTCAGCGGCACGCCCGAAACTCGAGGGCAGCGGCCTGGGGCTGGCGATTTGCCGCGGCATCATCGAGCTGCACAAGGGGAGGATCATGGCGGAAGTCGGCAGCGGCGGGCGCGGGCTGCGCGTGGCGTTCGAGATACCGGCACAGACCCCCGCGCCGCGGGCGCCGAACCTCAGCCCAGATGCGCTAGCACCAGCAACGTCAAGGTGATGGTGATCGCGCCGCCGATGCGCGTGGCAATCTGTGCAAACGGCATGAGCTGCATGCGATTGGCGGCCCGACGCGCAGCTCCATGAATCTCCACCACGTTTGTAGCCACGAGCCCTTCGCGTCGTTCATGCTTGTTCCCTCGCCCAGCGCCACGATGGTATTTGTTCAGTCGCCACGCCAGCAAGCTGATCCGCATTGATCAGCCGGTCGCCGACACGCGTACGTAACGCTGCGCCAGCGCGGGCAGCACCAGCAGATTCAAGAGGGTCGACGACAGCAGACCGCCCAGCACTGTCACCGCCATGGGTCCCTCGATCTCCTGACCTGGGCGGTTCAGGCCAAAGGCGAGCGGCGCGAGTCCGAGCGCGGTGACGGCGGCGGTCATCAGGATGGGGATCAGCCGCTCGTTAGCGCCGCGCACCGCCACTTCGACATCCCACGCTGCGCCCTCGATCTCGACCAGATGCTCGTAGTGCGCGAGCTGCAGGATCGCGTTGCGGGCGCTGACCCCGAACACCGTCACAAGCCCCACCACGGTTCCGAGCGAAATCCCCACTCCTGTAATGGCGATCGCGAAGACGCTGCCGATCAGGCTGAATGGTAGATTCGCCAACACCAGCCAGCTGTTGACCCGCCAATGAAACGAAATGAACAGGATTACCAGAATCAGGGCCATTGCAAGCGTTGAGTAGAGCACCAGTTCGTTGCGCGTCTGGCGTTCCGCGGCGGCGGCGCCGGTGTACTCGAGGTAGACGCCTGGGCCAAGCGCCACGGCCGCTGCTATGGCTCGCTGGGCATCCTGTACCACCCCCTGGAGGGACCCCCCACGGACGTTGAACGTCACGCTTACCCGACGCTGCCCACCGTCATGTTCGATGCTGTAGCGATCCTGCGTCACGTCGACCCGCGCGACCTGTGACAGCGGCACGGGGCCGAGGGGGCCTGCGATCATGAGGCGGGCGAGTTGCGCAGGCTGATGCCGCCAAATCTCCGGCAGCAGCACCCCGACGTCGACCGTCCGGGTGCCGTGGAACGTCTGCCCGACGATCGCCCCCGCGTAAGCCGTTTCGACAGTGTCGAGCACATCCCGCACCTTAAGCCCCGTGGCCGCCAGCGCCTGCGGTGCAAGCTGAATCGCTATCGCCGGCGTGCCGCTTTGTCGTTTGAATTGCAGGTCCACTATGCCTTTGACCCGGGCTAGAGCGGCGGCCACCCCGGCGCCGGTCGCCTCAAGAACGTCCAGGTCATCGCCGAACACCTTGATAGCGACCTGCGCGGTCTCACCACTCAGGCTCTCGCTGATGCGGTCGCCGAGAAACGTGACCACCTCGCTCTGTATTCCCGGATAGTGCTCGAGAATGCCGCGCAGCTGTTCCTGGGCGGCGCTCTGATCCACCCTGGCGTTGGGCTTCAGTTCGACGTGGAACTCGCTGCGGTGCGGACCCCAGGTGTCCTCGCTCAGCTCGGCTCGGCCGACTTGCTGTTCGATGCTTTTGACGTATGGCAGCGCCAGGACCTCAGCACTGACCCTTCTGCCGAGCGCCAGCATTTCATCCAGCGAGGTACCGGTGATGGAGCTCGACACCTGCATCACAAAGTGCCCCTCGCGAAAGTCCGGCATGAAGGTGCCCCCGAGGAACGGCAGCGCACCGGCAGCGGCAATCGCGAGCCCAATCAGCACGAGCGTCGTAATCTTCAGGTGTCCAGCGACGCGATGCACTGACCAGCGCTGCAGGCTCTTCAGGCGCTGCAGCCAGCGCGCCTCAGGGCGTTCGTCGTGATGACGCAGAAACAGGGCGCACAACGCCGGTGTCGAGGTCATCGCCACCACGAGGGACGCGACCACCGCGATTATGAACGCCAGCGCGAGCGGACCTACGAAGCGTCCCTGCACGCTGGAGGTGAACAATTCCGGGAGAAAAACCACGACCACCACTGCGGTGGCGTAGACCACCGGCCCCCGCACCTCGAGCGACGCTTCGCGGACGATCTCAAGCCGTGCTCGCGGCGCCTGCAGCCGGGTGTTCTCGCGCAGCCGCCGCAATATGTTCTCGATGCCGACGATCGCATCGTCCACCAGCACGCCGAGCGCCACGGCGAAGCCCCCGAGGGTCATGGTGTTGAGGGTAAGGCCCATGTGATTGAGCACGGCCACCGCGGCGAGCAGCGACAGGGGTATGGCGGTAAAGGCAATGAACGCTGCGCGCACGTCCCGCAAGAAGAGGTACAGCACGGCAAGGATCAGCACCGCAGCGAGACTCAGGGACTGCTGCAGGTTCCCGAGCGTTCGATGAAATTGGCGGGTCGGTGCAGGTCCGGATAGAGCGTAATGCGCTGTGCCCTGAGTGCTGGTCCGAGAGCCGCGAGCGCCCGCTCGACCGCCTGGCTCGTCGTCAGCGTATTGGCACCATACTGGCTCGCAAGCGAAATCAGCACCCCGGGCTTGCCCATGATCAGTGCGTCGCCGAAGCGCAGCGCCGGCGCCATCTTCACCTCGGTGAGGTCGCGCAGCAATATCGGCGTATTGTTGCGCACCGTGATGACGGCCGCGCCGAGGGCCGCAATGTCGGGCGCGGGAGTCGGCGATTTGATCAGAACCCGTTGGGAGGCGAGATCAATGAAGCCGGCGCCGCGCAATGGCAGCGCCGTGCGCGCCGCATCGGCGAGCTCGCTGATGGTGATGTTGTAGCTCGCCAGCTTGCGCATGTCCGGAAGAATCTGGATCTGCCGGACATCGCCGCCGAAAACGATGACGTGAGCGACTCCCGGCACGGCGAGCAGCCGGGGCTTGATCACCCAGTCCGCGGTGTCGCGCAGCGTATAGGCGTCGACCTTGTCGGACAGCAGGCCGATCTTGAGCAAATCCATGGTGCTCGACACCAAGGGAGACAGTTTTGGCGTCCCGACGCCCGTGGGCAGCGTGCTGCCGAGTTCCGACAGCCGCTCCGATATACCCTGGCGGGCCACGTGCACATCGACACCGCTGGAGAACGTGATGGTCACGACCGACAACCCGGGAATGGATTCGGAACGCAGGGTCGCGAGCCCCGCCGCGCCGCTCACGGCATTCTCGATCGGCTTGGTGACCAGTTGCTCGACCTGCTGCGGTGCGAAGCCGGGCGCCTCGGTCTGTATGTCGACCTGGGAGGGGACAAATTCCGGAAATACATCCAGCGCCGAGTGCAGCGCGCCCCATGACCCCAGCAAGAGCGCCAGCAGCGTCAGCGCGGTCACCGAGCCATAGTGCCGCACACAAAGTGCGACCAATGCGCGCATCACGTCTAGTCCGCCGCAGTGCCTAGTTCACGCGCCAGCAGTTGTCCCGCGGACGTCGTGACGACTTTGGCACCGGCTGCAATGCCTTTCCTGACAAAATAGCCCTCGTCCGTCGGCATGCTGACGTCGATTTCCCTACGCACGAAGAGGCCCGCCTTCTCCTCGACGTAGCACCAGTACTTGTCGGCGCTGATCAGCACCGCGGCGAAGGGGATGACGACACCGGCCTCGGCTGCGCCGACCGCTGCGCGCGCCAACAATCGCTCCCCCTCGCCGGCATCGCTGCCCCTCACTAACGCAAAGAAGCTCTTCCCTGGAACGCTGGCATCTGCAGCAGCGCTCCACACCGAGGCCGATCCAAAGCTCTTGCCGCCCTGCGATTCCCCGATATGCGCCAGGCGCAGCTTTGCGGGAACGGTCGAGCCGAGCGCGCCGAGAGGGAAAGTCACGCGCGCGAGCTTGCTCTCGCCGTTCGCCAGCGCTGCCAACTCGGGGCTGCCGTAGTTGTCTTTCCAGGGTGCGTTTCGACCATAGGTCGCAGACAAGCGCCGCTCGGCCAGCACCCGCGCCGCGTGATCGACAGCCGCCTGACGCTCGGCGGCTTCCTGCGCCTCGACCGACAGCGCGCCGGGTGTGCCGGCCAGGCCCCGCCCGCGAGCCAGTGCGGCGCGACTCTGGCGCTCGACAGCCGCCGCGATGTTCAGATCGGCGATCGCCTGGGCGATGGCTTCGCGTGTGACGACCAGCGCGAAGCCGACACTCTCGGGCGCTTGCAGCGTGGCGGCGGCAGGCGTGATCTTGACGCCCATCTTGTCGATCTCATCGGGCTTCAGCGTCACGCCGGGTGCTTCGGCCGCGGCGTCGTCTTTCGCAACCTCCGCTGGGGCTGGCGCGGCGGACGGAGCCTGCCGACAGCCCGCGATCGACATAAGACCCGCGCACACCGCCGCGACCCACGCTGCCGTGGCGCAGAGGCGTGGCGAGCATTTCCTGGCCGCGGGCCGCGACGAGCCTCGGATCACATTCATCGGTGCGTCTCCCAACCAGCTTCCACGCTCCATCCGCCGCCCAGCGCCTTGCACAGTGCGATCAGGGCCTGCAGGCGCGCGAGCCGGTACTGGGTGAATTGATCGCGCGCTGCATATAGGCCTCGTTGAGACACAAGCAGCGTAAGGAAGTCCCCGGAGCCCCTCTGGTACCGCAGCCGCGCTCCCTCAAATGCACGTTCACTCTCGCTCACGCTCCCCTTTTCGAATTCGCGTACGGCGTCCAGGTGCTGTAAGGCGGTAAGCGCCTTCTCGACGTCGACCAACGCCGCGACCACGGCGGCCCGATAGGCCGCAAGCAGCTCCCGCTCTCTGGCCGCCGTTTCATCGTGCTGAGCCCGCAAGCGGCCGTGGTCGAAAACAGCCTGGGTCAGGTTGGCCGCGAGCGCGAACGAGGGACCGACACCAGGGATGGTGAGAACGGTTGCCGGCAGCGCTGGATTCTGCACGCCTGCACCGGCGGTGAGGATGAGACTCGGGAACAGCGCAGCGCGCGCGGCAGCGAGATTGGCGCTGCCGGCCCGCAGATTCGCTTCCGCGGCAACAACATCAGGCCGGCGGATGAGTAATTCCGAGGGCAGGTCGGGCGCCACGGCCGGCTCCTTGAGCAGATCGAGCGACTTACCCTCGATCTCGAATTTCTCCGGAACGCGTCCAAGCAACGATGCGAGCGCGGCGCGCGTCTGCGCCTCGGACTGCTCCAGGTCCAAAAGCGCGATTTGCGCCGCGTCAACAGCGGCTTTTTGCTCGGCCAGCTCCACGGGGCTCGCTACTCCGGAGTCGAAGCGAGCCTGGACGACTTCGAGCACCTTGTGCGTGGCATCCGAGTTAGCCCGCGCAATCGTTATCCGCTCGCGCAATGCCAGCACTTGGAAGTACTCGTCGGCAACAGCGCCCAGCATGGTCAGCGCGACTGTGTCTCGATCCGCCCGTGAGGCACCAGCCTGCAGCCGCGCAGCGTTCGCGGTCGCATGATTCTTTCCCCAGAAGTCCACCTCGTAGCTGGCCGAGAGCATCGCGAACCAATCGAGCTCGTGACCCGATCCCTGTTGCGAATGCCCCCCGAGATAGTTGCCGTTCGCGTTTCCGTCGACGCTCGGCAAGAGCGCCGCTCCCGCCTGGCGTGCGCGCGCATCAGCTTGCGCTACGCGCTCGCGGGCGGCGGTCAGATCCCAATTGTTGCTGACGGCGAGGTCAACGAAGTGGTTCAGCTCGTCACTGCCAAATCCGCGGTACCAGTCCTGGGTGGGCCAGGATCCGCGCGCACTCGCGCCGTTCTCGAACGACGGCGGCATGTCTCGCGCCAGCTGCAAGTGCGTCCCGGGGACGCACCCGCACGCGAGGGCGGCGCACAGGCAAGCCGCAGCGAGCCCTTTGCGTGATGCCGCGCCGTCATGCATTGAGAGAGTCATCGCCAGCCCCGCTCGGTCGATTGGTCCGGACGCGACGCTAACATCTCTTTCTGAATTGAATCTAAATCCAGGGTGTGGCCAAGGTCCCCGCGGGATCCGGGAAACCCACCGTTGGCGCAGCGGCGGGCGCTCAACGCAGGAGTTCTATCTCCAGAAAGACAAACTCAAACGCGTTGGCGTTGATGACGTTGTGCTCGACCCCGGCGCGCCGTGCGTATGGCTGGTGCATCAGCAGCTCGGCAGTGCTCGAGGTGCCGTCGGGCTGTTCGAGCAGCAACCTGCCAGTCCTCAATGGGACGACGACATAGTCGTGGCCGTGCCGGTGCCAGCCGGTCTCCGCCTCGGGCGGAAAGCGATACTCCGTGACCCGAACGTGCGGCTCCTCGAGCCTGATCGTTGCGATCGCTTGTGCACGGGCGCCCATCGCAGCCCTCCTGTACGGCAACGATTTCTGAAGTCTCGCTTGCGCAAGTTACGGATGCGGCCGCGATTCAACGCGCTGCCGTCGCGTGCGCTGTCAGCCGCACTCCCAGGCGACGAGCTCCCCAGACCCCCGGGGGCCCCGCGAACACTCCGGGAATCTGTGTCCGGCAACTTTCGCAGGCGCCGGTGTCGGTCAGCCCCCAGGCGCCGAGCTCGTACCAGTCGCGCTCGATCACGCGGGTGCCGCAGTCAGGGCAGTACGTGCTGCCGCCGTCGCTGTCATGCACGTTACCCGTATAGACGTAGTGCAAGCCGTTCGCCAGTGCGATACGCCGAGCGCGGGTGAGCGTCGCCGGCGGCGTGCGCGGTTTGTCGAGCAACTTCCAATCCGGGTGGAAGGCCGTGAAATGCAGCGGCACGTCGGGGCCGAGCTTTTCGGCAATCCATTGCGTCATCAGATCCAGCTCGCCGTCGGAGTCGTTCTCGCCCGGAATGAGAAGCGTCGTGATCTCGAACCACACGCTGGTCTCGGATTTCAGGTACTCCAGAGTCTCGAGCACCGGCGCGAGCGCGCCGCCGCAGATCTTGTAGTAGAAACGCTCGGTGAACGCCTTCAGGTCGACGTTTGCGGCGTCCATGTGGCGGTAGAATTCGGCGCGCGGCTCGCTGCACATGTAGCCGGCCGTCACGGCGACACTCTTGATGCCGCGGGCACGGCATGCCCGCGCAGCATCGATCGCGTATTCCATGAATACGACCGGATCGTTGTACGTGAACGCCATGCTCGCGCAGCCGAGCCTCGCGGCGGCGGCAGCCAGATCCTCGGGGCTTGCGCTGTCAGCCAGCGTGTCCATCTCGCGCGACTTCGACGTACCCCAGTTCTGACAGAACTTGCAGGCTAAATTGCAGCCGGCCGTCCCGAAGGACAGCACACTCGTTCCGGGCAGGAAATGGTGGAGAGGTTTTTTCTCGATCGGGTCGACGCAAAAGCCGCTCGAGCGGCCGTAGCTGAACAGCTTGATACGCCCTGCCTCCGCGCCACGCACGAAGCACAGGCCTCGTTGCCCATCACGCAGCTTGCAGGCTCGCGGGCACACGTCGCATTGCACACGGCCGTCGCTCAGCGCGTGCCAGTAGCGCGTGTCGATGATCGAGCCTTCCGCCGGCCGTACCTCCAGGCTCTCCGCCGCCTTGCTCATGCGCGCAATTGTGCTCCCGCTCGGGCGGATCAATACTCCTGCAGCATGCGCGGCGCAACCGCAGCTCATCGCAGTCGCCGACCGGCCGTGGCGGGAGTGTTTTATCCGCGCGACCCGCAGACACTGCGCACCGTGCTCGCCGAATGCTTAGCTCAGGCTATCGGGCGGCGAGCGGCCTCGAACGTTCCAGACCCCGCGCGTCCCGGGCGGGCATCGATGCCTAAAGCCCTGATTGCGCCACACGCCGGCTATGTCTACTCCGGGCCCATAGCCGCTTCGGCATACAGCGCGCTCGGCGATGCCGCGCATGCAATCGAGCGCGTCGTGCTGATCGGCCCGAGCCACTACGTGCCCTTCTCCGGCCTGGCGGTATCCCGAGCCGATGCCTTCGAAACGCCGCTGGGCGCCGTTCGAGTGGACGACGCCGCACGCCGCGAGGTTGTGCGCGTCCCTCACGTCGAGGCCGCGGACGCGCCGCACGCGCACGAGCACAGCCTGGAGGTGCAGCTGCCGTTTCTGCAGGTGTTGCTCGGCGACTTTCGGGTGCTGCCGATCGCGGCGGGCGCTGCGACGGCGCGGGAAGTTGCCGCGGCGCTGCAGTGCGTCTGGGGCGACGAGGAGACGCTCATTGTCGTGAGCTCCGATCTCTC
>Ga0209239_1002218_pt1 | contig 11607 bp, 10 predicted proteins | sample GraSoi013_2_20cm_FD_185824 | JGI IMG/M metagenome (GOLD analysis project Ga0209239, IMG submission 185824) | Grasslands soil microbial communities from the Angelo Coastal Reserve, California, USA - Sample 10_02_2013_2_20cm (SPAdes) (version 2) | ecosystem: Environmental > Terrestrial > Soil >...
TGTCGCTCGTGCCCTACGGCGCGTGGACAACGCAGATGCTCCCGCCGGTAATCAATTTCGACAACTACCGGCGCCTGTTCTCCGAGGCCGAGCGTCTCCGGCCGCTGCTCAATTCATTGTGGATGGCGGCGGCGAGTACCGCGCTCGCCGTTGTGCTGGCGCTCGCAGCCGGCTGGCTCGTGGTCAGGCGTCGGGTCGTGCTGCGTCGCGTGATCGAGGGACTGCTCGCGCTGCCGTGGGCGCTTCCGGGGACGGTCTTTGCGATCGCGCTGGCGATCACGTTCAGCGTGCATGCGCCGCTCGAGCTGCGATTCGTGTTGGTCGGTACGGCGCTCATTCTGCCGCTCGCCTACCTCGTGCGCGCGTTACCGCTCACGGGCCGCGCACTGCTCGCGTCGTATCGCCAGCTCGACCCGTCGCTCGAGGAAGCGGCCGCGAGTCTCGGCGCGGGCCGCTGGCGCACGTTGGCCCGCGTTACGCTGCCACAGCTCTCGCCCGGCCTCATGGCCGGCGCGAGTCTCGCGTTCGTCGCGGCGCTCGGGGATCTCGTCGCGTCGATCGTCCTCTACACGTACGAAACGCGTCCCATCTCGATTGAAATTCTCTCGAGTTTGCGGCTCGACGAGGTCGGCGTCGCCGCGGCGTTCGGCGTCGTGGTGATGGTCGCCAGCGCGCTCGTGCTAGGCATTGGAGCGAGGCGATGAAACGGCTCTCGGTGCTGATGGCGGTCTGTTTCGTGGACATGCTCGGCCTCATGCTGGTCGCGCCGCTCATGCCGTTCTACGCCACGCGCATGCATGCGCCGGAGTGGATGGTCGGATGGCTGATCTCTTCGTTCGCCGTGGCGCAGCTCATCTCCTCACCGGTGTGGGGGAAGTTCTCGGACCGCTATGGCCGGCGACCTGCGATGCTCATCGGGCTTTCGGCATCGGCTCTCGCCTACGTGGTTTTCGGGTTCGCGAGCAGTCTTTGGATGTTGTTCGCGTCACGTATCGTCCAGGGCCTGGGCGGCGGTACCACCGGCGTGGCGCAGGCGTACGTCGCCGACACGATGGCTCCAGCCGAGCGGGCGAAGGCGTTGGGCTGGATCTCCGCGGCGACGAGCGCCGGCGTGCTGATCGGCCCCGTCATCGGCTCGGTCGCGCGCAGCTTCGGGACCGAAGTGCCCGGGCTGGTGGCGGCGGGGCTCATGCTGCTCTGCGTCGTGTTCGCGTGGCGCTGGCTACCCGAATCGCGCATCCACCACACGCACACGGCGAGCGGGCAGCAGCTGCCGCCGGGGCGCACGATCAAGCAGACTCTCCTGGAGATCGTCGAGCGTCCGTCGGCGCCCGCGCATCGCGTCATCTGGATCTATGTCGTCGGCATGCTGGCGCTCAACGTCGTCATCGGGGTGATGGCACTGTATTTCAAGGACGTCTACGGCGTGACGGAGGAGACCATCGGCTATTTCTTCACCATCTTCGGCGTCGTCGGGGTCCTCATGCGCTTTGGATTGGTGGGCTGGTTTAACCACCGCTTCGGCGAAATCCGCACCATGCAGATGGGTACGATCTCGCTCTTTCTGGGGCTGGCCTTGATGCCGCTTCCCGCGACGATCCTGCCGCCGGGGCCCGCGATCGTCGTATTCATTCTGTTTCTGACGCTGGTTCCGGTGGGCACCGCGCTGCTCTTTCCGGCCTCGACGTCGCTCGTCAGTCAGCGCGTGCCCCGCCACGAATTGGGGTTGGTGATGGGAGCGCAGCAGACGCTGCGGGGAATCGCGAGCATCGTGGGTCCCGTCGGCGCCACGCTGGTGTTCGACCAGCTGGGACACGGCGTGCCGTTCCTCATTGCCGCTGTGGTCGTCGCGATAGCCGGCCGGATGGCATTCCGTGAACGACCCGACCAGCCGGTGGCGGCAACGGCCTGAGGGCGGCTACTTTCTGGCCATGATCCTCCCTGCCGGTGTCGCCCTTGCTGCATTCACTGGTTCTATAACTCCCGCACCCTCCCGGCCGAAGTTGGTCGTGGTGATCACGGTGGATCAGCTGCGTCCGGACTATCTGAATCGTTGGAAAACCCAGCTCACGGGCGGGTTGGGGCAGCTCATGACCGAAGGCGCAGTCTTCACCGACGGATACCAGGACCACGCCATTACGGAAACGGCGCCCGGCCACTCGACGATTCTTTCGGGGCTGTGGCCGGCGCACACGGGCATTATGAGGAACTCACAGGGCGTGCAGGATTCGACCGCGCCGCTGATCGGCACGAGTGGGCCCGGCGCCTCGCCGCGCCGGTTTCGCGGCACCACGCTCGTTGATTGGCTGAAGGCATCTGATCCGAACGCCCGCGTCTTGTCGGTGAGTCGCAAGGACCGCGGCGCCATTCTCCCGATCGGCCAGGCGAAGGAGCAGGTCTACTGGTATCAGTCGGGCATCTTCACGACGAGCAGGTACTACTCCGACACGCTCCCGGCGTGGGTGCAGAGCTTCAATGCTCGGCATTTGCCGTTCAAGGCGGCGAACACGGCCTGGACGCTGCTGTTGCCGGACAGCGCCTATAAAGAGGAAGACAATGAGCCGTGGGAGAACGCCGGGCGCGACGTCGTGTTTCCGCACCGTCTCCCCGCCGATAGCGTGCGCGCAGCCGCGGCGATCACGGGCGTTCCGGCCATGGACTCGCTCACACTACTGTTTGTGCTCGAAGGGTTCGAGGCATTGCGACTTGGTCGGAAAGGCACCGACATCCTGGCGGTCAGTCTTTCTACCACCGACGCGATCGGCCATGCGTTCGGTCCGGACTCGCGGGAAATTCACGATCAGGTGTTGCGGCTCGACCGCTATCTCGCGTGGTTCCTGAAGCGAGTGACCGACCGGGTCGGTCGCGACAACGTGGTGGTCGTGCTGACGGCCGATCACGGCGTGACATCGCTGCCCGAGCGAACGCGCGCCAAGACGGGCGCGCCGGCGTATCGCGTCCAGCTCGATACGCTCCTCAGCGCGGTGAACCACGATCTCGATCGGTTGACGGGTGCGGCGGGGACGTCGCGGGAGTGGCTCGGGTTCGATACCGGCATGCTGTTTCTTCAAGACAACGGGCGTTTCGCCGCGGTCGGGGTGAAGACGGACAGCGTGCTCGATGCCCTCGCGTTGCGTATCCTGCGCGTTCAGGGTGTGGCGCGCATCATCAAGCCGGCGGACCTGGCACGGGCTGATACCGCCTCCGACCCGACCGCGCGCCGCTGGCTGCATCAGCTTTCGCCGGACGCGGGCGTTGTGCTCACCGTGACGCTACAGCCGGGCTCGATCTGGGACCCGGGCAGCTCGCTCATCGCGATGCACGGCCAGCCGTCCGAAGACGACGCGCACGTGCCGATTATTTTCTGGGGGCGCGGCATCAATCGCGGGACCTACGCGGGACGCATGAACACGGTCGACATCGCGCCGACGCTCGGCGTACTGCTCGGCGTGACACCGCTGTCGCTCATCGACGGCCGTGCTCGCACCGATGCGCTCGCGCCCAGAGATTAGGCGTGGTAGAGAAGCAATCCCCGAACCAGATCCGCCGCATCGAAGAGCTGCAGGGCTACGTCCGGACGGTGGATCATGTGAAGAAGCTGGTCGCCGAGCTCGAATCCAATCGCGCGGCCAAACCGAAGATCATCGATGGCATCTGCGGGAACATCGCGCGCGAGCTGTCGCACATGCGGCAGCGCGCGCTCACGAGCAACCTGGGGACGTTGCCGGACATCGCCGGCAGCCTGGCCATCGTCGTCGGCCGCGCCGGGACGGGAATCAACATGAAGATTCGCGCGCTGGCGGACGGGATGAACAGCCTGACGATGCAGCTCGATCAATCGCTCAAGATGGCGCACGAGGCCAAACCAGAAAAGCCCGCAGAGAAAGAGCCATCCTAGCCATCAGCTGTCGCGCGCTCTCCAAGCGCTTCGGCGAGGTCGTCGCGGTCGCCGGCGTCGACTTGACCGTGGCGAGCGGCGAGTGCTTCGGCCTGCTCGGTCCGAACGGGGCGGGCAAGACCACGACCATCGAAATCCTCGAGGGCCTGACGCCGCAGGACAGCGGCGACGTCGAGATTCTGGGCACGCCGTGGCATGAAGGAGCCGCAGGACGCGCGTTGCGCGAGCGCCTGGGGATTCAGCTGCAGGAAACGCAGCTCGCCGATAAGCTCACTGTCGAAGAGACACTTGCCGTGTTCCGCTCATTCTATCGTGAAGCGCACACGGTGAACGAAGTCCTGGCGCTCGTCGAGCTGGAAGAAAAGCGGCGGGCGCGCGTCGCGACGTTGTCGGGCGGGCAAAAGCAGCGCCTGGCGGTCGCCTGCGCGTTGGTGAGCAAGCCCGAGCTGCTGTTTCTCGATGAGCCGACCACCGGTCTCGATCCGCACTCGCGGCGCCAGCTCTGGGAGATCATTCGGAGCTTCCGTGCCGCCGGCGGCACGGTGCTGCTCACGACCCATTACATGGAAGAGGCGGAGCGGCTGTGCAATCGCGTGGCAATCATGGACCACGGCAAAGTGATCGCGCTGGGGACGCCCCGCGAGCTGATCGCGTCGCTCGGTGCCGAGCACGTCGTCGAGTTCGCCCTCATCGATGGAACGCCGGACGACGTGACGGATGCGCTGCGCGGCCTGGGCGGCGTCACTGCGGTAAGGCCCGGCGCCGGCGTTCTTTCGTTGACCGTGACCGAGCTGCATCGGACGCTTCCGGCGTTGTTGACGTTGCTTCAGCGGCGCGATCTGGAGCTCTCGTCGCTCACGACGCATCACGCGACGCTCGACGACGTCTTCGTCGCGCTCACGGGACGGCAGCTCCGTGATACGTGAGCACCCGTTGTTCCAGTTGGCGCTCGCGCGCATGCGCGAGTTCTATCGCGAGCCCGAGGCGGTGTTCTGGGTCTTCGGGTTTCCGATTGTGCTGGCGTTTGCGCTCGGTCTCGCCTTTCGAAACACCGGCCCCGGCAAGCTGCAGGTCGGCGTCGCCGCGGGGCCGGGGGACAGCGCGCTCGTGGCCGTGCTCGATTCGTCGCCGCGACTCATCGCCACGGTGCTCGACAGCGCGACCGCACGCACTCGGCTGCGGACCGGCCGTATCGCCTTGCTGGTGGTGCCGGGCGATCCGCTTGTCTATCGATACGATACGACCCGCACGGAGAGCGGGCTCGCGCGCCTGCAAGTGGATGAGGTCGTGCAGCGCGCGCGCGGCCGCAAGGACGTCGCGGCGGTTCGGGACGATCGTGTCGTCGCACCGGGGTCACGCTACATCGATTTCCTGATTCCCGGGCTGCTCGGCATGAATCTGCTGGGCAGCGGCATCTGGGGCGTCGGGTTCTCGGTGGTGCAGGCGCGTCAGAAAAAGTTGCTCAAGCGGTACATGGCGACGCCGATGAAACGCAGCGATTACCTCCTGAGCTTCATCCTTTCACGGCTCGTGTTTCTGATTGTCGAGATCGGCTTTCTGGTGGGATTCGGATGGCTGATGTTCGGGGTCGCGGTCCGCGGCTCGCTGGCGACTCTGGGAGGCGTCGCGATCCTGGGCGCGTTCGCATTCGCCGGACTTGGACTGCTCGTCGCGAGCCGGGCGCGGACGATCGAGGGCGTGTCGGGACTGATGAACCTCGTGATGCTCCCGATGTGGATCTTGTCGGGGACTTTCTTCTCCTATTCCCGCTTCCCCGACGCCATGATTCCGTTCGTCAAAGCACTGCCGCTGACCGCGTTGAACGACGCGTTGCGCGCGGTAATGATCGACGGCGCGGCGCTCGCAACGCTCGGCGCCCCACTGGCAATCGTGATCGCGTGGGGCGCCGTCAGCTTTGTCATCGCACTGCGGATCTTCCGCTGGCGCTAGGCCTCACCCCCTGGGCCGGGGGGTGAGGCTTAACTCTCCGGCCGGAACAGCGCGGCCAGCCGCCGCAGGAAGCCGCCTAACGCGCCCCTCACCGCGGCGTTGAACGCCCCCGCCGAATGGAACCGCTCGTTCGGATCGCTGCGCAACGCGCGTCGCAGCACGTCCTCGAGCTCACGCGGAACGTCACGTCGCGCGGTGTTGAGCGGAGGCACGTCGTCCGTCGTTTGGCGAGCGAGAATCTGCTCCGGTGTCTTGCCGCTGAACGGCGGACGGCCGAGCAGTGCGAAGTAGATCGTGGCCGCGAGCGAATACAGGTCGGCGCGCTGATCGACGCGCTCGCCGAGCAGCTGTTCCGGTGCGGCGAACTGCGGCGTCCCGCTCCGTGACGTCGCGCCGCCGAAGCGCGCTCCCCCCCGGAGCGCCAATGCGAGTCCGAAATCGGTGATGCGCAGCCGCCCATCCGGCTCGATCAACATGTTCTCCGGCTTCAGATCGCGGTGGATCAGCCCGACACCATGTGCATGTTCGAGCGCGGAGAGGCCTTCTTTGAGCAAGCGCTCGGTTTGCTCGAGCGAGAGGGTGCCGTGCCGCTGCACAACCTGCCCGAGGTTCGACCCGGGGACGTATTCCATCGAGTACCAGGTGAGTCCCGCCCGGCCCATAATGTCGTAAATGCTGACGATGTTCGGATGGCGGAGCCGCGCGGCGAGCTGCGCTTCGCGCCGGAACCGTTCCAGGACGCCGGGGTCGGCGGTGAGTGAAGGATGCAGGACCTTGATCGCGACGTCGCGCTCGAGCGCGAGATCCCGGGCGCGATACACGCGTCCAAACCCGCCGGTGCCGATCTCCTCGAGCAATTCGTAGTCGTCGCCGAGCGCCCGGCGCAGCCGGCGCTCGAATCCCGATTCGGTCACTGTCGGCGCGGCGGCGGGCACCTGGAACGTCCCGGCGTCGCTGACGAAATCCTCGAGCATTTCAGTCGCCGTGTAGTAGCGCTCCCTGGGAGTCGCGGAGAGTCCCCGCACGATCACCCGTTCGACGGCTGCCGGTATCGCCGCGCGCAGCTGGCGCGGTGGCTTGATGCGCCCCGGATCGAGATCGGGAGGCATGCCCGTGAGGGCCACGTAGATGTTCGCGCTCGCGGCGTAGACGTCGCTCGATGGGTCGCCCGGTTCGGCCGCTCGTACCTCCGGCGCCATGAACGCCGTTGTCGGATCGCCGGTCGCTGGGGGCTCGAGGTACGGCAGGCACCAATTCGAATAGCGCAGATCGGTGATGACGCCCTGCCCGCCCGTGTTGATCATCAGCGTTGACGGCACGATGCGGCGCATGATGATGCCGCGCGCGTGCGCGTGCTCTAACGCGGACAACAAGTCGCGAATCAATGACATGGACTGCGGAATCGGACGCGGGCCGCGCCGCAGCGCGTCCGCGAGACTTTCCCCCTCGACCCAGTTGGCCGTGCGATAGGCGAAGGTCCCCATCTCACCGGCCGCATACACGTGTCGGATCGTGGGATGATCGAGCGCCGCAAGCGTCTCCGTCTCGCGCAGAAACCATGCGCGCCCGGGGTTGCCGGCGGCGCCCAGATGCACGCGGACCGCCAGCGGACGCTTCAACACGCGGTCCCACGCATGATAGAGCGCGCGCTCGGCGGACAACGCGACCAGGTTGTCGAGCCGGAAAGCAGGCTCGAGCGCGCGTCGCGCCTCGTCGAGTAGATCGGTTGGTGGGCTCGTCGACGTCACGGGCGGGAAATGTAGCGAGTGCGTTTGGCTGGCACGAATCACACGCGAGTCCCAAATTGGGTCGCATGAATGACCGGCAGCCCTTCAATCAGCGCCATCGCCTGGAGCGCCGCGTACGGCCCGATCGCCGGACCGGACTGGATCGGCGCATCGCCGAGCGCCGGCTGCGCGCCAATGTCGTATTGGTCGAGCGCCGTGGACTGACAGAACGGCGCAGTCGCGTCGAGCGTCGCTCCCCGACGCCACGTCGCCAGTTGAAGGACCGTCGTGGCTCGGGGCTGAAGTTCTGAGGCTGGTCGCGAGGCGGATGCAACGGTCAGCGTGCATGGTGATGCCGCGAAAGTCGTCTCGGCCCGCCACGCCGAGCTGCGCGTTGAAGGCAACGCCTGGCTGCTCGCCGACCTGGAAAGTCGCAACGGCACTTTTCTCAACGGCAAGCGCGTTACGGGGCCCACGCCGGTCGGCCAGGGCGATGTGATTCGTCTCGGTGAGTCCGGCCCCGAGTACCGTGTGGCCGCGATCACTGGTTCGCTCGACGCGACGCTTCCCGAGCATCCCGGAATCCAGGAAGGCCGGGGGGGCCCGGGGGGCCGGGGCGGGCCGGCGGAGGTCCGCGCCTATGGCGTCACCTTGCTGGCGACCGCGACCGGCAAGCGGTACGACGCGCGCGGCACCCGCATCCGACTCGGGCGGGGACGAGAGTGCGAAGTCCAACCGGTCGCAGCCAACGACACCATCGTGTCGCGGATTCATGCCGAGCTGACCGTCGGCGCGACCGGTGGCCTAGTCGTGCGAGATGCCGAGAGCAAGAACGGCACGTACCTGAACGGCGAACGCATCAGCAAGCCGATGCCTATCCGGCTTGGCGACAAGATCATGCTCGGCCAGGGCGGGCCGGTGCTGCTCGTCGAGGGGATGGGTACGGCGCCGCAAAGAGCGGCGCTCGGTCAGCAAACCGTCGTCGGACTGATCGGACAGGCGCTGGCAAAAGCGCGGGAGGAGCGGAAGAAGGGCGGACGCGGATCCACGGCGTTCATGCGCGCAGTCGCTGAAGCGGTCGGAAAGGATTCGCGGCGGAAGATTCGTTGGTTAACGGCCATCGTCATCGCGCTCGTCCTGCTCCTGGGCGGCGGCGTGTACGGCGTCTATTGGCTGCTGTCGCGCCAGGTCGAGCATACAAACGAAGCGATGCGCACCGCCGAGGATTCCTCTCGAGCGGAGGGCGACCGGTTGCGCCGGGAGTTGACGGCCGCGCGGGCGGCCGCGGCCCCGGCAGCCCAAGTCGATAGCCTGCGCGTTCAGCTCGCGGCCGCCGAGTCGCGTACCTCTCAGCTTCAGGTGGCGCTCGATCGCGCGCAGCAGGCGTTGGGACAGCAGCTCGCGGCCGGTGAATCGCAGCGTCAAGAAGGCCAGCGCGATCTGCAACGCATGCGCGATCAGCTTGCCGCTGCGGAGCGTCGCGCACCGTCGCAAGAGTCGCTCGACAGTTTGCGGCGCGCCGTGGCGACGGCGGAAAGCCAGGCGGCGAGTCTCGACGCCAAGATGCGCGCGATTCGCGGGACCGACTTCGCCGGAATGGCGCAGCAGAACCAGGGTGCCGTCGGCCTCATCACGGTGGCCCTGGGCGGTGATCGATACGACGGCACCGGTTTCGTCATCAGCGCCGACGGCTACATGCTCACGAATTGGCACGTGGTGGCGGATTCGGCGCACGCCGAGGCGGACACGGTGTGGGTGACGATGGCGGACCAATCGCTTGGCCGGTACGCCGATGTCATCGCCACGGCGCGCGAGCGCGACGTGGCACTCATAAAAATCCGCGGCTATCAGGGTTCGTATCTCTCGGCGATCGACTGGGGTGGTACGAAAGCGCGGCAGGGCGAGCCTGCGGCCCTGATCGGGTATCCGGCTGGATCCGGATTTGCGCGCGATCGGGCGTCGGTGGTGCGAACCTCGATGACGGCCGGAATTCTGTCACGAGTGACGCCGGATCTGATTCAGTTCGACGGCATGACGACCGGTGGCTCGTCCGGAAGCCCGGTGTTCAACGCCGATGGAGACGTGATTTCAGTACATCGCGCCGGCTTGCGACAGGGGCCGGGATTCGCGCTCTCGGTCCCCGTGAAGTATGCGATCCCGCTGATGCCGCCGGCCCTGCGCCAGCGGCTCGGCGTCTAACTCAAGCGTCTGCTGCGTCTGCTGCGTCTGTTAGTTCCGTGAGTAATCGACCGTCACGACCACCGACGGCCCCCCGACCGTCGCTAGCGTGCGGACTGCAGAAATCTGAGCGACGCTCGCGACCGGCTCGACGCTCTTGGTGCGCGACTCGCTCCGCACGACCTGCTGAACCCTCGAGAGAGCTTCGAACCCCTGCCGCGTATCGACCACGGTCGCGGTCGCTTGCACGGTGCCACGAGCTTGGGCTTCTGCGGCGCGCGGCAAGCTCATCGCGAGAAGAGCCACTGTCGCCACGCTGATTGCCTTGCCGATCGTCCACCGCATCGCCTGCTCCGTGTGAGGGTCGAGCCTGCTTTCGCCCTCCCCCTAATGCAGACGCTGTACCCGATCGCGGTTAATCCGTAACTGGTTATCAATGCACAAGTTACGCATTTTCCACGTCTGTCTCACGCCTCAAGGAGTGTTGAGAATATTTACACCTTCTTTTCTATTGCTTTGTGTAACCCTAAGCCCTATCTTGGCTTCCGCTTTTTGGGCCACTTTCGTCAAGAAATTTGACGGTGCCTAAGAAACTGGCGGCTGGCATAAGCCTTGCCATTCCTGGGCTCTGGAATGAGAGAGGTGCCGAACGGCCCTCCAGCTGCCAAAAAGCTCGACACCAACAGGAGAAGAGATGCGCAATACCACGAGGCTGACCCTGGCTGTCGCCGCGCTCGTTGTCACGGGTACGGTTGCCCAGGCCCAGACGAACAACGCCAGCATCACGGCGACGGCGACGGTCTTAACGCCGATCAACGTGAATGGCGCCCAGCAGTTGAGCTTCGGGAACGTCTTCCCGGGCGTGAATAAGAGCGTGGCCGTGGCGGATCTGACGAACGCTGGCCGGTTCGACGTCACCGGACAGGCGAACGCCCCCGTTACACTCTCGTTCACCTTACCGGTCACGCTCTCCTCGGGTTCTAACACGCTGCCGATCGACAGCTATGCCGGCGTTCGCGCCGACAACAATCTGGAAACCGGCGGCATCGGGTTTGTTCCCGGCGCGAGCAATGCTGCGACGCTGAGCGCGGCTGGCCTGCTATATATTTGGGTTGGCGCGCGCGTGACCCCCGCCACGAACCAGGCGCAGGGCACGTACACGGGCACGATCACCATGACGGTGGTCTACTAAGCGACTGGAAATTGGCGTCGAGCTGATGGCGCGCCGGCAGGGGACTCTGACTCCTCTGCCGGCGCTGTCGCAAGCAGACGCACTCAACGCATGAAGCGGGTATCGGTCGCGCTAATCGGAGCGCTGCTGCTCGCCGTGCCGCTGCACGCACAGCGACCGCTCACGGTCACGGGTGTGCGCGGGCTGACGTTCGGTGCCGTGCTTCCCGGAGTGCCACGCATCATCCTGCGGACCGATCCCGCCAATAGCGGCGAGTTCGACATTCGCGGGCCGAACAACAGCCAGATGCTCTTGTCCTTCGTCCTGCCGGTTGCGATGACCGGCCCGAGTGGGGCATTGATGCCGCTGAGTTTTGGCGCCGGCGATGCAGGCTACTCGCGATCGCAGTCGATCGGGAGCCAGGTGGGATTCGATCCAAAGCAGCCGTTCACCGCGACACTGTCGAATAACGGCCGCGGGGCGGTCTTCGTCGGTGGCACGGCCAATCCCACGACGAATCAGCGGGCCGGCGCCTACACGGCGACGCTCACTCTCAACGTGACGGTGTTGCCGTGATCCGCGTGCTGGGTCTAGCCGGAATCCTCGCGCTCGGCAGCGCGTCGCTGGCGGCGCAGGGTGTGATGGTGGCGCCGCACGCCGTCTTCATCGATCACCGCCTACGC
>Ga0209239_1002219_pt1 | contig 11602 bp, 10 predicted proteins | sample GraSoi013_2_20cm_FD_185824 | JGI IMG/M metagenome (GOLD analysis project Ga0209239, IMG submission 185824) | Grasslands soil microbial communities from the Angelo Coastal Reserve, California, USA - Sample 10_02_2013_2_20cm (SPAdes) (version 2) | ecosystem: Environmental > Terrestrial > Soil >...
AAGCGGCCGCGCTTGCCTCGATCCGGTCCGGTCCGGTCACCTCCTCGCCAGACCGCCGTACCCGGTGTCGCGCTCGGGATGCGCGTCGGCCTCGCCGTGCGGCTCCGGTCGCCACTGCGACAGGAACACCAGGCCGGGCTCGACCGGGGCGAGGTCGCCGAAGAACGCACTGATCTGTGCGTGCGTACGCAGCGTGATCTCGGTGGCGGTACGGGAGGACAGCCGCTGGGCGTCGAGCACCTCGGCCGGCTGGCCGTCCTGGGTGGCGTGCGAGATGAGCAGGAAGCTGCCGGGTACCAGGTCGGCGCGCAGCCGGCCGACGATGGCGACGGGGTCGTCGGCGTCGGGGATGAAGTGCACGACCCCGGCGAGCAGGACGGCCAGCGGCCGGGACAGGTCGACGAGACCGAGCTCCACCGCTTCGGACAGGATCCGCTCCGGCTCGCGCAGGTCGGCCTGGATGACGCCGGTGCGCTTGTTCCCGTCGAGGATCGCCCGGCTGTGCGCGACCGCGACCGGGTCGATGTCGACGTACACGACGCGGGCGTCCTCGTCGGCCTCCTGGGCCACCTCGTGCACGTTCCCCACGGTCGGGATCCCGGAACCGATGTCGAGGAACTGGTCGATGCCCTCGCCGACGAGGTACCGCACCGCGCGGCGGAGGAAGCTGCGGTTGGCGCGCATGGTCTCGGCCAGGTTCGGGGTCAGGCCCGCGATCTGCTCGGCGAGCTGCCGGTCGACCTCGAAGTTGTGCGCGCCGCCGAGGAAATAGTCGTAGACCCGGGCCGCGCTGGGCCGGGTCACGTCAACATCGATGGGTACGCCGCCGGAAAGCTCCATCGCCCGCCCTCTGGATGGTCCGCCATGCGATATCCGGAGCGCCCCCGCCCTCCAACCGGACGCGTAGAGCATACGGGTCTGTCTACCCAGTGGACAGATGCAAAGGGACTCCCGTTCCGCAACGGGGCGGTACCGCTGTATTGCTGGCGGTACCGCCCCCTGCGGGCCGGTCCCGGTGGGTGGGGTGGGGGCGTACCGGGACCGGTGCCTGAGTAGGCGTCAGTGGAGTCCGGGCGATCCGCCCTTCTTCTTGTCTTTCCCTTTGCCGTTCCCGTTTTCCACGTTGGTCGGAGTCGGAGTCGGCAGTGGTGTCGGCGTAGCGGCGAGCAGCCGGCCGCAGTACCCCACGATCTTCTTCGGTCCGCCCGCGAGTGCGACCAGCTTCTGGTGCACCTCGGGATCGACGGGCTCGTGCCGGGCCAGCGCACCGAGGTAACTGCGGCACAGCGTCGCGACGTCGGCGCTCGGAGTCACCGCATGGGGCGCAACCGACGCCACCGCGCCGGACGGGCTCGTCGCCGGTACCGGCATGCGGTGATTCGGGGGCTGCTCGACCTGGCCGGCCGGTGGTTCCTGCCGGGGCGCGGGTACCCCGAAGGGATACAGCAGGTCGTGCGCGGACTGTTGGGCCGGGGCCGGCAACCGGCCGGTCTCCGCGGCCAGTGCCGCGCCGCCGACCAGCAGCACGGTGGCACCCACGGTCGCCTTCACCAGCGCGGTACGCCGTACCGCCCGCGCCAGGCCTCCGCGCCGGCCGGCGCCGACCGGCTGGTGGTAGGCCCGGCTGTACGCCTCGACCGCGAGCCGCTCGCCGGCCAGCTCACCCGGGCGAGCGGGGGCGGCGGCCGCCGCGAGCAGCCGGGCCAGCGCGCGCCGGTCGGGCGCGACCGGCTGGCCGGTCAGCAACTGTTCCGCTTCCCGCGCGGTCAACCGCCGGGTGGTACGGGGCCGATGGGTGTACATAGCACTGACACAGGCGCGCCAGAGTCCCACCGCGTTACACCCCTTCCCGGGACGCGGATCGGGCTGCCAGGCGCCGCTGCTGGACCTCGGTCCGTTCGGCGAGCCGGCGCAGCCCGCGCAGCGCCGCCACCCGTACCGCGCCGGGTCGCTTACCCAGCACCGCCGCGGTACCGGCGACGTCGAGCCCGACGACGACCCGCAGCAGCACGGCCTCGGCCTGGTCGCGCGGGAGGGTGGCGATGACCCGCAGCGCCCACTCGGTGTCCAGGTGCTCGATGCTCTCCTCGCCGGCATCGGCCGCTGCGGGCTGCGGGATGTCCTCGGGTTCGGCAAGCTCCTCGGGCCGCCGGCGGATTCTGCGACGGTCGTCGATGGCGCGGTGCCGCGCGACGCGGAAGAGCCAGACCCGGAAACCGGCCGGGTCGCCGCGGTACCTCGACAGGTCGCGGGCTACCTGCAGCCAGGTCTCCGACGCCACGTCCTCGGCGGCGGTACCGACGACGACGCGCAGGTACCGCAGGATGCCCGGCTGGTGGGCCCGCCACAGCAAGGCGAAGCCGGCCTGGTCGCCCTCGCGCGCGGCGACCAGCGCGTCCGCCAGTCCCCGCTCGGTGCGCTCGTCCACGCCATCGACCCCGTATCGCCACCCGCCGACTCCGCCGGATTGCTCACGGACCCTACCCGTGCGGGCGCGTCCGTACCATCCGGGAACATCAGCCGGTCGGCCGGTACGCGGTCACCGTCCGCAGGGTGGCGATCACGGCCACCCAGCCGAGGCAGCCGACGAGCGCGACGCGCTCCAGTACCCCTGTGACGGTGCCCCGGCCCACCAGCAGCAGGCCGGCCGCCATGCCGGTCAGCACCGGGAAGGTGGCCACCGCCAGCCAGCGCGAGGCGATCCGTACCCGTCGATCCGTGGACCGTCCCGCGGCGGCCAGCATGGCCAGCGCGGACAGCCCGACCGCGGCGATGCTCGCGCCCGCGTGCACCAGGTCCCCGGCGGTCGGGTGCTGGTACGGCGGCAGCGGGCAGCCGGCGCTGCACTGCACCGTGCCGGACATCAGCAGGCACGGGACCGCGAACGTCATGGCCAGCGCGGCGAGCCGGGCGACCGGCCGGAGCGCGAGGGCGGCGGCTCCCGCGGCGAGCGCGAGCAGGAACAGGGTCAGCCGGTACAGCAGGACGTGCGGCGCTCCGGTGACGCCGGACTCGCTGACGTACCCGGCGATGCCCGGCCCGTCCCGGGTGGCGAGTACCAGTCCGGCCGTCGCGGCCAGGGTGGCCGCCAGCGCACCGAGCGCCACGAGGCGATCGCGTGAACGAGATGAATGAATGGCGACCCTCACCTACTCGGAGTTGTCGAGTAACTACATATCGCCCAACATGAATCAAAGGAGGGACGCCAAATGACGAGCCCCACGCGAACCCCCGTCAAGGTACCCAGCCGCCGAGTGATCATGGGACAGGTCGTCGAGGTGGACGAGCCGTACGCGCGGGAGGTCGCCGTACCGCCGCTCGTACTCTTTCCCCTGGTGATCGCCGCCGTCGCCGTGGAACTGGTCGGCCTGCTGATCAGCACCGTGTTCCGTACCGGCCTGCCGACCGCCCGTCGCCCGTTGAAAGCGTTGCGCAAGGGGCCGGAGTACATGGTCACGCCGATCTGGGTACGCGACGCCGACGACACGCTCGTGGAGGTCGAGGTGCACGGGTACCTCAACCGCAGCGCGCTGATCCGCCGCGACCGCATCCGTACGGTGACCCGCCGCCAGAAGGGCGACCTGCCGTTGCTGGCCGGCCCGATCGAGAACCTGACCACCAGTCGCACGCTGCGGCCCAGGCGGGCGACCCTGTGGACCCACCTCGGCCTCGGCCTGGTCCTGCAAGGGATCCTCGGCGCGCTGCTCATCGGCGCAGTCGCCGCGCTCTCGCTCGGCGCGCTCCGCTGAGGGAGCTACGGCTCCCTACGATGGCCGCATGGCCATAACCCACATACAGGTGCTGTCCGTGCCCGTCACCGACCAGGACCGGGCCCGGGACTTCTACGTCGACATCCTCGGCTTCGACCTGGTCGCGGACAACCCGATGGGCCCGGACCAGCGGTGGGTACAGGTCGCCCCGCACGACGGTACGACCGGACTCACCCTGGTCACCTGGTTCCCGACGATGCCGCCCGGCAGCCTCAAGGGACTGGTGCTGCAGACCCCGGACGTGGACGGCGAGACCGAGCGGCTACGCCGGGCCGGCATCAAGATCGACGGACCGCAGGACGCGCCGTGGGGCCGCTTCTCCACCTTCGACGACCCGGACGGCAACGGCCTCGTCCTGTCCGGCCCACCCGTGCTCAACCCCGGTGCCTGACGCCGGGTCTTCGGAGCACTTGATCGCGCTGGGGTTAGTCAACGGTGCGGCCATGTTTCCGAACGATGGCCAGATGACGCCCACTACCTCAGATCAGGTAGACCGGCCCCAAGGTCGGGTCGACCGGGCCGGGTGCGACCGGATGGCCGGCGATAGGTTCGCATCCCACCGACGGCCACCCCCGTATTCGCGGCCACACCCGAACGCCGGACAAGCTCCCGCCGATCGGCCCATACCGTAGTTCGTCGGTGTTGACACAAGCATTGCCAAATCGTTGACACGCGTCGGCTAGAGTCCGCCCCATGCGGTTCCGGGTACTCGGTGGAGTCGAGGTGGAGGCCCCGGACGGCCGGGTGCTCACCTTGAGTCGCCGGCAGGAGCGCTGCGTCCTGGCGGTACTGCTGTTGCAGGAGGGCCGGGTGGTACCCATCGACCGGCTGTGCGCGCTGCTGTGGGAGGGCAGCCCACCGGAGCGGGCCCGCCGGGTGGTGCGTACCCACGTCGCCCGGATCCGGGGGGTCCTCGCCGAAGCCGGGGCGGCCGAGCAGGGCGTCGCGCTCGTGTCCCGGCCCGGTGGCTACGTGCTGGAGGGTGTGGGTGACGCGCTGGACGCGGTACGGTTCCGTACCCTCCTCGACCGGGCCACGGCAGCGGAGGACCTCGCCGAGCGCGACCGGCTGCTCCGGGCGGCCCTGGACCTGTGGCGGGGCGTGGCGCTGAGCGGGGCGGCAAGCGACGATCTGCGGCAACGCCTCTGCGGCGACCTCGACGAGCTGTACCTGCGCGCGGTCGAGGAGTCGCTGTCCGCCGGCCTCGCTCTCGGCCGGCACCGCGAACTGCTTCCCGATCTGGCCCGCGCGGCCGCCGAACACCCGAGAACGCATCACCGAGCTGTACATGCTGGCTCTGCACCGCGCGGGCCGTACCGCCGACGCGCTCGCCGTGTACGCCCGCGCCCGTACCCGCCTGGCCGAGGAGCTGGGCCTGGATCCCGGACCGGCGCTGCGACAGGCCCACCAGACGATCCTGCGCGGCGAGACCGACCCGCCCGCGCGGGCCCCGGCGGCCCCGCCGGTCCGACCCGCGCAGCTCCCGCCCGACCCGCCCGGATTCGTCGGCCGCGAGACGCACCTGCGCCAGCTCGACACCCTGCTCACCGGGCGTACCACCGTGGCGATCTCGGCGCTCGCCGGTACGGCCGGCGTCGGCAAGACCACGCTGGCCGTGCACTGGGCGCACCGCGTGCGCGACCGGTTCCCCGACGGGCAGCTGCACGTCAACCTGCGTGGGTTCGACCCGTCCGGATCCGCCCTGGCACCAACGGATGTGCTGCGCGGCTTCCTCGACGCCCTCGGCGTACCCGCCAAACGCATCCCCACCACGCTGGAGGCTCAGGTCGGGCTGTACCGCAGCCTGCTGGCCGGCAAGCGGATGCTCGTCATGCTCGACAACGCCCGCGACCCTGAACAGGTCCGTCCGCTGCTGCCCGGCGGGCCCGGCTGCCTCGCCCTGGTCACCAGCCGCAGCCAGCTCGCCGGCCTGGCCGCCACCGACGGCGCCGTACCCGTGGCCCTGGACCTGCTCTCCGTCGAGGAGGCGCGCGACCTGCTGGCCCGGCGCCTCGATCCGGAACGGACGGCCGCCGAGCAGCGGGCGGTCGACGACATCATCGACTCCTGCGTGCGGCTGCCGCTGGCCCTCGCGATCGTGGCCGCCCGCGCCGCCACCACGCACCAGCTCTCGCTCACCGGGCTGGCGGCGGAGCTGCGCGAGGCACACGGCCGCCTCGACGCCTTCGCGGGCGACGACACGGCCACCAACGTACGGGCGGTCTTCTCGTGGTCCTACCGGGCGCTCAGCACCGCCGGGGCACGACTCTTCCGGCTCGTCGGGCTGCATCCCGGGCCGGATCTGGGGGTACCGGCGGCGGCCAGCCTCGCCGGCATCCCGGCGGCCCGGGCCCGGAGCCTGCTCGCCGAACTCACCCGGGCACACCTGCTCACCGATCACCTGCCGGGCCGGTACACCGCCCACGATCTGTTGCGCGCCTACGCCGCCGAACTGGCCCGGACGGACGACCCGGATGCCGAGCGGTACGCCACGGTACGCCGGGCGCTCGACCATTACCTGCACACCGCGCACGCCGCCGAGCGGCTCCTCGTTTCGGGGCGCAGCATCCCCGCTCCGTTGGGTCCGAGCCCCGGTGTGCTCCCCCAGGAACTGGCCGACTCCGGCGAGGCGATGGCCTGGTTCGCCACCGAACGCCCGGTCCTGATGGCCGCCGTCGACCAGGCCGCGACGTTCGGGTTCGACACGCACATCTGCCAGTTCGCGCTGAACCTCAAGTGCTTCCTCGACCGGCAGGGACACTGGCGGGACCAGGTGGCGGTCCACCAGGCATCGGTGGAAGCGGCGCGCCGCCTGGCCGACGTACCGATGGAGGCCGGCGCGCTCTACAGCCTCGCGGACGCGCTCAACCCGTTGGGCCGCTTCGACGAGGGCCACGCGCACTACAAGGAGGCCCTGCGGCTGTTCCAGGAGATCGGCGACACCATGGGCCAGGCGTACACGTGCCACAGCATGGGCTGGGCCTGCGAACTACAGGGCGACTACCCGCACGCGCTGGAGTACGCGCAACAGTCGCTGGAGCTGTTCCGCCGCGCCGGAAACCGGATCGGACAGGCCCGGGCCGCGAACGCGGTCGGCTGGTACCACACCCTGCTGGGCGAGCACCGCCAGGCGCTGCGGTACTGCGGAGAGGCCCTGCGCATGCAGCGCGAACTCGGCGACCAGCGGGGCATGGCCGCCACGCTGGACAGCATCGGCTACGCCCACCACCACCTCGGCGAGTACCCGCAGGCGATCGGGCACTACCGCGACGCCCTCGACCTGTACCGGGAGGTCGACGAGCGCCGGGGAGCCGCCGAGACGTTCGCCCACCTCGGCGACACCTACCACGCCACCGGCGAACCTGGCGCCGCCCGCGCCGCATGGCAGCAGGCGCTGGCCATCCTCGACCCGCTCGAACAGCCCGAGGCGGCGGAGATCCGCGCCAAGCTCGACCAGCTCGACGGGCCGGTCACCGCCGCTCGATAGCTTTTCTTGGTGACGCGGCCGGGTCGGTGGCCCGCCGCCCGGCGGGCGCCGCTGGTGGGCGGCGCCGCGCTGCGGCCGTCAGGCGCCGGCCGGCCAGGGTACCTGGGTGGAGTGGTAGTACTTCAGGTTCAGCACCTTCCAGCGCGGACCCTGCGCGGCGAGCCGGTTCCGGAAGGCCGACCACGAGTGCGTGGACGCGGGCGACCAACCCAGCTCGGCGAGCGCGGGCAGCCGCGGGAAGGCCATGAACTCGATGTCCGCCGACGTGACGATCGTCTCCGTCCACAGTGGACCTTCGACGCCGAGCACCGCCGAGGCGGGTACGCCGGACAGGTACGCGCCGGGATCCCAGCCGTAGGCCTTCTTGACGTCGGTCAGCCCGGCCCAGTCCTGGCCCAGCGGGGTCTGCGCGTTGTACTTCATGTCGAGGTACGCGTGGTTGGCCGGTGACATCACCAGCTTCGTCCCGTGCTGGGCGGCCGAAGCTACGGCCGCGTCGCTGGTCGTGGTGTCCCAGAACTGGGCCACGGTGGACGGCAGCGGCGTCGCGTGTACCACGTCGTGCCAGCCGAGTACGGCCTTGCCGTGCGCGGTGACGATCTGCTGTACCCGGTTGATGAACATGGCATAGTCGGCCGGCTTCGTGGACTGCGCCTCGTCGCCGCCGATGTGCAGGTACGGGCCGGGGGTGAGCGCGGCGAGCTGGCCGAGGACGTCGTCGAGGAACTTGTACGTGATGTCCTTGGACACGCACAACGAACTGAACCCGACGTCGGTACCGGTGTACCGCGGCGGGGCCTTGCCGTCGCAGTTGAGTTCGGCGTAGGAGGCGAGGGCGGCGTTCGTGTGGCCGGGCATGTCGATCTCGGGTACGACGGTGATGAACCGCGCCGCCGCGTACGCCACGATGGCCTGGTAGTCGGCCTGGGTGTAGAAGCCGCCGTGGTTCGGGTCGCCGACCTGGGTACCGCCGCCGTAGCTGGCCAGCCGCTCCCAGCCCGTGATGTCGATCCGCCAGCCCTGGTCGTCGGCGAGGTGCAGGTGCAGGTGGTTCACCTTGTACAGGGCGATCTGGTCGATGTACCGCTCGACCTGGGCGACGCCGAAGAAGTGCCGGGCCACGTCGAGCATCGCGCCCCGGTAGGCGAAGCGCGGATGGTCCAGGACGTGCCCGCCGGGTACCGTCCACGGTCCACGTTGGACGGTGGAACTCTCCACTGTGGACGGTAGGAGCTGGCGCAACGTCTGTACGCCGGTGAAGAGCCCGGCCGGCCTGCGCGCCCGGAGCACCACGCCGGTACCGGTGACGTCGAGCTGGTACCCCTCGTCACCGACGCTGTCCGGGGCGCCGGACAGCAGCAGCGCGATCCCGTGCGGCGCTGCGGAGGCCGGCCGTACCGGCAGCGGGAAGCCCGTCGAGCGGCGCAGCACCGTGGCGAGGTACTCGCCGACCGGTGCGGAATCGGTCGAGATGACCGTGTCGGAGCGGATCTGGTAGCTCACGCCGGCCGTCGCCGTCGCGCGCACCGGTGCCGGTACCACCTTGGTGAACGCCGTCGACGGAGCAGCCGCCGCTCCGGCCGGGACGGCTCCGGTCAGCGTGCCGCCGACCAGCGCCATGGACAGTACTATCAGGCTCCCTCGCCAGAACCGCATGGCCATCCTCCGAACGCGGCGATCTGATAGATAGACTTTCTGATTGATAGACATCACAGTATCGGAGGGACCGCACGGCGTCACGCCCCGAACTCCTGCTCCAGGACGGCCGGGGTGAACAGGACGGCCGGGGTGAAGCGGTGCCAAGCTGATCCGAAGATCCCACCCAGCGGAGCCGGCTCACTATCCGAGTCCCTGGGCCTGATCTGTGTCGACCTTCCGGTCGTCACGCAGCTCCGTGTACGGCTCGGCGCCGGCCGGGTGCCCCGCCTCCAAGGCACGGCCGCGCTCCAACTCCGCGTTCAGCTCCGCGCCCAGCAGGACGGCGGTGTTCGTCAGGTACAGCCAGACCAGGAAGATGATGATCGCGGCGAGCGCGCCGTACGTCTTGTTGTACGAGCCGAACTTCGCCACGTACAGCGCGAAGCCGGCCGAGCCGAGCAGCCAGATCACCACGGCCACCAGGCCGCCCGGGCTGACCCAGCGGAAGCCGCCCTGCCGCGCGTTCGGCGCCGCCCAGTACAGGATCGCGAAGACCAGGCTGACGATCAGCGCGAGTACCGGCCACTTCGCGATGTTCCACACCTGTACCGCGACCCCGCCGATGCCGAGCAGCTTGCCGACCTGTTCGGCGAGCCGGCCGGTGAGCACCACGGCGAACGCGGAGATCGCCAGCAGTACCCCCGTGACGATCGTGACGCCGAGCCGGACCGGCAGCTTCTTCCACAACGGCCGGCCCTCCGGTACGTCGTAGATGGCGTTGGCGGCGCGCATGAACGCGGCGACGTACCCTGACGCGGACCACAGCGCGGCGACCAGGCTGACGATCGCGAGGATGCCGGCGGTGTTGTGCCCGCCGTTCTTGATGTTGCGCACGGCGTCGGTGATGATCTGCCGAGTGGCTCCCGGCGCGACCTGCGTGAGGTTGTTCACGACTGTGTCCACTGTGGACGATCCGAAGAGCCCGAGCCCGGCGACGAGCACCAGCAGGCCGGGGAACAGCGACAGGATCGCGTAGTACGTGAGTGCCGCGGCCCAGTCGGAGAGGTTGTCCCGCTGGTACTCCTGCACGGTGCGCTTGAGTACGCCCCACCACGACCGGCGGGTCAGCTGCGTCGGCTTGTCCGGCCCCTCATCGGCGGTCGGCTTCGCGGGCGGCAGCTCCTGCCGGAAGTCCTCGGCGCCCCGGCCGGCGTCAGCGGCGGGCCGGCCTGCCCCGGCGGACCGGCATCGCTCTGGTCGGCCGGTACGGATCGGCGTTGTGCGGACATGGCGGGCTCCCATCGTCTCCTCACGGCTACCCCGCCGGACGGTTGCGAAAACCGGCCCAGGTTGCCAGCTCGGCAAGGACCGGCAGCCCCGCCGACGCCGGCCGGTCGCGCAGCCGCAGCGGGCGGGTGTGACCGGACGCGGTTCAGGCGTGGGCCTGCCGGGTCACCTCGACGCCGGCCCCGGAGATGTGCGCGGTGTCGTTGAAGGTGGCCAGGCACAGCCGGTCGCCGTCGCGTACCCAGCTCGTCAGCGACGCGTTGTGCAGCCGGGCGGCGGCCAACTGGAGTACGTCGTCCTCGGTCAGGTCCTCGATCAGGTACCGCAGCAGCAGTACCACCGCCTCGTGCGCGACGAGCAGGACGCGCCCGTCCGGGTACCCCTCCCGCAGGTCGCGCAGCACCGCACGCAGCCGCAGCGCGATATCGGTCCAGGCCTCCCCGCCCGGCGGCCGGTAGTAGAACGCGCCCAACCGGGCCCGCCGGGCGGCCTCCTGCGGGTACCGGGCGGCGACGCCGTGCCGGGTCAGCAGGTCGAGGATGCCCAGTTCCCGGTCGCGCAGCCGCTCGTCGAGCCGGATCGGCAGGGTACCGTCGACGGCCAGCGAAGCGGTCTGCACCGCGCGCCGGTACGGCGAACTGAGCACCAGGTCCGGGCGCAGCTCGGGCACGAGGTCGCCCAGCGCCCGGCCCTGCGCCTCACCGGTCGGCGAGAGCGGTACGTCGGCGTCGCGCTCGGCGATGTCGATGACCTCCAGCCCCGCCGCCTCCGCCACGTCGGCGGCCGCGTTGGCGATGCTCTCCCCGTGTCGGACCACCCCGAGCCAGGCCAGTTCTGCCACGCCGATCTCCCTACCCCGCGTACCGCACCGTCACGCCATTCCCGGCCCGCCGGACCCGCCGATGACGTTGAATGGGCTGGTGGAGGAGCTGCTGCGGGGGGCGGCTGACCGAGCCCTACGGTACCTGCGCGAGCTGCCGGACCGGCCGGTCGCCGTACCCCCCGATGCCCTCCCGCGCCTCGCCGAGCTGGACGTACCGCTGCCCGACAAGCCGGTACCCGTCGAGGATCTGCTGGCCCTGCTCGACGATGTCGTCGCGCCGGCCACCACGGCGACCACCGGCCCCCGGTTCTTCGGCTTCCCGGTGGCCGGCCCGGTACCCGCGGCGATCGCGGCCGGCTGGCTGACCGCGGCCTGGGGGTGCGACGCCACGCCGACCACCGCCGAGGCCCCGAGCGCACCCGGCCCGGTCGCGGCTACCGAAACCGCGCTGCGCTGGCTGGTCGAGCTGCTCGGCCTGCCGGCCGGTACGGCGGGCCGGTTCACCGCCGGCCACACCGCGGCCAACGTCGTCGCGCTCGCGGCGGCCCGGCACGCGGTACTCGCCCGGGCCGGCTGGAACGTGGCGGCCAATGGGCT
>Ga0209239_1002221_pt1 | contig 11589 bp, 8 predicted proteins | sample GraSoi013_2_20cm_FD_185824 | JGI IMG/M metagenome (GOLD analysis project Ga0209239, IMG submission 185824) | Grasslands soil microbial communities from the Angelo Coastal Reserve, California, USA - Sample 10_02_2013_2_20cm (SPAdes) (version 2) | ecosystem: Environmental > Terrestrial > Soil >...
CCCCCGCCTCGGCGATGATGTTGCGCATGAGACCGTAGACGGGCACGATGCCGGTGACGGCGGGCGTGGCCGCCTTGATGCCGCGCCGCACCCGGGCGCTGCGGGTGATGAACTCGGGGCTGATGTGCTCGATCTCGCGGACTTCGCCGGCGATGAGCGCCACGTCATCGGGCCGCAGCCGGATGGGGCGGCCGTCGCCGAACCCCGCGAACGGTTTGGTCGTCCGGCCGCCGAACAGAATCACGATCCGGTCGCCCAGCCCGTGGAAGCGCTTGATGGTCTGCCGCTCCAGACCGACGCCGAACGCCAGCAGCACCACCACCGCCACCGTGCCCCAGGCGATCCCGATGACGGTGAGCGAAGTGCGGAGCTTCTGCGCCCGCAGGTCGGCGAGGAAGTCGCGCCACACTCAGGTGATCTCGCGCGGCGGCGGCTCCACGATCGAGTCCGTCACCTGCAGCCCCTCGAGCACTTCGATGTTGATGGCGTCGGAGAGGCCGGTCTTGATCGCGCGCTCCGCGGTCTTGCCCGGGCCGGTGCGGACGGTGACGAAGCTCGAGTCGTGGCGCTGGACGATGAGCCGCTCCGGGATGTACAGCACGCTATCCCGGCGAGAGATGATCACCTCCGCGTTGGCGGAGTAACCCGCGCGGAGGGTGGCACCTGCGACTTCGGTCAGAACGATCTCGATCGGGAAGACCGTCGCTTGCTCCTGCTTGTGGGCTTTGAGCCAGATCTTCTCGAGCCGGCCCTTCACGCTGGCGTTGGGGAGCGCGCCGATCTTGACCGTCACCGGCATGCCCTCCTTGAGCCGACCCACGTCGATCTCATCCACGGTTCCCCGGAAGATCAGGTCCCGCATCGCCGCCATGCGCATGAGCACCGTGCCTGCCTGGTACGGCGTGAGCGGCACCACGGGATCGCCGATCTCGATGGAGTCCTCGAGGATGTAGCCGTCGATGGGCGCGCGAACCACGGTCTCCACTTGCTTGCCGCCGGTCAGCACCTTGCCGCCTTCCTGTAACGCCAGCCGCTCCTGCGCCAGCGAGAGCTGACTGCGCGACTCGTCGACCCGTCGCTGGGCGGTCTCAAGATCGGAGGGGGAAATCAGGTTCCTGTTGCGCAGCTCCTGCTGGCGGGCCAACTCGCGCTCCAGGTTCTTGAGCTCGATCTCGCGCAGCTCCACGTTGCGGCGCAGTTCCACCATTTCCAGCGGCGTCGGGTTGGGCGAGACCTCGAGCAGGGGCTGGCCTTGCTTGACGAAATCACCGACTGCGGCGAAGCGCCGCCGAACCACACCGGCGAGGATGGACTTGACGCTGACCTCGACCCGGGGCTCGATGGTGCCGACGGCGAGGGCCTTATCGACCAGGGACCCGCGAACCACCGCCACGGCTTTGGGCCCTTCCTTTTTGCCGCCGGAGAGCCTTCCGGTGGCGGCCATGGCGCCCAGGCCCAGGACGGCGACTACGGTGGCAAGGATAATGATCGTACGGCGCTGCATGTCGGGACGGCTCCGCGCTGGTGCGTACGATGAAACGTGTCTTGTTCTTACGGGGCTCGGTGCCGATTGTTTCCGCGCTGAAACTAACGGGGCTGCCCCACGTCGCCGGCCACGGCTCCATGGGCGGAGCGCCGCTGTCCGGTAAGATGGTCCGGCGCGGCAAAGGGTTGCGGCGGAAACGCGGAGCGGCCCGCCCTCGGGAGATCGCCGGGCGCCGGAGGTTCTAGCTGCCGAGAGTCTGCTCCGCCGTCGCCTTCTCGCGCTCCAGGTCGGCGCGCATCTGGTCCCGCAGCTTACCGATGACCTTTCCCCGAATGTTGAAGAGACCGGTCGGCAAGTCGTCGAAGCGCGAGCGCCGGAGCAGGACCAGGTAGATCCCAGGCGCTCCCGCGGCGGTCGTGCGATCGACGACGGTCGTCAGGTCGAATCCGGCTTCGAAGTAGTGATCGGAATAGATCTGCTTGCCGGCGACGAACGTCGCGCTCGGGAGATCGGGCGGCGCATATACCGCCAGGTGGGTGACGCTGAGAATCGGCTTCAGGCGCGGGAGCCGGTCTTCCGACCAGAACAGCACCTCGCTCAACCCGTCGAGCTTGCCGCGCGGATACGTCGCCAGATACGCGTGGAACGAGGGGACGTATTCATACACGTATGGGGACTCGGCGAGCAGGGCGGCGAAGGCGCTGCTCGCGCGAACGTTCCCACGATTGTCGTAGACCACCATCGCCGTGTCCCCGCGAGTGCGATAGTCGGTAACGTACTCGAGTAACCGCTGGCGGGCGTAGGCGTTCACCTGCACCTGCGGATCGACGGCTGACCAGTCTATCTCCTCGCGCAGCCGCTTCATCTCCGTCGCCGGGAGCTTGATCTTGCAATCGTTCGGGTGGCAGTCCTTCACTTCGGACACATCTTGCTGGTCGACCACGAGGTCCTGCACGTCCGCGGCGGTCGCGGGGTCGCTGAAGATGCCGAAGCGGGTACGGGTGGGTGCGCGCAGCGAGCTCCGGAAGTCCTGGAGGTGCGCGACGTACCGCTGCCGGGGCACGTCGGCGGTGACGATGCCGAACACCGCGACGTCTCGCTGGTTCTTGGTGTCCAGGACCTTCACGACCGCCGTGCCTCGCTCCACGGCGGCGAGCTGCGCCGAGTCGAGGCCGATGCTCTGGCGGAGGAAACGTGCGAGCGGGGCGGGGGTCTGTTGCCCCGCGAGAGACGCAGCGGCCGCGATGCAGCCGAGCAGGGCGATGTCAACCGGATGGCGTGAGGCCCGCATCAGTCGGCCGCCTGGCGCTCCGGCGGCGGGACCTCATCGGCCAGCAGGCGGAACGACTTCACCGCGCCGGTGAGCTTGTCGGCCGCCTCGGCGAGCTGGTTCGCCGACGACGCGATCTCTTCGGTGGACGCGCTCTGCTCCTCGCTCGAAGCGGCGATTTCCTCCGCCGACGCGAGCAGCGTCTCGGTGCCCTGGGCGACCGATCCGAGCCGCGCGCTGATCTCCTCCACGAGGGCGCGCATCTCGCCCGCCATCTTCGCGATCTCCCGGCCCCAAACGTCGTTCGCTTGAGCCTCCGCCGCCACCGTCCCCAGGCCCTGGGCCGCCGTCTGAGCTGCGTCCCGCGCGATGCCCGTGCCCTGGGCGAGCTGCGTCAGCCGGTCACGGATCGCCTGCACGCGGGCGAGCACGCCGCGCACCGTGTCGCCGGTGTCGCCCGCCGCGGCAGCCGCCACCGAAGCGAGCTTCCGCACCTCGTCCGCTACCACGGCGAACCCGCGCCCCTGTGGCCCGGCGCGCGCCGCCTCGATCGCCGCGTTCAGCGCGAGCATGTTCGTCTGCGTAGCCACCGCTTTGGCCTGCGTCACGAACTTCTGGATGTCGGACGAGGCCCGCGCCAGCGCTTCGGCCTCCGCGGCACCGCGATTCACCTCTTCGGCGAGCTTGGCGAGTTGCACCGCGCTCTGATCCAACACGTCCTTGCCACGCCGGGCGACGTCCGCGACGGTGGTGTTGCGTCGCACCGAATCCTCGGCGCCGGCGGCAAGGATCGTCGCGATCTGGAGGATCTTGGTCGCGTCGTCCGCCGCGGCGCGCACCAGCTGGGCCTGCTCTGCCGCCCGCTTGGTCAGGTCCTGGCAGGTGGCCGACATCTCCTCGGTCGACGCGCTCATCTCCTCCGTAGATGCCGAAATTTCCGTGGCCATCGCCGCCGCCTCGTCCGCGGCCGTGCGGATCGCGCCGACCAGCCGGCGCAGCGCCACCACCATGGTGTGCACCGAGGACAGCAGTTCGCCCACCTCGGCCGTCCCCGTCCGCTCCGTCACGACCGTCACGGAGAGGTCGCCGCCGGCCACCCGGCTTGCGATCGCCCCCGCGGCCCTGACCGGTTCCGTCACGCGGCTGTTGAGGCGGCGCCAGAATGCGAACAGCAACGCGAGCGTCGCGCCGAACAGCACGACCGTCCAGAGCACGATGTTCGCCGCCGTGGTGCGTGCGGCCGCGTAGGCCGTCGCCTTGGGCTGGCGCAAGACGACCCACCACTTGCCGTTGTCGACAGGGACCGTCACCACCAGCTCCTCCCCCGCCGCCCCGAGCACGGTCGCCGTGTCGGCACGCTCCAGGCGCGGCACGGCGCCGGCGTCGGGAATTGGGCGGAGCAGCTCGTTCTGATTCGGTCCCCCTGCGCCCCCGCCCCCCCCACCCGCGATCAGCGTGCCCTGCGCGTCCACCACCTGCAGGCGGACTCCGCCACCCACGTCCGCGGCCGAGAGCAGCCGGGACAGGCGGTCGAGCGCGAACACCGCCTTGAGCACCCCCACCGGCGCCGCCACGCGCGGAGCCCGGATGGCTATGTCGTACTCGAGCGAGACCGCGGCGGCCGACGAATCGTACCGCGGCGTGCCCTCGTAGACGCCATCCGTCGTCGCCCGCCGCCACCACTCCTCATCCGATTGCACGAAGTGGGACGTCCGGTTCGAGGCGAGGACGGAGTACCCGTGGCTTTCGGTGAAGAACAGCTCGGCGAACTCGGACCGCCGGATGTAGTCCCGGAGGTAGGCGGCGAGGTCGGGATCCCCGCCCAACGCGCGGCGCTGGTTGAACATGCGCTCGAGCGTCGGCGTATCGAGCTGGGGCAGCCGCTGGCTCGACGCCTGTTGCGATCCGCCGAGCGCCGCCCGGACGACGGCGGGCGAGCGCGCCAGCGCCTCCGCTTCCCGGCGGCGCTCCCGCAAGTACATCCCGACCAGGGATGCGACGTGCGTGGCCACGTCTTGACCGCGCTCGCTGGCCTGCCGCTCGACGATACGCGTCACACTGCGGCTCGAGACCAGCCCGAACCCGGTCACGAGGACGAGGGCGACGACGGCCCCCGTGAGGAGGAAACTCTGCCGGAGCTGCCGGGTGCGGCTGGACATGTCGAGGGTCGGGAGCGAAGCTACGCAGGGTTACCCGGCGGGGCAAGCCTGTTTATTTTCATGCACTTATGACTCAGGTGCCCGGCTACGACCCGGCGGTCGTCGAAGCGCGGTGGCAGGAGCGATGGGCGCGCGAGCGCACCAACGAGCCCGACTTGGATCAGCCAGGCCGGCCGTTCTACAACCTCATGATGTTCCCCTATCCCTCCGCGGAGGGACTGCACGTGGGGAACATGTTCGCGTTCACCGGCGCCGACATCTACGGCCGCTTCCAGCGGCTCCACGGCTGCGACGTGTTCGAGCCGATCGGGTTCGACGCGTTCGGCATTCATTCTGAGAACTACGCGCTCTCGGTCGGCACGCACCCGGCGAAGCTCATCCCCCAGAACATCGAAACGTTCCGCCGTCAGCTGAAGCGCTTCGGCGGCATGTTCGACTGGCGTCACGAGCTCTCGACCACCGACCCGCGCTACTACAAGTGGACGCAGTGGATCTTCTTGCAGCTCTTCAAGGCCGGGATCGCGTTCCGCAAGAAGGCGGCGGTCAACTGGTGTCCGAAGGACATGAGCGTCGTGGCGAACGAGCAGGTCATCAACGGCTACTGCGAGCGCCATCCCGATACCAAAGTCGAGCAGCGGTTCCTCGAGCAGTGGTTCTTCCGAATCACGCGCTACGCGGAGCGCCTGCTCAAGAACCTCGACCGGCTCGACTGGTCCGACTCGACCCGGACGCTGCAGCGCAATTGGATCGGCCGGAGCGAGGGGGCAGAGCTGGTGGTCGAAACCCCGGCCGGCCCCAAGGTTCCGGTGTTCACGACGCGCCCCGACACGGTGTTCGGCGCGACCGCTCTCGTGCTCGCGCCCGAGCACCCGCTCGTGGATCAGCTCACCGCAGACGAGCAACGGCGCGAGGTGAACGCCTACCGGCGTGAGGTGCAGGCGAAGGACCTCGTGTCCCGTCGGGTGGGCGGGGGCGACAAGACCAAGACCGGAGTGTTCCTCGGCTCCTACGCCCGCAATCCGGCCACGGGCGAGGCGATCCCCATCTGGATCGCGGACTTCGTGCTCATGGAATACGGCACCGGGGCGATCATGATCGTGCCGGCGCACGACACGCGCGACTTCGAGTTCGCCACCCAGTTCAAGCTGCCGATCCGCGAGGTGGTGCGCACCGGCGAGCCGCTCCCGAGTGTGACGGAGGACGGCGTGCTCGTCAACTCGGGCGAGTTCAACGGGTTGTCGTGTCGCGAGGCCAAGCAGCGCATCGTCGCCTGGCTCCAGGCCAAGGGTCTCGCGACGCCCCAGGTGCAGTACCGCCTGCATGACTGGTGCATCTCGCGCCAGCGCTACTGGGGCCCGCCGATCCCGATCATCTATTGCGACGCTTGCGGCCCGGTGGGCGTGCCGGAGCAGGACCTCCCGGTGGTGCTGCCCTTGATCGAGGATTTCCGCCCCGATGCGAGCGGGGTGAGCCCGCTCGCGCGACACAAAGAATGGTACTACGCGAAGTGCCCGCAGTGTGGCGCGCAGGGGCGGCGCGAAACCGACGTGTCCGACACGTTCCTCGATTCGGCCTGGTACTACCTCCGCTACCCGTCGACCGAGTTCGACGACCGGCCGTGGGACCCGAAGCGCACCTCCACGTGGCTCCCCGTCACGAGCTACATCGGCGGGAACGAGCACGCCGTGCTGCATCTGCTCTACTCGCGGTTCGTCACCATGGTGCTGCAGGAGTTGGGTCACGTGCACTTCGAGGAGCCGTTCCCGAAACTCCGGGCGCACGGGCTCATCATCAAGGACGGCGCGAAGATGTCCAAGTCGCGCGGCAACGTCGTGATCCCCGACTCCTACATCCAGCAGTGGGGGGCCGACACCTTCCGGATGTACCTCATGTTCCTCGGGCCCTTCCAGGAAGGCGGCGACTTCCGGGAGACCGGGATCGTGGGGATCCGGCGCTTTCTCGACAAAGTATGGACGACCGCGCACGAAGCGGCTGCGGGGTCCCCGGGGTCAGGACTTCCTCCGGAGGTCGCGCGCAAGCTGCACCAGACGATCAAGAAGGTCACCGCGGACACCGAGAGCCTCGACTACAACACGGCGATCGCGGCGATGATGGAATACATGAACCTCGTGAGGGAGCAGGGAGCCGGGAGCAGGTTGGCGGCGGAGCCCCTGCTCATCATGCTCGCGCCCTACGCCCCGCACCTCGCCGAGGAGCTGTGGTCGCTGCTCGGACACGAGCGCTCGATCTTCACGGCGACGTGGCCCGCGTTCGACGAGCGGCTCGCCGCAGGGGGAGACGTGGAGGTGGTGGTGCAGGTGAATGGCAAGGTGCGGGGGCGGGTGACGGTCTCGCGGGGCGCCACGGAAGCAGAAGTGGTCGCCCTCGCGCTGAAGGACGAGTCGGTGCGGAAATTCGTGGACGGCAAACCGGTGAGAAAGACGGTGTATGTGCAGGATCGGGTGCTGAACCTCGTGGTGTGAAACGGTGAGCGGTGAGCGGTCAGCGGTGAGCGTGCGTCAGAGGTACCGCTTACCGCTTACCGCTCGCCGCTCACGCTGTCAGAGGATCTTCGCCACCAGATCCCCGACCAGGTACCCGACCCCGGCGACCCCCAGCCCCACCACGAACATGTCGATGCCGCTGCGGATCACCCCGCGCCCCGTGAAAAAGCTGCGCGCCGCGCCCACCCCAAAGTGGGAGAGCATCGCGATCGTGAAGGCGATCCAGGCGGCCGTGCGTCCGCTGAACAGGAGGAACGGCGCTACGGGGATGAATGCGCCGACCGCCGTCGACACGCCGGTCAACCACCCCTCCTTGAACGGCGTCGCGTGCGCCTCCCCGATCTTCAGCTCTTCGCGCACCTGCTCGTCGAGCGCCCGCTGCGAGTCCCGCATCAGTTCGGCTGCCATCTTGCGCGCGATGCCCGCCTCGATGCCCTTCGTCTGGTACACGAGCGCGATCTCTTCCTCCTCCACCTCGGGCATGATCCGGATCTCTTCCTTCTCCATGGCGATCTCGTGGTCGTACACCTCCTGCTCGCTCTTCGCGGCCAGGTAGCCCGAAGACCCCATCGAGAGCGCGTCCGCGATCATCCCGGCGATTCCCGACAGCAGTATGATGTGCGGTGCGACGGCGGCGCCGATCACGCCCGCCACCAACCCGAAATTCGCGGTCAGCCCATCGTTGAACCCGTAGACCACGTTGCGCAGGAACCCCCCCGACCCCGTCTTGTGCCAGGGCTCCGCGGCCCGGCCGGCGAGACCCGCCAACGTCTCAGCATGCGCCGCCGACTCCTTGGCGAGCTTGAGCGAGACCGCCCGCGCGTCGTCGAAGCTGACCTTCTTGTGGAGGTCCATGTACCCCTTCACCTCCTGGCCCTCCTCGCGCAGCAGCAGCGGCAGCAGGTAGTTCGGTCCGAAGCGGCGCCCGAACCAGGCTCTGAGACGCGCGTTCAGGGAAGGGCGCGGCCGGCCGACCCGGTGGCCGTGCTCGCCAAGCAGCTGCTCCCACATCTGGACGTGGCGCTCCTCGACCCCGGCCAGCTTGATGTAGACGTCCTTGCGCTTCTGGTCCGGCTCCTGGCCCGCGAGCACGAGGTACAGGTAGGCGGCGTCGTATTCGTCCTGCCAGTGGTGCACCCAGGTATGCAACGTTTCGCGGTCGAGAGGCATCCCGGAAGATAGCTGCAACTCCCCTGATAGCAATCGGTTAGAAGACGTCACGAAGAGGCGTCACGGAACGACGTCGCGGAAATACGTGGCCTCCGCCGTTCCGCGACGCCCTTCTCGTGACGCCATTCCGCGACGCCTTACGTACTCGACGCATCTATGTATTTCAGGAGATGACCATCTCACTCGCCGTCCCCGACATTCTCGTTGCCCGGGCAAAGTCTGGCGACCTGGAAGCGCTGGAGGCGTTGTACCGGGCGTTCGAGACGCCCGTGTACAACCTCGCCCTCCGCATGCTGCGCAGCCCGGAGGATGCGGAGGATGTGTTGCAGGAGACGTTCCTCGAGGTGGTGCGGAGCATCAAGCAGTATCGGGCGGAGGGGCATCTGTGGGGATGGATCCGGCAGATCGCGGCGTCCAAGGCGCTGATGCGGATCCGGCGCAACCAGGTGCGCGCGACGGAGGAGCTGCACGAGGAAGTGCATCAGGGCGGGGGGGGGGCCGGACCGGCACACTCGACGATCCCGGCGCGGGTCGACCTGGAGCGCGCGTTCGAGCGGTTGAGCGCGACGTCGCGCGCGGTGGTGTGGCTGCACGACGTGGAAGGGTACACGCACGAGGAGATCGCGGAGCAGATGGGCAAGACGGTGAGTTTTTCCAAGTCGCAGCTGGCGCGGGCGCACGCCCGGCTGCGCGGCATGCTGGACGACGAAGGAGCGGCACCATGATGCATTGTACGATGGATGATCTACTGGCCCTGCGGGCGGGCGAGGCGTCCGCCTGGGCGCGCTCGCACGCCGAGGCGTGCGCGACGTGTCGGGCGGAGCTCGATGCGCTGTATCAGCGCGTGGCGCAGCTCAAGGCCTTGCCGGCGCGGCGCCCCCCGCGGGACCGCTGGCCCGTCGTACGCGAGGCCGTGATGGCCGGGCGGCGGCGGCGGCGCGAGCGCTGGGGCGTCTGGAGTGTGGCGGCGGCCGCGGCGGTCGCGGGGTTGCTCGTGTTCCGGCCGTTCGGCACCGGGCAGGCAAACGCCGCAGATCTCGCTTCCATCAAGCGGGAATCGGCGACGCTCGAGCAGCAGCTCGAGCGCGTCGACCCGGACGCCCGCGTGATGAACGGTACGGCCGCGGCGCTCGCGGCCGCCCTGGAAGATCGCATCGCGGCCATCGACGGCGAGCTGGCCCGCGTGGGACCGCCCGACTCCGCGCCGGGTCCGGGTGACCTGGTGAAGCTCTGGCAGCAGCGCGTCGATCTCATGCAGCAACTCGTGGGCGTTCACGTCACCCGGGCCGTATACGTGGGGCTGTAGAGCCCCGGAGGTATCACACATGCAGCGTCACTGGTTCATCATCGCAGCCGTCGCAGGGTTATGGGCAGGCGGGCTCGCGGCCCAGGAGCCGCCGGCGGCGCCCCGTGCTCCGCGGGCCCCGCGGGCGCGTGCGTTTTCGTTCTCGTTCAGCGACAACCGCGGTCGCCTCGGCGTCATCGTCCGGACCGACGCCAGCGCCGAGAGCGACAAGATCGGCGCCAAGATCGAAGGCGTGACGCCCGGTAGCCCGGCCGACAAGGGGGGCCTCAAGGTGGGTGACATCATCACCAAGTTCGCCGGCACGTCGCTCGGAGGCATCAAAGGGGAAGACGAGGACGAGTCCGGCCCGGGACACACGCTGGTCGCCCTCGCCCGCAAGCTCGAGCCCGGCGACACCGTGCGCATCGAGTACCGCCGCGGCGCCGACGCGAAACAGGCGACCCTCGTCGCCGCGGATCTGGACGGCGGCATGCGCTGGGACATGCCCGGGCCGCCGATGGCGATGCCCCGGATGCCCGGGATGGCGCTCGAGTGGTTCGGGGAGCCGTGGGGTGACCTCGAGCTGGTCAGCCTGAACCCGGATCTGGGGGACTACTTCGGCACGAAGGAGGGCATCCTGGTGGTGAAGGCGCCCGCGGACTCGACCCTGCCTCTCAAGGGTGGAGACGTAATCCTGTCGATCGGCGGGCGGAAGCCGACCAGCCAGTCCCACGCGATGCGCATCCTGCGGTCGTACGAGCCGGGGGAGTCCGTGGCGATCGATATCCTGCGCAAGCAGAAGCGGATGTCGCTCGCGTGGAAGGTGCCGGAGGCCGGGGAGCATCGCATGCGCCACGAGCTGGAACGCAAGATGCGCGAGGAGCAGAGCAGCCTGCGGCAGCTGCTGCGGCAACAGCAGGACGAGGCGCGACGGCTGTTACGGCGCGTGACGCGCTTGCAGCGCGTCTGATCAGGAGACCCGGCGCGCCGGCAGCACCTGGTCGAAGGCGCTGAACTCGAACGGCTTGGGCACGCAGGGGCGGCCGGTGGAGGTGAGGAAGTTGCGCACCGTGTCGTCCACCAGCTGCCCGGTGGTGAAGATCACGCGATCCGCGTAGGACGGATCGCGGGCCTTGAGCTCTCCGAACAGCTGCTCTCCCGACAGGTCCGGCATCCGCATGTCGATGATGACCGCATCGAAGGCGTCCTCGCGCATCCGGGCGAGGGCTTCCCTGCCGCTGGCGGTGGTCTCGACCTCGTGGCCCCGGCCGGACAGGTAGCGCTGCAGCGCGACCCGGACCGACGCCTCGTCGTCCACCACGAGCACGTGCAGCCGGTCGGTGACGGGCTGTACCAACGGCGTGCTGGGGAATTCCCCCGTGGGCCGTGGCGCCACGACCGGCAGCTCGATGACGAAACGGGCGCCGCCCTGTGCGGCGTTCTCCGCCCAGATGCGCCCCTCGTGCTCGCGCACGATGCCGAGCGAGATCGAGAGCCCCAGGCCCGTGCCGGACCCGGTGGGCTTCGTGGTGAAGAACGGGTTGAAGATCCGCTCGAGCAGATTGGGAGGGATGCCCGGTCCCGTGTCCTCGATCTCGGTGCGGATGACCGCCCCGGCCTGGCGCGTGCGCACCGTGAGGCGCTGCTGGTCCCGCTCGGCCCGCTCCATCGCCTGCTCGGCGTTGGTGATCAGGTTCAGGAACACCTGCTGCAGC
>Ga0209239_1002223_pt1 | contig 11584 bp, 10 predicted proteins | sample GraSoi013_2_20cm_FD_185824 | JGI IMG/M metagenome (GOLD analysis project Ga0209239, IMG submission 185824) | Grasslands soil microbial communities from the Angelo Coastal Reserve, California, USA - Sample 10_02_2013_2_20cm (SPAdes) (version 2) | ecosystem: Environmental > Terrestrial > Soil >...
GGTCCCATGACCGACGGAGCCACGAATTCGGGCACCATCTACCTGGGCGACCTGGATACGTGGACGTTCACCGCCACGCAGGGCCAAGTCATCACGCTGAGCATGGGCACGGTAGCCCCGGCATCGGCGCACTTCGCTCCCTGGATCCGGCTGGTGTCCCCCACCGGCGTGCTCCTCGGGAACAGTGCTCCAGGGACGGCGACGGCGCAGATCACCGTGACCGTGCCGGCGAGCGGCACGTACACCGTGATCGTCGGGAGCAACTCCGGCGCCACTGGTTTCTTTGACGGCACGGGGAGCTACCTGCTCACGCTCACACGGTGACGAGGCGGAGAGACTGCTGGGGTAGTGGCACAGACGAGGGCGATCCCGCCCTCGGCAAGGCCGGCATCAGCGATCCAGTGACTATGGCGATCATGGAGCCGTAGCCAGGACCGGGTCCGGCTACTGCCGCACCCGCACGGCGTCCGCCACCACCACCCAGCCGCTCGCGGCGCGCCGTAGCAGCACGACCTGATTCCAGCCGGCCGGAAGCGTCCACGTACCCAGCGTGTGCCAGCTCCCTCCGGCGGTCCGCTGATCCACAGGCACGATCGCGAGCGTGTCGCCGGCGGACGTGATCACCGCGTACTGCGCCTGCGGTGAGCGGTTGGTCCCGCTGGTCCAGCGGGCATCAAGTGTGCGGGAACCAGCGGCCGCGACGAGGAACGAGAACACAGCGCCGTCCGCCGCCGCCGGCTGCGTGGGTGCCCAGCGATAGCCGCCACCGTAGTAATCGGGCGTGGTGTCGGCGGCGGTCCACGTGGCGGGGACGGACACCGTGGCGACCGCAGCATCGTTGAACTGCGCCGAGTCGTCCACCACGACCTCGCCGCACAGCGCCTGCACGCGGTGGAGGTAGGGGATCCAGGGCCAGTTGGGCCCCGGGTCGGTGCGGTTCGCGGGCTGCAGCTGCCCGTGCCCGACGATGTGCTGCCAATCGCGCGGGATCGCTCGGTCGCGCGTGACATCGCACACCAGCGTGGCCGACGCCTCGATCTGGGATGCGGGGAAGCCTGCCTGTGACGCGAACCCCGCGTGCTCGATCCCCACGGTGAAATCGTTGCTCTGCACGCCGTTCAACCCGCAGTCGTGCCGGCGGTTGAGCGCGCAGTCGTACAGCGCCGAGATGTGCCACGCCCGGTCGGGCTCGCGCACCAATTGCGAGATTTCGCCGCCCTCCTCGTCGACGACGTAATGCGCGCTCGCCTGCGACACGGGATTGACGAGCCAGCTCCAGCAGCTCGCGTAGTTGCTCTCGCAGGTGTGGATGATCACCATGTGGAGCGTGCCCGTTTGGTCGCCCGGTCGCTGGTTGAAGTTGGGTGATGCCCGCCACACGGCGGCCGCATAGTCCGGCGCGCCGCCGGAATTGGGCGGCGGGCACGCCGCCGCGGCGGCGGTCGGCCCAGCGCGACCTTGCGCCTGTGTGATGGCGCCCGTGTAGGCCGCGCGACCCGCGGGAAGGTCGATCCCGCTGAACCGTGCCGCGGCCGCGTCCCAATCTCCACCGGCCTCCGCCGCGTCCGCTCGGAGCAACGCCGCCGCCGCCCGGATGTTCGCCGTGGGGTCGCGGCGCGCGTCCTCGACCGAGACCCCGGCGAGCGCGGCGCTCCGCTCGAGCGCGGTTCCACCCAGCGCCATCACACCGAATACCGGCGGACGCCCGGCGAACTCTTCCCGACCCTCGACCATTTGCCACCGCGTCTCCACCCAGCCGATCGCCTTGAGCACTGCCGGCGGCACGTCGAACTCGGCGCCGGCGGCCTGGAACAGAGAGTCGAACGGCGACGGCCGCGCGACAGGCGCTGCCTGCTCGGCCGCCATCCCGGCCACGTGCGTTGAGGGACAGGGCTCGACGGGCGCTGCGCGGCAGGCGGCGACGAGAACGATGAGCGCCGGCTTGAGCCGTGCCGTCATGGGCGGTGCCGTATGTCAACGACCACGCGCGTCGGCCCCGTGAGCTCCGACACCCGATAGGGCGACGTACCGGCGACGCCGAGCACCCACTCCACCTGTCCCTCGAAGTCGCACACGAGCTGCATCTCGTTGACGGCTGGAAGACCGAGCGCGCGGTCGCGCTCGACGGGAGCGGGATTGCCGCGCTCGTCGTGCGCGCTGGCCGGCTCGAATCGCACCACCACCTGTTGCGTGCCCGCGAGCGATACGGGATCTCCGGAGCCGCAGCGGCGCACGGGCGCGCTCGCGTACTCCACGCGGTAGCCTGGCGCGCTGTCGCCCGCGAACACGAACACGACGCGATCATAGCCGGGCTCCGAGCTGGTCTCGACCGCGCGGAGCATCGCGGGCTGGACGCCGGGCCTGGTCGGTCGTGCTCGGTGCACCGGCGCCGTCGTGCCCACGAATGCGGTGTCTTGCGGTGCCGACGCCACTGCGGCGGCGGCGCTCGCACGGGCGGCCGGCGGTCGCGGCTCGTCGCGGCGGCAGGCGGTGAGGGCGCTCGCGAGCAGGGCGATCGCGACACCCACCGTGCGTGGTGTCATCGCGGCTTATACACCGCCCCGCCGATCGCGGTCGGGGATCATGCAAACACCCTCCAAGGGCGCTGGGGGGTATACACACGTGCGCCCGGACTACCAGTCAGGAGGCTGAATGAGCCGCCGAATTGGAGTGGCCGCGGGCGTCCCTCCCGTCCCCGTCCCTCCGGTCGAGATCGACACCTCGTTCGACCAGGATGAGAGGCGCCTATGCCACGTTGCATCGTATTGATCCGCAGCCACGAGCTCCTGCAAGAGGGATGGCGCAAGCGCTCGTTCGGGCCCGCCGGTCCTCTGCTCGATGACCGGGTGAAAGTCGCCGGCGTAAGGTTTGACGAGACCTACCACCCGGTCCGAGTGTGGCGTCGCATCGGTGGGGGGGACGACCCTCCCGCCGCGAGCGGCTTCAACTACGGGGGCGTCGGACCGGCAGCCACCTACGCCGTGCGGGTGGAAGCGGACGACGAAGGCGCCATCGAACGACTGCGCCGCGACCGGCGGCCCGAGATTGTCGGCGTGTTCGCCGACCCTGCCGTGTCCCCGTTCCCCTCCGCCTACTGCGGCGCCGCCGCGATCGGTGCCAGCGCGGACGTGGCCCGAGGGCTCGGCGTCCCGGCCCTCTCGCGGGCGGGATTGACCGGCCGCGGCGTCCACGTCGCGGTCGTCGACACGGGGATCGACGGCTCGCGCGTTCCGGTCGCCGGCGGCTGGGCGCCGACCCCGGGGTACGTGCCGGGCTCGAGCGCGCCGAACCACGGCACCATGGTGGCGTACGACGTCCGGATCGCGGCCCCCGACGCCCAGATCTTCGACTACGCGCTCCTCACGTCTCAGGCGGGGACCTGGGCCGCGTTCCTCTCGGACGCCATCGCCGCGTTCGCGGATCTCGTGGAGCGGGTGAGCGCTGCGCCGGGGAGGTGGGTCGTCAACAACAGCTGGGGGTTGTTCGACCGCGCGAGCGACGCACCGGTCGGCTCACCGGAGAACTACAGCGCCAACCCCGACCATCCGTTCAACCAGGTCACCGGTGCTCTCGTCGCGGCGGGCGCGGACGTGTTCTTTGCGGCGGGGAACTGCGGTGCGGACTGCCCCGATGGGAGATGCGGCGCGGGCGATACGGGCCCGGGAGCCTCGATCCACGGCGCGAACTCTCATCCCGGAGTCTTCACCGTGGCTGCCGTCACCATCACGGACCGGAGGCTGGGCTATTCGTCGCAGGGGCCCGGCGCGCTGTACGCTCGCAAACCCGACCTCGCCGGCTTCAGTCACTTCAAGGGCTCGGGCATCTATCCCGTGGACGGGGGCACCTCGGCCGCGAGTCCGGTCGCGGCTGGAGTGGCGGCGGCGCTCCGCCAGGGCTTCGCCACCGACCGACTGGCGCCGGCGCAGCTCAAGGGCCTGTTGCAACGAACCGCGCGGGACCTCGGGGGCAAAGGCTGGGACTACGACGTGGGCTACGGAGTGATCGATGCGGCGGCGGCGGTGGAGGCGCTCGGCGTGAAGCCGCAGGCCAAGAAGCGACCGCCCGTCAGGAAGCGGGCTCCTGCATAGCGTCGGCGAAGAAGCGCACGCCGGGAATCTGCTCGGCACGCTGGCGCGCGTCGGGCGAGGCGACGCCGCGGACCACATAGCGACCGAGCTTGGGATTGATCGGGACCGGACCGTAGTCCGGGTCCACCGCGACCCCCACCCCGTCGAGCAGGGCGCGGATCGCTGCCATGTCGACCTGCTCGCCGGGCCGGTCCACCTGAATGATGTAGCGCGTTGCCGAGGCCATCTCGCCGAGCAGACAGTAACCGCTTCACCACAAAACGGCTAGCCGGGCGGTGTAACCGTGTAGACCGGATGCAGCTCCCACAACGCGCGCAACGACGAGTTGCAACGTCCGTGTTGGCTGGCTTGCTGCTGATGGAAACCGTCGAAGAAGGCGGCACCGGTGAACTGTACCCGCACCGACGAATGGAGATCGCCGGCCGGACCAAGTTGCGTGGTGTCCACGAGGGCAGCGAGCGCCGCACGGGCCCGGCCGTAGACCATGCCGTAGCGCTCCGCCGGGATCTCGACGATGATGCAGGAGCCGACCGGAGTAGCTCGGGCTTCGGTCAATTCGATGTGCCAGTCGCCGTCGGCCTCGTGGAGCTTCAGGCGCCGGACCCAGCCGACGACGGTGAACACGCTGTCCTCGCGGCCCACGCGCGGGGCGCACTTGTCCTTGCTCGTGAGGCTCAAGGGCGGCCAATCCGTCAGGATCGCTGCGATGTCCACGGGTGTGGCCGGCGCCGCCTGCAGCGTGGTGTCGACCTTCTCGCTCCAGCGATAGTGCGGCTCGGCGCACGCCTGCCCCCTCGCCGCGACCGGCACGAGGACCAGCCAACTCACGCAGGCCACGACAAGGCGCGCCATGAGTGAAATCACGCGCCACTGACCACGGGCGAGAAGGCCGGGGTGACACGAGCGGGTCTCCCCGAGCACCAGTTGCGGACTGAATCGTCGAGGGTGAGCTCGACTGACCCCGGGCGCCAGCCCGGGGATCACCGAAACGAGGGAGGGCGTTGACACCCGTCTCCTGCCGCAAACAGAGCGCGCCGGATCAGTCCCGCATCCGGCGCGCTCCATCCTATTTGCGAAACGTCCCGACCCTAATGCACCGTGATTCCGAGGCCGATCTGGCCGACGTTCGCGTCGCCACCTGAGTAGCTGAGCGCGAACCCGTTCCAATACGGGGAGAGACTGACGCTGCGGCTGACCCGGATGTCGTAACCCACTCCGAGCAGCGCCGCCGCGCCCGTTTCACTGGCGCTGCCGAAACCCGAGATGCCGGCGCTCACCGTGCCGAGACCGAGACCACCGGTCAGGAAGAAGCCGCCCGTCGGCGAGGGGTAGAAGCGAATGGCCGCGGTCAGCGAGCCGACCGTGAGCGTCGAGCCGTTTTCTGACTTGGTCCAGCCGTTGGTCGAAACCCCGAGGAGGACTTTCTGGCTCAGCGTCCCGCCGAGCGAGATGTTGCCGCTCAGTGAGCCCGTTCGGCCACCGCAGTCTTGGCAACCGAGTGAGCCATAACCAAGACCGCCGCTGAACCAGAACCCATGGCGGAGCTGCGGCTGCCGAGGCTGCTGAGCAAGCGCACTACCTGCGAGGCAGGCTGTGATCACTGCCAGCGCGAGGGCCGTGCGGGGGAGCGTGCCCTTCATGTGACCTCCAGGGAGTTGTGGGTCTCCAGGGCGCACTATCCATCGCCTTGCCCGTCCGACAGATCGTCGCGCAAGGGGCGGTGAGCATACCGTGCGTGCGGCCGCATATGTGTGATCTGCATCACCAAGCGCCACGTGCAGCCTCAGAATCCTTGCGGCTGGCCGCCCCTTCGTCTCATGTTTTCCGCCATGCCCGGCGCGCGTCCCACGCGGTGCCTGCTTGCGCTGGTCGCCTTCCTGACAGCCGCGTGCACGGCGCGCGCGCCGATCGACCGTCGCGTCCACACCGACCACAACCTGCTGACGCAGGAACAGCTCACCGAGCATCACTTCGCCACCGCATACGAAGCGGTGGCGTCGCTCCGCTCCCACTGGCTGGAGACGCGGGGCACGGACAGCTTTACAGCTCCCAGCCAGGTGCTCGTGTACCTCGACGATACCCGTCTGGGAGGTGTGGAGACGCTGCGCACGATCGGGTTGGCAAACGTGTTGTACATCCGCTTCATCGACGGCGTCACCGCGTCAGGACGGTGGGGACTGGATCACGGCCAGGGCGTCATCCAGGTGGCGACGCGCTCGTAAGCGGCCGTGCGACGCCGATCACCCTCCGTCTACCGGATGGTCCTCGGGATCCCACTTTTGCACCGCCTTCACCACACCCTCGATGTGCTGGCGCATGCGCTCCACGGCCAGCGTCGCGTCGCGCCGCTCCAGGGCCTCGAGAATGCCGAGATGCTCCGCGTGGTCCCGCTTACGGGAGGCGACGATGGCGAGGATGAGGCGCTGCTCCGCCGTGAACAGCTCCCGCAGCACATCGAGCGTCTGCAACATCACGGTGTTGCGCGACGCAATGGAGATCTGACGGTGGAACTCCATGTTGACCCTGTTCAAGACGTCGTCATCGTCGAGGTTCTGCTCCGCGGTGCTGAGCAGCCGTCGCATCTCCTTCAGGTGCGCGGCGGTGGCATGCTCGACCGCCGCCGTGACGGCCCCCACTTCGAGCGGCTCGCGGGTCCGCAGGAGATCCAGGAGCAGCTTTTTGGTGAACGCACCCGAGTGGTGCGGGCTGGCCAGCACCAGGACCTCGTCGGTGCGCTTCACGTACACGCCGGAGCCGTGACGGATCGATACCAGGCCGATCGTCTCGAGGCTCTTGAGCGCTTCGCGCACCGTTGGGTGTCCGACGCGGAAGCGGCGCGCCATTTCCATGATGGGCGGCAGGCGATCGCCCTGTTGGAACTCCCCCTGCTGTATCAGCACCCGGATCTGGCGCGCCAGCCGATCCGGCAGACTCTGCTTCGATACAGGTTTCAGTGCGTTGGTCAATCGCGCCGTCCTTCCTTTACCGGTGCCGTCCGGGCGACCGCGTCGAACGCCGGCTTGGGCCGGCCGTCCCGATCGAACAACAATGGATAATTGGTGCGTCCCCGGACCGGCCAGTTGTTGAGCCAGGAGTCCCGGTCGGTGAGACCCCAGAACGTTACACGGGCGACCGTCCCTCGGTGCCTCAGGTACGAGCCGAATAGCTCGGCATAGCGCCGCGCCAGCGCTCGTTGCAGCGAATCCGGCAGAGCGTTCACGAATGGGTTCAACGCTGACGGGGACGCCGTGGTGTCGGCGAGGTCGGCGCCAGGCGCCCGGGTGGCGCGGGGCAGCACGTCCACGTCGAGCTCGGTGATCATCACCCGGAACCCGGCGCCCGCGAACGCGTCGATGGTGGAGTCTTCCTGTGCCGGCGACGGCCAGTCCAACCGGTTGTGTCCCTGCAGGCCGACGGCCGTGATCGGGACCCCCTCGTCCCTGAGCCGCTTGACCAGCTGCACCGCGCCGCGCCGCTTGGGCGCGTTCTCGAGCGAGTAGTCGTTGTAGTACAGCTCCGCGTCGGGGTCGGCCTCGCGGGCGAACCGGTAAGCGCTGGCGAGGTAGTCGTCCCCGAGAATCGCGAGCCACGGCGTCCGGCGGAGCGTGCCGTCCTCGTTCAGAGCCTCGTTGACGACGTCCCACCCGCGGATCCGGCCCCGGTAGCGCCCCACCACCGTGTGGATGTGGTCGCGCAGGCGCTCGAGCAGCGTGTCGCGGCTCACGGGGTTGCCGCTCGAGTCCTCAAACACCCACCGCGGCGTCTGATTGTGCCAGACCAGCGTGTGTCCCACGATGAACATGCCGTGCCGCTCGCCGAACGCGACGTAGCGGTCGGGGGCCGCGAAATCGTACGTCCCGGGCCTGGGGTGGACCGACGCCCACTTCAGCACGTTCTCGGGCGTGATCGAGTTGAACTGCGCCGCGACGATAGCCGCCCCGAGGGTGTCTCGTCCGGAGAACTGGGCCGCGTTGAGCGCGGCGCCGACCAGGAACACGCCCTCGAAGGCGGTGCGCAGCGTCGGCCGTGTGAACGCCACCTCGGGCGGCTGCGGCTGGGCGCAGCCGATCGCGAGCGCGCCCATGAAGACGCCGATCGCTCGGCAACGCTTACGGCTGCTCGACGACATCCAAGGGGGCGCTGCGCACGTCCACAGAGTTGCCGCCCACCATGACGTCGAACCGCCCCGGCTCGACCACGCGCTTCATGTCGACGCCGTGGTAGGCCAGCTGCTCCGGCCCGATTTCGAACGTGATGGTGCGCGTTTCTCCCGGCTGCAACGTGACGCGCCGGAACTCGCGCAGCTGTTTCACCGGCCGCGTCGCCGTGCTCACGACGTCCCTGATGTAGAGCTGCGCCACCTCGTCTCCCGCCCGAGTCCCCGTGTTGGTCACGTCGACCGAGACGGTGGTCCGCTCCTGGGGGCCGATGCGAGCCGGCGCCACGCGCACGTTCGCGTACGAAAAGGTCGTGTACGACAGGCCGTACCCGAAGGGGAACAGCGGCTGCGTCGTGTCGAACACGTAACCCCGCCGGGCGGAGGGCTTGTGGTTGTAGAACACCGGTAGCTGCCCCACGTGGCGGGCGACGGTGACGGGTAGCTTGCCGCCGGGATTGATGTCGCCGAATAGCGCCTCGGCCACGGCCGTGCCGGTTTCCTGCCCCAGGTACCATCCATCGAGAATGGCGGGGACAGGATCGACGAGGGCGGGGATCGAGAGTGGGCGGCCGTGGATGAGCACCAGGACGGTCGGCGTGCGCGTGGCGAGCACGGCGCGTACGAGCTCTTCCTGCTGGCCCGGAAGCCCGAGGTTCGGACGGTCACCGAGGTGATTAGCCGCGTAGGCCTCGCGGCTGGTCATCTCGTTGTCCCCGACCACCACGATCGCCACCTGGCTGCGCCGCGCGAGCGTGACGGCCGCGGCGCGGCGCCGCGCGTTGGACGCGGCGTCGGGCACGACGACGCGATCCGCGCCCCAGCGGGCGTGCGACCGGGTGCCGCCGAGATGCGGCTGGGGCTCGCGCGTGAAGGTGGAGTCTTCGGTGATGCGGGTTCCTTCCACGTACTCGACGGTCGCGCGGCGCCCCAGTCGGGCCCGGACGCCCTCGAGGATGCTGACCGGGTGGCGCGGGCCGCCGGAATAGCCGCCCAACAACACTTCGGCCGCGTGCGGCCCGATCACGGCGACGCGCGATAGGGCGGCGGCGCGCAGGGGGAGCAGCCCGCCGTCGTTCTTGAGCAGCGTGATCGCTTGCCGGGCGGCGGCGAGCGCCAGGCTCCGGCTCGTGTCCGCTCCCGAGAGGCGGTCGGCGCGGTCCGCGTCGACGAACGGTTTTTCGAACAGGCCGAGCTCGAACTTCGGCCGCAGCAGGCGCCGAACGGCCGAGTCGATGGTAGCCTCGGCCACGCGCCCCTGCCGGACCTGATCGACGAGCGTCCCGTATGCCTGCACGTCGGGCAGCTCGATGTCCACGGTGGCGGCGAGGGCGCGCCGAGCCGCCTCCCCGACGTCGGCGGCCACGTGATGAACCTCGTCGAGCTGCGCGATGGCGAACCAGTCGGAGACGATCACCCCGTCGAACCCCCACTCCCCCCGCAGCACGTCGTGCAGCAGCCACTGGTTGGCGTGAGACGGAATGCCGTCCACCTCGTTGTACGACGGCATCACGCTGCGCGCGCCGGCCTCCTTGATGACGACTTCAAAGGGGTAGAGAAACACGTCCCGCAGGGTGCGTTCTCCGTACGGCGCGGGGCCGACGTTCGTCCCCGACTCGGGTTGGCCATGCCCCGTCATATGCTTGAGCGTGGCGAGCACGTGCGACGGGCCGACGGTGGGCTCGGTTCCCTGGAAGCCACGCACAGCCGCCACGCCCATGCGGGCCGCGAGATAGGGGTCCTCTCCGTATGTCTCCTCGATGCGCCCCCACCGCGGGTCGCGCGCGACGTCGACCACCGGCGCGAGCACCTGGTGCACGCCGCGCGCGCGGGCCTCGGCCGCCGCGACGGCGAACACACGTTCCACCAGCTCCGGGTTCCAGGTGCTGGCGAGCGCGATCGCCTGCGGGAAGCTCGTGGCCTGCTCTGCCTCGAGGCCGTGGAGCGCCTCCTCGTGGAAGAGCACGGGAATGCCGAGGCGTGTGCTGTCCTTCACCCAGCGTTGGATGGCGTTCGTGTACTCCGCCTCGGCCCTGGCCCCGTGGCCTTCGCCCGGCCGCTCGATGCGTCCGACGCCAATCCGAAACCATTTGGGTGCCCGCGCAGGGTCGAACCGGCCGTCGCGATCGGTGATGGCCCGCTTGCCCTGCCACAGGCACAGCATCTGGCCGACCTTCTCCTCGAGCGTCATGCGGGAGAGCAAGTCGTCGATGCGGCGCTCGACCGGCAAGGTCGAATCGCGGTATGCGGGGCGGCTCGGCGTGACCTGGGCTGACGCCACCCCAGCCCACGCTGCCACGCTGAGTAAGGCGGGGTGCAACGGGCGACGCGGGCTTCCCGAACCCCGGGCCATCGGCCCGGGGTCAGCCGAGCGGGCGCGGACACGGGCGGCTGACCCCGGGGCGGTGCCCCGGGGTTCACGGCCGGTGATGGCCATCAGCGTGCGGCCAACGCCGCTTGCACCGCGTAGTACGCCGGTTTGGGTCGCATGCGGATGTCGTAGAGCACGGGAGCGCCCCACTGTGTCGGATCGGAGACCCAGGCCTGGCCGTCGTAGATCCCCTCGATCTCGATGGCATTGCAGTTCGGTGTGCGCAGGCAGCCGTTGACCATGTCGCGGTAGGCACGGGCCTGCACCTGGAGGTCCGCCGCGCTGGCGAAGCCGTTCTGCACGGCAACGTGCATATCGGCTTCGGTGATCTGGATCTTCAGGCCCAGTGCCGCGAAGCGCGCGAAGTTGGCTGCGATCGCATCCGCCGACGGGGCCGCCTGCGCGGTGTAGTGGAATTGGAACCCAATGCCGTCGATGGGCACGCCTCTGGTCTTCAGGTCGCTCAGCAGCCTGTAGACGGCGTCGGACTTGGCGTTCACGGTCTCGATGTTGTAGTCGTTGTAATAGAGCGGCACCGCCGGGTCGACGGCCCGCGTCCAGCGGAAGGCCTGTTCGATGTAGTCGGGGCCGATGGCGCTCCAGACGGTCGACCGGAGGTTGCCGTCGTCCCCCATCGCCTCGTTCACCACGTCCCACGCGGCCAGCTCGCCCTTGAAGTGGCCGACCACGTTCTCGATGTGCTCCTCGAGGATGGCCCGGAGCGTGTCCGGAGGATAATTGCCGTTCAAGACCCAGGCCGGAACCTGCTGGTGCCAGACGAGCGTGTGCCCGCGCACCACCATGCGGTTGCGTTGGGCGAAGGCCACCACCGAGTCGGCCTGCGTGTAGTTGTAGACGGAGCGGGATGGGCGCAGGTAGTCGAACTTCATGAACGTGCCCGTCCACAGCATGCTGAACTGCCGGGCGAGGATCGTGCGGAGCTGCGCACCCGAGTCGCCCGGCATGGTC
>Ga0209239_1002226_pt1 | contig 11576 bp, 7 predicted proteins | sample GraSoi013_2_20cm_FD_185824 | JGI IMG/M metagenome (GOLD analysis project Ga0209239, IMG submission 185824) | Grasslands soil microbial communities from the Angelo Coastal Reserve, California, USA - Sample 10_02_2013_2_20cm (SPAdes) (version 2) | ecosystem: Environmental > Terrestrial > Soil >...
GACTTTGGCGCTGGCAGAAGCTTCAGACATGGCTGCGGCGGAACGGGCGTCGGGTAGCTCGTTCTATAATGCGATGCGGATATTGCCGCGCGCCCAGCGCCTGGCGATGTTCGAGATTTATTCCTTTTGCCGTCAGGTCGACGATATCGCGGATTCACGCGGTCCGCGTGATGAACGCCGCGAGCAGCTCGAGCGCTGGCGCTCCGATATCGATGGGCTGTACGCGGGCAAGCCGGTCCCGCGCACGCACGGCCTTCTTACGCCGGTGCGCGAGTTCGGACTCCGCCGCGAGGATTTCCACGCCATCATCGATGGAATGGAAATGGACGTGATCGAGGACATCCGGGCGCCCGACGAGGCAACGCTCGACGTTTATTGCAATCGGGTCGCGAGCGCGGTTGGTCGTCTGTCGGTCCGCGTCTTCGGAATGGAAGAGCAGGATGGCATTGCGCTTGCCCACCATTTGGGGCGAGCATTGCAACTCACCAACATCTTGCGCGACCTCGACGAGGATGCGGCGCTCGGACGCCTTTATCTGCCGGCGCAAGCCTTGCGGGCGGCCGACATCACCACCACCGAGCCAACCGCGGTGCTTGCGAGCCCGATGCTCGGAAAGGTATGTGCGAGCATGGTGGAGCGGGCGCGCGTGCATTTTTCGCAGGCAGACAAGATCATGGCACGCAACCCGCGCCGCTGCGTGCGCGCCCCGCGGATCATGAGCGATGCGTATCGGCTGATCCTCGATAGCCTCGTCGCCCGCGGATGGTCGCCTCCGCGTCGCCCAATCCGCCTGCCGCGCATGCGGCTGTTGTGGATCATCATGCGCCACGCTTTCATCTGATGCCGCGCACGGTTCACGTCATCGGCGCGGGGCTCGCCGGGCTTGCCGCCGCCGTGCGCCTTGCGGAGCGCGGGGTCAGTGTCATCGTGCACGAGGCTGCCGGCGTGGCCGGAGGCCGCTGCCGGTCCTACCATGACCCGCTGCTCGACATGGTCATCGACAACGGGAACCACCTGTTACTCTCGGGCAATCATGCCGCGCTGTCGTACCTCGAAACGATTGGCTCCCGCCGCGGACTGGTCGGTCCCGCAACGGCCGAGTTCGCGTTCATGGACCTCGCAAGCGGCGAGCGATGGACCTTGCGTATCAACCCTGGGCGCCTGCCATGGTGGATCTTTGATCGCAGCCGGCGCGTGCCGGGCACGACTGCGAGGGATTATCTTTCCTTTGCTCGCTTGCTGTATGCTTCCGACGCAAAGACGATCTGTGTGGCGGTAAAATGCGGGGGACCTCTCTACGAACGCCTTGCGCGGCCGCTCTGGCTCGCGGCGCTCAACACCGAGCCCAAGGAGGCAAGCGCAGTCCTCGCCGGCGCCATTATCCGCGAAACATTGGCCGCGGGGGGAGAAGCCTGCCGACCGCTCATCGCCGGCAATGGGCTTGGGCAGGTTTTCGTCGAGCCGGCGCTGCGCTTTCTCGGCAAGCACAAGGCGAAGGTCGTATTCGGGCATCGGCTGCGCGCGCTTGGTTTCGCGCACGACAAGGTGGTGACCCTCGACTTCGGCGACGATAAGGTGGCGATCGGCGATGATGACGTGATCCTCGCCGTGCCGCCGATCGTGGCGGCGGATCTCGTTCCCGAGCTGAAGACCCCCTCGCAGTTCCGCGCCATCGTCAACGCGCATTTCCGGCTCGAGCCGCCGGCGGGGCTTGCGCCGATTATCGGAGTCGTGAACGGGACCATGGAGTGGCTCTTTACCTTCCCCGATCGTTTGTCGGTCACGATCAGCGCAGCCGATCGCTTGCTCGATGTTCCGCGCGAGACCTTGGCCCAAAACTTGTGGCAGGAAGTCGCGGCTGTTGCCGGTCTTTCCACGGCGCTGCCACGATGGCAGATCGTGCGTGAGCGCCGCGCGACCTTTGCCGCGACGCCCGGCGAGAATGCCAAGCGTCCGGATGCGAAGACCGCGTGGCGCAATTTGTGGATCGCCGGCGATTGGACCAAGACCGGCCTGCCGGCGACCATCGAGGGCGCAATCCGCTCCGGCAATCGGGCGGCCGATCTCGTCGCTCGATCGTGATTGAGGCTAAGTCATGAATCGCGTGTCGCCTGAGCTCGATTCTTCGCCATCTGCCCTTGATCAGAGCATCGAGGCGGCGACGCGCGCGCTGCTTGCTCTGCAGCAGCGCGATGGACACTGGGTGTTCGAGCTGGAGGCGGACGCGACCATTCCGGCGGAATACGTCTTGCTGCGGCACTATCTGGACGAACCCGTCGATACGGTTCTCGAAGCCAAGATCGCGGCCTACCTACGCCGCATCCAGGGGGATCACGGCGGCTGGCCGCTATTCCACGAGGGCGCCTTCGACATGAGCGCGAGCGTGAAAGCCTATTTCGCGCTCAAGATGATCGGTGACGGCGTCGATGCGACGCACATGGTCCGTGCGCGGGCGGCGATCCGCGCACGCGGCGGGGCGTCGCGCTCGAACGTGTTCACGCGAGTGATGCTGGCGCTGTTCGGATTCATCCCCTGGCGCGCCGTTCCGGTGATGCCCCTCGAAATCATGCTGCTGCCGGAATGGTTTCCCTTCCATCTCGACAAGGTTTCGTATTGGAGCCGTACCGTTATCGTGCCGCTATTGGTGCTGATGGCGTTGCAGCCCAGAGCTCGCAACCCGAAGGGAGTCACGATCGAAGAGCTCTTCCTCGAGCCGCCGCAGGCTATCGGCCTCGCGCCGAAGGCGCCGCAGCAGAAGGCGACGTGGTTTTGGTTGTTCCGCGGCGTCGATGCCGTCCTTCGCTTTATCGTGCCCATGTTCCCGAGCCGCTTGCGGCAACGCGCGATCGACCGCGCGGTGGCGTGGGTAACGGAGCGTCTCAACGGCGAGGATGGTCTGGGCGCGATTTTTCCGGCAATGGCCAACAGCGTGATGATGTTCGACGCCCTCGGCTATCCGGAGCATCATCCCCAGCGCGCGATCGCGCGCAAATCCATCGAGAAGCTTCTCGTCGTGCACGGGCACGAGGCCTATTGCCAGCCTTGCGTTTCGCCGATTTGGGATACGGCGCTCACCTGCCACGGCCTGCTCGAGGCCGGCGGCGATCAGGCCGTTGCGCAAGTGCGCAAAAGTCTCGAGTGGCTGGCGCCGAAGCAGATCCTCGATGTCAAGGGCGATTGGATCGCGCGGCGGCCCGATGTCCGGCCCGGCGGCTGGGCTTTCCAGTACGCCAATCCGCACTATCCCGATGTCGACGATACGGCGGTGGTGGTGATGGCGATGGATCGCGCGCAGAGCTTGGACGCGCAGAGCGACTTCCGTACGTCGATTGCCGTGGCGCGGGAATGGATTCTGGGGATGCAAAGCAAAAACGGCGCTTGGGGTGCGTTCGATGCGGATAACGAATACTACTATCTCAACAATATCCCGTTTGCCGATCACGGCGCCTTGCTCGACCCTCCGACGGAGGACGTGACCGCGCGCTGTATTTCGATGCTGGCGCAAATCGGCGAGACGGCGCCGAAGAGCGCGGCTGCGGCACCCGCAATCGACTATTTGCGCCGCACGCAGATGGACGAAGGAAGTTGGTATGGCCGCTGGGGGATGAATTACATCTACGGCACTTGGTCGGTGCTGTGTGCTCTCAACGCCGCCGGGGTCGATCATGCCTCACCCGAATTCCGCCGGGCCGTGGCGTGGCTTGTCAAGATCCAAAACGCCGACGGCGGCTGGGGCGAGGATGGTGCGAGCTACAAGCTCGATTACCGAGGATACGAGGGCGCGCCTAGCACGGCCTCGCAAACGGCTTGGGCGCTGCTCGGTTTGATGGCGGCAGGCGAGGCCGATCATCCCGCGGTCAAGCGCGGGATCGACTATCTCTTACGCACGCAGGGCGAGGATGGCTTCTGGAACGAGCCGCGCTACACCGCGATCGGCTTCCCGCGCGTGTTCTACCTTCGCTATCACGGCTACTCGAAATTCTTCCCGCTATGGGCGCTGGCGCGCTATCGCAACCTCGAGAACAGCAATGCTCGCTCGGTGGCGTATGGGATGTGATGCGTCATTCCGGGCCTGGGCGAAGCCCGCGAACCCAGCATCATAACCGCTGCCCATGGTTATGAATTCCGGCTCTCGCGGCTCGGCCGGAAGGACTGGCTGAAAGAGTGGGTTATTATTCCGCCGCCTGCAGCGGGACCCGCTTCTCGGTCTCTCTAATGGCTGCAAGCTCCTGCTCGACATGGCGCGAGAACACGAATTCGGCCGGACGCTGGCCGTCGAGCGGAATTTCCGGCGCCATGGGTCCTTGCGTGCGCGGGCCGAACATGGCGACCTTGAGCGCCTGCCAGGGGTGCGACATCGTCGCTTCCGCCGCGGTCGGCTCGTAGCCGCAGTGCGCCATGCAGTTCGCGCATTTCTCGTATCGGCCGGTGCCATAAGAGTCCCAGTCCGTGGTCTCCATCAATTCACGGAACGTTTTGGCGTAGCCTTCGCCCAGGAGATAACAAGGCTTCTGCCAACCGAAAATGTTGCGCGTGGGCATACCCCACGGCGTGCAGTGGTAGGTCTGGTTGCCGGCGAGAAAATCGAGAAAGAGGTTCGAGTGGATGAAATTCCAGTTCTTGCCCTCGCCCATACTGAAGATCTTGCGGAACAGTTCCTTGGTCTTTCTGCGGTTGAGGAAATGTTCCTGGTCCGGCGCGCGCTCGTACGCGTAACCGGGCGAGATCGACACGCCGACACTGAGCTCCCTGCAGTAATCGAGGAAGGCCGCGACGTCTTCGGCCGGATGGCCGTCGAAGATCGTGGCGTTGACGTTGACTGTAAAGCCCTTGGCCTTGGCGGCCTTGATTGCTGACACGGCGCGGTCGAACACGCCGGGCTGGCAGACGGACTTGTCGTGATGCTCGCGCAGCCCGTCGAGGTGCACGGAGAAGAAGAGATAGGGCGAGGGCTCGAACAGATGCAGCTTCTTCTCGAGCAGAAGCGCGTTCGTGCAGAGCGAGACGAACTTCTTTTTGGCCACCAGCCCCTTCACGATCTCGCCGATCTCGCGATGGATCAGCGGCTCGCCGCCGGGGATTGCTACCATCGGCGCGCCGCACTCGTCGGCGGCGTCGAGGCACTCCTTGACCGTCAGCCGGCGGTTGAGGATCGGATCGGGATAGTCGATTTTGCCGCAGCCGACGCAAGCGAGATTGCAACGAAACAGCGGCTCCAGCATCAGCACGAGCGGGTAGCGTTTGCGCCCCAAGAGTTTCTGCTTGAGGATGTAGGCGCCAATGCGCATTTCCTTGAAAAACGGGACTCGCATTCTGTCTGCTTCCTGTTTGCCGCCTCGGGCCTTTAAATCAACGTTTCAACTCGTGCCCAGTTCGCGGGGTAATCGGAACTCAATATGCTCTTGCCGGCCGGGCAGTGTCGAGACTTCGACCTCGCCCAGCGTCCGCAACGTGTTGATGACGTCCTCGACCAGCACCTCCGGCGCGGAGGCGCCGGCAGTAATGCCGATGGTTTCTGCGTCCTTGACCCACTCCGGCGCAAGCTGGCTGCCATCGGCGATGAGATAGCTCGGAATGCCGGCCTCGGCGCCGATTTCCCGCAGCCGATTGGAGTTGGAACTGTTCTTCGCACCGACCACGAGAATCACATCAACGTGATGACTGAGTTCCCGCACCGCCGACTGCCGGTTTTGGGTGGCGTAGCAGATGTCTCTGATCTCGGGTCCGACGATGTTGTGATATCGCCGTTCAAGCGCGGCAATGATGCCGCGGGTGTCGTCGACGCTCAGCGTGGTCTGCGTCACATAGGCGACAGGCGTGTCGGGCGGGATATCGAGCGCCTCGACGTCCTGTTCGCTCTGTACCAGCACCACGGGAGCGTCGATCTGGCCGAGCGTGCCCTCGACTTCCGGATGGCCGGCGTGGCCGACGAGAATGAGCACGCGTCCTTGGGCGACGTAGCGCTTGCCCTGGTTGTGGACCTTGGTAACCAGCGGGCATGTCGCATCGAGTACCGGCAGCTGCCGTCCGGCCGCCTCGTTCACCACGCTTTTGGCGACGCCGTGCGCGCTGAAGATAGTTACCGCGCCCTGCGGCACCTCGGAGAGCTCTTCGACGAAAATGGCGCCCTTGGCCTTGAGGCTGTCGACGACAAACTTGTTGTGAACGATCTCGTGGCGCACGTAGACCGGCGGGCCGTATTTCTCGAGCGCGCGCTCGACGATCTCGATGGCGCGTACAACACCGGCGCAGAAGCCCCGAGGTTGCGCGAGAATGACCTTGATCGCCCTGCTGGGCTGCTTTTCTCCCGCAGGCATACCCGGTGGCCCCTTTCCAGCGGCTCGGGACTCGGTGCGGACGGGGCTTACGCCCGCACGGTTACGGTCATGAACCGCTTGCGGAGGACGCACCTGTGCGGCAGGGGGAATCGGCGGGGTCGGCATGATTCAAACATTTTCCCACATAGACTCGCGCAGGCACAGCCCAAAATCTTATGAATTTGCGGTTGCGTGACCTCTCGCCGCCCCGGCGAACTTGATGCCGCTTTGGGGGTTTGTCCGACTTGATCGACGTTCCGGCAGTGTTCCCATGCAACCTTTAGTCGTTGTCAATGGACTGAATTGCCTGTTATGCCGCCCGCCAAACCGGCCCCCATTGCTTCTGATCGGACCCCGATCGCATAGCTCTCAGGACTAGGCATGCTGCAGCAGGCGATCGTCACTGTCGTCGATTATTGCACCCGCTACGCGGCGCAAGTCATAGGCATTGCGGCGGTTTTGGGCGTTGCCACGGCCATCTATGCTGGGGGCCATTTTGCCATCGACGCCGACGTCAACAAGCTCATTTCCAAGGAACTGCCATGGCGCCAACGCGAGGTGGCGTTCGAAAAATCATTCCCTCCCAAAGAAGAGACCATGCTGGCGGTCATCGATGCTCCGACGTCGGAATTGGTAACCCAAGCGACGACGGCCCTGATCGAGAAGTTGGCCGTCCAGAAGGACCTTTTCCGCTCCATTCTGGAGGCGGGGGGAGGGCCCTTCTTCCAGAAGAATGGACTGCTGTTCTTGCCCACCGAAGAGGTGGTCGGGCTTACCAAGAAGCTCGGGGAAGCCAAGCCGCTCATCCAGACGCTGGCGCAGGATTCCAACCTGCGCGGCCTGACCACCGCGCTCAATTACGGACTGATCGGCGCGCGCATGAACCAGTACACGCTCGACGATTTCTCCGGCACATTGAACATGGTCTCGGACACGCTGGATGAGGCCATCGCAGGGCGTTTCGCAAGCTTCTCCTGGCGCGCCATGCTCAACGGCCGGCCGCCGAAACCGGACGAGCGGCGCCGCTTCGTCGAGATCCGGCCGGTGCTCGACTACGCCGCGCTCATGCCGGGCAAGGCGGCGACCGATGCCATTCACCAGGCGGCGGCCGATTTGGATATCGGCACGAAATATGGCGCGACGGTACGGCTCACCGGTCCGGTCGCGATTGCCGACGAGGAATATGCCACGTTGGAGGAGGGCGCATACGTCAATACCGCGGTGACGATCGTCGTGGTGCTGACCATCCTTTGGCTCGCCTTGCGCTCGTTTGGGATCATTCTGGCGGTTGCCATTAGCCTATTGGTTGGCTTGTTCATTACCGCTGCGATCGGCTTGGCCATCGTGGGCGCGGTCAACCTGATTTCGATTGCCTTTGCGGTCCTGTTCATCGGACTAGGGGTCGACTTCGGCATTCAGTTCAGTGTGCGCTACCGTGCCGAACGTCACGACGTCGACAATCTCCATGAGGCGTTGGTCAACACTGCGAGCCATGTCGGTGCGCCGCTGACGCTTGCCGCGGCGGCAACCGCGGCGGGCTTTCTGTCCTTCCTTCCGACCGACTACAAGGGGTTGTCCGAGCTCGGCCTGCTCGCAGGGCTCGGGATGATCATCGCATTTCTGACCAGCATTACGCTTATTCCCGCGCTGCTGACGGTCTTGCGGCCGCCCGGTGAACCGAAAGAACTGGGTTTCAAAAGCTTGGCGCCGGTCGACCGCTTTATGGAGCGGCGTCGAATCCCCATTATTGTCGGTACGGGCCTCGTCGTCGCCGCCGGTCTCCCCCTGTTGTATTGGCTGCAGTTCGACTTCAATCCGCTCAACCTGAGAAGTCCCCAGGCCCAATCAGTTGCCACCTTCCTGGAGCTGCGAAGCGATCCCGCCATCGGAGCGAGTTCGATTTTTGTGCTGGCGCCGAACAAGGAAGCGGCCCAAGCCGACGTGGAGAAGCTCTCCAAGGTACCCGAGGTGTCCAGCGTAAAGACCATTGAAAATTTCATTCCGGATGATCAGCAGCCCAAGCTTGCGGCCATCCGCCAACTCGCCACCGTGCTCAATCCTGTGCTGCGGCCGGACCCCAACAAGAAGCCGCCGACCGACGCCGATAATGTTGCCGCGCTCAAATCCGCGGTCGACGCTTTGAAGCAATCAGCCGGGAACCAAACCGGGCGTGGCGCCGTCGCGGCCAAGCGCCTGGCGGATGATCTCGCCAAGCTCGCCAGCGGTGATGAAGCGCTGCGGGCTCGGGCGCAGGCAGCCATGGTCCCTACGCTCAATACGGCACTCGACGAGCTGCGAAACTACCTGCAGGCGCAGCCGGTCACGCTTGAAACCTTACCCCCCGAAATCGCGCGCGAGTGGGTCACGCAAGACGGGCGCTATAAGGTGGAAATCCTGCCCAAAGGCGATCCGACCGACAACGAAACGTTGCGCCAGTTCGCCCGTGCGGTGCAGGCGGTCGAACCGAATGCCACCGGGGGCCCGATTGCGATCCTGGAGTCCGGGCGTACCGTGGTCCGGGCATTCTATGAAGCCGGCTTTTGGGCGCTTGCCTCGATCATGATTCTGCTCTGGATCGTGTTGCGTCGCTTCGGCGACGTGCTGCTCACCATCATTCCATTGCTGATGGCGGGCGTCGTGACCATGGAGCTGATGGTCCTCTTGGGCATGAAGCTCAACTTCGCCAACATCATCGCGCTGCCGTTGCTGCTCGGCGTCGGCGTGGCGTTCAAGATCTACTACATCATGGCCTGGCGAGCCGGCCAAACCGACCTGCTGCAGTCGAGCCTGACGCGCGCCGTGATGTTCAGCGCGCTCACCACAGCGACCGCGTTCGGCAGCCTATGGCTCTCGAGCCATCCCGGCACCTCGAGCATGGGCAAGTTGATGGCGCTGGCGCTCGTCACCACCATGGCGGCGGCGGTGCTGTTCCAGCCGGTTCTGATGGGGCCGCCGCGCGAGCCGATCGCTGCCGGCGCCGAGAGGTCGACATAGACCTGCCCGTCCTTCACCTCGGTCCGGAACGTCTTGAGGTCGGTGCAGCAGGGCGGTTGCACGACTTTCCCGGTAGGCACGTGAAACGCCCCGAAGTGCAGGCTGCACTCGATGACATCGCCTTCCAGGATGCCGTCGCCGAGGTCGGCCATGGCATGGGTGCAATATGCCTCGGTGGCGTAGAACGTTCCGTCGATGTTGTAGATGGCGATGCGCTCGTCCCCCACCTCGAAGCTCTTGACGCTGCCGGGCGGAAGGTCGGCGGTCGCGCAGACTGGAACGGGATTGGCTGGCATGGATCGATACGCGCGAAGGAGACGAGTGCTTTAGCGGGCCTCGTGAAAAGTTCAATAGGGAGATCGTTGACTCGGGTCGCGAGGCCAGGCAGGCCGAATTGACCCCGTTTTGCACCGAAATGTACGGTGATGGCAGGCGAGAAGCCCCAGCCTGTTCGAGGAAAACCCATGGCCCAGCTGGACCACCTGATCGAAGAGCTCGTCACGGCAAACCGCATTCTCGCCCGCGAGGGCGTGGTGGATTCCTTCGGCCACGTCAGCGCGCGCCATCCGGACAATCCGCAACGCTATCTGCTGTCGCGTTCACGCGCGCCCGACTGCATCGAGAAGGGCGATATCATGGAGTTCACCCTCGACGGTACGCCAGTCGATCCTCGCGGCCGCGCGCCGTATCTTGAGCGGTTCATCCACGGCGCTCTCTACGAGGCGCGGCCCGACATCATGTCGGTCGTGCACAATCACAGCGAAAGCGTCATCCCGTTCGGGGTGACCGGCAAGAAGATCAGGCCGATTTTCCATATGGGCGCATCGATCGGCTACGACGTGCCGGTCTGGGATTCCCATGACCGTTTCGGGGATACCGCCTTGCTGGTCGAGAACATGGACATGGGCCGCGACCTGGCAAAGCACATCGGCGCGGGTGCCACCGCGTTGATGCGCGGCCACGGGGCGACCGTGGCAGGCAAGACCATCCGGCAAGCGGTCTATATTTCGGCCTATCTCGAGGTCAATGCGCGGCTGCAAAAGCAGGCCATGGACATGGGCGAGGTCAAATTCCTGCCCGCCGGCGAGGTCGACAAGGTTGCCGAGCGCACGGGGCCCTACGGCATCAACCGGGCCTGGGAGAACTGGTGCCGGCGGGCCGGCCGGCCGTTCCAGGCGGACCAGGGCTGAGGCGCAGCGCCGCACCGAACACAGCGCGGGCATCATCGGCAGCGTGTGAGGGTAACGGTGTGCTAATAGGCGGGAAGCGGGCCGGGCAAACGGGTCAACCGTGCCGGGCAAAGGTGCAGCGCCGAAGGGGAACGACCAATGGCCGCCGTGCCGGTTGAGCGAATTGACGCGGCTGCGCCGAAAGTCGGGGCCGCCGCCGCCATTCTGGTCGTCGACGACATCGTCAAGCGCTTCGAGACTCCGGACGGTGTTCTTATCGCACTCGACCACGTCTCGCTCAACGTCGCGCCGGGGGAATTTGTCGGCGTGATCGGTCCCTCCGGCTGCGGCAAATCGACCTTGTTCAACGTCATCGGCGGCCTGCTCGACGGCTACGAGGGCACGGTCAAGGTCGCGGGCGAACGGGTGCGCGGACCTCATCCCGCGATCGGCATGATCTTCCAGGAGGAGTCGACCTTCCCCTGGCGCACCGTGATCGACAACGTGGCCTTCCCGCTAGAGATCGCGGGTTTGCCGAAGGCGGAGCGCTACGAGCGGGCGCGGCATTTTGTGAAGCTTGTCGGTCTCGATGGCTTCGAGCGCCGCTATCCCGCGGAGCTGTCAGGAGGCATGCGCCAACGCGTATCGATGGCGCGGACCTTGGCCGCCCAACCCAAGATCCTGCTGATGGATGAACCCTTCGCCTCGCTCGACGAGCAGACCCGGCTTCTCCTCGGCGACAAGGTCCTGCAGATTCAGCAGCAGCTCAAGCAGACAACACTGCTCATCACCCACAACATCACCGAGTCGGTGCAGCTCTCAGACCGCGTCGTGGTGATGACCTATCGCCCGGGCAAGGTGAAGCGGGTGGTAGAGATCGCGCTACCGCGTCCGCGCAGCTCCGAGATCGTTTCGAGCGAGGCGTTCGGGCGATACGTGGCGCAGATCTGGAGCGATCTGCGCGAGGAGGCAAGCCGGGGCCTCATCGACGAGGAGAGCAGAAAGTTGCACGAAGCCGTGACGCGATGACTGCCGCGACGCTTGCCAAGAACAGATATTTCCCGGCCACGCTCGGCCTGATCTCGTTTGTCGCCTT
>Ga0209239_1002227_pt1 | contig 11575 bp, 7 predicted proteins | sample GraSoi013_2_20cm_FD_185824 | JGI IMG/M metagenome (GOLD analysis project Ga0209239, IMG submission 185824) | Grasslands soil microbial communities from the Angelo Coastal Reserve, California, USA - Sample 10_02_2013_2_20cm (SPAdes) (version 2) | ecosystem: Environmental > Terrestrial > Soil >...
ATTGAGTGACTGGAACGTGAAAACATAGTGGAGTGGATAGCCCACGAAACTTCCCAACCAGACCAGCGTCGCAGGAAAAGATTCTACCTCAATGGGTCGGCTGAAAAAATAGCGGAATGGGCTCACCGTATCCGCCACATTCAGCAGCAGCGAGAATGCCGTAACTCCTGCGCAGACAGCAAAAAATACCCCCACTCCGCTCCACTGCCTCCACGAACTCCACCTGCTCTTTGTTTGCAGGTGTTGTGCTATCAATAAGGGTGGTATCAACACTACTGGATAAAATTTCAGCAGAGTTCCCAGTGCCAGCAGCGCGAATGCCCATTTCCATCTCGCCCTGGCAGCCAGCATCACCGCTCCCAGTGTCAACCCGGCCGTTAGTAAATCGAAGCGCGTTTCAGCGGTCGCCCAGCTTCCAATCATCAAATAAACAGCAAATGCGATAGCCGCCGTTCTCGACCTGTACCGCAGCAGCATAAAGTAAATGCCGGCTGCTGCCAGTGCCATCCAGATAGCATAAGCTACCTGGTATAATTGTTGAGGCACTACCAGTGCCAGGGAAAAAGGTACCAGGGTCAGCAGTGGATACTCCGGAGGTAGTGCGTGCAGTGGCTGTGTCGTCGATTGCGATTCAACCAGCCTCACCAGGATACCTGGAAAGCCTCGTCCTTTCAACTTCGTCGCCAGCGTAGAAGATGTTGTTGCGCTCAAGAAGGCACATTGCTTCTGTGGCAGCGTGGTCAGCCCGGGTGTCCCATGCCAGAAAGCTACAGCATAGCACTGGTATCTCGTCGCATCATTAAATTGATTTGGAAATTGCGATGTGGCCCCCCAGAACAAAATCCCCCCCATCAACACAACCATACATATATCTAATGCAAGTTCCCATCCGCGCCTGCTACCTGTTGTAGACGATCCATTCCTGTCCTCAGCCTTTTCAGTTTCCGCGTGAGCATTATGGAGTTCAAACATTATATATACCTCTAAAAGAGTACCCCCGCCTTCCCTCCCCAAATAAACCAACAGCACTTAGCAACGTAGTGTAGTATAGAGGCACCCTCAATCCCATGTCAACACAAGTAATAAAGGTACCGTTTATCAATTTTGTCGCTTTTCACAAGCGCTCGTTCAAGTAAGCAAAGGTACCATCCGTTACAGCATTTAGCAGGCACTATGATATAATAACCCACAATCTAGCAACTGATCCATACAGTAAAAGACCTGAGGTCATAGATACACAAAATTGGTTCCCACTGCAAATAAGGCCATGCTCTATCACCTGTGATTACCAGTTACGGCAACAAGGCTTTACAAGTGGCAACCGTCAATGGCCTCCCCATTAAATGGGGAGGCTTGTAAGAGCCAGTCTCTTGCAAGCCGATTGACCAGACTTAGTTCTTGAGTGATCGTTGTCGAGCTTCTCTGCGTCAAGGATCACACTGAGAGAACTCCGATGCTTCTAAGTGTTTCCGTTCGTACTGGCGGGTACTGCCCTAGCTCGCCACTCTACAACTGCTGATTTAAAAGTGATGAGGTCAGTCACGGTGATGAGCAGAAAGTACCGGGAAGCATCATTGTCGAGGGGAAGAGAAAACTCCGAAAGGAAGTGTTATGGAGCAATCCATCATTTACGTACTCGCGATATCAGGAAAGCCCTTAATGCCTACCAGACGGCGAAATAAAGTCTGGTACTGGCTGAGATGTGGGCTGGCTAAAGTGGTCAGTCGTGAGCCATTCACGATCCAATTGAGGTTTGAGACCACCGAGTATAGGCAGCCAGTCACGGTAGGAGTCGATACGGGGTCAAAGACCGTAGGGATGGCTGCGACCACGAACGGTGCTGTGGTCTATCAGGCCGAGGTCCACCTGCGTACCGATATCACGGACAAGTTGACACAACGACGCCAATACCGCCGCACCCGCCGTTCCCGAAACACCCGGTATCGCGCTGCCCGCTTTGCCAATCGCCGGAAGCCCGCTGGCTGGTTGCCGCCATCGCTCCGTTCTAAGGCAGAAGCTACGGTCAAGGCCGTGCATTTCGTGGCGAGGGTCCTGCCGGTGTGCCAGGTCAACGTGGAAGTTGGAAGTTTCGACACCCAAAAGATGCAACGCCCGGAAATCTCCGGTCTGGAATATCAGCAAGGCGAACTGCAAGGCTATCTCCTGCGTGAGTATCTCCTGGAGAAGTGGCAGCGTCACTGTGCTTATTGTGGCGCTAAAGAAGTCCCTTTGGAGGTCGAACATATTGTCCCCAGGTCCAGAGGTGGAAGTAATCGGGTGAGCAATCTCACACTGGCCTGTAAACCCTGCAATGTGCGCAAGGAGAAGCTAACGGCCGCTGAGTTTGGTTATCCCAAGATCCAGGCTCAGGCTCGCGTCCCGTTGAAAGATGCTGCTCACGTATCAACTCTCAAAACCGCCGTGGTCCAGCGCCTTCAGGCGATCTTTGGAACAGATCAGGTTGACGTGACCTATGGCTACGAGACGAAGTACAAGCGTATCCAGGTGCTTGGCCTTCCCAAGTCTCATACCAACGATGCAGTGGCCATTGCCTGTGTCATGGGCGAAGTGGTCGAACCGTGTGCAGTCGCCCATCAGTTGCGCTGTGTTCCTCGTGGCAATTATCAGTTGTTTAATGGCAAACACAGTGAGCATAAAGTTTGGGCACCGCGCAAGGTCAAGGGTTGGAAGCTCCATGAACAAGTTGCAGCCAAAGGGCAGGTGGGATACATCGGAGGAAGACGACTCAAAGGCAGTTCTTATCACCGGCAAAACCATCCTAGAGGTGGTCCCAAGCAAATTGCGGCGTATTGCGCGCTGTACACATGGCTGGATAGCGGCCACGATGCAGTTCACCGAACAGGAGGGCGGTGCTTCCTCCCCTGGCTCAAGCCGAGGGGTACCCGCGCCGCAAAACTCATGGAAATAGTTCCCTACTATCCCCGCGCGCCAATTGAGCGCTCGTAAAATGAAAGGGGTTGTGGTAATGGGCGTTTTAATAGGTCAACTTCCGCCAGCTGAAATTGCACGCTTGAAGGCTGAATTGGCGGAGACGCTGATCGCTCATTTTTGCTATCCGCGATTTTTTGATTATCGCACCGAATCGCTGCGCTCACGTCCGGTTGATCGCTCAAAACGCCAGGAGGTCTGGCTGTACCTGAGTTCATTTGATTTTACCGCCTGGAGTCGCGTCGACCTCATGTCGGCCGATTTTCAGCATTACATCGAACGTCTCTTCATCCACTTTGTGCAGCGAAACCGCAGCTTCTTTGGCGAACAGGGACGTAAGCGCCTGTCTGATATTCGCATGTTGATTAATACGTCTGCCCTATCGGTCGTCCAGGGCTTGCGTGCCCATTTGATGGGCCAGCACCAGAATAAACCTCCATTTGGTAGCCCACGCCCTGCCATTTCCTGGTCTACAATCGCTACATCGGGACGACCCGAACCAACCTGGGAGCAAATTTCCTCATCGACCATGTTGTTACAACAGCAATTGCAAGAGGTCCGTGGAGAAATTAAAGCCGCGCCTGCTCCACAGGCCGAAGAGCGTCCTGCGGCAACAACTGCTCGCCATGCCATTCGTGTTCAGGCGGTAAATGGCAATGCTGCCCATGTCAATGATCATCAGGTAGCAACTGTCTCTAACATCCCGACCGTATCTGTCAGCAGGCCTTCAAATCAGACCAGCATACGCGCAACGCCTGCACTAGAGCCAAAAAGTACTACCCCTTTCAATTCTTCGTGGCATGCCGCTTCACCTGTCTCTCCGCCTAAAGCAGAACCAGCGCTTTCACCGGTTGAACCATCGATTCTCTCAGTGGCTTCAGCAGCAGTTCCTGTAAAGTCGCCAGGCACAGTTGCAGCACCAACGCCTGCTAAGCGCGATATTGTACAGTCGCCAGCTCCTTCTGCCTCTTCACAGGTTCAATCGCGTGAACTTCCACAGCCTATGCCCACCACCCCCACCCAGCGTGAGAGTGCTACGAACCTTGTGGGCGAAGAAGACGTGGCTATTTTTGAGCAACTGCGCTATCAACTGATTGTCTGGCTGCGTATCGAGGCGATACGTTCAGGCCTGGAAGTTGCTAATCAAACTCCATCACATCTGCTTGAGATACTGCGCCAGCAGGATAATCGCAACGAGACCAGTCTCCAGGTTGTCTCCACGCTGCTCAACCTCTCCAACCAGGTAATCAAAAATGGTAAGGCCAGCATCTTTGACTACAAACAAGCCTTGATGTTCCACCTCATGCACACCCGTCGTTGAAAGTATCGAGAGCCAGCGAGCAGAGGCGGCACCGGCTCGCCCTGGGAGAGGCTTCTCTCGCTTGCTCTCGATACTATACCTCTCATCAAAATTTCATTAAGATTACGAAAAACACCTCTAATTGAGATACTTCCTTCTTCCTCAAGCGTCCATACCTATGGTATAACAGGTATATGAGGCCCCATGGATTTATGGGTAAGACGTACATATTGCAGTACAGATATTTATAACCTGAAATAGCATATGTTTTTCTGAATAAAAATTGTACTCAAGACAGCATTAATGAGGAGACTGCACGCCATGACAAAGGGCAGAGATAATGCAGCGGAAAGCTTGAGTGATGTGTTAGAACTGGTTCGCATCAGGAGACAAAGCGGATCATTAAGTATAGAGCGTTTTCAAGGTGGCCGTTTTGAAGAAGGAGAAATTTACTTTCAGGGCGGACAGCCTACTTATGCTCGTACTGGGAATATGTCAGGCCAGGAAGCTCTTACATGGATGTTGAATTGGCACCAGGTATTTTTCACATTCATCGTCGAAGATCAGCGCGCGCCCGCCACCATTTCTTCCGGGATTCCCCCAAATCCTGGCGACACTCTGGCTCCCAATATTCCAACTGCTTCTTTTCCTACAGCCCTGCCACAGGGAAACGCAAATAGAAGCCTGCCAACAACAGGCCCTATACCTCCGCAAATGAACAATAGAGGGGTACCGAGGAATGTGGATGAACCTGAAAAATCCTCACTATTGGGCGAGCACAGCGGTGTAATCGGCACCCCTGGACTGGAGTGGCTTGTACCTCAAAAGATAGGAAAAGAACGCGATGTGTTATCCTTACCACTGACTCGCCCTCAGCGCTCGATATATTTGCTCGTCGATGGGCGTAGGACAATCTCTGACCTCTCCCGCTGTACAAGGAAAAGCATGCAAGAGATTGAACGACTACTTAGCGAACTACGCGAGCAAGGCCTGGTCTCTATCTGACTGTTTTTTGAGGAACCGCTTAGGCAGCCATCGTTATCGCTGGTAATAGTTCTCTCAATTGCTCGAACCAGTTCGTCCCGAAGAGCCTGCGCGGAATACGGATGACACCCTGTTGGACTCGAGCCTCGTTACGGAAACGACGATAGAGAGCAATACGGTTGGGCACTATCGTACGCCTCACTGTCAATATCACTTCGTTGTCCTTCAAAGCAATAGCCTCGAACCCTAAAGCTGCTGCCTCCACTTTAAGTCGCACCATTGCCAGCAGGTTTTGTACTGGCGGGGGTGGCGCCCCGAACCTGTCATTCAATTCTGCGCTCATTGCATCCACCTGCTCTGGACGGCTCAGATTAGCTAAACGTTGATAGAAATTCACCTTGAGCGTGCGATCCCCTATGTATTCATCTGGTAGATAGGAGTCAAGCGGAAGGTCAACCGACGCACCTGCTGGAGCCGTTTCGACCTGTTTCCCCTGCACCTCCTGCACCGCCTCCGCCAGCAACTTACAATAGAGATCGAAACCAACAGAGTTCATGAAACCCGATTGTTCCGCGCCCAGCAGGTTTCCCGCTCCCCGGATCTCGAGATCTTTCATCGCGATCCGGAAGCCGGCTCCCAGTTCAGTGGCCTCGAAAATGGCGCGCAACCGCTTCTCTTGAATTTGCGTCAGTTTCGCATCCTTATTGTAGAGAAAGTATGAATAGGCCTGCTGTGTTGCCCGGCCAACACGGCCTCGCAATTGATAGAGTTGCGCTAGGCCAAAGTAAGCCGCGTTATTCACAATGATCGTATTGGCGTTGGGAATGTCCAGGCCGTTCTCAATGATAGTTGTGGAAATCAGCACATCGTATTCGCCGCTTGAAAAATCCATCATTACCCGTTCCAATTGATCCTCGGCCATCTGCCCATGCCCAACCACGAAACGCGCCTCCGGCACCAGTCGCTGCAGCTTTTGCGCAATCACCTGGATCCCTTGTACCCGGTTGTGGACAAAGAATACCTGTCCTCCCCGGTCAATCTCTCGGAGAATCGCTTCGCGAATCAGACCTTCATCGTACTCTCGAATGGTCGTACGAATAGGCAACCGCTCCTGCGGCGGCGTCTCTATCACGCTCATGTCGCGTAAGTTGACCAGAGACATATGTAATGTGCGTGGAATAGGCGTTGCCGTCATCGTCAGCACATCAATTTCATGGCGCAACTGCTTTAACCGTTCCTTGTGTGCCACCCCGAAGCGCTGCTCTTCGTCGACAACAAGCAATCCAAGATCGAGAAAGACCACATCCTTCTGCAACACGCGATGGGTACCAATAATAATGTCCACCTTCCCTAGCGCTAGGTCCTCCAATACCTGCTTCTGCTCTTTCTCCGAACGAAAGCGGCTCAGCAACTCTACACGCACAGGAAAAGCCTCCAATCGCTCTTTGAACGTATTGAAGTGTTGCAGGGCCAGGATCGTTGTAGGCACGAGTATCGCCACCTGCTTTTGATCAAGCACAGCCTTGAAGGCAGCACGCAGTGCCACCTCTGTTTTGCCGTAGCCCACATCGCCACAGACCAGGCGATCCATCGGGCGCGGCCGTTCCATATCGGCCTTGACCTCTTCAATGGCCCGTATTTGATCCGGCGTCTCTTCGTATGGGAACGCGTCTTCAAGTTCTTGCAGCCAGGGCTGCTCGGAATCAGGTGAGAAGGCAAACCCCTTGGACGCCTCTCGCTCGCTATAGAGGCGTAAAAGTTCTCTCGCAATGTCTTGTACGCTCTCCTTGACCTTCGACTTGACGCGCGTCCACTCGGTCGTCCCCAGCTTACTCAGCGCGGGCACAGCTTCCCCCATACTGATGTAGCGTGTGACGCGATCGAGCTGGTCGGTCGGGATATACAACTTGTCGGTGCCTGCATATTGGATAAGCAGGTATTCGCGTTCAACGCCCGTCATATTCAACTTGACCAGCCCCTCGAGACGCCCTATCCCGTGCTCCTGGTGTACCACATAATCACCCGGATTGACCTCGGCGAGAAATGAGGCAGGAGTAACCGGCTTGCGCCGCAGCGCATTGCGCCTCCTTGACCAGCCAAAAATTTCCGTATCGGTATAGACAGATATCGCCAGTGAGCGCGACTGCCAACCCTCTACCAGTTGTCCCTGGATCAGTGTGACTGTACCCGCATATGGCGGTGCCTGGATATTGGTTCCTGGGCTTACGTGTATCGCTTCATCACGGAGTATAGATTCATCACTCAATACCTCGGCCATTCGTCGCGCCTGTGCAGTTACGATGACCACCCGCTCGCGGTTTTTCAGGGCCCTGCGGCAGTCCAGCACAAAGGCCCGTAGCCGCCCTCCATACGCATTGGCGCTGCTGTAGTTGGGCATCAGTTGCTCCGTCCCACCGCGCAGTTGTGCGTCAAACTCACCCTCAACTGCGGAGAGTATGCCCGCGAAATTGAGTTGCCGCCGTTGCTGTATCTTTGGTTCCAACCTGTTCCAGCCAATATGCGCATCCCGTAAATGTGGCGGATTTTCTCGATCCCGCTCGAACCGCTCCTTCATCTCCTGCGCCTGCTCGTCGAGCTCGGCAATGCGATTCTGGATACTTTCAGCGTTGTCGAGAATGAGCAACCCACTCCGCGGGAGATAATCCAGCATCGTCGTCACATTGTGCAGGTACGGGAGGTAAAAGGTGATATCGTCAAAGGAGAGTCCCTGTCGTAGGTTTTCGAGATCGCGTTTCCAGCGTTCCTCGCTCTCGCTAACCAGCATCTCAGTGGGCAATTGCTCCAGTTCCTTGACAGCTTCTGGTCCCCGTATCGGCAGCGCCTCGCGTGCTGGACCAATCACGCACGTCGCAATAGGATTGAGTGATCGCTGTGTCTCCTGGTCGAATGTTCGTAGGGATTCGATTTCATCACCGAAGAACTCAACGCGCACAGGTCTCGGCAGCGTTGGTGGGAAGAGATCAACGATACCCCCCCTATGGCTGAACTGTCCCGGCTCCTCGACCTCCGCCACCGGCTCATAACCCAGCTTAAAGAGGTGCTCTAACATCAGGGTCAGGTCAACCTCGTGCCCAACTTGCAGCGTATAGAGCGCTGCGGAGAGTTCCTGTGGCGGCATCACCGGTTGTGTCAGAGCTCGCGCCGAACAGACAGCGATAACATCCCGCTCCTGTTCTACCAGCGCAATCATTGCCTGCATACGTTTCTGCATTGTCAACGCATCACTGATCAATCTTTCGTATGGCAGCGCGTCGCGGTCGGGTAAGCAGAGGACATCATTCGGTTGCTCTACAAAAACCTTTAGGCTCTCCACCATCTGATTCGCCTGTGCCTCGTCATCAACTACCACCAGAAAAGGCTGTTTCAACGCTTTAGCGAGCGCGGCAATCACGTATGGGCGCGCAGCTTCGGTAACTCCCGTCAACGCGGGCAGTCCCTCGCCTTTCCGTAGTTCCTCTAGCAAGCGGCGAAATTCAGGTCGCTGTGCCAACAGCGCAAGTAGTCCTTGTAATGTCACTCAAACCTCCAACGGGCGCGATGATATACACCCCACGAGCACGAACTTTCCCATCAAGAGCCGTACAAATCAGTGCGCTCATCGTTCGTAATGCAACAACTTTAGGACGTCATGCTCCGCATGACGCCCCCTTGGGATGCCCTCCATTATCATACAGTACAGCGCGTTGCACTGCAAGATTTACAGCCATCTTGACAAATCTGCTACTCATACATTAATATTTCAGTAACCACTGAAATGCTGAAATGCCAACATAATGAACGAACATCAAAAAGGAAATAAATATGGATGCAGATGTGACGAAAACTCCCCCGGCAGAATCATCCAGTCCAGCCCCAACTGTGAACTGGACAGGGATCGCCCTCTTTACCGTGCTCGCCTTTGCCATCAGCTGGACCATCTGGCTCGGCCTTCGCGCTCTCGGAGTGCCATTTACCCTGCGAGTAAGTATCGGTATGTTTGGACCCGCCCTTGCAGCTCTCCTGGTACGCCTGCTCCGCCGCGAAGGATTTAGCGATGCCGGTTTGAGATTGGTTGGCCGTGGTCGCACCGGCGTTTTTCGCATATACCTCGCCGCCTACCTTATTCCACCACTCCTGATCGTTGCTGGTATTGTCCTTGCCCTGATTACTGGTGTTCAACACTGGGCTTTTGCCGAACATCTACAGGCCTCAGCTCGTGCCATTACAGACGCGCTGGCCAGAAGTGGCCAGAAACCCCCTGCTGGCTACAGCGCTCAGCAACTGGCTTTGTCCGGTGTCCTGATTTCGATAGCTCTTGCCTTTACCCTGGGTATTATCTTCAACATGATTTTCACCTTTGGCGAAGAGTTCGGTTGGCGAGGGTACCTGCTTCCCCGCCTGGCTCCCCTTGGGGGAATCTACGCGGCGATCATCACTGGCGTCATCTGGGGATTGTGGCATGCGCCTCTCATTGTCCTCGATGGTTACAACTATCCTGGTCATCCCTGGTTCGGTCTCGGCATGATGGTCATCTTCACCGTCTCGTTGAGCATGATCTTTGCCTGGCTCCGCTTCCGCTCCGGTAGCATCTGGCCCTCAACCCTCGCCCATGCTGCAATAAACGCTCAGGCCGGTTTCGGCCTTCTCTTGCTCTCTCGCGCCGATTCACTCCTTGGCGTCCCCCTGGGAATTATTGGCATTGTACCCATGATTGCCCTGGCTATCTGGCTTGCCGCGACAGGCCGCTTGAAACCAGAGCCAGATAATGTCGCCGTGCCGGCCAGCTCGATCGAACCTGCGAGCATGTGGGAAAAGCCCACCACGAGCAACAGGGGTGAAATCCTTTAGCAATACGGCCCTTCGAGTCAGCTATTTGACATCCATCTCCAGATTATGCTAATACTTCAGTATACATTGAAATATTGGCCAGAATCGTCAGGTAAAACATGCAAGAAGCCTATAAAGCCATCGCCGACCCCACCAGGCGGCGCATATTAAAATATCTTCGCGGGGGAGAACGTACAGCAGGTGAACTGGCTGAGCAAGCCGGTATTGGCCGTACCGCTCTCTCGCACCATCTCATGGTACTGAAACTCGCCGACCTTGTGCGTGTTGAGCGACGTGGCCAGTTCCAGGTTTATTCTTTAAACACGACTGTCTTTCAAGATTTATTGACCGAAATCATAGGTTGGTTGGGAGGTATGGATGACCAAGAAACCACAGAGGAACTTCATCCTGTCGAGGATAAGGTTTCCGATTCCTGAACAATAAGGGAGGTTACTGACGAACTCTATGCTTGATTGATCTCTTCAGCCGCTTCTAGCTCTTTCAGAGCCGTTCCTTCTGTCGCTGTCTTTTTTCGGCTGCCCTCTGCTCGGCCTCCGGGTCAGTGTTGACAACATTCATAGTCGTCGCATATCCCTGCCTTACAACCATCTCAATAGCCTCAACCGCCCTATCTTCGCCTGCGTCGAGTAAGATACGCTCATCGCTTGTTGGCACGCCCAATACATAGTCAATCGGATCCATGCGTTTGTTCGTTGGGCGACCAATACCGATGCGCAAACGAGGAATCTGATCGGTATGCAGGTAATGGAGGACGTTTTCGAGACCGTTATGTCCTCCCGCGCTTCCCTTCGTGCGCAGCCTCACTCTTCCAACAGGCAGATCGAGGTCGTCACAGATGATCAGTATATCCTCTGGTTGCACCTTGTACCAGCGTGCAAGTTCGCTCACTGCCTCGCCGCTGCGATTCATAAACGTAATTGGCTTGGCCAGGATAACCTTCTCCGAACCAATCATGCCACTGGCAAGAATCGCCCTGCTGCGCCGTTCCGTCCACTTCCATCCATGTTTAGCCGCTAATTTGTCTACAACGCGAAAGCCCACGTTATGGCGTGTATGTTCATATTGGGGCCCGGGATTTCCCAGCCCAATCAACAATTTCATATTTCCCAGCCCAATAACCAGTTTCATTTCATATCTTACCGACCAACGGCCAGCCGGACCGCCAGGTATTGTGGCAAACCTGCCTCGACGATCTTTTCCTGTGTCTGTTCAATCGCATAGGGAACGCGATAAAACTCGAATCCCGCCTCCGTATCATAGATCATAAAGGCTGCTCGTGGATCACCGTCGCGTGGCTGTCCTACCCCTCCGGGATTGATAATAGCGCGGTAGCGTTCTGGCAACTCCCAATGTCCTTCCGGGGGAATGAACATCTCGTTCGTCACCTGTATCATACTCTCACTCAACCCCAGCAGCGTTAGCAACTCTTCAATTTCGCTGTTCAGGCGATCTTCAGCGCTCAGTATGATCTCCTCTGGCGTCACCTCATCCACA
>Ga0209239_1002228_pt1 | contig 11573 bp, 9 predicted proteins | sample GraSoi013_2_20cm_FD_185824 | JGI IMG/M metagenome (GOLD analysis project Ga0209239, IMG submission 185824) | Grasslands soil microbial communities from the Angelo Coastal Reserve, California, USA - Sample 10_02_2013_2_20cm (SPAdes) (version 2) | ecosystem: Environmental > Terrestrial > Soil >...
TGAAGCGTGCAGCTTCCAATATCGCACCAGCATTTTTAACACCTCTGAACGTGGACGATACGTCATCCTGCGCGTCACTTACGCGCTGACTCCTGACGGCGAGCCGGCAATCCTTTACGCCGATCTCAAAAAATATTTTGCGGGCTGGAGTACGAAGCCCAGCTTGGCCGATACGCGCGAGGCCGTCCGGCAGATTCGGGCCAGCAAGGCCATGCTGATCACACCCGGCGACGAGGATTGCCGCAGCGCTGGATCTTTCTTCAAGAATCCCGTCTTGTCCGATGAACAATACAAAGAGCTTAGCCAACGCGCCACGGCGAAAGGTCTGCAGATTCCCAGCTATCCGGCGCTTCAGGCTCAAAGAAAAATTTCGGCGGCGTGGCTGGTGGAGCACTCTGGGTTCAGCAAAGGCTATGGGAATGGTCGCGTGGGCATCTCCCGCAAACACGCGCTAGCGATTGTGAATCGTGGCGATGCAACCGCAGCCGAGTTCGTCGCATTGAAAGAACAGATCCAGCGGCGCGTAGAAGATACTTGGGGCCTTCGTTTGGAAACGGAGCCTGTATTCGTAGGGTTCTAGCGAGAACAATCTTCGTCTTGCGCTAGCACGACCATGTTGATCCAAAGTGTCCGCGCCGGTTCTGAACTATTTCCCAGGCAGCTTGCGAAAGGGATGCTCGAAACTCAGATAGAGAAAGACGCCCTTCTCGCCACTGCTGGGGCCAACGCCGATTGGTACGCCGATACCAGGTACGATCTGTAGCCCATTTTTAAAGTTGTAGGCCCAGCGAATTCCAGGGCTGAGAAAGAGCGATCGTGACCACTCGGTTTTGTCAGGCGCTACTACGAACTGCGAATTCGTAAATACAGTTTCCAGCATGACGTTGAAGCGAGGATTGGTTAACCAGATGAAGCTTTGTCCCAGGTTGTAGCCGGTAGCGGAAGCGCGATCGCCAGATGCGTCCTGAGCGTGGGGTACGACAGTAGCTCCGGCATTCCAGTGGCTCACCAGGTTTTTGCTCAAGACGAGACTTACAGGAAGGCTGGTCTGCACGCCGAGTCCGCCCGCGCCGCGTCCGTCGGCAACGCTCCCTGTGGGCAATATCAAGCTCAGCCGTGGGGCGAAAGCCACGTTAGCGTTTCCGTCTCCTACAAGTTGGTAACGGTAGTGGAGAAAGAGGTCGCCAATTCCCATGCCCGAATTCTGTAATGCTCCGGCGTGCACAAACGGCAACGTGAAGCTGAGCTGGTGACGTGCGTCCCCGGGGATGGGCCATTCTTGAGTAAAAGTGTAGGCCCAATCTTTGCTGTTCCAGAGACGAGCGAAACCGCTGATGTGCTGCACCACACCATAGTTCTGGTTGTACGCTTCTTCGATCAAAAAGCTGTTGTCTTGAATACCAGGCTGCTGAGAAGGTGACGAAGCGGAATCTTGCTGGGCCAGCGCAGCGCCAGCCAAGAAAAAGACCGCGCAGACGAAGTAAAAGCAGCCAATGATGACCGTGCGGCCCTCGGCACTGCGTCCCCAACCACCCACGATTCCGGTCATTGATTGGCCAATTGCGCTACTTCCTCAAAAATGCGGACGAACATTTGGCGTGTAAGTTTGCCGGTTTGCGTGTTCTGGTTCGAAGGATGGTAGGACGCTAGCAAAATCTTCCCATCCGGCATTTCGTATTTTGCGCCGTGCTGAAAAAGATAGGGTTTCTTGCCCGCAAGCTGTCCTCTGCGCTTGAGGTAGTTTAGATAGGCATCGAAACCGATTTTTCCCAAAGCCACCACCACTCTCAAATTCTTGAGACCATCCATTTCGCGATCGAGATATGTCGCACAGTTGGCCAGTTCCTGTGGCAACGGCTTGTTATCGGGAGGAGCACAGCGCACCGCGGCGGTAATGAACAGATCTTTCAACGTGAGTCCGTCATCGCAATGAGTGGCATTGGGCTGATTGGAAAAGCCGGTCTCGTATAAGACTGGGTACATGAATTTGCCCGACGCATCACCGGTGAAGGGCCGCCCCGTACGGTTCGAGCCATGGGCGCCCGGGGCCAGTCCGAGCACGAGAACTCGAGCGTTGGGATCGCCGAAGCCCGGGACAGGTTTTCCCCAATATTCGCAGTCACGATACGCGCGACGTTTCTCACGAGCCACTCGCTCGCGATAAGCCACCAGCCGAGGACAGCGAGTACAGGCAACAACCTCATCGTTGAGTTGATGCAGCCAGGAAGCGGACACGTCGGATATTGGACTACAGGCGTGTGGCATTCGATTGAAGAATATTCTACAGGTCTATTGGCCAGAATCGAGGCGGGCGATTTCTCTCGCGAACAAAGGATTCTTTGGATAATCATCACGCAGCGCAGCCAACAGCTCTCGCGCACGCGGCTTGTCTTTTTCACGGACGTAGGCAATGGCCAGCAGAATTCGCGCAAAAGGGGCCAGATAACGCCCTCGCTGGGCGGTTAACTGCAACTCCGCGATCCCAGCTTTCTTGTCTCCGGAAACTCCGCCGAGGCGCATGATCCAACGCACCGGCGCGGCCATACTGCCGATAATATATTTGCTGATCCCGGAAGCGATGTGGCCGTCATAACACTGGGGATCTACCGCCAGCAACTGCTCTGACCATTTCGTCGAGTCTTTGGTGTAACGCATGGAAGCCAGATTACGTTTCTCGATCAAGGCAGCATAATCAGCTCTCAATCCGGAAGAAAGCGTCATGGCAAACAATGCGTCGCGATCTTTGGGATTCTTTTCCAGAAGCGCCCGTGCACGGCTCTGCGACTGGTCAAGCGCAAGGTTAAAGCGATCGCGAATGCCAGGATCGGGAACGAGTTTCTTTCGGGCGTTAAACGCCTTGTCGTTTTCGTAGAACTGCGCTTCCAGCACGCCCAGACGCTCAAATTCGGAGAACAGTAGTCCCGCCGCATCCGCAGCAGGGCTGACCGGATCCTCGGGATGCTCCCGTTGCCAGGAAGAAAAAAACTGGTGAGCTCGATCGAATTCCAGGTCATACATGAGCCGGAAGCCTTGGTCGAAAGGCGTGTTGGCCACGCTAACATCGGCTGCCCAAACGGGTAGGCAGAAAGATGCCAGGAAGATAACGCCCAAAACCCGCAGCCCCCGCCTCGTAAATTTGTCTGTCATACGACCGAGTCCTGCCATGTGCTGTCCTCAAGTTTAGATGCTGATTGCGCAGCCTGCCGGAATCATTTGCAAAAATATTGTAAAAATCAGCACCGGACACTCATTCGGCACCCGGCCCTTTTTGGCCTTGGCTAATTGCCAAATGCTAAGTGCTAATTGCTGCCTCCGGTTTGACGCCCCTAGCACCCTTTGTTACCTTCTAGAGTTTCCCCGTCCTCAACTGAGATCCCCATGGCCATCAAGTTCCGCGGAGTAGACTTCATCGAGTTTGACGCTCTGCTCACGGACGACGAGCGCCTGGTCCGCGACACCGCCCGCAGATTCATTGAAGACAACCTCATCCCCATCATTGAAGAATGCAATCGTGCAGGACGCTTTCCTCGCGAATTGGTCAAACCCATGGCCGATCTTGGTTTCTATGGCGCCAGTCTCAAAGGATATGGCTGCGCGGGCATGTCGAACGTCGAATATGGTCTGGTCATGCAGGAACTGGAACGTGGCGATTCCGGCGTGCGCTCTTTTGTCAGCGTGCAGTCAGCGCTGGTCATGTATCCGATTTACGCATTCGGCAGCGAAGAGCAGAAACAAAAATGGCTTCCGGCACTTCAGAAGGGCGAAAAGCTTGGCTGTTTTGGTCTGACCGAGCCGGACTTCGGTTCCAACCCGGGCGGAATGCGCACGCGCGCTCGCAGAGTCGGGAAAGAGTACGTGCTGAACGGCGAGAAGATGTGGATCACCTCTGGCTCTATCGCCGACGTCGCTGTCATCTGGGCCAAAGTAGAAGATGAAGACAACAATGTCCGCGGATTTCTGGTGGAAACCAATCGCCCTGGCTTCCGCGCCGAAGATATTCACGGCAAGTGGTCCTTGCGTGCGTCCGTGACTTCCAGCCTCTCTATGCAGGATGTCCACGTGCCCGAATCGAACTTGCTGCCGGAGAGTGGAGGGCTCAAGTCTCCACTGAAATGTCTGAACCAGGCACGCTATGGCATCGGTTGGGGGGCAATCGGCGCGGCGATGGCCTGCTACGACTGCGCCTTGCAATATTCATTGTTTCGCAAACAGTTCCGCGACCAGCCCATCGCGTCCCACCAACTGGTGCAGGAAAAACTGGCATGGATGATCACTGAGATCACCAAGGCGCAGTTGCTGGCGCTGCAAACCGGGCGACTCAAAGATAAAGACAAGGCCGGCCCGCAACACATTTCCATGGCCAAGCGAAACAATGTCTGGATGGCGCTGGAGTGTGCCCGCATGTCACGAGATATCCTGGGCGCCAATGGCGTTGCTGATGAATATCCTATCTTCCGCCACATGGCCAATCTCGAATCCGTTAAAACTTATGAAGGCACCCATGATATTCACACCTTAATCATCGGACAGAGTGTGACTGGGATCGACGCGTTCTAAAACACCTGCCCCTTCCCTGCCAACCGCGAAAGCGTATGATTTCGCTTGCGAAGCCGCTACTGGGGCGGCTCGACCTAATGTTGGAATCCAGGGGAGGGATGCCATGCGTCAGGTGCAAGTGGTTCCCAAAGATAATTACAGATTGTATGGCGCGATTGTCGCCAAGGAGGTCGAGCTCGCCCACAAGCACAAGGGAACGTTTCATCGCAGCGGGCCGAAGGAAAAGGATCGCGCCAAGTGGTCGCACGCTAACTATGACGGCTGGCTCAACCTGGCTCGCAGTATGGGAGAAGTGGTCGCCATCGAAGTCCGCTCCAAGAAACCTGAAAAGGAGTGGATGCTGCTTAGAGCATTGCTTGGCTTTCTCGACCGGCACTTCGCCGAGAAGATTCAGGCCATCAATATCCAAATGAATGAAAGTCACGTCAAGCCGAAACGTCGTCGCCGGAGACGCTAGCTACTCTCCCGGTCCTATTTCACAAACTCAAGCCGCAGTACCAGCGCTTTCGCCGCGGACCCGCGAGGCGTAGTCGGCCACCGAACTTAAGCGGATCCCATATTTTCTGGCAGTTTCCTGAGCTCCTTTTGTTTCGTCTCCTTGCGTATAACCGAGCATCAGCGCGGCAAAAGTTTTCTGCAGCGGATCAGGGGAGCTGTATTGCTGCTGCAAAGCCTCCGCCGGCACATGTTCGAGCCGAAACTTCTTTTCCAAAGCTTGTTCAAAGACCTTCACTGCGTCCAGTTGCGACAAAGGTTCAGGTCTACCCATCTCGAGGATTGCGTTCTCATCCTCTTTTCGCGTGGCAGCGGCCACAGCAAAGTCGGCGACGTCGAACGCGGAGATATAACTGCCCTTCGCCTCGCCCGAGCCGTAAATCCGAACTGAACCGCTGACGAAGTCAAAGCCAAGTGCCGGGCTTAGCCACACTTCCGCGAAATAAGTAGGCCGCAGGATGACGTTTTGCATGGAACTCCGGAGCAGGCGGTTCTCGCAAGTTCGCTTGGCTGTCTCGAGCGGCGAAGCGATTTGGATATTTCCGGAGTAAGAAGTGTAAACAAAACGCTTGACCCCAGCGCGCTCGGCAGCTTCAATCAGCGCCAAAGTGCCGTCGAGGTCCACGCGTCGCAGCCCATCATTGGCTCCCGTGGGCATGGATGTTGCGGTAGTGACCACGGTGGCAATCCCGCGGCAGGCTAGTGCGAGAGTCTCCGGAACAGTTAAATCGCCATCCACGATCTCCATGCCGGCAGCGCGAAGTGGTTGGACTTTCGGGTGGGCGTCGCCACCGCGCACAAGAGCTCTTACTGATTCTCCTTGCCGTCGAAGCTTCTGGGCCACCTGGCCGCCCACCAAACCCGTCGCTCCCACCACTAGAATGGACATGTTTCCTCCATTGGATCTGCACTGTTCTTGTCCCGAAGAATTTAGGTCCGTAGATAAGGCGTGTCAAGGCCTGTCGGGGTGAAACATAGCGACATCGAAGATGCACCGCTTTCTGCAAAGACCCTCGGGGGAAGGCCGACCACTTCACTAACGCATCGGAATATTCGATAGAAAACCCGTCGGAAACATCCCGATTGAGTTCTATTAAAAGGATCGCCGCGTCTCTGCCCTACCGAAAAATAGCGCCATCCCGCGTCGGCAGATTTTCCGCTTTCATTTGCCGCGCTCAAGCGTCCAACCTGCAACGCATGTTGAGCTGCGCCCTAGAATGAAACTGATTGTCAGCCTCGTGCTCGGCTATTCGCTGATAGTGGCGCTGACTCCCGTCTTGCTTGCTGACAACGTGCCCACCAGCTCCGATCGCTCAGCGGCAATTCCCCGCATGGCACAACCACCCACGCTCGAGGACTTCCTGACCATGGAGCCCAGCCCGCGCATGGCCGGCAAGATGGCGAGGATCGAGAGGTTTCGGCAATGGATTCCACACGACGGCGACCCCGTCAGCCAACGCACTGTCGCCTATTTAGGCTACGACGACAAGAACTTCTACGCCGTATTCGTCTGTTTTGATAAGGAGCCGGGCAAGATTCGGGCTCACCTCGGTCATCGTGACGACATCTGGGACGACGACTTTGTTGATGTCTGGATTGATAGCTTCCACGATCACCGCCGCGCTTACGAGTTTGTCGTCAATCCACTGGGGCTGCAGGGAGACGGCCTCGCGACCGACAACAATGAAGACTTCAGCTTTGACACGGTTTGGTACTCTCGCGGGCAGATCAACCAGCAAGGCTGGGTCGCCTGGTTTGCCATCCCATTTAAATCGCTGCGCTTCACCAAAGCACCGGTGCAGACATGGGGCATTACCCTGCAGCGCGAAATCCATCGCGCCAACGAGAAATCATTCTGGCCATATACCACGCGCCGCGAAGAAGGAATCATCTCCCAAAACGGCGAGATCCGAGGAATGGAAAACATTTCGCCCGGGCGCAACATGCAATTCATACCCTATGGCCTGTTTCGTTCCTTTCGTGGCCTTGATCTACGGGATCCTAACGTTCCAGGTTTCAATTCGCGTGCGGCAAAGTTCGATGGCGGGCTGGATTCCAAATTTATCCTCAAGGACAGCTTGGTCCTGGACACTACCATCGAGCCCGACTTCAGCCAGGTTGAATCCGACGAGCCGCAGGTCACCGTCAGCCAGCGCTTTGAAGTCTTCTTTCCAGAGAAGCGTCCATTTTTTCAGGAAAATTCGAATTACTTCGATACGCCCATAAATTTATTTTTTACACGACGTATTGTTCATCCGCAATTTGGATCGCGCCTCACCGGCAAGATAGGAAAATACTCGCTGGGCATGCTGCTGGCCGACGACCGCTCGCCCGGATTGCTGGTTCCCGATAACGATCCGCTCGCCAACAAACGCGCTTATTTTGCCATTGGGCGGATCAGCCGCGACATCCTGAAGGATTCCAATATCGGCTTGATGTACACCGATCGTGAGTTCGATGGCAGTTTCAACCGCGTCGGCGGTGTCGACGCCACCATCCGGCTATCGAAAACCGTGGTTAGCAGGTTTCAGGCGGTGGAGAGTTCCACTCAACAGACCGACGGCACATATCTCGCGGGTCCCGCATTTGAAGGTGACATCAGCCGCTTTGGGCACAGCCTCAACGCCGATCTTCACTACAGGGGACGCAGCGACGGGTTCCGAACCGAGACCGGTTTCGATCCCCAGCCCGATATTCACAATGAGGATCTCAATGTCTGGTACAACTTCTGGCCTAAAAAGTATGTCCTGCGCTGGGGACCGCAGTTTGAGACCTATCGTATCGACGACCATGAAGGCAATCGCCTGAATTGGGGCTACATTCCGGAATTCTTTTTTGAGATGCCGCGGCAAACTCGTCTAACCCTGGGGTATGCCGAGGAAGCTGAGCTTCTCCGCCCGCGGGATTTCTCCGTCCTCGCCCAAAACCAGGATTTTCTCCGCAATACCAAGTTGTTCTTCTTCCGTACCGCGCCCAACAAGCAAATTATCTTTGATATCGACTGGCGCTGGGGCCGCCGCATCAACTACGCACCCCCGTCCGGCGTCGATCCGTATCTCGCGCGCCGCAACAGCGTGACCACCGATCTCAGTATCATTCCCACGAGTCACTTGCGCGTCGACAATACTTACCTTTGGTTCCGGCTGGGTGACTTCAACGACCGCGGTGCTGCGTTCAACAACCACATCATTCGCTCCAAGTGGAATTACCAATTCACGCCCAAGCTCTCGGCGCGCATCATTATGCAGTATTCCGCCGTACTCGCTAACCCGGCCTTCACCAGCCTGGCCACGACAAAGAACCTGAATGCTGATTTTCTGATTTCTTACCTGGTCCACCCTGGAACCGCAGTGTATGTCGGCTATAACAGCAACCTTCAAAACCTGGATCACGATCTTGCGCTTGACACTGATGGCAACCTGGTTCGCACACGCAACTCCTTCATCAACGATAGCCGTCAGTTTTTCGTAAAAGTTTCGTACCTATTTCGTTTCTGAGACTAAGTGCAGCGGGCCGGGTTACAACAGCAAATCAACCGAAGCCGATTTCCCGAACTTTTATAGCAGCGGCTGCAAAATCACGTTCGGAAAGCCAGGAATCCCAAAATTGAAATCCGTCCGCTCACCGGCTTTCTTACGCGGGGCAGGGATCAGCCTCGCAGCCAAAGGTTTGTGCCACTTCAACGCCAGGCTAGCCACGTCGCCAATGATGCGTTCCAATTGCTGCTGCGATACGTCTCCCGGCAACGGGATGGTGTCCAACCCCGCTCCACATACCGCGGAGTACGCCACGAGAGAATCGATGTTGTAATTCCTTTCGCTCCAGCCCTGCGCCAGCACCGGATCCTCGAGCGGAGGCAGCATCAATCCTGAATAGCCAACTCGCTTCACTGGGATAGAACGTACGGCGTCGGTGATGATGGCCGCGGCGGTCAATGTGCCGCTGAAACCGAACTTCGTTCCTGTGAATTGCTGGATAGCAGCTCCGATGGAAGAGTCGGGGCCGGGGGCGGGCGTGGCATCCAGGCCCATGTAGCTCCATCCCGAATCCTTTTCGACTTGCAGCGCTATGGCTTCCAACGATCGGGCGTTTTCTGCCAGTTTGCGCGATAGAAGTTCCCGCGCCATGCGGGGGTCACCGTGACTCCCCGTGAAAACATCGGCCACAAACGCGCCGGCTTCGAGTCCGACAGAAAATTGATGGCCGTGCCCATTGTGATTGGAAGCGGGAAAAAACGGAGTGTAAGGTGGCACAAATGCCGCCGCCGCAAAATCAAAGTTGCGGGCACCATTTGCGCTGTGATCCTCGACATACTTGATGGTTTTCGCCGCCGCACGGATTGCGTTCCAATGGATGCCATCGTCTGCGGCAATCACCAGGCTTGTGTTGATGTCAGTGGTCACAAGAATGTCGGCTAGCAGGTCTACCGCCGAGTCATCTTGATCATTCAGCATCGCTGGCCCGACATTGGCGAGGAATGACTCTTTTTTTGATAAATCGTCCAACTTTTTGAAAAACTCGAGTGCTTCCGCTTTCGTTATGCCGCGTGTGTACTGCGGGAATGGCTGAGTAGTGATGCGAATGGTCTGAACCTCATATCCCCCTTTCTCAAACGCGGATTTGGCTTTTCGAAGCATTGCCAGCGTGTCCTGAATTTGGCCGGCATAGGTCGAGCGGTCTATGCTTATAAAGGCGGTGATCGCCCGAACTTTTGGTTTCCGCGGCACATCGCTAGCCAAAAGAGTTGCGGCGCAGCCGACCAACAGGATCAGAATGAAAGGTCCGCGGAACGCAACAAACTTGATCAATCTTTTTGTCATCCTACCTCCCGGCTAAATGAGGACACTTACAGAGTCGAGCTATTGTGCCAAAAATTCACCATGCCGGCACGACCGGCTTCGCGCGATTTCCCTGACGGACATAAATCGTTATAGTCTGTGACCGCTCTTTTATACATGGAGACATGATGGCAACCCATACCAGGTCTGAAACCAAAGCCAGAACTTTTGGCGAAAACATTGAAAGCGACCTAGCTTCGAGATTCCTTCGTGTAGTGGAGACGGCCGCCATCGTTTCAGCCCGCACCATGGGCAAAGGCGACCGCAGGCTCGCCGACGACGTGGCCACACAAGCTATGCGCCGCACCATGGACAATGTACCGATGCGAGGGACAATCGTGATTGGCGAAGGCGAACGCGATGAAGCGCCAATGCTATATATCGGCGAAAAAGTGGGAGCCGAGTTTCCGGATGGAACCGAGGTCCCGGAAGTGGACATCGCTGTCGATCCTCTGGAAGGCACGAACCTCTGCGCGACTGGCGCTCCCGGCGCGATTACCGTGCTGGCAGCGTCCGAACGAAACGGTCTGCTGAACGCACCCGATTGTTACATGGAGAAGATCGTTGTCGGGCCGTCGTGTAAGGGCGCCGTCGAGTTGGACGCGCCCGTCGCCGACAACCTGAAGAACATTGCTAAACGCATGGAACGTGACGTAGAAGACTTGGTGGTAGTCGTGCTCGACCGTCCACGTCATGAAAAGCTGATCTCGGACATCCGCAATGCCGGCGCCCGTATAAAGTTGATCGGCGATGGCGATCTCTCTGCCGGAATTGCAGCAGCCGTAATTGGCACCGGAGTACACGCGGTCATGGGCTCGGGAGGCGCTCCGGAAGGCGTCATCACGGCTGCAGCCATTCGCTGCCTGAATGGATACATGCTGGGCCGTTTGGTGATCGACAAACCTGAATTGGAAGAGCGCATCGCCCGCATGGGCATCAAAGACAAAAATAAAATCTACGAAGCTGAGGACCTTGCTCCCGGCAAGCAACTGATCTTCGCCGCCACGGGCGTCACTGATGGCTCACTCATGCGGGGGGTGCGCTTCTTCGGAGAAGGTATACGGACGTCCTCGGTAATTCTGACCCTTCGGACAGGGAAAGTCCGTTTTATTGACAGCATTCACTTGGAGAAAGGGCCGGATGTGAAGGTGAGGTTCGCGTAGAATGACTACATGGTCAGTCGCACTCGAAAGGCCGCCGTCCCTGCCGCAAAGAGAGTTAAGCGCGTGACTCGACTCGCCGCTCGGCCTCGCAGTCTGGTCAAGTTCTTTGCTGAATCGCCGTTAGCGCGCGCCGAAGTAAATTTGGAACGCAAATCAGATCACGGACGCAGGGTCAAGTTGTGAGGTTCTAGATCCGATACACCGCCTCGGAATCCCGTAATCACTAAGCTGGCGTCGGTGGCCATTCTTGCGATAGTCCCGGGAACAGGTTCACAGTTTTCTCCGCGCGCTTGCTTCCGTCATGGATCGCAATGCGATGCGGTTTGCCGGGCTCTGAAGCGTATCCCTCCCACAGCGACACGCCTGCGTAAACTCCGTCTTTACGCAGGATGTAATACGTCATGTCGATGAATTTCAGGCGGTCTCGGTCGCCGTTGTAATTGCGCACGATTCTTTTCAGGGCATCGGTTCCTGCCTCAAGCGGTGACATTCCTTTCCGCATGTTCTCGATGATGCTGTG
>Ga0209239_1002230_pt1 | contig 11567 bp, 8 predicted proteins | sample GraSoi013_2_20cm_FD_185824 | JGI IMG/M metagenome (GOLD analysis project Ga0209239, IMG submission 185824) | Grasslands soil microbial communities from the Angelo Coastal Reserve, California, USA - Sample 10_02_2013_2_20cm (SPAdes) (version 2) | ecosystem: Environmental > Terrestrial > Soil >...
TAGATACAATCCCGGCACTAACAGCTGGGTAGCTACGAGCACTAACAATGCTCCGTCAGCGCGCGAATCTCATACGGCAGTCTGGACCGGAAGCGAGATGATCGTCTGGGGTAGCTATACCGCTGAGAATACGGGTGGAAGATACAACCCTGCCACGAATAGTTGGCTGTCCACTACCATCGCCAATGCGCCTGTCGGACGAGGCCTGCATACGGCAGTTTGGACCGGCGACGAGATGATCGTCTGGGGTGGTTCCGACGGCTCGGACGATTTGAACACCGGCGGGAAATACAATTCAGGGACGGACAGTTGGACAGCTACCAGCACCACAAACGCGCCTACAGCGCGTCACTATCACACGGCAGTGTGGACTGGCAGTGAAATGATCGTATGGGGCGGATATGACGGGTTCTCCAACACTTTGAACACGGGCGGGAGATACTGCGTGCAAGGTGGTCCAACGCCAACGCCAAGTCCTACGGTAACACCTACACCTAGCGGGACGCCCACGCCCTCAGTTACGCCTTCACCTACTGCTACACCAAGAGCAACACCCAGGCCGCGTCCGACTCCGCATGATCGTCCAACACCGCCCTAAAAAGGGTGAACGGTGATTAGTGATGAGTGAAGAGTAATACGTGAACCGAATGAAACCTGCTTTCATCATTTCGGCTTCGTCATTCCTTGGTCATTCGTCATTCGTCATTGCATCGACATTACTGTCCATTCGTGGTTAGAAGCAATCCAAGTAAAGGATAACACAAAATGAAAACGCGAAGGAGCCAGACCACTATCACGAATCTCCGTTGGGGCGCGTTCGTCTTTATCCTGCTGATTCTCGTCATCCAGGTGATGCCCCGCGCGTGGGGACAGCGAGGTCAGCGAGTTACCAGCAAGAGCACTTCGAGTGTCGAAGCCCCCTCGAGCCTGGACGGCGGGAGTTGGTCGGTCACGGGTAGCCTTAACACCGCGCGTTATCTGCACACAGTGACATTGCTGCCCAACGGCATGGTGCTGGTTGCAGGAGGACTTGATAGCAATTTTAGCGTTCTCGCGAGCGCGGAACTGTATGACCCGGCGACCGGCACCTGGACTGCTACGGGCAGCCTCAATACCGCGCGGACTAGTCACACGGCGACGTTGATGTCCAACGGCACAGTGCTTATCGCTGGGGGGCGTAGCATCGAGGCTCTCGCGAGCGCGGAACTGTATGATCCGGCGACCGGGACCTGGACGGTCACTGGCAGCCTGAATACGGCACGCGAGAGTCACACCACGGCGTTGCTATCCAATGGCATGGTGCTTGTTGCTGGAGGATATGATAGCATGACCCATGTACTCGCGAGCGCGGAACTGTATGATCCGGTGAGTGGGAGCTGGACTTTCACCGGCAGCCTGAATAACGGACGATCCGCGAACACGGCGACGTTGTTGCATGACGGGAAGGTGCTTGTCGCGGCAGGAGACGATATCACTTTCCCTTCTCCCCCTATCGCCAGCGCGGAACTGTACGACCCAGAAAGCGGCACTTGGACTTTCACTGGCAGTCTCAACACCGCACGCGATTTGCACAGCGCCACGTTGCTGACCAATGGCATGGTGCTTGTTGCGGCGGGAGCCGATATCAGCGGTAACCCTACCGCAAGCGCGGAACTGTACAATCCGGCGACTGGCAGTTGGAGTGTCACCGGCAGCCTTAACGCCGCACGCGAGTTGCATAGCGCGACGTTGCTGGCCAACGGCATGGTGCTTGCCGTGGGAGGATTTGATAGCAATTTTGACGTGTCCCCAAGTGCAGAACTGTACAACGCTCCTGCACCTTCGCCTACTCCTACAGCAACACCTAGAGTGACTCCTAGGCCGCGGCCGACTCCGCATATTCGCCCGACGCCGCCGTAACCCTTATTCCGAGTGATCAGTAATCCGTGAACCGAATGAATACTGCTTTCATCATTTCGGCTTCGTCATTCCGTCGTTATTCGACATTCGAATTTCGTCATTCCATCAAGATTAGTAGCTAACATGAAAATCAGAATCACATCCAATACCTTCTCCAGTGTGCTTGCAGCGGCGTTAACAAGCGTTGCGGCCATTCCTGCAACCTCTGCACCCACTCCTCAATATCAGATTTATGACATTGGCGTTGTCGACGTTGGTGATACTTTTTCGCAGGGGTTTGGAGTCTCGCCTGAGGGGATCGCAGTCGGTCGTTCGATACGCAACGACGGAAGCCATGCGTTTAGCTGGACGCTTAATGGTGGCATCGTTGGATTGCCCGATCTGGCAGGTCGCAGCTATTGTGTTTCGAACAGCGCCAATGACAGCGGCGGCGTCGTAGGAACGGGCGCCACCACGGTATTCGGCTCGGGTCGGTTGCCGGTGATTTGGCAAAATGGCGTGGTTTCACAGCTTCCTTTGCCGGTTGGTCAAACGCTCGGCGACGCAAACTCGGTGAACGCTTCAGGTGTCGCAGTCGGCTCGGTCAATGCCGGGAGCGATCAACGCGGGGTGATCTATAGCGCGGGCGGCGCGACGATCATTACGCAGACGACGGCGGACGGAAGTTATTTTCTCACCGCATTTGGCATCAATGATTCAGGCCGCATCGTAGGTCAGGGTATTGATCCGGCTCATGCCGCCCGCAACGTGGGGATCGTTTACGATATCGGTCAGAACATGGCTTTTGACGTAGGCGCACTGCCAGGCGCCAACGGAGCGCTCGCTTTCGGTGTGAGCAACAACGGCTACGTTGTCGGGTCAAGTATGTTTAACCAAGGCTCTGGCATGCCATTCATCTGGTCGGACCAAAATGGAATAGTCGCGATTCCCCTCGCGTCCGGTACGAGTCTCGGCCAGGCCCAGGGTGTGAACTCGTCGGGTTGGGTGGTGGGCACTGATGGGGGTGCCTTCGCCGTTCCCTTCCTGTATGATGGAACCAACACCTATCGTCTCCAGGATCTCATCCCCGGCAACTCGGGCTGGGACTTGTCGATGAACACCTCGTCATCGGCAATGGGCATTAGTGAGAACAACATCATCGCCGGCACAGGCGTTCAGACTCATGCCTACGCAATGGTCCCGGCTACCCCGACACCTTCACCTACTCCAACGGCTACGCCTACTGCTACACCGAGAGTCACACCCAGACCGCGTCCGACTGCACATACGCGCCCGACACCGTCGCACTAGGCTATTGATCCGCGATCCGAAGCGACGTGATCAATGCCCGTGACGGGTTGTGCGCCGAGCGTAGCTGAACCGGCTCTACGTCTCAAATCTTCCCGCAGACTGATCACACGCTCCGACGGTTCGTTGAGGTAACAACTGTGTTACTTTGAAATGCTTGCAATTCTCGTGCACTTCTGCGGTACAGGAAGGGTGCGTAATATCAAGTCCGCGACAATTTGTTTAACCTTGGCCTGCGTTCTCACAATCCCCGCGCGCGCGACGACCGTCATAGTTAGTAACACCAATGACAATGGCCCCGGCTCGTTGCGCCAGGCGCTCGCCGATGCAAACGATGGCGATACGATCGACGCGATGGGTATTTCCGGCGTCATTACACTCACCACCGGGCAATTACTCGTGGACAAGAGCGTGACAATCAACGGCGCCGGCGCTGGTGTGCTGGCCATTGACGGTAACACCACCAGCCGTGTCTTCCAGACTGCTACAGGTGAAACGGTGTCGATTTCCGGCCTGACGATCAGGAACGGTCAGGGCGGCGAAGGCGGCGCCATCTTGAACGCCGACACCGCGACGCTGACGATCATTAACAGCACGCTCAACGGCAACACGGCGGGATTTGGTGGCGGCGTCTTCAATTCGGGAACGCTGACCATTATTAACAGCACTTTTAGCAGCAACATGGCTAGTGAGGGCGGCGGCATCTACAATTCGGGTGGCGGCGTTTTGACGATCAGCAATAGTACCTTCAGCGGCAACGCGGTTTCCGAAACTGGCGGTGGCATCTTCAACATCGGCACGCTGCAGGTCGCTAATAGCACAGTCAGTGATAACTCGGCTGCTTTTCTGGCTGGCGGTGTCTTAAACTTCAACAACCTAGAGATCGGAAACACCATCCTGAATAGAGGCGCCTCAGGTGTAAGTATTTATTCAAATGGGGACGGCTTGGTAACTTCGCTGGGCTACAACATTAGTAGCGATGATGGAAGCGGCATTTTAACTGGCCCCGGGGATCAGATCAACACGGATCCAATGCTTGGTCCATTCCAGGATAATGGCGGTTCTACCTTTACGCATGCTTTACTGCCCGGTAGCCCGGCCATTAATGCCGGTGATCCGGCTTTCACTCCGCCGCCTTTCTTCGACCAGCGCGGTCTCGGTTTCGACCGGATCGTAAATGGCCGGCTCGATATCGGCTCGTTTGAGGTACAAGGCCCGACACTTACTCCAACCCCGACACCTACCGCGACTCCTGCAACGACACCGTCACCGACAGCTACTCCGTCGCCAACGGCTTCAGCTACAGCTACTCCAACACCTACTGCTACGCCGAGCCCGAGTCCAACCCCTGGGCTTACCCCCACACCGACGTCGACGCCAACGGCCACTGTAACTCCCAGCGCAACACCAACACCGACAGCTACTCCGAGATCTACTCCTACATCGAGGCCGCGCCCAGCTCCACGACCTCGGCCGACCCCGAGGTAGAGAAAGCGGTAATTTTCTGGGAGCACAGGTTGCCAGCCTGTCCTTTTCGGCAGCCTGCCGAAGAGCGCTTCGCGCGCTGGCAACCGAAGTCTCCTCGCGCCCGCTGGGCTGTCGTCGGCAAGCTGCCTGCGACTACAGGGTAGCAGCTTGTGCTCCCAGACATTCGCGATTGCAACAAACTTTCATCCCTTCCTGTTTTATTCCATGTGACTTGCTCTGAGTAATTCTATTCGTGCTTGGTTCTCTTCGCTGCCTTCTGTAAAAGGGACTCTGGTGAAAGAACCCGATCACGAGAACCAGCACGCGCCGCTGAGTTATTACGGAGCGCGGCGCATCGTATGGTTGGTTTTTCTATTGATCATTGTCTGGTTGATCCTGCGCGGGTTACAGGATGTGATCCTACTTTTCGCCCTCGTCTTTCTTCTCGCCATGGTCCTGAACCCGATTGTGGTCTGGCTCGAAAAACGTCACGTCCCGCGTTTTGTCAGTGTAATCCTGCTGATCCTTACCCTCGTTGCGATCACTGCCACGATTGTGATCTTTGCGATTCCCCCGCTGGCCAGGCAAACCCAGGAACTGGTCCGTAGCGCACCGACTGTTTGGCAAGGCATTCGCATCCGTATCGAGTCGCTGACGAAAAATTATCCCGCTGTTCGTGAAGCATTGCCCCGCACAGAAGAAATCGCCGGAAAAGTCGGCGCGGCCGCAGGAACAGTCGGCAACATTTTGCTAAGATCGACACTTGGTTTGGTCGGCGGCGTGGCCACCTTTGTGCTCACCGTTCTTTTGCTCGTGTTTGTGCTGGCTAACCCGCGTCCTCTCGTAGCGGCATATCTCGCGCTGGCGCCCGACCGTTATCGCGCGCAGGCGCATCGCACTCTCGCCCAGCTGATGCGACAAATGACCGCCTGGGCGCGTGGCGTCGCGATCAATGGTGTCATTACCGGACTCTCCATCGGCGTGTTGCTTTGGCTAATCGGCGTGCAACCGGCGCTCATCTTCGGCGTGTTCGCGTTTCTGGGTGAATTTTTGCCAAACATCGGCGCATTTCTTGTCGCCATTCCTATTCTGCTGATCGCGTTGAGCCTGGGCGCGACAAAATTCTGGCTAGCTCTCGGCGTAATCGTGCTGGTGTACCAGGTCGAGCTAAACGTTCTGGTGCCGGGCGTGCTCGGCAAAGAGATGCGATTGCATCCGGTCAATATTTTGTTCTTTACCCTGGCGACCGCCAGCCTGTTTGGGTTGCTGGGAGTTTTTATTGCCGTCCCGGCTGCGGCGCTGGTGCAGATCGTGATTGACGAATTTTATTTGCAACCGCGCAAACCGGATTATGCCGCGCTCGATCGCGAAGCAGCAGCGCTCGTGGAAGGAAAGAAGTGAACGTGGTGGATCGGCTTCTCCTGAAAATGCAAGTCCGGCTCGGACCGATGGCAAACTGAGTCGCCGAAGGCGCGAATATCAGACGGCACAGCCGCATCAATTGCCAGCGCGTTGAGGACAACGCGTTCCGCCTTATTCCTTCCCTCGATTCGCCGACTTTCTTCGCTGCCTCTAGTAACTGGTTTTCTCATTCTGTTCTCATCGTCATTTGTGGTTCGTCATTTCTTTTTCTCACTCCGTCCGTTCGGCTCCAACCGCAGTTAACAGAACTTTTACGAAAATTGTCTTGACATTCTTCCGCGTTCTTCAGTAAAACGGCGCTCCACCCCAACCATTACTCCCGGAGGTAAACAAAAATGCAAAAACAAAATAACTCTGCCATCAATGCGCATCTTCTTCGAGCTGCGTTCTTCGTGCTTCTGTTTCTCGCCGTCGGCGTGATCCCATTCGCGCTCGCGCAGAGAGGAAGCGGCAAAAGACCACTGGCGCCGCGGGGAACGTGTCCCACGCCGTGGACGTTCATCGCAGACATGCCGGTTGACCTTTATGGCGCGGCATGCGCTAGCGACGGCACATCTATTTATTGCGCCGGCGGTTACTCGTTCAGTTTTCCTGGTCTCGTACCCCAGCTCATCCGTTACGACCCAGGTACCAACACGTGGACGGCCCTGGCACCCATACCTGTCCCCTCTTCCATGGCTTCCGCTGCGTATTATCCACCTACAAACAAGATCTACGTCTTCGGTGGCTCGGACCCGGACGCCCAGACAGTCAACAATCTGAACCAGATTTACGATATTGCCTCCAATACGTGGAGCACAGGCACACCGTTGCCCGATCTGCGCGCGTTTATGGCTTCCGGTTATAGTCCGGATAATGGCAAGATTTATCTTGTCGGTGGTTATAACACAGCCTTTGTGGACAGCGGCCAGCCTAACACCTGGGAATATGACCCCATAGCCGACACATACACCAATAAGACCGACTTTCCGGAGCTGGCAGGTGGCTATGCCTCAGGAATTATTAACGGTCACCTGTATGTCGCCGGTGGCCGGGATGCTAATAACGTTTCTCTTAACACCGTTTTTGACTACGACATCGCAGCTGATACCTGGACGCAAAAGAACAACATGCCAGGCACCCAAAACAATGTTCGAGGTAGCGCTGTCGCTTTGGATTCGCTTTTCGTGTTCGGTGGAGGAAATCCATTTATTGCCCCGGGTAGCCCTGCCTCAAAATCAAAGGCTGCTTTCTCCGCTAAGGAGCTTAAAGCTTCCGCCGCAGCGGCGAAAGCCGGATCCAAAATCCAGGTCCCTGCCACTACCAACAACACAAACGTATACGTCCCCGATACTGACGAATGGCGAACCTCTGCGAACTTGAATGTGTTTCGTGCATTCCCCTCCGGCGCGGCGATCGGCACTAATGTCTATGCCGCCGGCGGCTATGACGGCACGATTGGCTTTACCGTTGCGAGCGCAGAGGTGTTGGCTGCATGTGTCCCAGAGCCGACACCGACACCTTGCCCGGGAGATCAGTACACAATCACCGATGGGGCCGATACCATTGTGCCAGGTGACACCGACACTGGCAGCCATTGCGACGATTGCGACACCGTGGTGACACTGCCGTTCCCGTTCCAATTGTACGGTCAGAGCTTTGTCGCGGTGAACGTGAGCTCCAATGGACGCCTTGACTTTGTCATTCCAAATGAGCCGGGTGGCTTCGTCACAGCCTGTCTGCCTGCGCCGCCAAATATTGGACCATACGACTACACCATCTTCACTCTGTGGGAGGACATGCGCACAGATTTTGGTCTCAGCGGCTGCGCGAGTTTCCCAGGCGGAAACTGCGGTGTGTTCACCTCGGTCACGGGCAGCGCGCCTAATCGTATCTTTAACATCGAATGGCGCACTGTGCTTTTTGCTGATAACTCTGCGACCCAGAATTTTGAGGTGCGCCTGTATGAGAACGATCCGCTTAAGACGTTCGAGGTCATCGTCGGTGATCTCACCCCAGCCAGCGCCGATCATCCGTGGGTATCGGGCGTTCAAGGACTCGGCGACCTTGGGTTCTTCACACAGAACTTCTGCATAGACCCGCCTGGCAGCCCTCTGGAGTTTGTCTCACACACTTACACCTCGCCAGGCTGTGGAACCCCAACACCAACGCCGACACCAAGCCCAACGCCTACTGTAACTCCAACACCGACGCCACGGCCTATTCCTACACCGAGGCCGCGCCCGACTCCCCATCCTAGGCCGACTCCATAGGACACTTAAAAGATTAGATAGGCACAAAGCGGTGACTCGGGAACTCGCGAGGCGTCTCGTGAGTTCCCCGTTTTTAGGTGGAACGGTCGGCGACCGACTTCGGGTTCACGTCTATAGGTGTTCAGCGCCAAAGGCGCACATTTCATCTGGAGCCTGGGGCGGCGCCCCCCAGGATTTGTTGAACCGAACACCGCCAGCGCTGAAAGCGCGATTCACTTCCGGTGCCAGTTTGATGCATACTGCCGTCATGCCACAGTCGCTAAGCAGAGTCATCCTTCATATCATCTTTAGCACGAGGAATCGCGAGCGTTGGCTCGATTTGGACGTGCGACCGCGTATGCATGCTTATCTGGCCACAGTCTGCCGCGACCTCGGCGCCAATTTCGTGCACATCGGCGGTGTTAGTGATCACGTCCACATTGTCACAACGCTGCCACGAACCGTTTCGCAAGCTCAAATGATCGAGCAGATAAAGAAAGCGTCTTCGAAATGGATCAAAGCCCTTGATGATCGATATAGCCACTTCTTCTGGCAGCGTGGATATGGGGCATTTTCAGTAAGTCCAAGCCAACTCGATGCTGCACTGCAGTATGTAGAAACGCAACAAGAACACCATCGCACTCGCACGTTTCAAGAGGAATATCGCCAACTGCTGTGCAGGCACGGAGTTGATTTCGACGAGCGCTATGTCTGGGATTAAACCCGTTGCGGAACTGAATCGCGCATTCAGCGCTTGTTCATACGCGATTCAATTCCTGGGGCGATGCCCCAGGCTCAGATTATACGGCGCCTTTAGCGCTAGGCAGATATTCTTGCCGAACGCCTAAGCGGCCTAAGAAACAGACTGGCATTTTCAGGAGAAGCCGATCCACCTTAACGCCGTCCTATCACAAAAATTTTCTACCCCGCGAGATTCTGCGTCGTGCGATTGGAAAATAGCGATTTGTAGGACGCGGACGTACGCGGGATCAAATTTTCAAAAAAAACTCTTGGCTTGCGCCGCCGGCGCGTGAGACAAGTTACGACTTTACTCGCACCCAGCCAAACGGCGCAAAAAATCGGAGGACAAAACAATGTTAAAGAAAATCCTGATTGCTCTCACACTTTCCCTGCTCGTGCTCCTTGGAAGCTACGCGGTCCAGTCCGCTAAGGCCCGGAACCGAGGTGGCGAACTCAACCAGAAAGCTTCCGACGCGCCAACGGGGACACTGCAAAAGATGATCGTGGAAAACGGAAGTGTCACGATGGACCTCGACATCGGTCGGCTGAACGGAGCCGCGGGACAAACTCTCCAGGCGCAATTCGCTGTAGGGGCCAATTCCTTCTTTCCTGTTCTCGTTTTTAACGATCAGCTGCGCGGCCCGGTGCCAGGATCAATGGCCTTGATCCCGTCCCGCAGTGGCGGGATTCCGCCGCTTCCCGCGGCGTTAAGCGCGTCTCTCAAGCAGCTCGTAGTCGAAAAGCTTCCGTCCGGTCAGGGGGCCGATCTGGCCGTGCGCGACAGCAACACGGGATTCACGTTTTTCAACATTCAAGGGCACCAGTACGACTACAATCCCGCTGCGCAGTCGCTTGCCATCACCAATGGCCGGCTTCTCATTTCCAAGGAGTTTGCCAACGCGCTTGGCCGTCCGTCCGACGCCGGTTCAGTCGCTGGAACAATCTCCATCGGCGCGGCAATGCAGCCCGCCGAGATCACGCAGCTTTCCAACGGGCAAGCACAGTCAGTGACGATGCCGCCTCTGCAACACGCGCTTAGCCAGGGAACACCCCAAACCCTGGTGCCAGGGCCGGATGTTATCGTTGGAGACATCGAAAGTGTTGAGCAACCCCAAGGCGCGGTCAATGGAAACTTTGTCGGTCTAGGAGTAGGAACTGTTTCGTGCAACAACGGCGACCAGCCAATCGACTGGCATCCATTGCCTAACACCAATCATCCGGTGATTCCACAAAATCTTTACCGTATGAGCGGCGGCGGCGACCACACCGAGCGGTTCGAACAAATCGGGCAATCTTGGATGAAACATGCGTTTTTCGCATTGGAAGAGTTCATCTGCGGCACATGCAACACCAGCCCTCCTTGCGTCACCGGTGATCAGTTGTGCCCTGGCTGTGCCGATACTTATGTCGCAAGCTTAAATTATGACCAAGACCTCATCGGCTCCCGCGCGTGGGTGAACCCATTCACAGGCGTTTTCCCATCTAACCCAGACCCAAACAATCACGCGGGCCACAATCATACTGGTACTTCGCATCGAGTGACAGTCGCAACGAGCGACCTGATTCCAGGACAAAATCCGGGTGCCACCTACTTTGCCGAAGCGGACTACATCTCACCTACTGAATACACCTGGTGTCAAGCCCACCCGGGGCAATGCAACATGTATAACAACGTCTCCTATCGTCCCTTCACTGTCAGCGGCGGGCCGACCACCTTCACATTTGGCGCTGCGGGTCTAACGGTGCGCATGCAGCCCGCTATTCAGACGTGGGCATCTACAGGCGCAACAGTGGCACAGGTGGAGCCCGACCCGGGCAACGATGGTATCTGGTTCATGGGTTACAAGGTGACCAACCCTTCGGCTGGAGTCTGGCACTATGAATACGCGCTTTCTAACGAAAACCTCGACCGTGCTATTCAATCCTTTAGCGTGCCAGTGGGTGGAGCGAACATCAGTAACATCGGGTTCCATGCGCCACCTCAGGAACCGGCCTGGCCAAACGACGGGACTTTCAACAATCAGGGGTATAGTAGCACGCCTTGGGCGGTTGATCAGAGTGGTGGTTCGATTACTTGGAGCACTGAAACCTTTGCCACAAACCAGAACGCAAATGCGATTCGCTTTGGCACACTGTATAACTTCCGTTTCGACGCCGACCAGCCGCCGCAGACTGCCAACGCCACAGTTGGTTACTTTAAGACCGGCTCGCCGATGACAGTTGAAATCCAGGCGCCGGGCCAGGGGGGTGGCACGCCTACGCCAACTCCAACAGTTACCCCTACGCCGACAGCTACGCCGACTGCGACCGTGCGGCCTACTCCCACGCCCAGGCCCTCTCCGCTACCCAGGGTACGCCCAACACCGCATCCGAGACCGTGAGGGAATAGGTGGAACGCGTTGTCCTCAACGCGTTGGTGACTGCACAGCGGCTTTGCCGCCGATCATTTGCGCCTTCGGCGGCGGTCCATCCTGCCATCGCCTTCGGAGAAGTCGATCTACCCCTCGCTCTCCTAGCCGA
>Ga0209239_1002231_pt1 | contig 11565 bp, 9 predicted proteins | sample GraSoi013_2_20cm_FD_185824 | JGI IMG/M metagenome (GOLD analysis project Ga0209239, IMG submission 185824) | Grasslands soil microbial communities from the Angelo Coastal Reserve, California, USA - Sample 10_02_2013_2_20cm (SPAdes) (version 2) | ecosystem: Environmental > Terrestrial > Soil >...
GCGTCAACACGAGTAGTAACGACGGCAGCGTCACACGGTTCGGCTGGAAGGCGCAGAACAAGTCCCTCCTGGTCTTCGCCGGCGAGGCATACAACGTCGAGCAGGGCGTGACGAACGAGCTCTTCCAGACGGAGCGAGACGAGACGCGCACATGCTTGTTCACTGCGACCCCCGAAGATCACACAAAGTTTGACGCGGCGACGGCAACGAGCGCGGTCAGCGACCTAACGAAGTTTGCGATCTTCATGAAGTTCCTGGCGCCGCCGGAGCCAGCGCCCGAGACGCCGTCCAGCGCGCGGGGCCGCGCCGTGTTTACCGAGATCGGCTGCGCCCTGTGTCACACGCCATCGCTCATGACGGGACGATCCTCGAGCGCGGCGCTCAGTGAGAAGCCGGTGAGGCTATTCTCTGATCTCCTCCTGCACCGTATGGGGCCCCGGCTGGCCGACGACATCCCCCAGGGCGTGGCCGAGGGTGACGAGTTCCGAACGGCGCCCCTCTGGGGGCTCGGCAAGCGGATCTTCTTCCTGCACGATGGCCGCACCACCGACCTCGTCGAGGCGATCGAGGCCCACGCGAGCGGCTGGTTCCGGCGGTCGGAAGCGAACGCCGTGATCGCGCGCTTCGACGCGCTTGGGAACGATCGAAAGCAGGACCTCTTGAATTTCCTACGGGGCTTGTGACGGCAGGATCAGCCCTGCTGGCCGAAACTCACATTGCGATCAGCCCGGGAGCGATGGCTATGGGGGCCTACAGGCAGCCGAACAACCGATGGTTGCGGTTCGACTTTCGCCAAGCGAGCAGAAATCAACGGGTTACAGAACGTCGCACTGTCACCGGAAAAGTCACCCAACCTGTCTGTAGAGTCCTGTATGTATAGATTAGGTAGGAGTTCGCCCCACAAGGAGTCAAGGAGGTTCGGATGAATCGGATGAAGAAGACGCAGAAGAAGGCGGATTCGCCGGGGCTTCTGGACAGGGTCCTCAGCATGATCGTCCCAAACGACGCGGCGTCGAGGGCCGAGCGCGAGTTCTACCAGTTCGGCGAAGAGCACCGAGTTATTTTGAGGGCATTCGACGAGCACAGAATGCAGTGTGACGCATGTTTCAGGAGAGAGGGTCGGGCCAGAAGCGGCCTCTGTCCGACCGGGCAGAAGCTCATGGACGAAGCCGAGTCACTGATGGGTCAGATGGAGCGCCTAGGTGGCGCCTTGGGTTTCAATCGAGACCATTGAGAACGTGAAGCTGGGAACGTGAAGCCATCCCCAGCCCCAGTCTGATCGTCATCGCGGCTTTGGCGGCGATGGCTTGCGGGGTGGCGGCCGGTGCGGCGGGCGCGCAGGCTTCGGGATCGGTTGCGCGGTCTTCGTTCGGAGCCAACCTTCCAGGTTCTGACGGGATCCACGGTTCCTCATTCGATCACCTCTCCCCTCTCACCAGCATGACATGGTTCTTCACCCGCCGGGGCCTCGTCCGCGAGCGTGGAACATCCGGGTGGTGGAGGGCGGGCCTTGACAACCAGAAGGTGTCCGCCCATGATCCACGCCGCAGACGAGAGGTATCCCTGAGAGGGAGGAGGCAACAGATGCCAAAGATCCTGCTCGTTGTCGCGCTGGGCGCAGTCTTGGCTTCTTCTGACTTGGTGTTCGCCGGAGAGGGTGATCCGAATCCGGGATGCAGCCTCTCGTCCAAAGTTGTCAATGGCGTCCAGAGCCAGCTCGCAGCGGTTGTGCCATTGGACAACGGCGGCATCTTCCGTCCGAGCCGGATGTGGTCCGCAGTCGTGGACCGGCAAGGTCGGCTCTGCTCGGTGATCGTGGTCGGCGATGCCTGGCCCGGGAGTCGGGCCATCGCGATCGCGAAGGCCAGCACCGCTAATGACTTCAGTAACGACGGCCTGGCGCTGTCCACGGCAAACCTATACTCCGCCACGCAGCCTGGAGGTTCCCTGTACGGCCTGAATAACTCCAATCCGTTCAATCCCGATTTTCTACAGCAGGGGACCGGCATTGGCAGGGTGCCCGGGGGCATCATCACCTTCGGCGGTGGGGTGGCGCTTTACTCGGGCGGTGAAGTGATTGGCGGCCTGGGCCTCAGCGGCGACAGCGCGTGCGCCGATCACGTCATCGCCTACCGCATGCGCCGGAATGCGGGGCTGGACGGGATTCCCGCGGGCGTCGGCTTCAGGGGAACAGACAATATCGATTACTTGACGCCGAACCAGCCACCGACGGGCTTCAAGCACCCGCATTGCTTCCCGCAGGATATTGCCCCGGGCAGTATCTAAGCGAGCGCACGCCAGGCACGTAGGGCCGATAGAGCCCGCCGCGGGGTGCCCCTTGACGCTTCGTGGCTTTCCTGATACGGCTTGGACCCCACGCCCCCGTGCCGCGCTCGACGCGAGCGCGGCGAGGGTCATCCGGTAACGGCAGCAGTCGAGGGAGGGCGCCATGGCGGTCCAAGTGCCTACGTCGGAGCAGATGCGGAACGTCGCAACCCGGTGCGGCCTGTCGCTGAACGACACGGACCTCGAGGCCTTTCGGCAGCTCTTCACGGGGTACGTCGCGGCGTACAACGCCGTCGATGCGATGCCGGACGAGGTGCCGGTGGTGAAGTATCCGCGAACGCCGGGGTACCGGCCGGGGCCCGAGGAGAATCGGCAGAACGCGTGGTACCGCAAGACGTCCATCAAGGGCGCGCCGAGCGGCAAGCTGAAGGGCAAGCGCGTCGCCATCAAGGACAACGTCATGGTCGCGGGCGTGCCGATGATGAACGGGGCCTCCACGCTCGAGGGGTACATCCCCGAGTTCGACGCGACCGTCGTCACGCGGATCCTCGACGAGGGTGGCGAGATCGTCGGCAAGACGCACTGCGAGTACTTCTGCCTCTCCGGCGGGAGCCACACGAACGCCACCGGGCCCGTGCACAACCCGCACCGCATGGGTTACTCGGCGGGCGGGTCGTCGTCGGGCAGCGCCGTGGTCGTCGCGCTCGGCGAGGCGGACATGGCGATGGGGGGCGACCAGGGCGGCTCCATCCGCATGCCGGCGTCATTCTCGGGGATCTGCGGGATGAAGCCGACGTGGGGACTGGTGCCGTACACCGGCATCATGCCCATCGAGATCTTCGTCGACCATACCGGCCCGATGACGGCCACCGTCGCCGACAATGCGCTGCTCCTGGAGGTCGTGGCGGGCGACGACGGCTATGACCCGCGCATCAAGGCGCCCAAGGTCCACCCGTACACCCGCATGCTCGGGGGCGGCGTCAGCGGGATGCGGATCGCGCTGGTCACGGAGGGGTTCAGGCAGCCGAACGGCGAGAAGGCGGTGAGCGAGAAGGTGACCGCCGCCGCGCGCCGGCTCGGCGATCTGGGCGCCAAGGTCGAAGAGGTCTCGATCCCGATGCACACCGTCGGGCCGGCGATCTGGACGCCCATCGGCGTCGAGGGCCTCACGCAGACGATGATGTGGGGCGACGGGTACGGTCTCAGCCGCTCGGACCTCTACGCCGTCTCGCTGATGGACTTCCACCGTGGCTGGCGGCAACGCGCCAACGAGCTCTCGGAGACGACGAAGCTCTTCCTGATGCTCGGGACCTACGTCCTCGGCCAGCACGGCTCGCGGTACTACGGGAAGGCGATGAACATCGTGCGGCGCCTCACGGCGGCGTACGACGCCGTCCTCGCCAGTCACGACCTCCTCGTGATGCCGACGACGCCGATGAAGGCGACACCGCTTCCGGGGCCGGGGGCGAGCCGGGAAGAGTACATCCAGCGGGCGCTCGAGATGATCGGTAACACGGCGCCGTTCGACGTGACGCATCATCCCGCCATGTCGGTCCCGTGCGGCAAGGTCGACGGGCTGCCGGTCGGCATGATGCTGGTGGGCAAGCACTTCGACGAGCCCACGATCTATCGCGCGGCCCACGCGTTCGAGCAGTCGGGCGACTGGAGGACGATGTGAGCGGCGGCTGAGGGGTACCCCCGGCCGGCGATGGAAGGCGTCATCTCGGCGGTCTTCGAGGTGCTGAACTTCGGCGCGATCATGGTGCTGGTCGTGCTCGGCCTCGGCGTGATCGCCGGCATGATGGGCATCTTCAACTTCGCGCACGGTGAGTTCGTGCTGCTCGGGGCCTACACCGTCTACCTCTTCCACACCTGGACGCTGCCGATCTGGCTCGGCATGCTCGCGGCGCCCGTGGTCGTCGCCGCCATCGCGCTCGTTCTCGAGCGGCTCGTCATCCGCCGGTTCTACGCCGTGCCGGTCATCGCCATGCTCGGCACCTACGCCGTCGGCCTCGCCATCCGGGAGTCGGTCCGCGGGCTGATCGGGGGCTTGTATCGCGCCGTCCCGGAGCCGCTGATCGGCTCGATCGACATCGGCGCGGTGCACATCGCGCGGTGGCGGCTCGCGATCGTGGTCATCACGGTGCTCGTCATGGTCGGTTGCTATCTTTTGCTGACCCGCACGGGGCTCGGCCTCAAGGTGCGGGCGGCGCTCGAGAATCCCTCGCTGGCGCGGGCGTCCGGCCTCTCGACGACCCGCATCTACGCGGGGACGTTCGCGTTCGGCGCCGGGCTCGCGGGGCTGGCCGGAGCGCTCGTCGTCCCGGTGTTCTCGCTGTCCGCGGATCTCGGGATCCGCTTTCTCATCCAGGGGTTCCTCGCCGTGATGCTCGGCGGCGTCGGCAGCTTCGAAGGGTCGGTGGCCGGGGCCGCCCTGATCGGCGTCATGAGCGCGGCGCTCCCGTGGGGCGTCGCGCCGGTCCTCGCGGACGTGCTGGTTTTTCTCATTGCCGTGGTGCTCGTCAGACTCTGGCCGCGGGGACTGACCGCGGGAAGGACGGTGTGAGCCATGCGCGACGATAACGAGCCTCGCCACGACCCTTCGATGCCGAACCGCCGGCGGTTCCTCCAGAGCGCGGCGTGGACGTGGGGCGCCGTCGCCGCCGGCGCCGGGAGCTGGGTGCTCCGGCCGACCTGGGCGAGTGCCCAAGGGCCGATCAAGGTCGGCATCGCGACCGACCTCACGGGCGCGATCGGCTACGCCGGCAACGCCAATGCGAACATCGCGAAGCTGGTGGTGAAGGAGATCAACGGCCGGGGGGGCGTGCTCGGGCGGCCGCTCGAGCTGCACATCGAGGACACGGCGTCCAACGAGTCCGTGGCCGTCGCCAATGTCCGCAAGCTCATCCAGCGCGACAAGGTCGACGTGGTGTTCGGCGGCATCACGAGCTCGATGCGCAACGCCATCAAGGACGTGATCGTCACCCGGGGGCGCACGCTCTACATCTACCCGCAGCTCTACGAGGGCAAGGAGTGCACGCCGTTCATCTACTGCACCGGCCCCACACCAGCGCAGCAGTGTGACGAGTTCATTCCCTGGCTCATGAAGAACGGCGGCAAGCGCTTCGCGCTCCCGTCCGCCAACTATGTCTGGCCACACGTGCTGAACCAGTACGCGCGCAAGGTCATCGAGGGCAACGGCGGCGAGGTCATCTTCGAGGAGTACTATCCGCTCGACCAGGTCGAGTACAGCGCGACCGTGAACAAGATCATGACGAACAAGGTCGACGTCGTGTTCAACACGGTCATCCCGCCGGGGGTCGGTCCGTTCTTCAAGCAGCTGTACGAGGCGGGGTTCACCAAGCGCGGCGGCCGGTTGTCCTGCGTGTACTACGACGAGAACACGCTGAACATCAACGCGCCGCACGAGATCGAAGGGCTCGCGAGCTGTCTCGACTACTTCCGCGCCGTCACGAAGGACGAGCCCGGGAGCGCGCGGATCCAGGCGGACTACGACAAGCAGTTCCCCGGCCCGATCGTGTTCGCCGCCGGCAGCGCGGCCACGGGGATGTACCGTGGCCTCAAGCTGTGGGAGGCGGCGGTGAAGGAGGCCCGGTCCGTCGGCCGCGAGGCCGTGGCGAAGGCGCTCGACCACGCCAAGATCTCGGAAGGGCCGGGCGGTCCCGCGGAGATGGTGCCGGGCAAGCGGCACTGCAAGATGCGCATGTACACCGCGGTCGCGAAGCAGGGCACCTACGACATCGTCGCGCGGAGCAAAGGGCTCGTCGACCCCAAGGAGTGCTGAGGCGGTGGCGCCAGCCACGATCGTCAGGGCGCTCGAGGCCGGGCTGCTCGTGACCTTCGCGCTGCTGCCGTTGGCGCTGGCCGACTTCTGGGTGATCTTCGTCACGCGGGTGCTGATCCTGGCGTTGCTGGCGCTCAGCTTCGACCTGGTCTGGGGCTTCGCGGGGATCATGAGCTTTGGACAGGCGCTGTTCTTCGGGTCGGCCGGGTACGGCGTCGCCCTCCTCGCGCGTGACGCGGAGGTCAGGTCGATCTTCGTCGTCTTGCCGGCGGCGGTCGTCATCGGGCTCGTGCTGTCGTCGCTCGTCGCCGCCTTCCTCCTCCTGGGCCGCAATCCCCCGAGCCTCACGTTCGTCGCCCTCGGAACGCTGACGGGCTCCTACGCCGCGGACCGCCTCGCGCGCGGCTGGTACTACCTCGGCGGCCAGAACGGGATCCCGTCGATCCCGCCCATGACGGCCGGGCCGACCGAGATCGGCGAGGGCCGGTCGTTCTACTACCTCGCGCTCGTCTTCCTCGTCGCGGTGTACGCGGCGTGCCGCTTCCTCGTCCGATCTCAGCTCGGCCTCGCGCTCGCGGGGATCCGCATCAACGAGGCGCGGATGGCGTTCTTTGGCTATCGGGTCCAGTGGCTGAAGGCCATCGTCTTCTCGGTCGCCGGCGCCATCGCGGGCGCCGCCGGTGGGCTCTACGCATTCCACGAAGGCTTCGTCTGGCCGAACATGCTCGGCGTGATCCTGTCGACGCAGATCGTGCTCTACACGCTGTTCGGCGGCGCGGGCACGCTGATCGGCGCCGTCGTCGGCGTCTTCGCCATCGAGGTCGTGAGCTTCGTCCTCGCCGACGCGTATCCCACGGTCTGGCCCGTGATCCTCGGCGTGCTGCTGCTGGTCGTGATCCTGTTCCGCCCGAGCGGCCTCATCGGCCTGGTGCTGGACCAGCGGGCGCGCGCCGGCGCGTTCCGCGTCGCCGTCCGGCGTCCACGCCACGTCCCTGGCAAGGCGGCCGATGGCGCTGCTTGAGGCGCGAGGCGTCACGAAGATGTTCGGGCAGCTCGCGGCGCTCGGTGACGTCGACTTCGTAGTGGAGGAAGGGCAGCTCCACGGCCTGATCGGCCCGAACGGCTCGGGCAAGAGCACGCTGCTGAAGTGCATCGCGGGGGCCGAGCTGCCCAGCGCCGGGCGCATCACCTTCCTCGGCCAGGACATCACGGAGGTGACGCCGGCAGAGCGGGCCCGCGTCGGCCTCAGCCTGAAGTTCCAGGTGACGAGCGTGTTCCCCGAGCTGTCGGTCTACGACAACGTGCTGCTCGCGCTCCAGGCCCAGGATCCGCTGGCGAGGCTGACCTTCTCGCGGACCCGGGCGGCGCGGGACGAGCGTGTCCGCGCCATCCTCGACGATCTGCGCCTCGGCGAGCGCGCGGGCGTCCCGGCGAGCGTCCTGTCGCACGGCCAGCAACAGTGGCTGGAGATCGCCATGGCGCTCGCCGCTCGCCCTCGGCTCCTGCTGCTCGACGAGCCGACCGGGGGCATGAGCCTCGAGGAGCGGCGCGCGACGGGCGAGTTCCTGGTGACGCTCAGGCGTTCCTGCGCCATCGTGCTCGTCGAGCACGATCTGGACTTCATCCGGGAGATCTGCGACGTCCTCACGGTGCTCGACCAGGGCCACGTGCTCGAGAGTGGAACCGTCGAGGACATCCAGCGCAGCCGCAAGGTGCAGGAGGTCTACCTCACGCGTGTCTGACCGTCCGCTGCTCGAGGTGCGCGAGCTCTGTGCGTCCTACGACCGCAGCCAGGTGCTCTTCGGCGTGACGCTGACCGCGCCCCCGCGGGGCGCGGTCGCCGTCCTCGGCCGCAACGGGGCGGGGAAGACCACCCTGCTGAAGACGCTCATCGGTGAGATGCGCGTGGGGAGCGGCGCGATCGTCTTCGCCGGGCGCGACGCCACGCGGCTCCCGACCGAGCGCCGCGTGCGCCTCGGTGTCGGCTACGTGCCCCAGGAGCAGGGCGTGTTCGGTCGCCTGTCGGTCAGGGAGAACCTCGAGGTGGGCGCCTCGGCGTCCGGCGATCGGCGGGCGATCGACTGGGTGCTCTCGATGTTCCCGAAGCTCGGGCAACGCCTGCGGCAACCGGCGGCGACGCTCTCCGGCGGCGAGCGCAAGATGCTCGCGATCGGGCGGGCGTTGCTCTCGCGGCCGAAGCTCTTGTTGCTGGACGAGCCCACGGAGGGCGTCTGGATCGGCGTCATCGAGGAGATCGCCGAGCGCCTGCGAGCACTGGTGAAGGAGATGTCGATCGTGCTCGTCGAGCAGCACCTGGAGCTCGCCGTGAGCGTGGCGGACTACGCCTACGTCCTCGACCGCGGGCGCGTCGCCCTGGAGGGCAATTCCCGATCGGTCCGGGACGACCCGCGCCTCCTGCAGTACCTCGCCCCGTAAGGCGGTCGGCGCCGTTGCCCGTCAAGCGCTGAGGATCCGGTCGTCCGCCGTGGCGCGCGGGCTCTGGTAGAAGAGCCGGATCAGCACGGGCAGCACCGCGAGTGAGGCGATCAGGCTTGTGCCGCTGCCGATGGTCAGCAGGAGCCCGAGACTCCAGATGCCCTCGTGGTGTGCGACCAAGAGACTGCCGAATCCGGAGATGGTCGTCAGACCGTTGAGCGCTACTGCCATGACCGTGCTCCGGGCGAATGGCGGTCCGCCATACGTGCGCGCCTCGACGAAGCGCGTGACCACGTTCAGACCGTACTCCGCTGAGGCGCCGATGATCAACGGCACACCCCAGACGTTGGCGAGATTGAACTTGAGACCGACGAGATGCATGAGGCCGACGGCCCAGAGGGTGCCGAGAACGAGAGGAGCGAGCGCGAGAGCGGTCTCCCGGATCCGCCGGATCATGACCGCGCTGAGGACTCCTACGAGCACGAAGGCGTAGAGGGTGCCCTGGCGATACGCCTTCTCCATCCGACGAATGGACTCGTACGCGATCACCGGCGTGCCCGTCACGTCGGGATCGACGGATCGCAGCTCGTCGACGAATCGAACGGCGCCTTCGCGCTCCCAGATGTTCACCTTGGGGTGGATCTGGAGCAGAAATCGCCCGTTCTCGCTCACGAACTTGCGGCGCAGCTCCTGCGGCACATCGTCAGGCGTGACGGGGCGTGGCCGAATATTCCGCTGAAGGAAATGAAGCTTCTCGACGAAGTCGCGGGAGACTTGGCGTTCGTAGAAGCTCAACGCGGGCTCGAGACGCGCGCGGTCACCGCGCTGGAGCGTTTCACAAAGCTCCGCGATCTGGCTCCGCACCTGCTGCACATCCGAACCCCGGTGATCCGCGCCCGCCTCGACGACAGCGAGCTCGAAGCGCCGCTCGAGTGTTCCGAGAGCGACGATCAGATGGTCGAGGTCGAGCGCCGGCGACCGACCCACGCGGATCGGCGCAACCAGCGGCGCGAAGTCCCGGATGATCTTCAGTCTCGCCGGTTGCTCGCCGGGGATCCACGAGAGCGCGCTGTCGACGCCGGAAACGGATGAGAGTCGCTCGAAGGCATCCTGCTTTCGCCTGAGCTCGGAGAGGGACGTCGCCGTGGAGAGCGCGGAGAAGCTCGACCGTCCTTCCGTGCCGAGGATCCGCTGCTCCCAGATGACTGACTCGGCACCCCGGGCCTGGAGATTCAGAAGGTTGTAATCGAACCCGACGCTGGGGGCGGTCCAGAGCGAGAACGCCGTGAGGACCCCCGCTCCTACGAGGATGGCGGTGGGGTGCCGGGCCAGGGACTCGATGAGGAGGACACGAGCCGGCTCCAGCCTGACAGTGCGCTGGACGCCGGGAGGGCGTCCCGCCGATCGACGCCGATCCATGAGCACCAGCAGCGCGGGAAACACCGTCAGCATGGCGACGAAAGCAAGAAGCAGAGCCGTGCCTCCGACGAACCCGAGTTCCTGGACTCCGTGGAAGTCGGTCAACGCCAAAGCAAAGAACGTTCCGGCGGCCGTCAACGCGCCGAGGAGGATGCCCGGCCCGGTCCGTGCCGCGGTGATGTCGAGTGCCTCGGTCAGGCCGCGCCCCAACGCCCGTTCCTCATCGTAGCGAGTGAGGACGTAGATGCCATAGTCGATCCCGATGCCGATGACGATCGAGATGAACATCACCGAGAACACGGTCAGGTGGCCGACCGTCAGCGTGATCAGCGCCAGGGACCACGCCAGGCTCACCGCCAGGACGGCGAGCATGACGAGCGGCTGGCCGAGGCGCCGAAAGGCCAGGAGCAGCAGGCCCAGCGTCAGCGCGAAGGCCAGCCCGGCGGCCAGCTTGCTGTCGTCGAAGGCCGTGCTCATCTCGTCGTTCGACAGCGCGGGTCCGCCCGTGACGCCTGCCTGGACTCCGGGAAACTCCGCGTGGAGCCTGGCGATGCGTCGCCGGATCTCCTCGATGGCCGCACGGTCGTTGGTGAAGCTGCCGCTTCCGCCCACGGGATCCGCCAGGATGAATAGCAAGCTCTTGTCGTCGGAGAGGAAGTAGCCCGCGTCGCCGTCCGCGTCAGCGACCGACAACAGCGTGCCCCACGGCGAGCGATATGGCGCCGAGCGGTCGACTCGTTCTCGGATCCCCGTGAGGACGGTCTCGAGGAACCGGAGATCACCGGACGTGGACCCATCTTGAAGACCGAGATCGAGGAAATGAGAGAGGAAAGCGCGGGCCATCTGCTGGTTCACGGCGTCCAGGAGCGGCACCAGGCCGGGGGCGGCCGCGAACGACGCGATGAAGTCCTCGTGATCGAAGATCTGCTCTCGGATTGCGCCGAGCTCTCCGGTCGAGAGATAGAGCAGGGCCCGCCCCTCGAAGTGCTGCGGGGTGAGGCGGTACGCGAGGTGATGGAAACGGATCGGACCGGTACGGAGTTCATGGACGAGGCGGGCCGCGTAGGCCTTCGACTCGTCCACCGTCCGGCCCCGTACCGCGACGATGAGCTCGTCCAACTCGCCGAAGTCCTTCGAGTACTCGCGATACCGCGTGACGTACGACTGTCCAGGGGGCAGCAGATGCAGCGAGGACGCCTCGAACGTGAGGCGCGACACCGTGATTGCGACCCCGAGGGCCGCGAGGCCGAGCGCGAGAGTGACCGTCGGGGCCGGGTGCCGACAGCACACGCGGACCACCGTCTGAAGCGCCCGGCCGGTCGACAGGATCACGAGAGCGGACTCACCGGCCTCGCTCGGCGGAGTGGTTCATGGCGGAGGCGACGCGCGGCGGGCGGCGATGGGCCCAGAACGCCAGCATACCGAGCCCGGCCCACGTGAGCTCGCGGATGTGCCGTACGATGCCAAACGCGAACCCGAGACTCGGAGGGAGCCCGAGCGCCGCGAAGATCGCCATCTTGCTTCCCTCTTGAGTGCCGATCTTCGCGGGAACCAGGAACAGCACCCCGTCGATCGTGACCGACAGCACCTCGATGGTCAAGGCCGTCGGGACGGTCACG